>JAABUK010008369.1_pt1 | contig 14549 bp, 19 predicted proteins | sample 5559141 | NCBI WGS metagenome assembly JAABUK01 (sample SAMN10711869, study PRJNA513367) | rock metagenome | isolation source: Antarctica rocks | place: Antarctica: Victoria Land, Pudding Butte nord | collected 2016-01-03
TGACAGCAAAAGGCTGGCTGCACCTTTGGGCTGTAACAGCACTATGAAAACACTCAAACAGAAGCCTGAATGAGGGTCATATTTCTGCAGCTATGTGTCTGAATCATACGATCTGCTCAGCAACTTGACCACCAGCTGCACCAAAGTCCAGGCTGTCTCAGCCAGGACGCCTGATGCCTTGAAGCTGCAGCACTTCCGTGAGGAAGATGACTGGAAGAATAGCATAGCTCTGCCGTTCCTTTCACAGGAAACAAGGTGGGCTAGCAGACTTGGCTGCATGGTGTAACAGTGCCACCTCTCACCATGCATGCTGGCACATGTGCGCTGCAGCTCTGTTCAGTGCATGAACCCATCTTGGGACTGTCGTGCAGCCCATGTCGAGGACGTCGATAGCACCTACTTCAGCGGGCAGTCATATGCACATATTCATTTTCCTTCACTGTCAACTTGCAATGCAGGTCAAAGATGCCGCGTGTTGTGGCAGCTTGGTTGCGATGTTATGTCATGGTAAATGTAGTGTACTTCCTTACGGGCGGTATATGGGCGTACTATGTATACGTATGCTGGGGGGACAAGTTCTTTGCACCTGGGAACATGCCAGCCTTGAGGGACATGGGAGAGCAAATCAAGGTGCAGAATCTCGATATGTTGAACTCAAATTCAGACTCCAACTCATCTAGGCTGCGCACCATGTTTTGCAAGATGTGCTGGTCAGCTTTGTCAGTCAGCTGTCTGGATCTGGACTGACGCGGTTATATGCTGTACAGCAGCTGAGGGATGATGTCAGCTGAACACACAGAAGAGTCTTCAGCTGACATGACCACTCAACTGCTGTATAGCATATTACCATGTCAGATCAGCACAACAGCATGCTCAAAGTGCTGTTCAGCTATTGTTAAGGGCAGGTATGAAGCCACTCAGATGGTTAACCTGTTGCATGTCATAGCTGTTGAGTTTGTAGCACACCCCTAGCTGAGCAATTCTCTGAAATCTGGATGGTATTTCTGGTGTGTTCCTGAAAACTGCCTAAGCGGCAGCCTCTGGCCTTGTAAATCTTACAGGGCTGCTCAGATGAGACTGCTTTAGAGAGACAAGACTTGCCCCTGCTCGTACCTGACTCATCATAAGCCGGAAAGCATAACCGTCAGTAGCTAATTACCACTATGCTTCTTATCATCACAACATCATTGTCATTGAATTGTTACAATCACTGTTGTTAAATTATTGCTGTTGTTATCATCTATTACCATTACTATAATTTATTGTTAATTGTTGCTATTGATATGTGTCATGTGAGTGTTGCTCTGGCCTATGCAGGTGTCTATGCTGTCAATGCCACTGTACAGCATGCTGCCAGCAATAGCAGAGCATTGTGTGGAACAAGGATGGACCAGAGCATACAGCAGGGTTGCTGACCTTGGGGTTGGGTGGTACTTGGCGTACTTTGTGTTGTACATGACGTGTGTGGAGTACTTTGTGTACTGGATGCACAGAGGGCTGCATGATGTCAAGATTGGCTACAAGTAAGCTTCCTTTTCCTCTTCTGAGTGCATCTGAGCGGGTGAGCATCAAGGATTCTTGGACTCTGCCTGTTGCTTGTCAGTGGCTTGATGCATCTTGCATGACTTCATTCATGTACTTCATTCATGTACTTCGTTCATGTACTTCGCGGACTTCATTCATGAACTTTATTCATGTACTCCAGTCATGCGCTTCATGGACTTCATTCATGTACTTCATTCATGTACTCCATTCATCTACTTCATTCATGTAGTTCATTCATGTGCTTCATCAACCTACTTTGCATTTCAAGGTGTTTGGAGCATCAAGCATCAGTGAGATTGTTCACACAAGACAGCATAGGCTGCAGTGCAGTTCACAGTGTGGCTTACAGACGTACAGTGAAGTTTACATTGGCAAAGTGGGTTACAGTGTAGGTTGCACTGATAAAGCAGTACATAATTACAGCATAGGTTACACTGAAAGTATTAAGTAGTCCTTTCTTGTCGAATTGCACATCATAGGTTACAACGTAGCTTGAAGTGTTCAGCACAGGAGACAACAGAAGGAAACATACCACAACACAAAGCATATAGCAACATCATTGGGGATGTCACAAATCTTACATCCACCACTGGGACAGATTGAATCCTGTGGAAAGCTTGACTCAACAAATGGCGTTTGGTGGTACAGAGTGCTGCAATCCTTTCACTACCACCTGTTCTTTTTGAATCATATGATCTGCTCGTCAACTTGACTATGAGCTGCATCAAAGTGGCATTTGGTGGTGCAGGGTGCTGCACTATATGCACTACCAGCTGTGTTTCTGAATCATATGATCTGCTGCACTGCATCCACCACTTAGACAGTTTTCCTGTGGAAAGCTTGACTCAACAAGTGACATATGGTGGTGCAGTGTGCTGCACTACCTAGACAGAATTCCTGTGGAAAGCTTGTATCATTAAATGATGTTTGGTGGTACAGGGTGCTGCACTGCATTCACCACTTAAACAGAATTCCTGTGGAAAGCTTGACTCATTAAATGATGTTTGGTGGTGCAGGGTGCTGCCTTGCATTCACCACTTAGACAGAATTCCTGTGGAAAGCTTGTACCATCAAATGATGTTTGGTGGTACAGGGTGCTGCACTACATTCACTACCAGCTGTGTTTCTGAAATATATATGATCAGTTCATCAACTTGACTACCAGTTTCATCAAAGTGGCGTTTGGTGGTGCAGGGTGCTGCACTACATCCACCACAAGTACAACAAGGAGCACACCCTGTCCCCCTTTGCTGGGCTGGCCTTCCACCCCCTGGATGGCATCCTCCAGGTATGCATGCATTCATTTGTTCATTCATCCATTCACATGTTTGTGTGTGTCTCCGTCCATCCATCTGTCTGTCTGTTTCTTCATCAATTCATCCATCCATGCATCCATCTGTTCGTCCGTCCGTCCGTCTGTCCTTCATCCATCCGTCCGTACAGTCATCCAGCCATCCATCCACCCATCCGTCCACCCATTTGTCAATTCATTGCTCATTTGTTCTATCTGTAGCAGGGTGTTTGCAGTATAAATGTTTCACTTTCAATATATGCTGCAGCATAGAACGTGGAAACTCATGCAGCAACACAGGTGTCATGTGTGAGGCTTGTGAGTCACAATGTCTGTTGGTCAGCTTAATTGTAAAAAAGAAGTCATCTGTAGGAGTGATTGTTGGCATGCTCCAGCTCTGCATAACTGCAAAACATCTTTGGTTTCAGCATATACCTCTGTCCCGAGTGCCTGTCTAAGGATCACAGCAGTTTCAGTAGTTTAATTGGTTTGCTGGAGTGTATGGAGCGTGTAATTACATGTTTGTGTCTGCAGGCGATACCATACTGCTGGCTGCTGTTCTTTGTGCCAATGCACTTCCTGACCTTTGAGCTGTTGCTCTTTGCAACTGGCGTTTGGACTACCAACATACATGACTGTATACATGCCAAGTAAGCTCACATCTTGTCAGATGACAATTGCCTAACACGAAGGGCTTGAGTATCTTTCTCCCCCCTCCGGCCCCCTTGTCCAACCTGCCTGCTGTATTACAACTTGGGATGCTGTTTTTCCCCTTCCTGTCTTTTCGTTTCCCCAAAGTTTGTCATCGCTCAAACTCGAATTGCTCTTGTGCGTATCCCACCTCTCTAGATGATTCTGTGCATGATGCTGCCTGTTGCTACAACCAAATGGCATTTGTCAGCTGGGAACATTCAGCACAGTACAGCACAGCACAGCCCAGCACAGCACAGCACAGCACAGCACAGCACAGCACAGCACAGCACAGCACAGCACAGCACAGCACATCAACGTTCAAAAGCGCAGCATAGCTAGCATGGCGCAGCACAGATGTGGTGCTTTGCAAAAAGCAATGTTGTTAACAGCACAGTGCAGCTGGACTGGACTGAGAATTCACTGATACACAATATTGTCATTGCAGGGTGGCACCTGTGATGGGCGCTGGATATCACACCTTGCATCATACTGTATATAACAAAAATTATGGTCATTACTTCACATACATGGACAAATTGCATAATACGTTATTCACACCTGAAGAAGATGAGGAGCGGAGACAGCAGAGGCAGCAGAGACAGAAGTGATTTCATTTGTGCGTTACCGTATGAGCGCAGTACAGTCATTATTTCGGAATGTTCTGGGTATGTGAGAGATGTGTGGTTCTGTAGAGGCTTGCTTAGTCATGCCAAGTTGCAGAGTGCAAACTGACCAGCTTTCATTGCCGTAGCCGATAGGTGACCTGCTCAGAGTTGCATCAACTGCTAGGAGCACCCAGATAGGACCAACATCATTGCAGATTGAGCGTTATGTAGCTGATATCAACTTGGCTGTCAGTACATTTTGCTGACAAGGTGTGAGGCGTTTACTTTCTGAGCGGCTGTTTACGTACTGCGAAAGTACTGAAATGTTAGCTGTGACGCTCATTGGGACAGTGAGCAACTGTACATAACAAAATTTGCTGTCTGAGTCTAGAGTGTCTGACTTCCGCTCCATCTGGCCGCAAGTCAGTTGTTTGTTGACCCATGAGCACTGATGTCTCAGCTGTGCTGTATCGGATACAGTGTATTTCATGCGGCTCACCATGACAAGGTGGAGTGCTGATAACCAGATGACGCTGGGCTAGTGTAACGCCTGGCATAACGCCAGCCGGTTGTATGATCATTTCCCGCCAAAGCATCTCGTTTACTGTTTGCAACGCCAGCAGATGCGCCAGGCTGGTGACACAATGTGACAAGCCCCGAAGCATATGTTCGACTTGAAGACTCGTGCGTATGTAGAGATTCCTGTACGCGATGCTTCAGACACCCTGGAATGTGTGCATGTTGCCTTTAAACGGTCTCTATATGTGCAGGGCACCGTAGCCTCGGCTGTTTGCTGCTCCACTTACACACCGTAAGATCTTAGTATCACGTCTGGATCGCGATCCGCCCCTGTCACGCTCGTATTGCGGGGTACTTGTGATCTCAGCTGCACCAAGCTCGGCGTCCGGCAAGCTTCCTACTGCTAGACCAGGTACAATCACGGCTTGTGCATGGCGATGGCCTTGCGCTGCCATCCGATGGCACATTTAGAGGTGAGACCCACCGTCTTTCTACAGTAATTGATTTTATGCACGACTTGTTGTCAAACCTTACTAACTTTCTCCCTGATGTCCTGGCATCAGACGCAGTTGACTCAATCACTTGTGTCGTCTTTGCTGCTGCGCATTCTCATGCTGACGAGCTCATTGTTCATTTTCAGACAACATCTAGCTGATGGTCTGGCCTGTACAGCAACTTTGACACTCAAGGTAACATGCGCTGCAACTTGCCATCATTTGGGGTGCAACTGGCTGACAATGCCCCACCAGGTTATACTATACATATATACTATACATACATAGTATGATACTTCTATGTTCTACTTACATGTCTGGTTCATGTCTTGCAAACGCTTGCTTTCACGAGCAGTGATCACGATGAAAGCGAAGAAGATGAAGAGCAACGCAGCGATGGTGATGGCAGCAGTGAAGGTAGCGGTGATCAAGAAGAAGATGATGATGACTGTGAAGCAGAAGAAGAAGAGCAGGAAGAAGAAGAACAAGAAGGTGATGACCCGGATGAAGAAGTTGCAAATAGGCACATAGGTAATGAGTCACTCATTTGCAAACATTGCCATCAGCAAAGCTATGCATGGATGACTTATGCAGTTCAATAGCATCCTGCAGACAACAGCTATGATGTGGTCAAGCCGGAAGAAGAAGACAACAAGACAAATGGCGCTGTTGTTGCCAATGACCAACAAAATGCAGAGGCAGATGTTGATGAAGAAGAGGGCAGCGATGATCCTGATGTCAATGACGGTGACAGCGCCCATGACAATGAAGAAGAAGATGAGTTACAGGTGACCTAATCCAACGCATTAGCCCTGCAAGCTCGTGACAGTTCAGTATTCTTCTCAAAACCAAACAAAATGCATGCTGCATTGTGGCGTGAATGCCTTCGATCTTCAGTCCCATACAAAAGTATGTCCCACACAAACCTGCAGCAGTCAAACATGTGCAACATATCCAACATTCAGAAACAAGGCAGATCTTGTTGAAGCTCAAACTGAGTGTCAAAGCACAGAGGTCTTATTGTACCTCTGTCTTGCTGCTGTGTAGGTGTTGTGTCCTTAGGCATTATCATACTGGAAAGTGATTTGTTATGTATATTTAGTTCTATTACCCCTTTGTGGATTCAGACACTCTCAAGCCCTTCAATTGTGGAGAAAACATATCTGCTTTTTACATATCATGGAATAAATCCCATGCTTGGCCTTCAGGATAACTTGGCTTCGCAGAAGGCTGCAGCAGAGACCAAGGACGCTGCTGTCGAGGAGCTCCCAGCTTCTGGTGCTCACGCTGACCTTCAGGTGATTCAAAAAGGATCAAAGAAACAAAGATACAAAGAAAACAAAAGAAAAGACTGCACCTTTCAAAGCACTGAAGCAAAACAAGTCGATGGGTGGCGCATTATGATTGTCAACGTGATGATGTGATTTACAAAACACCTCAGGGTCGAGGTTGCATTTGCTCAAATCTGGTGGCAGCTGGCATAACAGAAAAGCTTTATCCTTATATATATATATATATAAGGCGTAGCTTATTTCAGGGAGAGTTCTAAAGAGTCTGTGCAGTGAAGCTTGCAACTGAATGTATGGCTACACATTAGGTAGCAGGGCCAGCATCTGATGGGCACACTGAGCATTTATAGGCAGCAAGGGCCTGCATTCAATGGGCACTCTCAGCTGTGATAGGCAGCAAGGCCTGCATCTGATGGGCATTTGCAACTTGCTATGCGGCAGAGCATGCATGCAATGAAGATGATCTGCTATCTGCATGTCATCATGCTGTGAACAGTGTGTTTCAAGTTCAAAATGCAAAAAGCTTCCCAGCAGGTGTCAAACAAAAGCAATATCTGCCAAGACCATGTTACAAGCAGCTTCCCAGCAGGTGTCAATAAGCAAGATATATGGTGGTTGTCACAGGATCCCAATTCGAATAGTGATGAAGAAGAGTCAGACGAGGTTGAAGAGTGGGACTTTGAATCAAGGGGGATGCTGTTTCGGGAAAGGGCACAGGATTTGGAGAAGAAGATGGACAGCGTTGTCAAAGGACAAGAAGAAGACAGCAGCGAGGACAATGACACTTCCGACTGTGATTCTGATGAAGGTTGGGGAGATTGGGTAAATGAAGAAGAAGAACCAGGTGAGAAACTTGCAAAGAAGAAGTGTATATCAGTAGCAGTGCAGCTCTTTCTTCACTGCAAACATTTTTGTCACTGCATGGCTTCGCGGTAGTCCTGCTAATCTACCAAGCTCATGCAATGCATATGATGCCTCAAAGCCACACACTTAATTTTCTTTTCAATCAGTATTGTAGCAGCCCCATTGTCGTGCACCCAGACATTGTGTTTATTGCTATGTATTTATTTATGCATTTGCCACCAATGTACCTGGCTGCATACAATTCACAGCAGCGGCTATACACCGTCACAGGATTCTGTATCGATGCTGTTAGCAGGGTTTCATCTCCTAGTTGCTGTCTGGCCAACACAAAACATGCAGATTTGGTGTGCCTGAGAAAGCAGATCAGCTCACCATGAAAGATCTACCATGTTTTGCCTTGTGACAAGAAGTGCAAGTGGTATATGCAGGCTACTTGAAGCGTAGAAGGCTGAGTGGGGACTTCTTGACTGTTGCATGAAAGTCTCTGGCCCTATACCTGCTGTGGCTGTAGTCTTACTGAATTCAGCGCTGGCAGGCAGCGGTCTATGCAGCATCTACACAGATGCAGCACTGCAAACTTGGCCAGACTTGCCGTTAGGCGTCCAATATAGAGAAGCTTGAGATGATCCCAAATTGGGCCAAAGCTTCCCTTGGACTTTCAGCCATTTGAGTGCTCCAGTAGCACAGCAGAGGGTCTGAAGTGCATGCAAGAGGCATGCAGTGTGTCAGTTTGTATGATACTGTCTGAATTTGACGAATTTAGATCATGTACTTTGACCAACAATGTTTCTAAGACAGCACTAACAGTTAAGCTTGGTGGCCAAAGCCAAGCGCGGCTAGCCCTGCATTTTGGTCCTCTGTGCACACAGGCTCATGCTTTTCATTTCATGAAGGTGCCAGCCATTTCACAAGACGGTGACATTTGCCTTAAGCTGCTTTGTCTGTCATATGAGCACCTTTGAACAGGGGACTGAATACTGAACAGGGGACTGGAATGTTATACCTATATGCTATATGTAGACTGACTTTTGTCAGACAATTGACAGATAGAATGTACCATCGCATACCAATTGCTTGCAGAGATGTTACAAAACATATGCATGGAGATTAAGTGATAGGCAAGTTGTGTAGTATGGTGTAACAGCATCATATAGCGCTGACTGGTGGACTGGACCACGGTCGTCAACAACACACCTCTTTATGTGCCTTGCCAAGGTAATCAAGCTTGAAGTGAGCAATATCATCAAAACGTGCAAATCCACCCATACTTGCTAGCTCCACAAAAGGAGTCACAGACTTTCATGGCATCAATATACAGTTATGTACATGTCATATCTCTCTGGACCCACTCTGCACTGTCATCAAATCTTTGTCTTTTGCATAAGTAATGCCAACATTCACACATTGTGACTATACAGGTCACAATGAGGATGGAGCGGTATCCTCTTCTTCTATCTCATCCCACCACATGCTGTCATCAAACAGATGCTCAGCCTGTAGCTTGTGCACTGAAGGAGTGACAGTCTTCACTGCAGTTGCCGCCAAAAGTCCCCCGCCAATTGCCATCCCCAGGGTGACTAATATCCCAAAGATCTGGTATAGTGCTTGATGATGTCCAGCTGGCATGACGCCCTTGTTCCCGCCATATGATGTAACAGAAATCAGTGCTGCTGTCAACCCTCCAAGTAGCCCGGGCATTCCATGCAGGTTGTGTACGCCGCAGGTGTCCCTTAGGCCAATACGTGACTCCAGCATTGGCGTCAGATGCCTACAATCAAAATTGAAATCAAAATCAGATTTCAAATTTGCACTTCTAGTCTTTAGGGCTCATCACAATGCAACATGACTGCAGCGTAACAGAAGCATTGAAGCAGGCTAGCATGCGCTGTTCAAGTAGTAAGGCAGATTGCTGTCACATAAATCCAGCAAGACCTGCAATGATGAGGGTTAGCTTCATCTTTGAGGACACACAGCACAGCACAGCACAGCACAGCCCAGCACAGCACAGCCCAGCCCAGCCCAGCACAGCACAGCACAGCACAGCACAGCACAGCGCAGCGCAGCGCAGCGCAGCGCAGCGCAGCTTAACATGTCATGCATGATTTAGCACAGGAAAGCATGGTGGCAAACCTCCATGTTTAACATAACACATGTTGTGTTGTACAAAGCAAACGTTGGATTGGGCTGCATGCCTAGAAGAACTACACATACGCATACCGCTGTGAATTTCAGCTGGCCATTTGTGCTTTGCCATAGGAAAGATGACATCAGTGGATGACAGAACGCGCATACCTGAACCCCATAGTACTCAAAATGCCAGCAATGACACCAACTGCCACAGCACCTGCTGGGGAGAACGACAAATTCGCCGCCGAGCCAATTGCAACCCCACCAGCTAGGGTAGCGTTCTGGATATGGACCATGTTGAATTTGCCGTTGAAGGCAGCAGAAGAGGCAAAGGCTGCAATGGCAGCACCCAGCAGGGCCATGATTGTGTTCATCACACAGAAGAACTGCCTTTGGCCTCCTCCTGCCTCAGGCATGATTGCTGCAGGGTCGGATGCTAAAGCTCCATTAAAGCTGGGCTGCAGAACAGGGAAATTATTCAAGCTTTCTTGCAAAAAACATCTTGCAAAAAGATACGAATGTGGTCCAGATTTGCCATGATTGCTGCTGGGTCGGATGCTAAAGCTCCATTAAAGTTCGGCTGCAGAACAGGGAAATTATTCAAGCTTTCTTGCAAAGAAAATCTTGCAAAAAGATATGAATGTGGTCCAGATTTGCCATGATTGCTGCTGGGTCGGATGCTAAAGCTCCATTAAAGCTGGGCTACACAACAGGGAACTTATACAAGTTTTCTGCAAAAAAGATTTGGATAAACATATTGCAATCGCTTTGATATGCATATGAGTGTAGTCCAGATTTGCCATGCATGATGGCTGTCGGGTGAGATGCTAAAGCTCCATTGAAGCTCCATTGGGCTGCACAACAGAGACAGCTTTAAACTGATGAAAATCCAGGGTCAACTGTTGCGTGCTGCAGGCATGGTAATTCTGAAGCACAATTATATTCAAACTGATTTTCATTTGTTTCTGATCAGTTTGAATATGATTGTGGTCCAGATTTACCATACCTGCAGCACGCAACAGTTGACCCTAAACTCATTTACTTCAGCTTAATGTGTGGAAAGCAGCATGTGGTAGGGCACCAGAGGGGTTCCCAGTTGCCAGCATGCCATAGACAGGCATGCTGCCTTGACACTTGATGCGGGGGTGGGGGAGGGGGGGGTGGAGGGTGCAGATGCAAGGGGGGGTGAAGATGCAGGGGGGGGGGGGGGGAAAGATGTCTTGGGGGGCGAAGATGTGGGGTATAAAGATGTGTGTGTGGGGGGGGGGGGTGAAGACATACCAAAAGCAATCAACAATTATGGTTCAGACCAAGCAGAATTAGCGCTGCTTACCCAGAACAACCACAGGAAGATTGTGCCGATCATGGCTGTCATGTCAGAAGTGTACGACGCTCCATTCTTATGATGATCGGCTCCGGAACCAGAGATGGATAAAACCATGCTGGCTGCTAGGCCATAATAGGCGCCAAAAGCGTGAATTGTGATGCTGTCTCCAACATCTAGGGCATTCAGCTTGTCCACAACCAGATGCTGATTGATAGCATACAGTGGAACCTGCAATTCAAAAGCATGAATTGTGATGCTGCCTCCAACATCTAGGGCATTTAGTTTGTCCACAACCAGATGCTGGTTGATAGCATACAATGGAACCTGCACTTGCCAGAAACAGCCAGACTTAGTTTTGGTGATGCTGCTCAGAAGCAGAATGCTTTGGCACAAATGTTGAGAGTGGAACATCCATCAATATTGAATGCGTTCAGCATGTGGACTGCCAAGCGGTGATTGCATTCGGCATGTGTACTACCAAATGGTGATTGATTGCTTGTAAATGCATTGATCATTGATGCTCTTAGCATGTAACCAAGTTTGAGCTGTCTACCAAGGTCTGACAAACCACTTAAGAGCAGAGACAGCAAGAATGAACAATGGTCCTTCTGTTGCACTGCACAGGATCAACAAAGCATGAGTCTACAGTGACTTGAAAGCTTTCATGAAGGAAATGCTATAGGAACTGAAAAGCAAAAGACAGAGGCTGTACCAGCTTTCAGGCACTAATTGTGGTCTGTGGGCTGTTATTTGATTGCACTCACTCACTCACTCACTCACTCACTCACTCACTCACTCACTCACTCACTCACTCACTCACTCACTCACTCACTCACTCACTCACTCACTCACTCACCCACCCACTCACCCACTCACTCACTCACTCACCCACCCACCCACTCACTCATTCACCCACTCACCCACGCACCCACCCACCCACCCACCCACCCACTCAACACATGTCTGCCCAAGGGTCAGGCAATGAGCAATCCTAAGTAATTTCATGTGTAGCAGCCCTTCTGTTTGTTCACATACCTCCAAAACAAGAAGATAGGTGAGCTGTGTGGGTGACACTTTGCCGAGGATGGCACCAAAAGTGATCATGGCAGCACCAGCGCAGAAAGCAGAGTCAATCATCAGCGGCAGGTCCAGCCAGATCTTCTTATGTCCCTTAATCCACATCTGCAGCACAGCGTCAACTTGTAGGCACAACGTCATCTGAAGAGTCTGGAAGGAGAAAACAAAAGTGAGTCGCTTTCCAGAGCAGCAGGTCTACTCAAATGTTCTTGTGCCTTTTCACCCAGTTAAAGGATGTTCGGAACATAACAATGGTAATGAGGTGCATGATTGCCTATGCTGGTCAAAGTGCACGGTGCACAATGGAGACAGTGCTCAGAGTCAACAGGAGTCGTAAGACCAGATCCTAAAATCAGAATGCCAACGCCCTAGACCCTAAACAGGTCTCACACAAGAGCCAAATGCTCTCGTGTGAGCCATTTCTGACATCTATGACTACAAAACAGCATTACAGTTTGCAAGAGGAAAAACTGACCGTGAGTTCAACACACATTGTCTGCGTCAATGACCGTGGCTAACACATGAAGCGGGATATGCTTTGCAAATTCTGTGTACCTGCTTTATGACGAATCAGGACCACAAGCAGCAAAGAAATTTCACTATGAACTTGCGCAAGACTGATGGCCTCTGTAAACTGACTCTGTTAGGCCCAAGGTCTCAATGTGGACCGTTTTTTGTGGCACAGAAAGAAAGAAAAAAGACCAAAAGAAGAATGTGGTCTTGCAATTGTGCACTTCACCTGTTGCACAGCTCCAATGACTAAGAGGGCTTCTAATATGACAATGCAAGAACAGAAGAAGTTGAGCCCAAGTGCACTGTAGCTGTAGTGCTTCAGGAAGGTCATAAGGAACCCAAAGCCCACAAAAATCATGATGGCCACCTGCAGGGACAATTTTTTTGGAGTTGAAAATGCATGTAGAATGTGCTGCAGCACCATGCCTACATTCAGATGCCTGTTTTCCAAGGCATGGTTCACGTAGCATGCCTCTGTATCAACTGCTGCAACGCTGATAGCAACCCTATAACATGTACAGTGCAGGCAGGCAATATTGGATTCTGCAAACTTTCAACCATTGCAGTTGCAGCAGATTGCTCCAAGAAGTGGCAAGCCTCAGCATGACCACATGAGGAGAGAATCTTACGTGCAAGTACCACGTGTAGAATCTCTGCACATCGTCGTCAGTTTGGTGCTTTTCTGTGTATTTTGTAAACACTGCCAGTAAGATGAGAAGCACAGCCAGGATAGCCGAAGTAGATGTCGCAAAAAGGTTACGCGACTTGGGCCTGTTACCACCCAACAAGGATGATGCTAGCCCATTCTCGGTCGCCATGACAAAGACACCGATCGGCTGCTCCCGTGACGTATCCTGCTGTAGCTCGGTGTGCAAGGATCTCCGAAAGACGTTTTAAACGGCGCACACGTTGGGGATTTAAAGACACACAGCGACACAACAGACGCAGATGCAGCCAAGGTGGTGTCAGGTGCTATCGAGGAGCACTGTAGCCCTGACGAGCGCGATGTGGGACACTAGATTTGCGTAGGGACCACTTTTCTCCATTTGACCGGCAACTAACATGAGGCAGCTGAGTGAGCAGCTGATTACAGCTTGAGTCATAAGTTGTGATCCGTGGTTTGAGGTGTTCAGACTTGCGACAGTGCTGTGAGCGAAGCGCTGAACAGGTGCCCCGGTGCGAACAAGCGTAGCTAGCCAGCCAGCACTCTTTTCTGTGTGCGGGCTTACCGCCGCGGAAAACATTTGTAGCGCTCGTGGCTGATCGGTGAACACTGCATTCACTGTTCAGTGTGCAACTCTTGGTTCTTGAGAAGGGTATCGGCATACCGTCCAGAAGTTGACTTTGATCCTGGCCATGTCCTGTCTCGCAGTTCCCGATCTATCGGTATGCGGCAAACTTCAACTTTGCAGGTAGAACAGCGGTTTTCGGCAGCTTCTGTTTCCGCAGAGTGCACACACCCACTTACGATTTTGTTTGCTTGCTTCGAGTGTTCTGAATGCTGCTCTGCTGATGGGTCTGCAGGCAACCTCACAGCTGGCTGCGGCCTTGTGGAAGACAGACTGCCGCGGGCAGTTTCAGCGCCGGTCAAAAGCGGTTCAGTCAGCCACAGACAGGTGGGGCTTGTTGCGCAGCTTGGCAAGGTTCAATTCAAAGCATTGTTGACCTCAAACACAACAATGCTGCTGCAGCCCCTGGAGTGCATTGCATTGCCACAGCAGCACATTCACCTAAGCAGCAAGGCAAAAGACTGAAGCCAGGTTTGCCAGACATCAGTGAGCTCAGCCCTCAGCTGCAACAAGAGTGGCACCCTGACAACAGCGCTCTACTGGGCGGCATCAAGGTGAAGCCAGGCAGCAACCTGAAGGTCATGTGGTCGTGCCCCAACTGTCCAGCAGGATGCCCTCATATCTGGAAGGCAATTGTGGCCAGCCGCACCCAAGGCAACAGCTGCCCATATTGTGCAGGGAGGACTGTGTGTCAGCACAGCTCTCTTGCTACCAAGGCACCGAGCCAACTGAAGTTCTGGAACCATGACAAGAACGCCAAGACACCTGAGCAGACGCTTGCTGGCAGTGTCCTCAGGGCTGAGTGGAAGTGTCCAATCTGCAGCCATGAGTGGCAAGCTGTAGTTGGCAAACGTGTGCAGAATGACAGTGGATGTCCTCGATGCAGCAGAACATCTTGTGTTGGAAACAAAAACAA
>JAABUK010008371.1_pt1 | contig 14548 bp, 10 predicted proteins | sample 5559141 | NCBI WGS metagenome assembly JAABUK01 (sample SAMN10711869, study PRJNA513367) | rock metagenome | isolation source: Antarctica rocks | place: Antarctica: Victoria Land, Pudding Butte nord | collected 2016-01-03
TCATTGGTTTTCGGTATGCAATTCGTCACCGCCGCATTTTCGATGGACTGATAGCGCTTTACTGCCTGTTCACCGGAGGCGAAGAGTTTAGCTGGGGACAACGCCTGCTTGGATTTAGCCCGCCTAAATTTTTTATGGAGAAGAACGTTCAGCAGGAATTTACGCTCCATAATCTTTTTAGCGAACATGCTCATGACCTAATCTTCTCCATTCTCGTCATCGGCTACGGAGTAGTCTTACCGCTTCTGGCGCGTCACCAGCGCTCACGACAATTTCTGGAAAAAGTAGGAGCGAGTGTTCCACCTGTTGAGTTTGCGCCCTGGTGCATCTTCTTAATAGCCCTGTACGTTTGGTATCCCATACATCTTTCAAGCGAATGGATTGAAACCATCGTTGCGGCGATCTTTCTCGCCGGAAGCGCGCTCCTCGCAAAGAAGCGACTAACATCAAAGGCGATATTAATCACCGTTTCGCTTGTCTTCATCACAAGTGTTGCGCTGACAAATATCAGCAACGCGCAAGAGAGCAAAGGCACTCCCGAACGTATCGCGTGCGCGAAGGCCGAAGTTCAGAGTCTTCTATACGACATCATACATGGCGGCGCAGCGACAGAAAAATTGTTGCAGTACGGTGGAAGTATTCACCGAAGAGTGTGGGTCGCAGAAAACAGCGGCTATCTGCGCGGCGATCATTTTTCAGAGTTTAAGGCAACGCGTTGCAACGGTACGACGGTTCACGACGAAGACGCGCGCTATCAATATGGCTTAGACCCCTGGGGCTTATCCTATTGGCTCTACATAGAGAATCTCGGTAACGGCGAGCAGCGATTGACCGTTTACTCTTTCGGGCCAAACCGCCGTCGCGATAGTAATGAAGGCACGCCGGGCGGTGACGGCACGAGCGACGATGATGATATTGCTGTGACTGGCACTCTCTCAAGCAAAACAAAAGAGAATACAGAAACAGACACGCCGTCTCCCGTTCCCTTCTCGACTGATTTCACTCCCTGAAAATCATGCAAGATAAGCGCTTTGGGAGAGTTTGAGCAAAGTATCTTCGTTCGGTTTCTAAATCGGAAAGATATTTACAAACCTCTCCCTTAATAATCCGCGACATCCGAAATTGCTTCATCAATAAAGTCTTTCTACCAGCCGTGCAATGCAAGCGGCATCGCTCCGATTTCTACATCTGAAGCACGCGCATCATTGCGTCATGGATGAGGCCGTTGCTGACGAGGATCGGCGGCGTGTAAACATCAAAGTGCGCGCCATCGTAGCGTGAGACGCGCCCGCCCGCTTCTTCGACGAGCAGAACTCCGGCGGCAACGTCCCACGGGCGCAAACCTTCTTCCCAGAATCCATCGAAGCGTCCGCACGCAACATACGCAAGATCGAGCGCGGCGCTTCCGTCGCGGCGGACGGACTGCGCTTGATTGATAAAGTTCGTGAAGTGGCGCGCGAAATCATTGCGTTCGCGCACGTCGTAGGGAAAGCCCGTGCAGATCAGCGCGCGGTTAAGATCGTCCGTTTCCGTGACGCGTATGCGCCGCCCGTTTAGCGTCGTGCCTTGACCGCGCTCGGCGGCAAAGAGTTCGTCGCGCACGGGATCGTAAACGACGCCGATGACGATTTGGCGCGAGGCAGTGTGTTCGAGCGCGATGGAGACGCAGAAGCAAGGATAGCCGTGCGCGTAGTTGGTCGTGCCGTCGAGCGGGTCTATGATCCACTTGTATTCGCCGTGCTGCTCGGCGGATGCGCCGGATTCTTCGGCGAGAATCTGGTGGCGCGGGTAGTGCGTTTGTATGCGTTCGATGATGAAGCGTTCGGATGCCAAGTCAGCTTCGGTGACGAGGTCTATGTCGCCCTTGTTTGAAACGGTGATGGCGCGCCCGAAGCGTTCGGCGAGAATGCGTCCGGCATCGCGCGCCATGTTGATGGCAAAGTCAAGCAAATTAGTCTCCTATGTGAGCGGTCAGACCGCGCCTTTCCGTTCGCGCCAGTCGCAGCGTTCCCGCGCGCGGCGTTGGCTCAAGCCGAGTTGTTTTTATTTCCTTTTGCGGCGGCGACATGCGCTCTCCGGCGATTCTTAAAACATCACGCACCTGCGCATCCCAGAAAATCCAATTATGCTTGCCCGGTAATTCTCTGTATTCGTGCGGAATTTTTCGTTCAAGGAAAATGTCCGCGAGCGTGCGGCTGTACCGTAACAGAGAATCTTCTGTGCCGCAGTCTAGATAAAAGTAGGGCAGCGATGAAAGAGGCACCGTCGGGAATTCGCGGACGAGTTTGAAGATATCGTTAGCAGCGTGTGTCGGATTATCTGCCGCGCCAAAGACCGCCGTTATAGAGGGAATTGCGAACGCTCCTCCTTTGCGCAAATCGGCCTCCGTCCACGAAGCAGCCGCGAGCGCGCCGCTCATCGAAGCAGCAAAAACAAATTGGTCTGGAAATTTCATGCCGAACTTCAACGCGCCGTAGCCGCCCATCGACAGCCCCGCGATGGCGCGTCCCTCACGCGATTCGATGGTGCGAAATCGCTTTTGCACGTCCGGGATCAATTCGCGCATAATATAAGTCTCGTATTTATCCGGCGGATTCGTTGCGCTGTCCGTGTACCAACCGTTGTTGCCTTCGGGCGTTACGATGATAAGGCGATGCTGTGCGGCATAGCTGGAGAGCTTTGTCTTTGCGAGCCAGTCCGCGTAATGGCCGGACAAACCGTGCAAAAGGTAGAGCACGGGATAGCGCGTCGTTAGTGCCGCTTGCGAAGCATAATCCGGCGGCAGTAAGACGTTATAAGGCAAGGTTTTTCCGACGAGCTTGCTTTGAAATTGCACTGTCTCGCCGCGCGCCGCTGCCGTTGTTGCCGCTGCCGGAGCGGTTTGCGCTTGCATTGGAGAAGCGGAAAAAGCGAGCAGCAGCAGTAGTAGTGATGCGAGGCACGCCGCCGGACGTTTCGCCGTCGAAGACTTAACCGGATGGGCGCGGCTGTTCGCCCAAGAGATTTTTAATTCATACATGTTTACTGAACCTCTGTGTGTTAATGTTTCGCGTGCGCGTGCGCGTGCGCGTGCGTTTGTTTTTATCAATTGAATAATCAACGCCGTCAACAAAAAGCTTTTCGCGCGTGAACGAATGACAATGTAATAACAGAAAAGGCTTCCCGCGTGCTACCGCGAGCGGCATTCGCACGCCACTTGAAAGAACGCATGGCTTTTAACTTAAGCACACGCGCGCAAACGCGCCTTATACGCACCTTGCTTCTCGCGCTCGTCTGTTTTATCGCAGCCTTTATCTGGATCAACGTGCGGCGCAATTCCGGCAACGATGCGCCGCAGCCGATTTCTTCATCCACGCCATCGCCGGAACCCTCGCCCGCCGCCGCCGCTGTTGTGCCGACGCCAATCGCTTCGCCCGCTGCCGACGCCACTCCGCTTGCTTCTCCATTGCCCGCTCCCGCACTGTCGGGCAACGAAACATCTCTGCTCATTCCCGTCGCCGGAGTCCGCCCGGATCAATTGCATGACACCTACACAGACTCGCGCTCCGAAGGCCGGGTGCATGACGCGATTGACATTCCGGCGGCGCGCAACACGCCCGTCCTCGCCTGCGCCGACGGAACCATCGTTAAATTTTTTCAGAGCGCGCGCGGCGGCACGACGATTTATCAATTAGACAGGGATAACAAAACCGTTTACTACTACGCGCATCTGGATCACTACGCCGATGGCCTCGCGGAAAATCATTTCGCGCGGCGCGGCGAAGTCATCGGCTATGTCGGCGACACGGGCAACGCCGGAGCGGGCAATTACCACTTGCACTTTTCCATCTCCATCGTTCCCGATCCGAAACATTACTACAACGGCACAAACATCAATCCGTATCCCTTGTTGCACGACGGCAGCACGCATTGAATCTTTGTCAAAAGTCCGAGCCGAAAGACTTCGCTTGTTCGCTTATGGTGCGAGGCTGCTTGCGCGCGTGCGGCGTTTGTGTAGCAACTCCGTTCAAATACACCTCAAAAATGCGGGAACGATTGTTGCATAAAAACCGGCGTCACATCTTAATTGTCGGACAACTTTCACACACTTAAAAAGAGGATCAGTAAACATGAAGAATATTTTGCGCGCGTCGCTTTTTTGCGTCACGCTCGCCATTGCTTTAAGCGGCGCGGGATGCACGAACGCGCCGACAACGGATACGGCTAACACAAATACCACCACATCTAGCACGACGACGACCACCGCAACGCCCGCACAGACGCCGCAGCAGGTGTTGGTAAACGACGCGGCGACTGCCGCCAATCTGCCGGTCACGATGCCCGTGCTCGACGCCTTTTTCGCAGACGAAAATTTCACCGCTGACTTGAAAACAAAGCTCGGCTTGACCGACGAGCAAATCAACGGGCTTCGCAAGACAGCGCGCGAGCAAACAGCCTCGCTTCGTGAAACAGACGCTGACAACTACAACGGCACGACGACCGCCGCCACCGCGCGCGCCGCCGAACAAGTCAAGGCCGTCATCGGCGCTGAAAAAACGGATCAACTTCTCGCCCTCGTGCGCCAGCGCTGGAGCAGCGGCGGCGACGAAGATCAATCCGCGATTGCCAGCAGCAACAGCGGCACGACCAACAACACAAATAACACTAACGCGAACAGCAACACGAATAACACTGCGGGCATGAACGGCAACGCTTCCGTCGGCAACGCGAATGCAACGGGCGCGATGAACGCGACAGGCAGCAACGCGGGCGCGGGCAACAACGGGAACGCGGGCAACGTCTCGCGCGGAAAGTTCAATTCGGTTCCTTCGGATACGCGCGTCGTCGTCAACGCTCCCGCGTATCGCATGGATATTTTCGACGGCGGAAGGCTCGTCAAGTCTTACAAAGTCGGCATCGGCTATCCCGAATTTCCTTTGCCGACGGGACTCCGCAAAGCAAGTTCGATCATCGTCAATCCGACATGGACGCCGCCCGACGAGCCTTGGGTAGAGGCATCCAACAAAGTCAAAGCCGGACAAAAAGTCGAAGCCGGAAGCAAGCTGAATCCCTTGGGGCCGATCAAGATTCCGATTGGCTTGCCGTCGCTTATTCACGGCGGAAAATCTCCCGCGAAGCTCGGAACCTTCGCCTCGCACGGCTGCGTCGGATTAACCAGCCCTCAAGTCGAAGAATTTACTTTGAAGCTGGCGCAACTCGGCGGCGCGGATTTGAATCAGGAAAAGCTCAATGGACTCTTGAAGGAAAAAACGGAAACGAAGAACGTCAAGCTGAATCACACCGTTCCCGTCGAACTGCGCTATGAAACCATCGTCGTACAGGACGGCAAGCTGCACATTTATCGAGACGTATATGATCGCGGCTCGAACACGGAAGAAAACCTACGCGCGGTGCTTTCATCTTACGGCGTTTCAGCCGATCAATTAAGCGAAAAAGAGCGCGCGCAAGCGATGAATGCGCTTCGTCAAATGTCGCGCGACGCCAACGGCAATCCAACCGAAAACATTAAAGGCGGAAACTCCGGCGCGTCATCGAACGATAAAAATTCCGCGAACGGCAAAAGCCAAAAGAACGAAAGCAGCAAAGTGACGCGCGCCATCAAAGGCCAGAAGGAAATCGTCATTCCCGTCGCCGCGCTTTCCGGCAAAGGCTATCCTGCGCCGGTTGACCTCAACACGGGCGGTGCGCCCAACACGACAGCCAGCAACAGCGCGCGAGCAACGACAAAAAGAAGACGTTAAAAGTTAATCGCAAAGGCAAGTAAAAACGGGCGAGTGTTCTACGATATCAGAACGCTCGCCCGTTTGTTTGTGATTCAAATGTCGCAATCGCTTTTATTCTGCGATGATTTATGTGACTTACAAACATTGCACGCCTACAAATCGAAATCACCGCGCCGGATCGCTTCGGCGGCGTTGGCGATGTCGGGCGCGAGCGGGCGGTCTTGTGTTAAGCGTGGAATGAAGGCACGCACAATCTCGTAAGCGCGACGCACGCCAAGTCCGGGCTTGAGCGGCGCGCGGCTCTCAAGAGCTTCGGCAGCGGCTAGAAGTTCGATGGCAAAAATGTGCTCGGCGTTCTCGACAAGCGCGCGTAGTTTTGTCGCCGCCGTCATGCCCATTGAAACATGATCTTCCTTGTTGCCGGATGTCGGCAGATTATCCGTGCTCGCCGGATGCGCAAGGATTTTCATTTCGTTGAGAAGCGCGACGGCTGTGACCTGCGCGATCATAAAGCCTGATGATATGCCCGGATGAATGGCGAGAAACGGCGGCAAGCCTTCGCTCAAATCAGGGTTGACGAGGCGTTCGATGCGCCGCTCGCTCATGTTTGCGAGATGCGTCAAGCCGATGCACGCATAATCGAAGGCGAGCGCGAGCGGCGCGCCGTGAAAATTGCCGCCGGATAAAACTTCTTCCGTGTCGGCGAAGACAAGCGGATTGTCCGTCGCGCTGCCCGTTTCCGTTTCCACAATTTCGCGCGCATGTTGAATCGCGCCGCGCGCCGCGCCGTGAACCTGCGGCATACAGCGCAAACTATAAGCGTCCTGCACGCGCGGATCATCTTCGAGATGCGAGGCGCGGATTTCGCTCTCGCGTAAGAGTTCGCGCAGATGAGCGGCGACGGCGATTTGCCCTGCGTGAGGGCGCAGCAGATGTATGCGTTCGTCGAAGGCCGTCGGTGTTCCGCGCAAGGCTTCGAGCGTCATCGCGCCCGCAATGTCCGCGACGCGCAAAAGAGTTTCGGCGCGAAGAAGCGCGAGCGCGCCGACTGCCGTCATCGCCTGCGTGCCGTTAAGGAGCGCGATTCCTTCTTTGGCTTCGAGTCGCAAAGGTTCAATCGAAGCGCGTTGCATGGCTTCGCCGCCCGTTATTCTTTCACCCTGATAAACGGCTTCGCCTTCGCCGATTACGACTAGCGCGAGATGCGCGAGCGGCGCGAGATCGCCGCTTGCGCCGACAGAACCCTTCTCTGGAATCAACGGATGCACGCCGCGCTCGATCATCTTGATGAGCGTTTCAACGACAACGACACGCGCGCCGCTGTAACCGAGCGCGAGCACATTGGCGCGAAGCAAAAGCATCGTGCGCGTTTCCGCTTCGGAGAGCGAGTTGCCTACGCCGCACGCATGACTGCGCACGAGATTCAATTGCAGCACGCGCAATTCTTCGGGCGCGATGGAATAATCAGAGAGTTTGCCGAAGCCCGTGTTGACGCCGTAAACGACGCGTCCTTCCGCTAAAATTTTTTCGATGCTGCGGCGCGAGGCTTCGATGCGCGAGCGTGCGGCGTCGGTGAGCGCAACATGCTCCGCGCCCTTTGCGACGCGCGCAATTTGTTGAAGCGAAAAAGGCTGACCGTCTATTTCGAGCATGAATTAAAAGCGAATGCTTCTGTTAGATATTCTATTTTTAGATAACGTCTGGCGAGGAGCGATTGAGATTAGCAAAACAAGTTAAAGAGAGAATGCAGAAGCTATGAAGCTTTTCGTGGTCATTGTTTGGTCAGCAGTTCTTGCGTGATCGTTTCCTGTCCGACTTTGCTTTGAGATTTGAACTCACCTGTGTTCTGGCGTTTGAATTCGCCTGTGGTCGAGGCGAGATTGCTTGTCGTGCGGACACGTTGGCGCGCGCGTTTAGCGCGGCGAATAGTAGTGGCACGGCGTTGCGAATTTATCGCGGTGGCAGCGCGCGTCCAGTCCTTCACGCGACGCAGCGGGCGCAGCGAAAATTCGTGGCGCGGCAAGACTTCGCCCGTCGCTTCGCGCAGGCGCACGGTGGCGATGGCGAAGACCACGACTGCGGCATTGAAAATGATGCCGACCCACACGACAAACCAGCCGGGAACAAGGCCGACGGCGGCGCGGTCAACAAACTGGCTGAAATGGATTGCCGGAATCGGATGCAGATAAACCTTCAGATTCCAGCTTGCCGCGAGCAGCACGAAAATCCATAAATAGTTGCGGCGCAGGCGGCGTCCGATGGCTTCCGACATGCTGATCGTAAAATGCGGCGTTAGAAGATCGGCGGCTAAATGATCCGCCCATTCTTCGTCGGGCGCGCTGCCGGGCGCAAGCATCTGCGCGAAGTAGCCCGTCTCGATGACGCGCACGCGGCTCGACCAGATTTCGTAGTAGCGATAGCGGCGCGCTTCCATGTAAAGAAAAAAAGCGACGAGCACGGAGTTGATGAGAATCACGAAATGCGGATTCGCCGCCGCGCTGAAGGCGAAGGAAAGCGTTCCGGCGGCAGTCAGCACAGCCCAGTTCGTCGTCGTGTCTAGGCGATTGCGCCAAGTGTTGGCGCGCTGCACTTCGCCGCGATAAAAGTGCGCCATCGCGGTATTGAATTCCGCAGGCGAAGGCGTGCGCCCGGCAAACGGTGACGATGATAATGCGGCAGCCGCGATTTTTCTTTCACCCGTCGAGTCGATTGACTGTGAAGCGGAAGGCACGCGCAAACGTCCCGAAGCCGCTTGCGATGATGTGGAGCTTGCGCCGCCAATGCTACTACTACTATTGCGTCCGCCGTCGCTTTGTAGAGAGCCTGTGCTTCTGCCTGTGCTTGTGTTGGTGCGCGGGTCTTTGCTCATCTGGTCAATGGGAAGCTTTCTTTTGGCGCGGGCGTTTGACGGTATTCTAAGCCGCGCCCGGCTTCCTTGATAATAGCACGTCGTCGGGGCGCAGATTGATAAGTTTCGTGCGAAGCGCCGCCAAAACGTAAATGGTCACGTAGGACGACCAATCGCTCCAGCGCTCTTCGGCGAAGCGGCGCAACTCTTTTTCACTCATCGGCGCGCCCTTGTTGTAATACTTGATGGCGAAGTTGCGAAGCGCTAAGTCGCCCGCCGGAAAAACATTCGTGCGCCCGAAATAAAGCATTAACGCCCATTCAGCCGTCCAGCGCCCGATGCCGCGCAGTTGGATGAGCCGCGCGATGACGTTTTCGTTGTCAGTCGCCTTCAACTCCGCTTCACAGAGCGCGCCGCTTGCGACTTCCTGCGCGACGCCGATCATGCACGCGGCCTTCGCATTGGAGATGCCGAGCGCGCGCAGTTCTTCAATGCTGGCAGCGGCTAAAATTTCGGAACGCGGAAAAGCGAAAAATGTTTCGTCGCCGATCATCAATCGCTCCCCGTATTTCTCGACGACGCGGCGCTTCAAAACCATCGCCACGACAATCGAGATTTGCTGCGAGAGAATCGAGATCGTGAGCGATTCAAAAAGCGTCGGCCAGCGCGCCAGATGCAAGCCGCGATGCGCCGCTTCTATTCCTCGCATCAGCGGATCGTCGGCCACCGCCGCTTGAAATTTTTTGAGGTCATGATCGACGCTGAAAATTCGTTCGATAAACTTTGCCGCCGCTTGTAAATCCTGCGGCGCGTCGGCGGCGTGCGCGTCGGTTTGTTCTTCGAGCGTGACGACAAGGGAAGGACGCGCGGGTGTGCCTTGCGATGCGACGCTGACGAGTTGAAGGCGCTCATTGATATGAAACAGGCGTCGATATATATCGTCTGCGAATGTATCGACGGCTTCGGCTTCGGTAAAGCGCAGAAAGCGCGCGGTGGCGGCGAAATCGAAGGGCGCGCGCGGGCGTAAATTGATCGCTTGCGTCATCGCTTGCAAGTGTCGCCGAAAGAACGGTGCGGCGTCAAAGCGGCATTGCTTGACAGCCTCGCAAGCCGACTCTTATATTGATGAACCGTTCTGTTCTTAGACAATGCCCGCAAGGTTTTTATGCTGCAAGCCATACAGCAAGACGATGCCCCGCATGAAGCGCGTGACGAGCGTTGGATGCGAGAGGCGCTCGCGGCAGCACAAGCGGCGCGTGAAGCAGGCGAAGTGCCTGTCGGCGCTTGTGTCGTGGCAAGCGACGGGCAGCCGCTCGCCATCAGTGGAAATTTGACGCGCACCGATTGTGACCCGACGGCGCACGCGGAAATCGTCGCATTGCGCGAAGCGGCGCGCGTTGCGGGAAACTACCGGCTGACCGGGGCAACGATTTATTCGACCATCGAGCCATGCGCGATGTGCGCCGGAGCGCTTGTGCAGGCGAGAATCAAACGGCTCGTCTACGGCGCGCCGGATGAGCGCGCCGGAGCCGTCGAATCTAGGTTTCGTTTGTGCGACACGGAAGTCTTGAACCATCGCATGGAAATCAGGTCAAGGGTTTTAGAAATGGAATGCCGCGCGCTGATGCAACAGTTTTTCCGCGAACGGCGAAAGACAAGGATCGGAGAGCAATTATAATGTAGGACGCGAAAGAAACGCGGCGCGGAATTAAAAACTCTTAACTTTCGCCTTCCGCCTTCCTACTTTTATTCGGAGAGGTCGCATAGTGGCTTAGTGCACCGGTCTCGAAAACCGGAGTGGGGGAAACTCCACCGTGGGTTCAAATCCCACCCTCTCCGCCATCATTCTTTTCAAATGAAAGGATGATGCGAATAGTGAACTTTCTTATTCATCCGGTTTCCCGTTAGTTGGCGCGCGGCTGGCGTGCCGAAAAGTAAGAGCTTACCTTTTTCCGAGCAACCGTCCCGTATCTCTCCAGCGTTGCGGGACGCTTCGCACATAACTCCTCCTGTAATCTTTGAATTACAATTCGCACCGTGGCGCATCAGGGCGTGCCGGGCAAGGGCATAACATTTCTTCAAAAGCCGTTCGCCGCCGGACGCCCCGCAGTGTCATGATTAAATCAAATCGGAATTATCGGAAGACGAAAGCCTGAGATGCTAAACCCGATTCTCTCTGTGACCGGCGATATGCAGTCGCTCGTGGTGGATGACGACCCGCAGATATGCCGCTTTGTGGCGGACGTGCTGCGCGCCGACGGCTGGCAGGTCAGCACAGCCGAAACAGCCGCGCGCGCTTTGGAGATGATCGCTGAACAACCATGGTCGCTCGTCTTCTGCGATGTATTTCTCAAAGGGGCGAGCGGTTTCGATGTGCTTCGACAATTCGTTAAGGAACAGCCAAGCGCGCAAATCGTTTTAATGACCGGATACGGTTCTGCCGCAGACGCGATGGACGCTATGGCACTCGGCGCTTACGATTATCTGCTGAAGCCCTTCGGCATACGCGACGTGGAAGAATTATCGGAGGCGGTGCGCAAGCGGTTCGAGAAGCAGCGGCACGTCGAAAGCGAAGAACCGATAGCCTCCACACGCGCCTCAGACCTCAATTTAATCGGCAAGAGTCCCGCTCTCGTCAACGTTATGAAGATGGTCGGACGCCTCGCCGCGACTTCATTGCCGGTGCTCATCACGGGCGAGTCCGGGACGGGCAAAGAGGTCGTGGCGCGCGCCATACACTACGGCAGCCCGCGCGCCCCGAAGCCCTTCGTCGCCGTCAACTGCGGCGCGCTTCCCTCTGCCTTGATCGAATCGGAACTCTTCGGACATATGCGCGGCTCCTTCACGGGAGCGGAGCGCGACCGTCCCGGATTGTTCGAGGAAGCCGACGGCGGCACGATTTTCCTCGACGAGATTGCGGAAACGAGCTTGGACTTTCAGGTGAAACTGCTGCGCGCGCTGCAGGAGGGCGAGATTCGCCGTGTCGGAGCGAACCGCGCAGTGCGCGTTGACGTGCGCGTTATCGCCGCCTCTAACCGCGAGCCGAAGGCGGAGGTGCGCGAGGGACGCTTTCGCCAAGACCTCTTCTACCGTCTTAACGGCATTAACCTGCATTTGCCGCCGCTGCGCGAGCGCCGCGAAGATATTCTACTCCTCGTCAAGCATTTCGCCGGGCGCGTGCGCGCCGGAGACGAGCCGGGCCTGCGCTTCTCGCGCGAGGCCGTCCGCCTGCTCGAAAATTATTCATGGCCGGGCAACATACGCGAACTGGAAAACGCCGTGCTGCACGCCGCCGCGCTTTGCGACCACACCACAGTGCGCCCCGAAGATTTGCCGGAAGACATACGCCATAGCGACAGTGACGCTCAGCCATCCGCCGCACAGGGGAAAAGTTCGATCCTCACTGTTGAAGACTGGGTGCCTCTGGAGAGACTGGAGGGCGAGTACGTCGCGCGCCTGCTCGAACACACGGGCGGCAACAAACTGGCCGCCGCGCGGATACTGAATGTTGACCGTAAAACTCTCGACCGTATGCTCGCCAAGCACAAAATAGATTTCCGAAGCACACACCAAGCCTCCTTCCCACAAAAACCGCGTTCATAATTTGGTAAACCGTTCCTGTCCCTTTTCGCACCACTCTGCCGACAAGCGCCCCACAATTTAGGACACGAATCTATTCTGCATTCCGTTGGCAGAGGCAAACCGACTATAAATGCCAACAATGTTCAACGCTAGCGTGCATAGTGTAACGGCACAGCTATTGCCCTGTTTAAGCTCGCAGGCGCGCTTCGCCGTCACTGAAGCAGCCTCTCACGAAATTCAAATCAACAATCCAATTAAGCTTTTCTTAGGCTTTTCGTTGCAACTTTCAGGAGAAACATCTATGCGGTCAGTTATCAGAATGTCCGGCGTTGCGTTCGCAACACTATTATTTAGCTTGCTCGTCTTTGCCTCGCAAAGCGCTCAGGCTGCAACCTTGACTGTTTCAACGACGGCTGACGCCGGAGCCGGAAGTCTGCGGCAAGCGATTATAGACGCTAACACCAACGGCGCAGCGAACACCGTCAGCTTTAACATCCCGCTGACTGACCCCGGATACAACAGCGCGGCCAACCGCTACACGATCTCTCTCGTCAGCCAGTTGCCCGATCTTCCTTTGTCGCCTTTAACGATAGACAACACGACGGGCAGAGGCGTGACCGTGAAAGGCAACAATACCTTCCGCATCTTCACGCTCGTCAACAGCGCAGTCGTTACCGTCAACAACCTAACCCTCAGTCAGGGTGGCAGCGGCAGCAGCTTCGGCGGCGTCGGCGGCGGTATCTACATGGGTAACAGCGCTGTGTTGACTCTCACCAACAGCGTCCTCAGCAACAGTACCGCAACCAATGGTGGCGGTGGCATCTGGGTGAACGACAGCGGCACGCTGAATATAATTGACAGCACTGTTAGCGGCAACACAACCGCAGTCGGCAACGGCGGCGGCATCTACATTAATAGCAGCGGCACGCTGAACCTTACGCGCAGTACCCTTAGCAATAACACCGCCACAGTCGGCAACGGCGGCGGTATATTCAATGGCGTCAGCGGCACAGTGACATCCACTAACAGCACCCTCAGCGGAAACACTGCCGGTGACTTCGGCGGCGGCATCGCAAACTTCGGCGGGACGGCGGCGACATTGACTGCCAACAGCACCACCATTAGCGGCAACGCGGCCACTAACGGCGGCGGCGGCATCGCCAACAATTTCACCGGCGTCTTAAACAACTCCCTCATCGCGCTCAACACCGGCACTGATGGCCCTGATCTCAAAGGCACCTTCTCCGGCACCAGCAATCTAATCGGCAACGCCGACGGCAGCGCAGGTTTAGGCACTACCACTAATCAGCTCGGCTCGACCGGAAATCCGATCAATCCACGACTCGGCCCCTTGCAGAACAACGGCGGCCCGACGTTTACACGGGCACTGCTTGCCGGAAGCCCCGCGATTGACGCTGGCACAACGGCGCTCGCTACCGATCAGCGCGGCGTATCGCGCCCGCAAGACGGCGACGGAATCGGCGGCGCGCAAAGCGACATCGGTTCATTCGAGAGCGAGGGATTGCCCGAATTCACGATCAACGACGTGACGGTTTCAGAGCCTGCGAGCGGCTCGACATCAGCAGTTTTTACAGTCAGCCTTTCACGCTCCAACAGCGTCAGCCTTTCTGTAGACTTCGCAACGGCTGATGGCACAGCGACAGCAGGCTCGGACTACGTGGCTGCTGCCGGAACACTCGTCTTTGCACCGGGCGAGACGAGCAAGACGATAATCATCACAGTGCTCGGCGATGCGGTTACGGAAAGTGCCGAGACCTTCGCCGTTAATCTGACGAACGCACAGGGCGGCGCGCGTATTCCTGACAATCAGGGAATCGGCACGATCCTCGACACCGCCGCCGCTCCGACGCCGACTCCGGTTCCGACACCAGCACCGACACCAGCACCGACACCAGCACCGACTCCGGTTCCGACTCCGGTTCCGACGCCGGTTCCGACGCCGGTTCCGACTCCGGTTCCGACGCCGGTTCCGACACCAGCACCGACTCCGGTTCCGACGCCGGTTCCGACTCCGGTTCCGACTCCGGTTCCGACGCCGGTTCCGACTCCGGTTCCGACGCCGGTTCCGACACCAGCACCGACTCCGGTTCCGACGCCGGTTCCGACTCCGGTTCCGACTCCGGTTCCGACTCCGTCGCCAAGCCCGACGCCCGTTCCTATGACGGTGCAGTTCAGCCAAGCGGCTTACAGCGTTGCGGAGAATGGCGGCAGCTTGCAAATCACTGTGATGCGCTCCGGCGACGCCTCCGACGCGGCCACCGTCGATTACGCGACGAGCGATAATTCCGCCCTGCAAAAGAGCGATTTCACCATCGCGCTGGGCACGGTGTTCTTCGCCGCCGGAGACACTACCAAGACCTTCACCCTTCTGGTC
>JAABUK010008372.1_pt1 | contig 14548 bp, 9 predicted proteins | sample 5559141 | NCBI WGS metagenome assembly JAABUK01 (sample SAMN10711869, study PRJNA513367) | rock metagenome | isolation source: Antarctica rocks | place: Antarctica: Victoria Land, Pudding Butte nord | collected 2016-01-03
CGCGGAGCCTGGGCGCGGCGAAGGTCCAGGCCCCCATGTTCTGCGACTCCTCCTGGCACCAGACCCACTCCCTGGCGTTCCGATAGCGGCCGATCGCGGCCTTCAAAGCCTTCTCGGGCCAGGGATAGAGCTGCTCGAGGCGGAGGATCGCCACCTCCTGCGTCTTGCCCCACTGCTCACGCTTGGCCAGCAGGTCGTAATAAACTTTGCCCGACCCGAGGACCACGCGCTTCACCCGGTCGGCGGCGACGGTGTCGTCGATCACCTCCTGGAAGCGGCCGTCGACGAAGTCGGACAGCGACGAGACGGCCTGCTTGGCCCGGAGCAGCGACTTGGGGGTCATCACGATCAGTGGCTTGCGGAAGTCGCGCTTGACCTGCCTTCGGAGCAGGTGGAAGAACTGGGCCGGGGTGGTGGCGTTGACGACCTGGATGTTGTCCTCGGCGCAGAGCGAGAGGAACCTTTCGAGCCGGGCGCTGGAGTGCTCGGGACCCTGACCCTCGTAGCCGTGGGGCAGGAGCATGACGAGTCCGCTGGCCCGGCCCCACTTCGACTCGGCCGAGGCGATGAACTGGTCGACGATCACCTGGGCGCCGTTGGCGAAGTCGCCAAACTGGGCCTCCCAGAGAATTAACATGTGGGGCTCGTCGAGCGAGTAGCCGTAGTCGAAACCGAGGACCGCCGCCTCGGAGAGGAGGCTGTCATAGATGCAGATCTCGGTCCCCTGGTCGGAGACGGTGTTGAGCGGGACGTAGGTCTGGGCGTTGGTCCCGTCAACGAGCACGGCGTGGCGGTGGCTGAAGGTCCCGCGGCGGCTATCTTGCCCGCTGAGCCGGACCGGGATCCCCTCGGCCAGGAGCGAGCCGAACGCCAGGGCTTCGCCGAACCCCCAGTCGACCCCCTCGCCAGCTTCCAAAACCTTGAGCCTGGCGTCGAGCTGGCGCTTGATCTTGGGATTGACGTGAAACCCGTCGGGGATGGTGGCCGTGGCCCGTGTGATCCGACGGATGGTCTCCAGTGGTACTCCGGTGTCGATCGGGGCGAAGGAGTAGCCGGGCTTGAGGCCCTTCCACGGGCCACCGAAGCCGGGCGGGGCCGGGAGGACCTTGGCGGCGTGGTCATGGACCTCGTCGTAGACGGCCTGGAGCTTGTCGCCGAAGGTCTCGGCGATGGTCTCGGCTTCTTCGAGGGAGAGTTCGCCGGACTGGATCAACTTTTCGGTATAGATCGCCCGGATCGTCGGCCGTTTCTGGATCGCGGCGTACATGATCGGCTGGGTGAAGGCCGGCTCGTCGTTCTCGTTGTGGCCGTGCTTCCGGTAGCAGACCAGGTCGATCACCACGTCCTGGCCGAAGGACTCGCGGAAGTCGAGGGCGAGTTCGGCGACGTAGGATACGGACTCGGGGTCGTCGCCGTTGACGTGGAAGATCGGCACCTCGATCATCTTGGCGACGTCGGTGCAATACCGGGTCGACCGGCTGTCGACCGGCGAGGTCGTGAAACCGATCTGATTGTTAACCACGACGTGGACCGTCCCGCCGGTCCCGTAACCCTTGAGCTGGGAGAGGTTGAGCGTCTCGGCCACGAGCCCCTGGCCGGCGAAGGCGGCGTCGCCGTGGATCAGGATGGGGACGCCGAGCTTCCGGTCTCCGTCCTTGAACCGGCGCTGCTTGGCCCGCATCCGGCCCTCGACGATCGGATTGACGGCCTCCAAATGACTGGGGTTGGGCGTCAACGAGAGGTGGATCGAATGGCCGTCGGCGGTGACGTGGTCGGCCGAGAAGCCGAGGTGGTACTTCACGTCGCCGTCGCCGGCGTAGGACTCGGGGTGATTGTCCTCGAACTCGCCGAAGATCATCCCGTAGGGCTTGTCCAGCGTGTTGGCCAGGACGTTGAGGCGTCCCCGGTGGGGCATCCCCAGGACCATCTCCTTGACACCATAGCGGGCCGCACGCTCGATCAGGGCGTCGAGGAGTGGGATCAAGGTCTCGCCGCCTTCGAGCGAGAACCGCTTGGCCCCGACGTAGTGCGTGTGCAGGAAGGTTTCGAACAACTCGGCGGCGTTGAGCTTGAGGATGATCCGCCGCTTCTGGCGGATGTCCAGGTTCGGGCGGTTCCGGTTCGCCTCCATCCGGTCCTTCAGCCAGTCGCGGACCTGGGGATTGCGGATGTGCATGAACTCGACGCCGATCGACCCGCAGTAGGTCTCGCGAAGCGCGCCGATCAGGTCTCGGAGCGTTGCCTGGGGCGGATCGAAGAGCTTCGAGTGGAAGGTCCGATCGAGGTCGGCCTCGGCGAGGCCGAAGGCGGATGGCTCGAGCAGGCCGTTGGGATCGCCCGGCGGGTTGAGCTTGAGGGGGTCGAGGTCGGCGAGGTAGTGACCGATCTCGCGATAGGCGTCGATCAGGCGAGTGACCGCCGCCTGGGCCGCGCCACCTTCGGCCGAGAAACCGGCCTGGGCCTCGCCGTGGTCGGAGCCGAGGGCCAGCTCGTAGCCCTCGAAAAAGGCCTGCCAGGTCGCGTCGACCGAAGTAGGGTCGCCACTCCAGCGCCGATAATTGGCCTCGATCAGCTCGAGATTCCAGCGATTCGCGACCGTCGAGCGATTCATGGAAGCCTGATCCTCGCCGGGCCTTGCCTTGGCAAGGCCCTGGCCGTTTGGGCGGATTACGCCGTGACAGGGGCGGAAACCCGGGCGGGGCGGCCCCGAATCTCCGATGAGTTCCAGGATACCGAAAAGGTAGGTCGACCCAAACCCCGATCGAATTTCATTTCATTCAGTATAGGAGAGATTAGGTCCTTGACCTGCAAACTCCGCGGAAACCCACGCTTCCGAGCCCGCGGGGCCTCGCCTCCCTGGAACAATACGGTCAAAGTCGCTCGATCCACCCACTCTTCGAAAATTTTGTTTCGAGGAGCCGGTTCAACCCCTCGCGAGGGATCTCCGCGGTTTCGATCCCCGGACCGGGGGGCAGCCAGGCGACGCGACAAATTTCCCTCAATGAATCACGACTCATCGAAAGGTTGGTCACGAAATCGTCGTGACGCCGCTCACCCCGATAGTCCGGACGACGCTGCGGCAATGCGGTGTACCGTGCGATGAGGTCAAGAGGGAAATTGTAGAGCATGCTGGCGTGGATGAGGACGTGGTCGCGGAGCCTTCGCTGGGCACTGCCCGAGAATTTCCGCCCGTGGAGCGTCAAGTCGCCGGAGCCTTGCATCTCGGCATCGGTCGGGCCGGAGGCCCGGATGGCTTCGAGGAATCGGGAGAGGACGTGCCGCTGGGCGGTTTCCACGCCTCGGAGCTCTGGGTGGGATCGGATCGGGAGGATGACCGAGACATTCAGGGCCCCGGGCCCGACGACGACGGTCCCGCCGCCGCTCGAACGACGCGCGACTTCGACGCCGTCGGCCCGACAGGCCTCCGATCGGACATTCTCGGCCAGACGACACGAGGCGCCGAGGATGACGGCGTTGTGTCCCAGTTCCCAGATTCGGAGGATCGGCGGGCCGCCGCGTTCTTCGGCCTCGACCAGCAGGGCCTCGTCGAGCGCGACGTTCTCCGCGGCCGTTGCCAGGGTGGCGTCGAGATAATGCATCGACGTGTCGGACATGGGAGGCTTGAACTCGGCCCGCCGAAGGGGAATCATCTCCCCGAGCCCGTGGAGCCCGACCGAGGAGGAAACGACCCGTGAGCGTCGCCACGCCCGAGATCTACAATCATGACCGGTTCCTCGCACGCCGTCAGGTCTTCCGCTTCTTCGGGGCGGGATTCACCCTGATGGGCCTGGACGGTGCACTCCTGGCATCGTCGGAGCAGAAGGCATTCAAGCTGAAGGAGGACATCCGTGTCGTCAACGGCCCGGTCGGGGGTCCCGAGATCCTCCGCATCAAGGCCAACCGCGTGCTCGACTTCAGCGCGGCCTACGAGGTGATCGACTCCCAGACCGGCGAACACGTCGGCACCCTCCGCCGCAAGGGGTGGAAGTCGATGTTCCGCGATTCCTGGGAGATCCTCGACGCCGCGGGGATCGTCCGGGGGAGGGTGACGGAAGACAGCCCCTGGAAGGCCGCGATCCGCCGGACGATCGATTTGGCCTCGTTCCTGCTCCCCCAGGCGTTTCACATCGAAATCGATGGTCAAATCGTCGGGACGATGCGGCAGAATTTCAACGTCTTCGTCCACAAGTTCGACGTCGACTTGACCCAGGATACCGATGGCCTGTTGCCCAGGCCGCTGGCGGTGGCGACCGTCATCCTGCTGCTGGCCGTCGAGGGGAGGCAGGGCTGAGCCGAGCCCGGCTCGGGCGGCACCGGGTCGGATCGACCCTGGAGCCGCCCTCGTCGCTCACTCGTCTTTCTTGAAGACTTCGTGGCAGGCGGTGCAGGTCTTGCCGACCGCGGCGAATGCTTCCTTGGCCTGGGCCTGGGTCGAGCCGCTCTTGCTGGCGACCTTGGAGAGTTCCTCGGTGGAGCTGACCATGTCGTCCATCAGCTTCTGATAATCGGCCAGGGGCTTCTTGGCCTTCTCGGCGGGCTCCTTGATGTCGCGGGCCTCCTTGGCCAGCTTGATCATTTCCTCGGCAACCTTGGAAATGGTCGAGCCGCTCTTCTTGTACTCGGCAGCGGTCCGGGTCGTCTTGCGGAGGTCGTTGTTCTTCTTGTTGACCTGGGACATCAGCTTGTTCGTCTCGGACTCGTCGTCGTCGGCGGCGAAGCCGATCCCGGCCAGGACGAGTAGGCTGAGCATCAGGACCGCGAATTTGCGCAACATCGTGCGACGCTCCGTATCGGTTGAGGGAGTGGCAGTCGGGGGCGAAGGCAGGCCCATCGTTCCATCCAGGATATCGCCCCGGGACCGGCCGATCAAGCGTCCTCGCGGGCCTCGCGTTCGACTCGTTCCGCTCGACGCCCGCTTGGGGTACACTCTCCCGACGAGTCGCCCGCACCCGAAGGCCGACACGCCCCTAATCCAGCCCAGCGGACGACCATGCCCGACGAGTCGATCGACTACAAATCGTCCGGCGTCGACCTCGACGCCTACGAGCAGACGATGGCCTTGCTCCCTCGCCTGCTCAAACGCACCTATTCCCCTCGGGTAATCGAGTGGCCCGGCGGCTTTGCCGGACTGTTCCGGCTCGACGCCAACATCGGCCTGTTCAGCCGGACCTATCGCGACCCGGTCCTCGTCGCCTCGACCGACGGCGTGGGGACCAAGCTGAAGCTGGCCTTCGCCACCGGGAAGCACGGCACCGTCGGGATCGACCTCGTCGCGATGTCGGTAAACGACTGCCTTTGCGCAGGGGCCGAGCCCCTCCTGTTCCTCGACTACGTGGCGATGAGCCGAGACGACCCGTCCCTGACCGAGCAAGTGGTCCGGGGGATCAGCGACGGGTGCGTGGAGGCGGAATGCTCGCTGCTCGGGGGCGAGACCGCCATCCTCCCCGACTTCTACAAGGGGGGCGAGTACGACCTCGCCGGATTCTGCCTCGGCGTCGTCGAGCGCAAGCAGATCCTCGACGGCAAGGAGATTCGACCCGGCGACAAGGTCATCGGCCTGGCCAGTTCGGGGCTCCATTCCAACGGCTACAGTCTTGCCAGGAAGCTGGCCTTCGAAGGGGCGGGGTTCGAGCCCGATTCATTCGTGCCCGAACTCGGCTGCACCGTGGCCGACGAGTTCCTCAGGCCGACCAGGATCTACGTCCGGGCCTTGAAGACGGTGTATCGCCATTATCGGGTCAAGCGGATCGTCCACGGGATCGCGCACATTACCGGCGGCGGATTGATCGACAACCCGCCCCGGATCCTCCCGCCGGGATGCGGGATCCGCCTGCAACGCTGCTGGGACGTGCCGAAAGTCTTCCCCTGGCTCCAGTCGATCGGCCGGGTCCCCGACGAGGAGATGTTCCGCGTCTTCAACATGGGGATCGGGATGGTCCTGATCGTCGCCGAATATTACGCCGAGGCGATCACCCGCTACCTGAGGTCCGAAGTAGACCTCCCCGCCTGGGTGATCGGCGAGGTCGTCGATGGGAATCAGGCGGTCGAGTGGGCCGAGCCGCTCGGGGGCTGAATCAGCCGCCCTGGGCGACCTTCCGGGAACCCTTGTAGCGGTCAAGTGCCCCCTTGAGGAAATCGACGAACTCGCCGGGCGGACGCTTGCCGCCGAGCTTGCCGAGCACCTTGCCGTCCGGGTCGACGATCACGTAGTTGGGGTTGGTGATGTCGTCGAACAGCTTGATTTCCAGGTCGAGGTTCGCGTCGGCCAGCTTCTTGCGGTCGTCCTTGTTGATCGACTTGATTGGCACGATGTCCGTGTACAGCTGGAGGGTCACGAAGTCGCCGAGCGACTGCACGACCTCGGGCCTCGGGAAGACTTCCAACTCCATGACCCGGCAGTTCGCGCAGTTCACGCCGGTGAAGTCGATCAGGACCGGCTTAGAGGAAGTCTTGGCCTGTTCGAGCGCCGCGTCGTAGCTCATCCCCCAGGTGACGCCGTGGAAGGAGGTCTGCTCCCGCTCGGCCTGCTTGGGTTCGGCCGAGGTCGCGACCCTGGCGAGCATCTTCCCTCCCTCGCCTCCCCCACCGGACGGGGCCTTCAGGTCGGCCGCGTCGGCCGGGAGCAGGCCGGCGACGAGATACCAAACCTTATTCTCGGGCGGACGGCCGAACAGGGCGGGGGTCAGGAACAGCGAGAGGGTCAGGAAGAGCCAGCCGAAGACGATCCGGCCGGGGCCGACCTTGATCTCCTCGTAGTCGTGGTCGGTGCGGAAGAGGCCGAGCAGGTAGATCCCGCAGATCAGGAGCATCATGACCCAGATCGACAGCACCGTATAGGCGTTGAACCACGCCTCCGAGGGGACCACGAAGACGCACTCGGCCGTGTTGATGAATTTGAAGGCCGCGCCGATCTCGATCAGGCCGCCGACCACCTTGACCGTGTTCATCCAGTCGCCGCTCTTGGGCATCTTCGCCAGCAGGCCTGGCGAGAGCGCCAGGAGGAAGAACGGCAAGGCCAGGACCGTCGCGAACGTCGCCAGGCCGACGACCGGGTAGAGCAGGTCGCCCCCCGCCGCCATCACCAGCAAGCCGCCGACCACCGGGAAGGTGCAGGTGAACGAGGTAATTGTCAGGGTCAAGGCCATGAACATCACGCCGACGAGCCCGCCCTTCCCCTCGCCCTGAGACGAGGCGTTGAGCAGGAAGCTCGGCAGGCTGATCTCGAAGAGTCCCAGAAGGCTCAAGCCGAAGGCGATGAAAAGCGCGGCCACCCCGAAGTTGAGCCACGGGTTATTCGCCAGCTTCGAGAGCGAGGCCGCCCCGAAGCTGATCGCGAAGAGCAGGCCGACCCCCATGAAGATCAGGACGATCGACAGGCAGTAGGCCAGGGCCAGGCCCGTCGTCGACCCGTTTTGCTTCTGCCCTTGCTTGACGAAAAAATTCACCGTCACCGGGATCATCGGCCAGACGCAGGGCATCGCCAGGGCGAACAGGCCGCCACCTGCGCAGAACAGGAGGAACGAGAAGATCCCATTGCCTGTCGGGATAATCCCCTCGCTTGAACTGTTGTTGACGTCCCCAGGGGGTTTCCTCGGGGCCTTTCTTGTTTCGGCGGTCGGGGCCTCGGCGGCCGCGGTACGGATCGGTGCCGTCGCCGGCGGGACGACGGCCGAGGGAGGGTTCGAGGCGACGATCGGGTTAGGAGTCCCCGCCTCGACGGTCAGGATGGCGTCCGGGAGGGTCCAGTAGATCGGCTGGCTGCAATTGCCGTCGTTGCAGAGCATGTAGTTGACCTGGACCCGGACCGGCTTCGGCCCGGACGTGGCATCGGCCGGCACTTCCAGGAAATGGGTCCAGGTCACCTCGCCTTCGTAATATTCAAGAAATTCGAGGCTCGGGAAGCTGTTGTCCTTCTTCTTGATCGGCGGTGAGGAGGGGGACCATTCGCCCTTCGGGACCAAACCGGAGGGGTCGAAGAGGTCGAACGAGGTCAGCCTCGGGCCGTCCTCGGGCTGGGCCTTGGCGTACTTGTAAATGTGCCAGGGGGGGGCAACCTTCGCCGTAACCTTGAGCTCGACCGTCGACCCCGGCGCGGCGTGGTCGGGGACGATCGTCGTGCGGAATGTCGCCGCCTTGGGGCGGGCGACCGGCCGACTGTCCCTCTCTTTCGGCTTAACGGCCTCGCCTTGCAGGGTCGTCACCAGGGCTGCCACCAAACCCGTCGCCAGGCCGGGGCCCACGGGCTCGCGCAGCTTCGGGGCCGCCGTCACCCTCAGTTCGGCGTCGGGGAGGGTCCATTGTCCGGGGAAGCTGCAATTTTGATCCGAGCAGAGCATGTAGCCCGCCTGGCAGCGGAGGACCTTCTTGCCCGGCCTGGCGTCGGCGGGGACCTTGAGCTGGAGGCTCCAGGTCACCTCGTCCTCGTGGTATTCGAGGAAAGGAACGTCCGGGAAGGCGGGCTCCTTCTTCTTGGTCGGCTCGACCGAAGGCGTCCAGTCGCCCTCGACCATCAGGCCGGCCGTGTCGAAGAAGTCGAACTCGGTGAACTTCGGGCCGTTCTGGGCCGGGATCTTGGCGTATTTGTAGATGTGCCAGGGGGCGTCGATCCTGGCCGTGACCTTATAGGTGACGGTATCGCCCGGTTGGGCTTCGGCGGGCGAGACGGCCGTGGTGAAGGTGGCTTCCTTCGGCCTGGTCGCGGCCCGGCTGTCCTTCTTGGTCGGCTTCCCGTCGGCCGCCTCGACCCCAGAGGGCGACGAGAAGGCGAACCACGCCAGCGTCAGTGCCCAGGAGGTCAGGGCGAACCTTCGTACGATCGGCAGGTCACGCATCGCGGATCGTCCCTGGGGAGAGTTCGACCGCACCTGGGCGGTCCTCGCCCGGGCGTCGGTCGCTGTATCCTAAGTCCTGGCCTCCCCGCGGACAAGCCGACGGCTCGAGGCTGTACGATCAGCCCACGCCCGGCTTGACCCCCCGCCAGCAGTCCAGGGCTTGTCCGAATAGCTTGGTTTTGCCACCGAAGGCGGCCGCGATCTCGTCGTCTCGGGCGGCATCCATGGCGATCCTCCGGTCTCGGCGCACCACGGCCCCGACTTTTATCTTGACCGGTCGTCGGGCCGGAAATCTCCAGATTCGGCTCGCCAGACCGTACGGGGCTGACGTAGAGTATGAGGGATCTCTTCTTCGAACTGGATGGCTCGCGACGAACCAGACAGGTGTGATGACCTTGCCGTCCCCCCGGGCCAAGTCTTCTCATTTTCTGGCGCTGCTGCTCTCGGCCCTCCTGGCCTGGCCGGCCCCCTTGCCGTCCACGCCCGCCCGGGGCTCGGCCGATGCGCCTGCCCCCTCCCACCCCCGCCACAAGTCCCACTGGCAACGATCACCCGCCCGACCGGGCCACCCTCCGGGGCTCTGGTGCGTCGATGCCGACGACCCCGAGGCGCCCGGCCTCCTCGACGGCCACCGCCAGCCGACATGGGCCTTGCCCCACCAGTCGGGCGATCACCCGAGCCTCGTCCCCATCCCGATGAAGCGGGTGGCCCCCTGCCAGGTCCTCGGATCGTGCCGCCAAGCCCATCCCCATCGACTTCGCTGTTAGGTCGGGTCGCTCCCCGACTTGGGCTGCCGCCTCGGTCATCCCGCGATCGAGGAGGCGTCTCGACCTCGGCTTGCACGACGCCGGGCGTAAGATGCTATCTTCCCCCTCGACGAGCGAGCCGCACCCGACGAAACGACTGGAGTTTGAGGCCTCGACTCGGGCACGCATCGCCAATCGGCGGGCGAACCGGACGGGGATGGCGCGATTCTTCTCACCAATCCACCGGGAAAGCAGGTCCTATGTCGATCCAGACGACAACACCCGTCGACCACACGCAGGCGAAGTCGGGGCTCGCCGAGCCGGGCGAGCCGACCAGCGCGGCCCGACCTTCGGGGTCTCGGAAATTGCCGGGTTTCGTGAAATTCCTCCTCTTCGTGCTCGTCCTCGGCGCCATCAGCGGCGGCGCCTACGCCGTCCTCGGACGCGAGAAGTTCCTCGGGGTGGTCGCCTACTTGAAGGAGCAAGTCGTCGGCCCGCCCGAGACCGTCCAGGAGCCCGACCTCAAGCCGGCAGGCCGGAAGGGATCATTCAACGGCCTGGTCGAGGTATCCGAGTCCCAGCAGAAGAGCATGGGCTTCAAGATCGCCCCGGTCCTGCCCCAGACCCGCCCGATCCAGCTCGAACTCAACGGCACGACCGACTACGACCAGAACTCCCTGAACAAGGTTCGCCCCCGATTCGACAACGCCCTGGTCGAGAAGGTGAACGTTTCGGCGGGCCAGAGGGTCAAGAAGGGCGACCCCCTCCTGGAATTGCGGAGCGCCGAGCTCGGCCTGGCGAAGAATGAGTGCCGGACCAAGTTCGTGCAGTGGGACCACGATCATAAGTATCTGATCGCCCGCGAGCCCCTGGCCAAGGACAATCGGATCACCCAGATCGTCTGGACCGACACCCAGAACGACGAGAAGAAGAGCCGGCTCGACTACCTCGTCGCCCGCGAGAAGCTGGCGACCTACGGGATGACCGAGGAACAGATCGACAAGCTGGTGGAGGGGCTGACCGACGACCGCAAGAAAGCGCTGGAGGTCCACGACAACACCCAGGACATCACCCGGATGACGGTCCTCTCGCCGATCGACGGCATCGTGGTCGAGCGCGACGCGGTTCCGGGCAACTTCTACGACCAGACCAACATCATGCTCACGATCTCGCCGATGACCGAGCTTTGGGTCTGGGGCAACGTGTTCGAGAGCGACCAGGAGAAGGTCCACATCGGCCAGCGCTGGGACATCCAGTTCCAGTTCACCAACGAGCGGTTCGAGGGGAAGGTCGAGAGCATTGCCAACGGCGTCGACCCCGACACGAGGACGCTCCGCATCCGGGCTTCGATCGACAATCGCGGCAAGGACCTCAAGGCCCGGATGCTCGTCAGGGCCTACCTCCAGATCCCCCCCCGACCCGGCGACACGGTCATCCCACGCAATGCCCTGGCCGTGATCAACGGCGAATATTACGCCTTCGTCGAGAAGGGGACCTCCGGCGAGGACGCCAACTTGTTCGATCGCCGCAAGCTGGAGGTCGACCAGGAGAACACCGACCTCGTCGTGGTGCGGAAAGGCCTCAAGGCCGGCGAGCAGGTGGTGACTAACGGCTCCTTGATCCTCTCGCAGATGTTCGAGGACGAGAGCACGGTCTCGACCGGACTTCCCTTGCAATGAACCTCCGGGGCGTCGCTCCGTTGGTGGGTTCCGGCCGGGAGGGGTTTGACCGGGCTTTTGGGGGGGTGTAGGATCGACTCGGAGGGCCTTTCACCCGTCTCGGGCCCTCCGCTTCCCCCTGACGATCCCTCCCAGGAAAGGGGCCCGGACATGCCGCTGTTCGAGGTGGAAACCACGTCCCACATCATGATCGCGTGCGCTTCGGATGAATCGGAGGCGCGGGGTTTCGCGCAAGCGAACTACCCGCAGGAAGAAGTCTTGCGGATCAGCCATCGCCCTCGCGACGCCTGGGTCATCTCCAAGAACTTGCTCGGCCTGACCAAGGCCCTCGACCCCTGCATCAAGGCCCGCGATTGCCTGGCCCAGGCCGAGGGAGACAAGCTCCACGCCGTCCGACTCTACATGCAACAGACGGGCACCGATCTGGAAGGTGCCCGGAAGGTGATCGAGTCGAACATGGCCATGGGCTGGTAGCGAGCCTCCTTCCAGTCAAAGTCCGTCGCGCCGATGGTCGATCATTCCCCGGGACCCGGGGCATCGCCCCATCCCGGGTCGCCTGCTCCGTTTCACCGGGTTCCTCTCATTACGTTGGCATCGGGTTCGCTTTTTACTACTGCCCGGGACGGCCGGTCGCTCCCGAGGAAGTTCGACCGCTTCGTCGGGAGAGTCTCGATGCCCAAAGTCATCAGCCTGATCCTCGGCGGGGGGCGTGGCACCCGCCTCTTCCCGCTCACCAAGTCACGAAGCAAGCCGGCGGTCCCGATCGCCGGCAAATATCGCCTGATCGACATCCCGATCTCGAACTGCATCCATTCGGGCTTGAACCGGATCTTCGTCATCACCCAGTTCAACTCGGTCAGCCTGCACCGTCACATCGCCAACACCTACACCTTCGACCCCTTCGGCGGCGGTTTCGTCGAGATCCTCGCCGCCCAGCAGACGATGCAGCACGAGACCTGGTATCAAGGGACCGCCGACGCGGTTCGTCGCAACATCCCCTATTTCACCGAGGCGAACTTCGACCTCGTCCTGATCCTCTCCGGCGACCAGCTTTACCGGATGGACTTCCAGGACATGATCCGCTCGCATCTGGAAAACAAGGCCGCCGTCTCGATCGCCGCCCTCCCCGTGCCCGAGGCCGAGGCGAAATCCTGCGGGATCATGCGGATCGAGCCGAATGGCCGGGTGATCGACTTCGAGGAGAAGCCCAAGACCCGCGAACTCCTCGACCGGATGCGGACCGAGCCCGAATGGCTGGAACGGCTGGGGATTGAGGCCGAGGGGCGCCCCTACCTCGCCAGCATGGGCATCTACCTGTTTAATCGCTCGACCCTTGTCGACCTCCTGGCGTCGGGAAACTCGGTCGACTTCGGCAAGGAAATCTTCCCCCAGGCCATCGCCTCGCATCGAGTCCAGGCCCACCTCTTCGACGGCTACTGGGAGGACATCGGGACCGTCGGCGCCTTCCACAAGGCGAATATCGACCTCACCCGCGACAACCCGCCGTTCGACTTCACCCTCGGCGACAACCCGATTTACACCAGGCCCCGATACCTGCCTTGTTCCCGACTGTCCGGGGCGACGGTCACCGACAGCTTGATCTCCGACGGTTGCGTGATCGGCAAGAATTCGGTCATCGAGAACTCGGTGATCGGCGTCCGCGCCCACATCGCCGAGAATGTCACGATCCGCAACTCCTATATCATGGGCGCCGATAGTTACGAGAATCCCAAGCAGGTCGCCGCCAACGTCCGGGCCAATCGCCCGAACATCGGTATCGGACCCGGCAGCCTGATCGAGAACGCGATCGTCGACAAGAATGCTCGGATCGGCAAGAACGTGCGGATTATCAACGAGGCGGGGACCGTCGAGTCCGACGAATCCTCCCACTACGTGATCCGCGACAAGATCGTGGTCATCCCCAAGTTCACGATCCTGCCCGACGGCCAGGTAATCTGAACGGCCGGTCAGTCGCCTGAGGCTTTCGAGATCTTCCGTCGCAAATCAGGCGCTCCGTGGATCGTGCCATCCGGGTCGATCCCGATCGAGTGGGCATCCCCCTGGATGCCCCCGACCTTCAGCTTGTGACCGAGCTTGATCAAGGCTTGGAGAGTAGCTTCGTCCCAGTTCGTCCCTTCGAGCGAGAGGACGTCGGGGAACCAGGCGTGGTGGGTCCTCGGTGCGTCGACCGCGTGCCTCGGGTCCATCCCGAACTCGATGACGTTGAGCACGACCCAGAGTGTCGTGTTGGGGATCGTCCGCCCGCCCGGCGAGCCGGTGATGAGCCGGACCTTGCCGCCCTTCAGAACGATCGTCGGCGACTGCGAGCTGAGCATCCGCTTGCCGGGGGCGATCAGGTTGGCCGGCGTCCCGATCCGCCCGGCCGAGTCGGTCCGGCCGGGGACCAGGTTGAAGTCGCCCATCTCGTTGTTGAGCAGATAACCCGCCCCTTCGACCACGGCCTTGCTCCCGTAACCTTCTTCCAGGGTGTAGGTCATCGCCACCGCGTTCCCCTTCGCATCGAGGGTGGAAAGGTGCGTCGTGTGGGAACCTTCGGGCGTCGCGATGGGGAACGGGGCGAGACTGCCGCTGGGGGTGGCCGTCTCGCCGATCGTGCCGGCCAGTTCGTCGGCGTAGGTCTTCGAGAGGAACTTGTCGACCGGGATCGGAACGAAGTCCGGGTCGGCGATGGCCGTCGCCCGGGTGTAGAAGGCGCGTCGCATCGCTTCGGTGACCCGGTGGAGGGTCCTCGGCGAGCCGGGGCCGTCGGCCTTGAGGTCGTAGCGTTCGAGGATGTTGAGCATCTGGACGATCAGGATGCCCCCCGAGGCGGGCGGGCCCATCCCGTAGACGTCGAATCCCTTGTAAGTCCCGTGGACCGCGGGCCGGACCTTCGCGCGGTAGGCAGCGAGGTCATTCATCCCGATCAGTCCACCGCTGGCCTGCATGTAGGCGGCGGTCTTGCGGGCGGTCTCGCCGAGGTAGAACTCGTCAGGGCCCTGGTCGGCGATTCGGTCGAGCGTGTCGGCCAGGTCACGCTGGACGAGGCGATCGCCCGCGACCCAGGGAGAGCCGTCAGCCTTTCGGAAAGCCCGCACGGACGAGGCGAACACCGACAAGTTGTCGCCTTGGGGGTCGAGGTCCTCGGGGACGGCGTCGGGGTTCGACGCGGCCCTGGGGAAAAGCTGGCCGTTGAGCGACCCCGCGAGGGTCGGCGTGATCGAGAACCCTTCGCGGGCCAGGCGGGCCGCCGGCTTGACCAGGCTTGACCAGGTCGACCGACCCCACTTCG
>JAABUK010008373.1_pt1 | contig 14546 bp, 10 predicted proteins | sample 5559141 | NCBI WGS metagenome assembly JAABUK01 (sample SAMN10711869, study PRJNA513367) | rock metagenome | isolation source: Antarctica rocks | place: Antarctica: Victoria Land, Pudding Butte nord | collected 2016-01-03
AGGATCGCTGCGGTGCTGTTGCCGCAACTGGCCGACCGGCCGGTGACCAGGATCCGGTGGCCCGACGGCACCGACAGCCATCCCTTCTTCGAGAAGAACATTCCCAGCTACGCGCCGTCCTGGCTGCGTACCGTCCGGCTCCCGACCCCCGGCTCGTCGCGGCAGCTGGAGACCCTGCTCTTTCCCGTCTTCCGCAGTACCGCGGACCTGATCTGGATGGTCAACCTGGCCGCGCTGGAACTGCACGTGCCGCAGTGGACGGTCGGCCCGCGGGGGGCCGTGCGCAATCCGAACCGGCTGGTGATCGACCTGGACCCGGGCGCCCCGGCCGGGCTGGCCGAGTGCGCCGAGGTCGCGACCCTGGTTCGCGACCGGCTGGCCGCCGACGGGCTGAGCGCTATTCCGGTGACCAGCGGCAGCAAGGGGCTGCAGCTGTACGCGGCCCTGGACGGGTCACAGTCGGCCGACGTGGTGCACGACTACGCGCGGCGGCTGGCCGAGTCGCTGTCACGCCAGCATCCGCAGCTGATCGTGGACAGGATGACCAAGACGCTGCGGGTCGGCAAGGTGCTGTTGGACTGGAGCCAGAACAATCCCGCCAAGACCACGATCTGCCCTTACTCGATGCGCGGCCGGGCGATGCCCTGGGTCGCCGCACCCAGAACCTGGGACGAGCTGTCGGCACCAGGACTGAGCCAGCTCGACACCGCCGAGGTGCTGCGCCGGGTCGAACGTGACGGCGACCTGGCCGTGACGCTGCTGCACGGCAGCGCGCGACTGCCGGCCTGAGCCGTCACTGCGCGGGTCTGGTTGAGCTGGGCGTGCTCGCAGTCGGCACCCAACCCGGTGGTCACGCTGGAGCCTATCCCCGCCGCGCGGGGGAGCACGGAACACAGTTCATCTGCCTAACCATCGGCGAATAGGATGATCCACGTGCCGTCCCGCGAAGCCAGCCCACCTTCCTGGCTTCGCCGGCTCGCCGGCTACTGCCTGCGCCATCGAGGCGATCTGCTGGGTGCGTTCGGCGCGGCGCTGGCCGGAGCCCTGGTGTCGGTGGCGGTGCCGCTGGTCATCAAGCACGTCATCGACATCGTCAGCCAGCCCGCATCCGCCGGCTCGTCCAGGCCGTCGGTCACGCCGTGGGTGAGCTTGCTGATCGCGGCGGCGGCGGCCCAGTACGGGCTGACCTTCCTGCGCCGGTTCACCGCCGGGCGGCTGTCCCTGGACGTGCAGTACGACCTGCGCGCCGACGTCTTCAAGTCCCTGCAACGGCTCGACGGCGCCGCCCAGGACGCCCTGCAGACCGGGCAGGTCGTCAGCCGCGCCATCAGCGACGTGGGCCTGGTGCAGGGCCTGCTGTCCTTCGTCCCGATGCTGACCGGCAACGTCCTGCTGTTCGTCATCTCCCTCGTCGCGATGCTGTGGTTGTCCCCGCTGCTGACCCTGGTCGCGTTCGCGATGGCACCGGCGTTGTGGTTCGTCGCGCTGGCCTCGCGGCGGGACCTGTTTCCGGCCAACTGGTCGGCCCAGCAGCAGTCCGGCGAGCTGGTCGGCCAGGTCGAGGCCGCGGTCACCGGCGTGCGGGTCGTCAAGGGCTTCGGCCAGGAGCACCGCGAGGTGCTCGAGCTGAGCAGCCGGGCGCGCGTACTCTTCGCGCGGCGGATGCGGGTCGTGACACTGCAGGCCAAGTACTCCTCGGCGCTGACCGCGGTGCCGGGCCTGGGCCAGATCGGCGTGCTGCTGCTCGGCGGCTGGCTGGCACTGCACGGCCAGATCACCCTCGGCACCTTCCTGGCCTTCTCCACCTACCTCGGCCAGCTGGTCGGTCCGGTACGCCAGCTCACCGCGCTGCTGACCATCGGCCAGCAGGCCCGGGCCGGCGTCGAGCGGGTGCTCGAAGTCATCGACTCCTCGCCCGAAGTTCTCGATCCGCCGGACGCCCGGGACCTGCCGGCCGGACCGCTCGGGCTGCGATTCGCCACCGTCGATTTCGGCTACACCCGCTCCAGCCCGGTGCTGTGCGGCCTGGACCTCAACGTCCGGCCCGGCGAGACGGTGGCGATCGTCGGCGGCGCCGGCTCGGGCAAGTCGACGCTGGCGATGCTGGTCCCCCGGTTCTACGACGTGCACGCCGGCTCGCTCACCGTCGGCGGCGTCGACGTCGCGCAGCTGCGGCTGGCCGAACTGCGCGCCGCGATCGGCATGGTCTTCGAGGACAGCTTTCTGTTCTCCGACACGATCGCGGCCAACATCGCCTACGGCCGCCCGGACGCCGACCGCGACCAGATCATGGCTGCCGCCGAGGCGGCCGAGGCGGCCGACTTCATCGCCGAGCTGCCGGCGGGCTACGAGACGCTGGTCGGCGAGCGCGGCCTGACCCTGTCCGGCGGCCAACGCCAGCGGATCGCGCTGGCCCGCGCGCTGCTGACCGATCCCCGGATCATGCTGCTCGACGACGCGACCAGCGCGGTCGACCCGCGGGTTGAGGCCGAGATCCTGGCCACCCTGCGCCAGCTGATCCGGGGCCGGACGACGGTGCTGATCGCGCACCGCCGCTCCACCCTGTCACTCGCCGACCGGATCGCGGTGCTGGAGCACGGCCGGGTCAGCGACATCGGCACCTTCGACGAGCTGATGGCCCGCTGCCCGCTGTTCCGGCTGCTGCTCGGCGGCCCCGGTGAGGACGCCGAAGGCATCGACGCCGGCGAGCTGACCAGCGCGGCGCCGGTGATCTCGCCGGTGGTCGGCGGTGTGACGACCGAGCTGTGGAAGCCGGTGACCCCGGATCCGCTCGCGACGGCTGCGCTGCGCACCCGGGCGGCACCGGCCGGTGGCGCCCCGATGGGTGGCGGGGGCATGTTCGACGCGGTGCCGGCCACCGAGGAGCTGCTGGCCAAGGTGGCGGCGCTGCCGCCGGTAACGCAGGACCCCGCCGTCGACGAGGCCGCCGCCCAGGCAGCCGACCCGCGGTTCGGCCTGCGCCGCCTGCTGGCACCGCTGCGGCTCGCCTTCGGCCTGGGCATCGCGCTGATCGGGCTGGACGCGGTGCTGCAGCTGGTGCTGCCGTCGCTGATCCGCACCGGCATCGACCGGGGCGTCGGCGAGCACCGGTCCGGGGTGCTGTTCACCGTCTCGGCGATAGCGCTGGCCGTCCTGCTGGTCGACTGGCTGGTCAGCGCGGCCGGCCAGCGGCTGACCGGACGGACCGGCGAGCGGCTGCTTTACACGCTGCGGGTCAAGGCGTTCGCGCACCTGCAACGGCTCGGCCTGGACTACTACGAGCGTGAGCTCGGCGGCCGCATCATGACGCGGATGACCACCGACGTGGACGCGCTGTCGAACTTCCTGCAGACCGGCCTGGCCTCGGCGATGATCAGCGTCCTGACCCTGGTCGGCGTGCTGATCGCGCTGCTGGTGCTCGATGCCGAACTCGCCCTGGTGCTGGTGGTGGCCCTGCCGATCCTGACCGCGGCCACCCTGCTCTTCCGGCGGCTGGCGGTGCCCGCCTACAACGAGGCCCGCGAGCGGGTCAGCACCGTCAACGCCCAATTCCAGGAGAACGTGGCCGGCGTCCGGGTGGCGCAGGTCTTCAGCAGGGAGCAGCACAACGCCAGGACGTTCCAGGGCGCCGCGCGCCAGTACCGCGATTCCCGGCTGCGGGCCCAGGTCTACATCGCCGCCTACTTCCCGTTCGTCCAGCTGCTCGCCGATGTCTCCGGTGCCGCGGTGCTGGCCTTCGGTGCGCACCGGCTGGCCCACGGCAGCCTGAGCGCCGGTTCGCTGATCGCGTTCTTCCTGTACCTGGATGCCTTCTTCGCACCGGTGCAGCAACTGTCCCAGGTCTTCGACGGCTACCAGCAGGCCTCGGTCGGGCTCTCCCGGCTGGAAGACCTGCTGCGCACGCCGACCGGCACGCCGGAGCCCGAACGCCCCGAGCCGGTGCCGGCGCTACGCGGTGAGATCACCCTCAGTGGCGTCGATTTTGCCTACCTGGCCACGGCAAACCCGGCCGTCACCGGCATCGACCTGCACATTCCGGCGGGCCAGTCGATCGCTCTGGTCGGGCAGACCGGCGCCGGAAAGTCCACCTTGGTCAAGCTGATCGCCCGGTTCTATGACCCGACGGCCGGGGCCGTGCTGGCCGACGGACGCGACCTGCGCACCCTGGACCTGGCCGGCTACCGCCACCACCTAGGCTTCGTGCCGCAGGAGGCGTACCTGTCGCCGGGAACGATCCGCGACGCGATCGCCTACGGCCGGCCCCAGGCCAGCGACGCCGAGGTCGAGCGGGCCGCCCGCGCCGTCGGGGCGCACCAGATGGTGGCCACCCTCAGCGACGGCTACCTGCACCAGGTGGGCGAGCGCGGCCGCAACCTCTCCGCCGGCCAGCGGCAGCTGATCGCGCTGGCCCGTGCGGAACTGGTGGAGCCCGACATCCTGCTGCTGGACGAGGCCACCGCCGCACTCGACCTGGCCAGCGAGGCACTGGTCACCGAGGCGACCCAGCGGCTGAGCCGGCACCGCACCACGGTCACGGTGGCGCACCGGCTGACCACCGCGGCGCGGGCGGACCGGATCGTGGTGCTGGACGAAGGCCGCATCATCGAGGACGGCAGCCATTCGAACCTGCTGTCCGCCGGGGGAACCTACGCCCGGCTGTGGCGCTCCTACACCGACGGTTCAGCCGGCTCGGCGAGCTCAGGAGCCGGGAACTCCGAGACCGCCGGCGTAACCGGGGCCGTGACTCGCCGAGCAGCCGTCGCCGACTAGCGGCCGGCCGCCGTGCTCGTGATCGGCCTGCAGGGTGGCATGCCCGATCCGGTGCGAGTCGGCCAGCACCAGCCGGACGCCGCGGGCGACCTCGTGGCAGTCGAAGCTGGCATCAATCACCAGGTGCGCCGACAGCGCCGGCTCACCGGCGCCGAGATCCCAGACGTGCAGATCGTGCACCTCGGTCACGCCGGCCACCGCCGCCATCGACTGCCCGATCCAGGCCGGGTCACTGCCGTCGGGCGCCGCCTCGAGAAAGACCCGGCCGGCCGAGCGGACCAGCCCCAGGCCGGCGTGCACCATCAGCGCCGCCACCACCAGCGAGGCGAGGGCGTCGGCCCGGGTCCAGCCGGTGAGCACGATGACCAGGCCTGCGACCGCGGTGGCCACGAACGCCCACAGGTCGTTGACGAGGTGCGCCAGCGCGCCCCGGACGTTGAGCCCGCCACGGTTGGCCTTGCCGGCCAGCAGCACCGCCAGCAGGTTCACCCCGATCCCGATCAGGGCCACCACCAGCACGGCGGTGCCCTGCACGTCCGGCGGTGCTTGCAGCCGGCGCACCGCCGCCACAACGAACCAGATGGCCAGCAGCAGCAGCGCGATGCCGTTGGCCTGGGCCGACACGGCGTCGATCCGGGTGAAGCCGTAGGTGTAGGCACCGCGAGCCGGCCGCTGGGAGATTCGGGAGGCCATGATCACCACCGCTAGGGCCGCCGCGTCGGTGACCATGTGACCGGCGTCGGTGAGCAGCGCCAGCGAGCCGACCGCCAGCCCGACCACCACCTCGGCGACCATGAAGGCAACGATCACGGCGAGTGCCGCCGACAGCCACCGCCGGTCCGCCTCGCCGCTGCCCGGCCGGCCGTTGCCGGAGTCACCGGCGTCCCTAGCACGACGGCCGTGCCGGTGGCCGGCGTGCTGGTGGCCGGCGTGCTGGTGACCCGCGCTCACGGCGCGGCGCCGTCGCGCTCTGGATGGCGCAGCACGCTGTGCCCGGTGTGGGCCAGCGCCGTCTCCAGCAGATCGTTGACGTGGGCGTCGGCGAGTGAGTAGAAGGCGAGCCGGCCGGCCCGGCGCACCTGCACGACCTGGTGCGCGCGCAGCAACCGCAACGCGTGCGAGGTGGCCGACTCGCTGAGTCCGCTGCGGGCCGAGAGCCGGCCGACGTTCGCCTCACCGGCCCTCAGCGCCACCAGCAGCCGCAGCCGACCCGGGTCGGCCAGCAGACCGAAGATGTCGGCGGTGTCGGCGATCTCGGCGTCGGTGGGTGAGCCGGCAACCTCCCGACCGTCCGGCTCGGCGGGGGCCCGGCGGCCCACCGACACATCTGAACGCATGTTCATACGTTCAGGATGCGGTCACGGCGACGCGCCGTCAAGGTCGGCCGGCATCACCAGCCGGCCTGCACCGGCCGGCCCTCGGCGTAACCGGCGGCACTCTGGATTCCGACCACGGCCCGGTCGGCGAACTCGGTCAGCGTCCGGGCGCCGGCGTAGCTGAACGAGGACCGGGCGCCGGCGATGATCGCGTCGATCAGGTCCTCGACACCCGGTCGGGCCGGGTCCAGAAACTGCCGCCCGCTGGAGATGCCCTCTTCGAACAGCGCCTTGCGAGCCCGGTCGAAGGGCGACTCGCCGGACGTCCGGTTGGCCACGGCCCGGGCCGAGGCCATTCCGAAGCTCTCCTTGTAGGCGCGGCCGTCCGCGGCGATCTGAAGGTCCCCCGGCGACTCGTGGGTGCCGGCGAACCAGGAACCGATCATCACCGACGAGGCGCCTGCCGCCAGCGCCAGCGCGACGTCGCGGGGATGCCGCACGCCGCCGTCGGCCCAGACATGCCTGCCGAGCGCCTTCGCCACCGCGGCGCATTCCAGGACGGCCGAGAACTGCGGCCGGCCGACGCCGGTCATCATCCGGGTGGTGCACATCGCCCCGGGACCGACGCCGACCTTGACGATGTCGGCGCCGGCCTCGATCAGCTCGCGGGTGCCGGCGGCCGAGACCACATTGCCGGCCGCGACCGGAACGCCAGGGTCCAGCGAGCGGACGGCGGCCAGCGCCTCGATCATCCGGTGCTGGTGCCCGTGCGCGGTGTCCACCACCAACAGGTCGACGCCAGTGGCCAGCAGCCGCTCGGCCCTGGCACGCACATCGCCGTTGACGCCCAGTGCTGCCGCGACCCGCAGCCGGCCGCCGGCGTCCACGGCTGGGTCATACAGCGTCGCGCGCAGCGCCGCGGTCCGGGTCAGCACCCCGACCAGCACGCCATCCCGGTCGACCACCGGCGCCAGCCGGCGATGGTGATCGGCCAGCAGATCGAAGGCCTCCCGGGCACCGGTCTTGGCCGGCAGCGTCACGAGCCTGCTGGACATCACCTCACGTAGTTGGGCGAACCGGTCCGCGCCGGCACAGTCGCGCTCGGTGACGACGCCGACCGGGCGGCCGCCGGTAACCACGACGACGGCTCCGTGCGCACGCTTGGGCAGCAGCGCCAGCGCGTCGGAGACGGTGTCGGTCGGCGCCAGCGTCAGCGCGGTCTCATAGACGACGTCGCGCTGCTTGACCCAGCCGATGACCTCGGCGACCACGTCGGCCGGGATGTCCTGTGGCAGCACGGTGATCCCACCGCGGCGGGCCACGGTCTCAGCCATCCGGCGGCCTGCGACCGCCGTCATGTTGGCCACCACCAGCGGGATCGTCGCGCCGCTGCCGTCACTGGTGGCCAGGTCGACATCGAAGCGAGACGCCACGTCGGAGGACCGCGGGACCATGAAGACGTCGTCGTAGGTCAGGTCATAGGACGGCAGCATGCCGTTGAGAAACTCCACGTTCATCAGAGTCTACGGGGCCGGCCGGGCAGCCGGCCGGATCTGGCCCCAGGCGCCAGCGCAGGCACCAGCGATCGCGATCGGCGATCGGCGACGAACCTGGCGCGGCTATCCTGGACGGTGTGGCTATCGCGGTGTTCGACATCGACGGGGTGGTCGCCGACGTCCGGCACCGGCTGCACCTGGTGGAGAAGCGACCGAAGGACTGGCCGGCCTTCTTCGCCGCGGCCGCCGATGACCCGGCGCTCGACGCGGGCATCGCACGGGTGCTGGCCGCGGCAGCCGAGCATGAGCTGGTCTGGCTCACCGGACGCCCGAGCTCGCTGCGCGCGGTGACCGCGCGGTGGCTGGCCGACCATCGCCTGCCGGCGGCCGAGCTGATCATGCGGGGCGGTCGCGACTTCCGTCCGGCCCCGGTGCTTAAGCTCGAAGAGCTGGAACGGCTGCGTCCTCGCGAGGTAGGCTTATTTGTTGACGACGACCACAAAGTCGTCGCCGCGGCGCTAGGCGCGGGCTTTCCAGCGGTGCTCGCCGACTGGATGGCTCCGAGTCCAGCGTTGTCCGACGCCCAAGACCGAGCAGGGCGAAGCTGAGACGATCACCCGGCGAGGTCGGGCGATGACAGCCCGTATCGGGTCGAAACGACCGGACCGCGGCGTTTGTTGGCTGTTAAGATTTCAATTTGAGAACGACTGGCGATAACTGCAGCCCCGCGGACGGCGCGGGCTCGGCAATGGCTCAATATGAGTGTGCGCCACCCCACAACCTGGTAGACACGACATAGGCACCAACAAGTCTTAGGAAGCAGCAATGAGAAGTAACCCCTCGCCAGCCGAGCACGCTGCGGTCACCTCGGTTCATCCCGTGACCCGCGGTGAGTGCCGCCACCAGCCGCATTGCCCGAACGCCGAGGGCGCCGACCGCGATGCCGCGCACGTGATCGCCTGCCACCCTGAGCAGGGTTGGAGCCTGCTGTGCAACGGCATCGTCCTGTTCGATGACACCGGCGAGATCCTGCCGGACGGCCACTGCGTGCACGCCCGCCGCGCGGACCTGACGGCCGCGGCGCTGCACCGGGTCGCCTGAGCGATCCGGGCCGCCAGCTAGCTGCCTGCGGCCCTCATACGAAGAAGCGATCCTGGGCACCGGCCGGAACCGGTACCCAGGATCGCTTTGCTGTTTCGCGCCGTCAGGCAGAGTCCCGTCAGGCAGAGTCCCGTCAGGCAGAGTCCCGTCAGGCGTAGTCCTCGACCGGCGGGCAGGAGCAGACCAGGTTGCGGTCGCCGTACGCGCCGTCGATCCGCCGGACCGGCGCCCAGTACTTCGAGCTGGGATCGACGCCCGCCGGGTACACCGCCTGTTCCCGGCTGTACGGGTGGTTCCAGTCCTCGACCAGGGACCGTGCGGTGTGCGGCGCGTTGCGCAGCGGATTGTCCTGCGCTGACCAGCTACCGGCGCGCAGCTGCTCGGTCTCGGCCTTGATCGCGATCATCGCGTCGATGAACCGATCGATTTCGCCCAGGTCCTCACTCTCGGTGGGCTCCACCATCAGGGTGCCGGCCACCGGAAACGACATCGTCGGCGAGTGGAACCCGTAGTCGATCAGCCGCTTGGCGACGTCGTCCACCGTCACACCGGTCTCCTTGGTGAGCGGCCGGAGATCCAGGATGCACTCGTGGGCAACCAACCCACGGGCGCCGGTGTAGAGCACCGGGTAGTGCTCGTTGAGCCGGGCCGCGATGTAGTTCGCCGACAGGATCGCGGTGGCGGTCGCCTCGATCAGCCCGTCCGGTCCCATCAGCCGCAGGTAGGCCCAGGTGATCGGCAGGATCGAGGCCGAGCCCCAGGGCGCCGCCGAGATCGCGCCCGGACCGGTCTCGGGACCGGCCGCCGGCTGCAACGGGTGGTTCGGCAGGAACGGCGCGAGGTGCTGACGGACCGCGACCGGACCGACGCCCGGCCCGCCGCCACCGTGCGGGATGCAGAACGTCTTGTGCAGGTTCAGGTGTGAGACGTCGGCACCGAACTCGCCCGGCCGGGCCAGCCCGACCATCGCGTTCAGGTTGGCGCCGTCGACGTAGACCTGACCGCCGGCGGCGTGCACCAGCCCGCAGACCTCGCCGATGTGGTCCTCGAAGACGCCGTGCGTCGAGGGGTAGGTCACCATGATCGCCGCCAGGTTCTCGGCGTGCAGCTCGATCTTGGCCTTCAGGTCCGCCAGGTCGACCTCGCCCTCGGCGCCGCTGGTCGCCACCACCACGACCTTCATGCCAGCCAGCACCGCGGACGCGGCGTTGGTGCCGTGGGCGCTCGCCGGGATCAGGCAGAGCGTGCGATTGGAGTTCCCGCGGCTTCGGTGGTAGGACGAGATCGCCAGCAGGCCGGCGAACTCGCCCTGGGCACCGGCGTTGGGCTGCAGCGACACCGCGTCGTAGCCGGTGATCTCGGTCAACCAGTCCTGCAGGTCACCGATCAGCGAGGCATACCCGTTGAACTGGCCCTGCGGCGCGAACGGGTGGAGGTTGGCGAAGCCGGGGTTTGTGACCGGCTCCATCTCGGTGGTCGCGTTCAGCTTCATGGTGCACGAGCCGAGCGGGATCATGCCGCGGTCGAGGGCGTAGTCACGGTCGGCCAGCCGGCGCAGGTACCGCAGCATCGAGGTCTCGGAGTGGTGGATGTTGAACACCGGGTGACTCAGGTAGTCCGACTCGCGCCGCAACTCGACCGGCAGCCCGGACGGCGCGGTCGCCGGCAGCGGCTCCTGAACTCCGAAAGCGGCAAGGACATCACCGAGGGCCGCCTCCGTGCTCGCCTCGTCGCAGGCGATCCCGAGGTGGTCGGCGTCGATCAGCCGCAGGTTGATGCCACGCTCATCGGCGGCGGCCAGCACCGCCGCCGCCCGGCCCGGCACCCGGACGGTCACCGTGTCGAAGAACGAACCCGTCAGCACCTCGACGCCGCCGGCGCGTAGTCCGGCAGCCAGCCTGGCGGCGCGGGCATGGACATTGGCGGCGATCGACCGCAACCCGTCCGGGCCGTGATACACCGCGTACATCGCGGCCATCACCGCCAGCAGTACCTGGGCGGTGCAGATGTTGGACGTCGCCTTCTCGCGACGGATGTGCTGCTCGCGGGTCTGCAGCGCGAGCCGGTAGGCCGGCCGGCCGTCGGCATCCACCGACACACCCACCAGCCGACCGGGCAGTTGGCGCTCCAGGCCGGCCCGGATCGAGAGGTAGCCGGCATGCGGACCGCCGAAGCCCAGCGGCACCCCGAACCGCTGCGAGGTGCCGACGGCGATGTCGGCGCCCAGCTCACCCGGCGGCACCAGCAGGGTCAGCGCCAGCAGATCGGCCGCCACCGCGACCACCGCGCCGGCCTGGTGGCCGGCCTCGATCAGCGGGCGCAGATCGCGCACCTCGCCCGATGCGCCGGGGTACTGCAGCAGCATGCCGAACACCGAGCCGTCGACCAGCTCGGCCGGCGCGTCGCCGGTCAGATCGGCGATCAGCACCCGCAGCCCCAGCGCCGTCGCCCGGGTGCGCACCACGTCGATCGTCTGGGGCAGCGCGTCGGCATCGATCAGAAAGACCTCGGCACCCTTCTTCGCCGCGGCGGAGGTCCGGTGGGCCAGGGCCATCGCCTCGGCGGCGGCCGTGGATTCGTCCAGCAGCGAGGCGCCAGCGGTGGGCAGTCCGGTCAAGTCGCCGACGACGGTCTGGAAGTTGAGCAGGGCCTCGAGCCGGCCCTGGCTGATCTCGGGCTGGTAAGGGGTGTAGGCGGTGTACCAGGCCGGGTTCTCCAGCACGTTGCGACGGATCACCGGGGGCGTCAGGGTGTCGTGGTAACCCAGGCCGATCATCGACACCCGCGGGGTGTTGCGGGCGGCCAGCGCCCGCAGCTCCGCGGCTACCTCGGCCTCGGTACTGGCCGGCGGCAGTGCCAGCGCCAGCTTGGTGCGAATGCTCTCCGGAACCGCAGCCGCCAGCAGCTCGTCGAGATCGGCGAAACCGAGGGCCTTGAGCATTACGTCGCGGTCGGCGGCATCGGAGACGCCAATGTGGCGGGCGGAGAACGGGATGAGCGGGGGAACGGCGGCGTTGTCCATGGCAGGTAGCTCCAGGTTCAGGCGGGGCCGAAGCGGCTCGGCCGATCAGCCGGGCCACTCCCCCTCTGTCGGGCACGTGCCCTTCAGAGCTACCTGCGCGCACGGTCCTGCAGCCTGAGAGGTTAGCGGGGAAATTGCCCCTTCGGCGCCGTCCGGAATGGGTGGACGGACTCTCCCGTGTGCGTGTTGCGGTACCGGCCAGGCTACCAGTCGGCGGCCACTGATGCCGGCAGATCACGCTGCCGCTAGCGCGTCAGGCGGAGCCGACCGGTGCTGCCGCTAGCCTGTCAGGCGGAGCTGACCGGCGCTGCCGCTAGCGTGTCAGGCGAGGCGACCCGGCGCTGCCGCTAGCGCGTCAGGCAGAGCCGACCGGCACTGCCGCTAGCGCGTCAGGCGGAGGCGACCCGGCGCTGCCGACGACGGGACAGCTCGTCGGCTGCCTCGGTGCTCACCGCGCCGTCGGTACGCTCGGACGGCAGGGTGGCCAGCGAACCGGCCAGTTCTCGGAGGGCGCCGCTGACCGCGATGCCGAACACGCCCTGGCCACCGCGCAGCAGATCCACCACCTCTTCGGAGGAGGTGCATTCGTACACGGTGGTGCCGTCGGAGAGCAGGGTGATGCGGGCCAAGTCATCGACGCCACGCTCGCGCAGGGTGTCGACCGCGAGCCGGATGTTCTGCAGCGAGACGCCGGTGTCCAGCAACCGCTTGACGACCTTGAGAACCAGGATGTCCTTGAAGGAGTACAGCCGCTGGCTGCCGGAGCCGGCCGCCGAGCGCACCGAGGGCGCCACCAGGTCGGTACGGGCCCAGTAGTCCAGCTGACGGTAGGTGATGCCGGCCGCGGCGCAGGCCGTCGGGCCCCGGTAACCGACCGAGTCGTCGGAGCCGATGCCTGGCTGAGAGAATAGCTCGCCCTGTTCCGGCGTTTGGTCCAGCACGTCGATCTCCTGACTGCCGCGCACGTCGCTGCGTCCCCGAAACCGGCTCCGATCAGAAAACCGGGCGCGGCACCCATCGAATTGCACCGTGGGTATTCACCGAAGGTATGCCGCGGTGCCGCCACCGGTCAATGCGGCTCGCCGGGCAAGCGCAACGTAACCGTAAACTTCAGCTAGAGGGTTGCAAAGCACAGTGGCCGCGGTCACCCGGTCAGCTGGCTCCGGGATGCGGCTCGTCACCCTCGGAACCGGCGAAGTCGTCGGCGGAAATGCTGTCCAGGAACTCGCGAAACCGCTCGACCTCGTCCTCGTCCTCTTCCGGAATAGAGATGCCGGCTGCGGCCAGTACGGTCTCGTCACCGACGATGGGGGTTTCGGTTCGCAGCGCCAGCGCGATCGCGTCCGAGGGCCGGGCGCTGACCGTGGTGCCGTCGGCAAACTGCAGTTCGGCGTAGAAGACGTCGTCGCGCAGCTCGGTGATCGAGACCTGCTTCAGCTCGCCGCCGAGCGCGCCGATCACGTCCCGCAGCAGGTCGTGGGTCATCGGCCGGGGGGTCTGGACGCCCTGCTGCTCGAACGCGATGGCCGAGGCCTCGACCGCACCGATCCAGATCGGCAGGTACCGGGCGCCGTCGGACTCCTTCAGCAGCACGACGGGTTGGTTGGCGGGCAGTTCGACCCGCACGCCGACGACCTGCAGCGGATGCAGAGTCATCGCCAGGCCTCCTCTGCTGTCGTTGGCCGGAACAAGCTCACGATTCGAGACTAGCCGGTTCTCGGCTCAGCCGACGATCTCACGTAGCCCAATCTGCACCAGGGCGGCGTGCAACCGGACCGAGAGCGCGGCCAGTTCGCGAACCGTCTCTTCGGCCCGCGCCCGGCCGTCGCCGCTGCGCTGCTTGGCCATCGGACCGGCGACCTGACCGAACAGGCCCACCTCCCGGTCGGCCGCTGACTTGAAGCCACGCAGGTGCCGGCCCTCGATGCCGAACCTGGCCATCTCGCCCACCACCTGGGCGATCGCCAGCGCGTCGTCGTCGTAGAAACCGCCGGCCCGCTGGCTGATCAGGCCGTACTGCTCGAGTTCGGAGAGCTGGGCGGGCCGGAGTCCCGCGGTGTTGAGCAACTCCTCGCGGCTCAACCGCATGGCCGCCGCCGAGGACCGGAAGTGCTCCGAGGTCGGGGCGTTGTCGGTGATCGCCGGGTGTGCCGCGCGCGGCACCGAACTCGCCACCGGGCCATGCCCGTGGCCCCGGTCGATCGCCTCCAGCTGGTCCTTGATCACCCGTAGCGGCAGGTAGTGATCGCGCTGCTGGCTCAGGACGTACTTCAGCCTCGCGACGTCGGAACCGGAGAACTTGCGGTAGCCGGACGGTGTGCGGTCGGGCTGCACCAGGCCCTGGTCCTCCAGGAAGCGGATCTTGGAGATGGTGACGTCCGGAAAGTCCGCACGCAACTGGGACAGCACCTCGCCGATCGACAGCGTTCCCCGTGCGGGAAGGCTGGCCGCGCTCATGAACCGACTCCCTCGCGGCCGACCGCCGTCAGGTACACCAGCCGGAACTTTCCGATCTGCACCTCGTCACCGCCGGAGAGGGCGGCGGAGTCGATCCGCTCGCGGTTGACGTAGGTGCCGTTCAGGCTGCCGACGTCGAACACGGCAAAACCGGAACCGTCCCGGCGAAACTCCACGTGCCGGCGCGAGACCGTGACATCGTCGAGAAAGATGTCGCTGTCGGGATGCCGGCCGGCCGTCGTGACGTCCTGGTCGAGCAGGAAGCGACTACCGGCGTTGGGGCCGCGTTTGACCACCAGCAGGCCCGAGCCGGGCGCCAGGGCGTCGATCGCGCGCTGGTGCACCTCGGGCAGGAACTCGTCACTGTCCGGGCCGACCGAGGAC
>JAABUK010008375.1_pt1 | contig 14542 bp, 20 predicted proteins | sample 5559141 | NCBI WGS metagenome assembly JAABUK01 (sample SAMN10711869, study PRJNA513367) | rock metagenome | isolation source: Antarctica rocks | place: Antarctica: Victoria Land, Pudding Butte nord | collected 2016-01-03
TGCAGATCTATTCACATGCACTGCTGCAGATCTATTCACATGCACTGCTGCAGATCTATTATCATGCACTGCTGCAGATCTATTCAGTGTGACACGTACACTGATGCAGTAATGCAGCATTACTTGCCAAGACATGGATGGTCGAATTGCGACATGTGGAAATCTCCATCCCTGCAAGGGCATTGGAATCAGCACAGCATTTAGAATCGGTGTGCAACTACATGCCCTTGACTGGCTCGGCAAGTGCATTGCTCTGCCACCTTGCTGTCAAAAGAAGCTGTTCCATAGTTGTGTAGTATAGAACTTGCAGCAAACTCCACTGAACCACACCATGCAGTCTACCCTTTGCCTGGCCTGCTCAGTTACTTCCCTATGTCTTGATTGATCTGAATGACATGCATCAAAAGTGCGGGTATCGCTCTCCAGTACATCGCTGCTAGCACACAACCATCTGTACAAGCTGAAAAGCCCCGAAATTGTTGGCAGCAACCACTCAAATGTAATTCACACATCTCCACAAATATAACGTTAACACTATATTAAATTAGTAAGATTTGATATCAGTGAAATTCGATATCAGTGAGCAGCGCATCCATGAAGCTGATGGATCAGGCAGTCTTCACAAAATCTTGTTTAAATCATCTGTATAGCTGAGCAACACCATATAGATGCGCTGCTTGCCCTCTCTCAACAACGTATCACTTCTCTGAGAACTCCTTGCCGTCAAACCAATTTTGCAACATGTTCATCTGCTTGGTTCCCTCACAGTCTGCGTAGCGCTCCTGTCACACAACACCATTGCCTATTCAAAACAATGTCAATTGTCAAACAAAGAGTACAACTTGCACATACAAAGCGTTACATGCAAGCAGCATTGTGCTAGGTTATAGCAAGCTCAAGTGATAGCAGCAACATACAGCCCTGTGTGTATTGTGCCTTGCTGCACATGTGTACAAGTGCACCAACAAAACACTATATCGCATGCTAGTGGACAGACACAGGGTAGCAAATGATGTAACCCATACCTGGGGATCCAGAGTGGCCCCTGAGTAGTGGGGTGTCATGCCATGATTGGCATTTTCCAGGGGTGGTCGTCAGGGGGGGGGGGAGGGACTGGGGGTCCCACACGCTACATCTCTAGCACACCCTGCAAATTAAATCACTGTCAAGTCTGGGTCACATGGCATCATGTCCTTGCTTCTGCACAGGGCGCCTGTAGTTTGCAAGAAGGCAGAAACTTGTGACTTAAACCCCAATGCAGCACCGCTCAACAGACAGCAAATGCATACAACATGAGAAGCCGATTACGTATGGCAAGTTGGCCTTGCTAGAGAGACTTTCCTTGCGCGTATGTGAACTCAGACAAGACAGCCTTGCTTTCTTTGGCATTGCTGGAGAGCACCCATGCAGCAGGCAATGAACAGTGCCTGCCATTTTCAAGCATAGAATTCTCCAGAGGAAATCAATTGATCTCCTCTACAGAATTCTATGCTTGAAAATGCAAGCCACAATCAATGAACAGTGGCTTGCATTCTCAAGCAGTCTCCAGAGATATCTATGCTTGAAAACGCAAGCCACTGTTCATTGATTGCTGCATGGTACTCTGCAGCAATGCCAAAGAAAGCAAGGCTGTCTTGCCTGACTTCACGTACATGAAATGTGTAAGTGTTGGTCTTCACAACCGTCTGGATATGCTGAAAAGCCCCAAAACTATGGCAGCAACCACTCAAATGTAATTCACACATCTCACCACATGTAACACACTGTATCAACTCAGTAAACTGACATCAGAAAGCAGCGCATCCATGAAGCCAATGGACGAGGCAGTCTTCAAAAGATTTCTTTCGAAGTCTTGTCCAGATCATTTGTATACTACAGTAATTGCTCAGCTAGTTTGCCCTCTCTCTCACAACATATCACTTCTCTGGGAACTCCTTACCATCAAACCAGTTTTGCAACATCTGCTTGATTCCCTCTGCGTAGCGTTCCTGTCACAACACCACCATCTATTCAAAACAATGTCAATCGTCAAACACAGAGTACAACTTGTACATACAAAGCGTTACATGCAATGAGCATTGTGCTAGGTTATAGCAGGCCTAGGTGATAGCAGCAACATACAGCTTCCCACAGTATACTGCTTTGCCAACAGTGTTTTCCGTCTGAATGTGGGGCTGTGTCAAGTTTTTTCATTGTGCTCAGTTGTTGTTTGAACAGCGAATGAGCACAATATTGACACCGCGCTTTGCCTCAAACATGTTGAGAGCCTGCACATGAAGTCATATGGGTGTCTGGCAGCGGCAAATATTGGATGTGACATCTGTCCTGGACCAGATTTGACATGTGGTTCAGGCCAGATTTCAGATCCAGTATTTGCCGCTGATGAATAAAGCAGCATCCAGGCCAGGACTGACTGCTGCTGGCTCTGCAAATGCCCCTGCTGACACAGTGTTTTCTGGCATCTTTCATTGGCAATGCTGTCAACACAAGATGCAAGAAACACTGTTCTAGCAGCTGCCTTGCCACTGCCAGGTAGCATGGCCACAGCTGTTGCACAAGGACCACTTCCACAGATGAACACTGGATCAGCCGGGCTGGCTGCCACCTGCAGCTGGGCTGGTACAGCGCTTTTCCTTGCCACATCACCATCACTGCCAAAAGTAGGCACACTCAGAGCAATGACCTGAGCAGGGCATAGTGAGCAACTGCTAGCTTGAGTGAGTTGGGATGGGTTCACAAACAAAAGAATTGCATCAAAATAGGAATGTTCAACAATGTTGAAAGCCAGCATACAGCAGCGAGTAGAATGGCCCACTCAAGAGAGGGAATAGTTCTGACACTGGGTAAGCCATCTGTTGCCAGAAATTCTGATGTGACGTGCAGCTTGCTGACTGTCACCATCAAAGCCAACTCCTAGCTCACCTTAGGACAGATGGAGCATACATGATTTGCAATGTGTAGTGAAATGTGCATATAGACTTGCACGAAGTGAAGGTTAAACAAATTGCATGCACAAGTATAGCAAAGAGTGTGCGTGCCCCGATGCATGTGTAAGTCAGTCAATGTGTCACTATGGAACGCTGCAGAAGCACAGCTCCAAGAGCATTTATGTACAACCAGATTGCATGCGTATGCAGTTTGCAGCACAGTGACACTGCTGGTAGCACGTGCATGCACAGTCATGGAGCAACAGCTTGGTGATGATAGGGACCTACTTAAGCTTACTAGTAATGCAGTCTGCATGCAGTCCCATGGCATCAGTCAGGGCACACATGCTATGCTGACAAGGAGCCGCCGCTCGAGCGTCGGCTCCTAGTCAACATAGCATGTGTGCCCTGAGCTCAGCAGAGATTCAGGACACCTCCCAGGTCTGCCAGCTGATGACTATAGCCTTGATTGCATAGACTGGAAATGATCTTCAGTTTAAGCCTGGGTTACTTTGTGTGTACACATGCTTTTTGACCCTGTTTTGGTGTTCTGTGTACTTGATCCTTCTATCGCGTATGCACAATGCTCTGGACAACTAGTGCTAATGGCAAGTTTGAACGGCAAAAGATGCTACCATTGAAACTACTGCTGCGTGTGAGAGGAATGTGCTCCACATGCTAATGACTTCCCTCTTGCATCCTTGCAAATTGCTGACACAACAGCAACTGCCAGAAAAAGAGCCAGAACCGCTGTCATGCTCACCATCCCAGAGGTGCAAGAGGAACTCAGTCCCACCATGCTCATACACATGAACTGCACTGGTTAGTTGTTAGTGGTACTTTTTGCTCGTCAGCAGGTGGCAAGACAGGGCATCATGTGTGTTGTGGGCATTGATTTGCCCTGTCTTCTTCCATGGTGAGCAGCGGCATCAGTGGTAGCTTTACAGGCCTTCAGCAAGCATACATGTACACTTGTCGAAGGCCAGGGAAGCTACCACTGATGCCGCTGATCACTGCTAAAGTACAGACCACCCGGCCAGCACCTACAGAACTCTGTTTTGATCATCCTGGCTGACACTGGCTTGGCAACACTGGCAATTCATGCTTTGCTGATTTGCAGAAGGTCCATCAGTTGCTCAGCCTTACTCAGTATCAGCTCTTTGGCATTGGCCTGGTGTAGGTGCCTTGAAGGTCTGGTTCCTTGTGCAAAACTTGAAAAAAGCGTTGAGGGCTCTGTCTGCAAGTGTTGCCACTCATTTGTCTCAACGTCATTGAAAGAAAAGAAAAGAAAAGAAAAGAAGTGAAATGAAATGAAAAGAAAAGAAAAGACTAGACTATGCCTTTTGGCATCAATTTAATGAGGAGCCAAGTATTATACTGGGCAGCCCAGGCTCGAGATGGTAGATCCATGTGCACCACTTTACATGGCGCTGCATGGTTGTAAGCACCTCTCCATACCATTGCACTACGGACATCCAGCCAGCTCAGCTGTGTACACCAAGTCATCGTGCAACTGCATGAGTCACACATTTGCATGAGTCACACATTTCCAAATGCATGATGACTTGATTTACACAGCTGAGCCGGCTGGATGTCCGTAGTGCTCTGCCAGTGGGCTCTACCAGCAGGGATGGCTAGACATTTGACTACACTTGATATAATACATACATCGACCGCATACAATACATGTGGTACAATATGTTTGCAGAAAACGCTGTATTTGTCCACTATATTTGTGCAATATTGCAATTGTATTGCCTGGCAGGCGCTGAAGGCAAACATACCCCAGCTCAAAGCCTGTCTATGCATGTATCTATAAATGCTACGCAAGGCCACATCTTGCGGCTTCATCAACATCTACTGTCAGCAGCGCAGATATTGTCAGAACCAACAAAACGTGTGCTGTTGGCTTGGACTACAACGCTGGTGTTGACAGTCCTAGCCATGCAGGCGAGCATGCAAGCACGCAGATGGCAGCATGCGCTCAGTTTGACGCAAAAAGGTAGCTTGAAAACTTGATGAACAGTCAATGTGCATGCAAAGCCATACTCTTGTTGACAGTTGTGCACCATTCACATGGAGCAATGTAGCAGCTAGGTGGTGTTGTCATAAGCTAGGCACAAGTGATTTCTACTCATTTAGCTCAGTATGTCAAATTGGCATGCCATTGCAGCAGCATGGTAGTTTCTTGTGGAGTGTGCAGGAGAGCTCGCTAGCTAGATGGCCCTCTTGCACACTGCACCAGAAGCCTCCATGGCTTGGGCTCTGCAGGGCTGATGGTGGAGCACAGACTCTCACCATGTACTCTGCAGCTGCCATCAGCATGCAATACGTTGACCATGATGAGAGAGGCAGATGCAGAGCATGCCAAAATCTGCAGATCATCTCAAAGGACAGCATATCAATGGCAGACATCACATTGGCAAATTGCCAGAGCACAACGGGCTTTGTCTACACACTGTAGCAGGCAAAGTATAACGTTCATGTAAGTGCATTTGGCTGCAGGGCGCTTGAGTCCTATCCAGGGTGTGTAGCTATGGGCTCAGGCTATTGAGACAATTGTTGAAGCTTCAGGTGGCCCTTAAGGCAAGAAAGTGTTTATTGCCTTTTAGTTGACACCTCGATAGGACATGTCGATCAAGACTGTATTGGCTCAAGCTTGCAAAGCACTAACTGATCGTGACAGTGTCACGTACCTGGGACCACTTCTCAGGAAACTCCTTGCCATCAAACCAGTTGGCAACATCTACTTGGTGCCCTCTGCGTAGCGTTTCCTGTCACAACACCACCATCTATTCAAAACAATGTTAATTGTCAAACACAGAGTACAACTTGAACATACAAAGCGCTACATGCAATGAGCATTGTGCTAGGTTATAGCAGGCCTAGGTGATAGCAGCAACATACAGCCTTGTGTACACACATGTGTGTTGTGCCTTGCTGCACAAGTGCACTGCCATCGCATCTTATTTAAACGAAAACAGGGTGACAAATGTTGCAACATATACCTGGGCATCCAAAAGTGGTGCCTGAGTAGTGGGGTGTCATGCCATGATTGGGCATGGCTCTCCAGGGGTGGTTCCAGGGGGGGGCTGGGGGTCCCATACATCTCCAGCACACCCTGCAAATCAAACCACTGTCAAGTCTGGGGCACATGGCATCATGTCCTTGCTTCTGCACAGGGTGCCTGTGCTTCAGACAGAATCTTTGCAAGAAGGCAGAAACTTGTGACTTAATCCCCTAGGCAGCACCGCCCAACAGACAGCAAATGCATACAGCTTGAGAAGCCCCATTACAGATGGCAAGTTGGCCTTTGCTAAAGAGACTTTCCTTGCGTGTACGTGAAGTCAGACCAGACAGCCTTGCTTGCTTTGGCATTGCTGGAGAGCGCCCATGCAGCAGTTAATGAACAGCGGCTTGCATTTTCAAGCATAGAATTTTCCAGAGGAAATCAATTGATCTCCTCTACAGAACTCTATGCTTGAAATTGCAAGCCACTGTCAATACTGTCATCAATGAATAGTGGCTTGCATACTCAAGCATCCAGAAGAGAATTCTATGCTTGAAAATGCAAGCCACTATTCATTGACTGCTGCATGGTACTCTCCAGCAATGCCAAAGAAAGCAAGGCTGTCTTGTCTGACTTCACGCGGTGTCTGTGTGAAATTCCCAGCAAAGTTTGTTGTTTAGCACTCAGCCTGGCTAATGTATCTTTCACTTTGTAGTTGTGCAAACAGACCACCATACCCTTGGAAAGCACCATAATCATTAACAGAAATCTTTTCAAGATGCAAATGCTTCCATTTGCATCTTGTTTTCAAGGAAGCATTTGCATGTTGAAAACATCTCTCTTAATGATCAACACATCAAAGAGCCTATCAAGAGAGACTCTGCTACCGAGCTGCAGCTCCTGTGTGTATCTCAAGTTCATTGCAGAGAGATATAAGTAGACCTTGACATGCAATATTGATTAATCACCTTGAGAACATTCACCTTGGGCGACCGCAGTAAACCGCCGGCAAACGATTGGTACTTGCACGTGTACTGGTTGGCTCGCTGAGCAAGTGAAGAGCACATAGTGCAGTCAAGCTTGGAAGAGCTGTTTTGATTGCATCTACTTTTGGAGCCCTTCTTTGGTGCTGTCAGAAGCAGGGTGCGCAGGTCAGAAAGCAATAGTACTTCTGGGCGGCCCATGGTCTGGCCAGACATACTATTGCTGAACATGTCCAATCTGCACACCTTGGTCATGCCTGCCAGGCAGGCAAGCAAGCAGTGACCCCCTCGATCACAGGTATGTGGGTGATAGAAGGCCCAGGCTTGCAAATTTGAAGGCTTTAAAGGCTGCTTTGGATTCCTTGGTGACGAGCCAGTATGGTATGCCCAGCTCCAAGTTGGCTAAGTCTTGAAGCTGGGCATATGCATACAGGCTCGTCACCTCAAGCACAAGGAACTCAAAGCAGCCTTTAGTGTTGTCCTACTGACTTTGCCTGAAAGGCTTTTGCTACTGACTGCACTAGTGCTTTTCAATTATGCAACACTTGTTTGGCCTCCCTTTTAGCTCATCCAGTTGGTGCTTGTAGCCATTGACACATGAGCTCTGGTTGCACAGTGTGACACACCAGTGTTGTAGTCATTCAAGAAAACCAATCCGCATCTACTGCCAAATTGCTTAATCACTATTATATTATACTATACTATACTATACTATACTATACTATACCCTACTATACTATACTATACTATACTATACCCTACTATACTATACTATACTATACTATATTATATTATATTATATTATATTATTTCATTATATGGTATACCCTCAAATGGTGAACGTTCAACTTAGAGCACACAGTATACTACGTAGCTACTATATAGCCATCAACAGCCAAACCCTTTGACACACTTGACCACAAGTGGTACAAGGGGTTCTCTGTGTGTGAGCTGTTGGAAAGGTCAATGAAGATGTCCTTTGTTTGTAAATGGATTCAGGCAAGGATGTGTGCTTGCTCCACCCTTGTTCAATGTTTGTCTTGACTCAGTCATTTGCCAGCTACTATCACAGCTGCAGCAGCTTGGCGTCACCATTTGCTGTAAGATAGACAGCCACCTTGTGCAAAAAAAACCCACAAAGGAGGTGCTGACGTGGATTCTGCTGTATGCTGATGACATTTCCTGCATGTTCCAAAGCTCACATGGAGACCTACTCGTGCAGGCGATGAGAAGCTATCTCTGCATCTAGACTGGCATTTATGCTGCCAGGAGCACAATACAGGTGCAACAGGCAGTAATAGGACTCCATGTTGTGAACACATTCAGAGCTTGCTGGAACTTGTATACTTCTTATGGTTCCAGCAGAAGCATCCTTGGCATGTGATGCCGCTCAGAAGCTCAGGGAAGCTGTCACCACCATGCATGCCACATTCTTGCGTTGGGGACTTGCAATCAGTACGTACAAGACCAAAGTGCTTGTTGTCAGCAGAAATGCTGTAGCTCAAGCTGCAGACTTAGTCATGATGCTGCTTGGGGATCAACTAGAGGTGGTGTCCCACTTTTCCCACTTGAGCAGTGTTTTCACCTCTGACTGCATCTTATAAAGTAGGTACTAGTACTGATGATCAGAGACTGTATAGCTGCTGCAAACAGTGCCTTCCAGCAACTCAGACAGGCCAACATCTGGTCCTCTAATTGACCCTGTTCTGATGAAATGCAATTCTTGCAGTACATCGTCATGTCAGTACTGCTGTACTCTGGATTCACATGGGCTGTTGTGAAGCAACACATTAGCCCTTTGGCTGTCTTTCAACTGAATTGCTTGCGACGCATCTGTGGCGTATATGATCCTGCACCAAATGTTGCCATACTGGATAGGTGCAACACCCTATCTGTGGGGTCTCAGAGGCAAAAACCCAGGTGGCTGGGTCATGTTTTCAGGATGCCTACAGATAGATTGCCTGAGAATCTTTTGTTTCGTGAAGTCAAGGGGCTTTGCCCACCTGGCCGCCTTAGGGCTAGCTTCAATATGTTACGTTACATGATTGGCCAAACTGTCGGATCAGTAGGCCTTATAGGGATGCACAAGATAGGCTGCTCAGGAGAGACAAGACTTGTCCAGCACGCACCTAGCTCATCATGAGCTGGAAAGCATTTTGATAATTGTTATTATCGATATTATTATTTATTAATATTACTTTGTATGCTTGATTACAGAGCTGAAACACAATCGACAACAACTACCAATTGTATTTCAGGAAACTGTGATCAAGTCCACACATAAGGGACAGCTTCATTGACTTTTCTAAGCTGTTGCACTTGGAGTAAGCCTTGTTGATCAACTATGTCAAAACATCTGAACGCGCTCACCTGAAGTCATCTTGTTAAACTTCACCAAATAGCGCAACTCTTTCAACTCCTCCGCCCTCAATGCAGCTATCCTCCTTGGCAAGCTCTGCTGCCACCATCTTGCAAACGCTCGCTGCACAACAATTAACCCTGAATGCCAGTTCTAAAGCAAGCATACGCCTTTGCACATGAAAGTGAATGTCACTCGCTCACAAGATCATCCCTGTGCCTCAAGCAAGGAAGCGCTTGAGTCCGGTGAGTTACCAGACATGCTTGACATGTGTGACACCCACATGCCTTGTTGGCTTATTATGCAAGGCACGACAAAGACAGTGGGGTGGGCGCAGATACTCTGTGCTCAGATGGACCTGTAATGCTTGAAGGGACCAAGCAAATGTGCCTGTGCACAGTGAATGACTGACACATTGCATTGAGCACCATCAAGAGAAGTCAGCAAGCTCACCTGCTGCAAGCACTGTGAATGAGAAGCAACCTGACACAGTGACCTTGGCTTCACAGCTGCCATTGCTAGTTGAACAACACCCACCAAGCTGCCAAGACCTGCAGCATGAAGACAAGCCATTAGAGACACGGTACATGTTATGGCTAGCAAAGATCACTGTGAACTATGACACAGACCATGAAGAAGATGTTGCAAACATGTGGTGAGGGTTGCTGGGCCTGTAGAAGCCCCATAATTACATGCAAATCCAGCTTGTACCACTTGAGGACGCTTGCATTTCCTATCAAAGATTTTCCAAATTGTCGGCACCAAGGAGTTGTCATGGCTAGTATCTTCTTTTCTTTTTGCCAGAGAAGGTCTGCAGGCCAACAAGATGGGTGTGGAAGCAAGACCATACGCACGGTGATAGCTTTCTGGGTTTTGCAACTTTTACCTGGGTTGTGAGCACTTGCGACTGCACTGATGGGTATGGCTTGCTTTGATGGCATCTCGATCACAAACCCATTCTGAGACAAGCAAGGAACCTGATGGGTATGGCTTGCCTTGATAGCATCTCCATCATAAACCCATTCTGAGACAGGCAAGGAACCTGATGGGTATGGCTTGCATTGATAGCATCTCCATCATAAACCCATTCTGAGACAGGCAAGGAACCTGATGGGTATGGCTTGCATTGATAGCATCTCCATCATAAACCCATTCTGAGACAAGCAAGGAACTTGTTAGCAGAGCTGAAACAGCATACTTGAGCCTTGTGTCCCAGGTTGGTCGTGAAAAAATCATGCAATGTGCAAGGATGCACCTTATGAGCCATGACACCAGATGTTGCCAGTCAACATTTGTTACTGCACGTCGTGGAGCAAGAGAGACAGCAACAGTGCATCAGTTGTCATATCAGCTTCACTGCTCAGGGGGAAAGATCTGACCTGAACTGCAGAGGTAAGAAATCATCCCAGATGGACCCTCCATGTGGGTGTAGTCTTTCGGCAGGTGAGACTGTGAATCCAAAGCGTCTTGGTCAAGAGCACAATCCAGGTTACTGGTGTAGCCAATTGCAATCTGCACCATACCTCATGTCATTGAAGACAATGCAGGTATTAGAGCATAAAAGTGCGGTGACAATTACCTGGAGCTGTGCAGTCTGTTGCTCCTGGCCTGCACCTATGCAAATGCACAAAGTTGATGTGCTAGTTGAGGATTCTGTCAGGATGCAGTTGTCTCCGTGACATCCCCAGCTTCCCCAGCACAATAGCTTCAAACACGAGAGGGATTCTCACCTATGTCATCCACTCCCCAGAAACCCCACTGCTGCAGAGCAGTCGCTGATCAAGCTGAGACGTCAGCAGCACAACAGCAGAGATTTCATGTTCTTGACGAGTACAGACTTACAGGAATCTGAGTCGAACAAGTGTTGCTCTTGTCCAGCGATCGCGCCTGTTGTCCACCCAGTGTCGGTTAGGCCATCAGTAGCTGCACGAAAAAAATTCAATTGTATGTCAAACGTCGCTGTGGGTACGGCAGTGCACACCCCAACTTGGATCGTTCAATTTGTTGTGCATGTCTCCGCGTACCTGTCCGGACGCATTACAAGGTCAGCGCGGGCAGGTATACCCGTAGGTGATCCTGGTCCTCAATGGCAAACGCTTTGCACGTATAGATGGCGTCTCGATATGCTGGCCGCAGAAGCCGCAGCTCAAACATCAGGATGTGCAGAGAAATCGTTTGTCGCTGTGACGCTGGGCGGTGCAGAACAAGGTTAGGTCAAGACATGAAATCTGTGCCTGAATCCCCCTGCCCTGCAGAAGGGGGGGGGGCAGCTGGGGCACAGGTTGTCACCAAACAGCAGGAAGCCAATACCTGTGCTGGTTGAGTGTTCTTCAGTACATGTCACTGTGTAGAAAGATGGCCACAAGTTATCGTACAGGATTCAGTCAAGTTTGGTTCTGACACAATTTTGGACTGCGCACGATGCAAGGCAGTATCAACAGTGTTGTCTCAGTGCTTGCAAGTCTGGACATGAACCGCAACTACATTATCACGGTAATCACTAAATACATGGTGCACATGAGGGTTTCATCAGAGAGTTGACCACCAATTTCTGTAATTGGAAGCAACACAGCATTTTGCATACTAGTGCAAAAACACAGGCCCTTGCAAGTGCATTGCACTGCCACCTTGCTGTCAGAAGGAGCTGTTTGCTAGCTGTGTAGTAAAGAACTTGCAGCAAACTCGACTGAACACCAGGCATCTACTCTTTGCCTTGCCCACTCAGTGACTTCCCTATGTTCCAACTGATCATGTTGACGCCCATCAAAATGTGGGTATCAGTCTCCAGTAAAGCACACAACCGTCTGTATAAGCTAAAAAGCCTCAAAATTGGTGGCAGCGACCACTCAAAGTAATATATACACCTCCACAATGTAAAACTGTATCAACTCAGTAAAATGTGAAATCAAAAAGCAGCGCACCCATGAAGCTGATGAATCAATCAGTCTTCAGAAAAGCCTTGTCCAAATCACTTGTATTGCTCAGCTAGTTCGCCCTCTCTCACAATATACCACTTCTCTGGGAACTCCTTGCCGTCAAACCAGTTTTGCAACATCTGCTTGGTTCCCTCTGCGTAGCGTTCCTGTCACAACACCACCATTTCAAAACAATGTCCACTGTCAAAGGGTACAACTTGTACAAACAAAGCATCACATGCATTGAGCATTGTGCTAAGTTATAGCAAGCTCAGGTGATAGCAGCAATATACAGCCCTGTGTGTATTGTGCCTCGCTGCACAAGAGTACCAACAAAGCACTGTATTGCATCATGTTGAACAGAAACAGGGTGACAAATGATGCAATCCATACCTGGGCATCCAAAGTGGTGCCTGAGTAGTGGGGTGTCATGCCATGGTTGGGCATGGTTCTCCAGGGGTGGTCCTCAGGGGGGGCTGGGGGTCCCATACATCTCCAGCATACCCTGCAAATCAAATCACTGTCAACTCTGGCACACACGGCATTATGTCCTTGCTTCTGCACAGAGCGCCTATGGTTCAGACAGACTTTGCAACAAGGCAGAAATTTGTGGCTTGAATACCAGTACAGCACCACCCAACAGAGAGCAAATGTATACAGCATGAGAAGCCACATTCCAACCAATATAGGATGGATAGACCACCACAGGAGCCACACAGACAGCAGAACACAGACATGCATATTGGATGTCACAATCAGATTTTCTGATCATATGCCTGCTTAGGATGGTGCAAGAGTCGATGTTTGACTGGCGAGCATTGAAGTCACCTAGTAGCTGACCAGACTCCAGAGCTTCTGCCACAGCATCACGGTCACAAATGCCTCCTCGTGCTGTGTTGATCAGATATGCACCCTTCTTCATCTTTCCAATGGTCTCCTTGTTGAACATCCCCCTGCATGGGACAACACAGCATCAATGTACTGACCAAGTGCCTGGTATACCATGAGTGTAAGTCAACAGACAAGCTCAATGGTCATGTGAGACATGACGTGAAGGGGTCTACCATTGAAAAGAGCTTCTCAAAATCTTTTGCACTGCATAATTCTGGCTTGTGATGCAAGTGCCGCCAACTTATTGGAAGGGTTGTGCAATGTTTTGCGCTGTGTATCATACGATTGGCAACTGGCTGAGGTATGTACCACTACTGTGAGCTCAGTGAGAAACAGGCATGCAATCGAGAGCTGTGGACCTTGTTTTGAATGACTACTAACCAGGCCAGGTGGACTGTGTTTGGGCAAGGCTAGACCAGCAGACAAGCAATAGATGCTTGTATGCATGCCTGTTTGGCAGGCTGAACTGCACTGCAAATGCTCACTTGGTCTTGTCTGTCAGAGGGAGGTTGATGGTGACAACGTCACATTTCTTGATGAGGTCATCAAACTCAGCAAAGCTGCAGCACAGCTCCTTCTCCTTTGACTCATCCAGATGCTTGTAGTCAAAGTACAACACCTCCTTGCATCCAAAGCCCTGCAGCCAATTGCATAGCCTGTCGTAGCATAGCGCAGGATGACAGTTCAATGGGTTCTTTACTGCAGTGTGAAGACACAGGGCTTCCTATAGATGTCCCATGTTTGAAACCTGAGTCTGCTGAGGATGTAACAGTCTACACAACCACAGCCTGCACAACCGCAGTATGCTCAGCACGGCAGCCAGCACTTGAAATCAACAGGAAGCAAGAAGGATACGCAAGTCATCATCAGCTTGCCTACCATGCTACACACAACATGACAGTGACTGCCTAGTCCATTGCATGTCATTGTCTGAAAGCTTGCGACCAGGCAACAGTGGTCAGGAAGAAATGAAATTATCTCTTATTCTTAGTGTAATCCATAACAAAATCAGAGACTCATACCTGCAGGCGCTGAAGCACCAGCTGCCCAATGGCACCAGTGCCGACTGTGCCAACAGTCTTGCACTGTAGGTCGTATGCCTTGGATGCAGCAGCTCCAACGTCCCAGCCTCCATCAGTGATCTGCTTGTGTGCTGGCAGGTAGTTCCTGACCATTGTCAGGATCAGCATGACCACATGCTCTGCTACGCTCACGACGTTGCTGCCTGCAAGGCCAGTGTGGAATGGGCGATGTGCCATGCACTGGAAATGCAGCAGTTGCAGATGACGGGGGTGCTCAAGTGCAAAATTGCAAGCATAGCAAAGTAGCAGAGGCGTGCACCAAGGTCAAATAATGCTGCACAAGCTGTTTGTCTGAATGCTGCTGGCATGCTGGTATGAGTCTGTACCACATTTCAGTTTTGATGCATTACCTGTGACCTCAGCAACTGTCATGCC
>JAABUK010008376.1_pt1 | contig 14542 bp, 11 predicted proteins | sample 5559141 | NCBI WGS metagenome assembly JAABUK01 (sample SAMN10711869, study PRJNA513367) | rock metagenome | isolation source: Antarctica rocks | place: Antarctica: Victoria Land, Pudding Butte nord | collected 2016-01-03
AGCTTCATTGTATTCGATCGAGATTCTCAGTTCATCTTCATTCTTTGAAAGTTTCTTTGCAAACGACTGAGCATTTCTCTTCGATTGTTCATCGTCTATCACTCTCAGATTGACGGTCAAAGCGAACAAGTCAATCAGAATGTCAAGCGATATCTTCGTTTCTTCTGTTCATACATGCAGAATGACTGATTCAAGTGACTATTCATGATCGAGTTTGTCGACAATAACGTCTTGTCTTCAGTCATCTTCTTGACTCTCTTCTTCATGAACAAGAACTTTCACCCTTGTATGAGCTTTGAACTCGACATCATCGAGTATGAAAGCACTCGCGAACGTCTGCAGATCGCTTGAGTCGAAGATATATTCGATCACATGAATAAGACACTGATCTTCGCTCGCGAAGCTCTGATCAAAACACGGAAACAAATGATGAATCAAGCTAACAAGCATAGAAAGAAGATCAATTACAAGATTGAATCAAAGATGTTTTTGAATGAACGAAACATCGTTACAGCAAGACTCTTCAAGAAATTGAATGACAAGATGCTCGACTCTTTTCAGATCACAGACTCTGTTGACTCATTTTATAAGTTGAAACTATCAGAGACTATGCGTATACATGATGTATTTCATTCAGAGCTTCTTCGTTCTGTCGTTGATGATTCTCTGCCTGATCAAAAGAATGAACCTTCGAAACCAATAGTGATAAACAATGAAGATGAATGAGAAATTGACAATATATTGAACTTTCGACGATATCGAAGACGACTTCAATATCAAGTCAAATGAAAGAACTATGACAACGATCTCAACTGATATAACGCTGACGATGACGAGTTTATGAACGCTCAAGAGATGATTGATGAATTTCATACCAGATATTCAAGAAAAGCGCACTAAGAAACAACATTCATGCAAACATAAATAGTCAAGAAGGGAAAGTAATGTTACGATTCTAGTCTTCGTCTATTCTTCATTTAGTCTTCGCCTGATTTCATTCTAATCGAGCCTAGCGAAAATCTGACCTAGAGATGATATCATTGAAACTCTGCATCATATGTGTAAGACGTCAACCCAATCGAGTCTAGCACAGGGCTGAGAAACACACATATAAGAATCGAGTTCTTTTCTGTAGATACTTTTCTTTCTTAGCATTTATCTATTAGTTAAATGACATTCATATGACTCGCTTTATGCTGGTTTCTAACATAATGTGACAGTTCTTTTCAAATAGCTTGTATGCACATTCTTGATATGAGTTCAACATGCTTATGTTTATTAATTGATTCATCATCACTTCAATTGCAATCTTTATAATGAATGATGAATGAGTCTTCTTGCTCTTTGCTATTTTCTTGAGTCAAACTATTCTTAGAACTTTCAGATCTTCATGAAGTCTTGCATTATTTTTTATCAATCTTTCAATAATCTTTTTCTGATTATTCATGTTTATTATAATGTGTACTTCATGTGTCAGCATTGCAAAGATTCAACGTGTTACATGTGTTGAACTCGTGATTTCTTTTACTCATATTTGAGTCTTTTTCAAATTTGCTCAAGCATTTGAGCTGACTGCATAAAGAGAAATGTCATTGCTACTCAGCTTGCAAAGTGACACAATTAAATCTCTTTGATTTATTGACATGTCTGCAATTCTTTATAAAATCTGTTCAATCAACTTCTTCTGTATCTTTTTTATTTCTCTTCTGTTCATTATTTTAATCATGATTTCTCATCTTTTGCAAAGTGATGATGAGTCATCTTTGAATTATTGCTCTTTCATTGCTATTTCTTCTCTTGTCATGTTCGCTCATGACATGATTTTCATTGAAAGACACATGCTTCTTTATGTATGCAACTGTTTGTTAAGCAGTTGAACTGATATCTTCAGTTTCTATACATTCTTTGCAATGAACGCGTTCTGATTTGCATGATGTTTTTCTTCTGAGTCAAGTCAAAAACATTGAATTAGCTTCAATGCTATCTTTTTTCACAAATGATCTTTGTTCTTTTCTTTCTTTAACGTTGATATCTTTATTAGTAGATTAATAATGTTAGCAACGTTCTCTTCATCATTGCATAAGCATTTCGATTCTGCATCTCTGTTTTCTTATGACAAATCAACGTCGCTTGCAATCATCTTTAAATCAGCATTGCTGCAATTCATGCAATTCATCGTCGTTCAATCATTTTCTAGATTCACTCTGTTTTGTTTGTAATGCTCTTTTTCAAAATTTGTGATGCGTGCGTTGTGATTATTCTTGCAATTCAATTATCTTATTATCATTTATCATTTTTATCATTTTTATTTCTTTTATCTTTACATCAAACTCATCTGTCTGATTTATAAACTCATTCATGTCATTGTCATTAAGTTTAAATTCTGCTTTTCAACATGCATAATATTTCTTTCACTTCTTTAAGTTATATGAATGAATAGCACTATTCTCAACATTATCTTCTTTATATTCATTGTTTTTCTTTAGCTCAATGATCTGCTGAATGTAATGAGAAATTCAATTAATTTAAGCTTGAATTCATTTTTAAGTAAGTTGTTTCTTTCAGCATTTAACTCATGCTTTGATTATAATAATTCTGTTTCTAGAAGTTTCTTTAAACATTATTTTATACTTTATTCTTCATTAATAAAACTTTATTGCATTCAGATTTAAAGAATTAGCAAATCATAAAAGATGAAAGATTGTTGCATTAATGAAGATAATATTCTGAAAATAAAAAGCATAAGCAAAAGCTTTATTCTTTTGTATCATAGTATTTAAATAATTTTTAAGTTAAAAATCAGAAAATTATTCTTGAACATTAATACTATATTACATGTATATTATAATGTGACTTAATCTTAACATTTCAAGAACATAAAATAACTCATCATGCTTCATACTAAGTAAGAAATGAGTTTAAAAAAGTTATAAATAATAATTTAATTTAATTTAATTTAATTTAATTTGAATTCATACATTTTTGTAACATCAATTCAAACTCAACTTATGAGAAAAACTATGCTATGTATATTGAATAAATAAAACTTTCTGAAAAAGAAAATTACTCATTGATTACATAATGATTTTACATCATCAAAACAATAAAATTGACACTATGTTATCAATAATGAATCTATAACTTCTATTTAACACATGATGCTTAAGTAAATTCTTGATGAGAATGTTTATGCTGTTTAATTATGATGCATCATCTTTGCTCTGCTCTTCATTGACAATATTTTATACAAATGATGTTTCAATTCAATTTTCAATTCAAAGATGAAAGATGTTTTCTTTGCATTCATGATGCTCATGATTATAATGTTAAAAACTGTATTCTCTTGCTTAATGATTATCATTCATTAAGCAGAAAAATATGTAATGAAAGAAAGATGTATATAATGAAAGATCAACAACAAGATTTATCTGTATGAGATGCTGACTACAAATCTTCTGCAAGCTATGCTTGTCAAAAAAGTTAAATAATCTCATCAACATCAACAAAGCAGTAACAGCGCTTTACTCATGTGTTGAGCTCACACACAGTTGAAAAGTGAGACAATAACAACGTGATCATCAACACATTGAAGCTTGCACATACACAGAATGACAGCAGCATATATGTTGCAACTCATATATGACATATACACATATATTGTGAAGGCACGACTCAGCTTTTGCGCACATACAGACAGGCATGATGCAGTAAATCAATTGATTTTTCGCATTTTCAGATCGATTTACATGCAGCGCAATCACACACAAAGCAGTAACAGCGCTTTATTCACATGTTGAACTCATATACAACATACACACATATATTGCAAAGACATGACTCAGCTTTTACACATATACAAACAGACGTGATGCAGTAAATTGATTGATTTTTCGCATTTTCAGATCGATTTACACGCAGCGCAGTCACATACAGAGCAGTAACAGCGCTTTATTCACATGTTGAGCTCATATATGATATACACACATATACTGCGAAGGCACGACTCAACTTTTGCGCATCTACACGTCTGCATGATGCAGTAAATCAATCGATTTTTCGCTTTATCTGATTGATTTACATGCGTTGCAAATACACACAATGTGAAGACATGACACAGTCTTTGCTCATATACACAAAACGACAGCAACGTCTTTGCGCATGCGCTGCAACTCATATACATCACACATATATACATTGTGAAGGCACGACTCAGCTTTTGCGCATTTACACGCTTGCATGATGCAGTAAATCGATCGATTTTTCGATTTTCTAATCGATTTACATGCGTCACAAATACATAAATCAAAGCTCATTTAGTTCGTTCAGCTGAATGATTATACAATGAACTTAAAAGCTCACGTCAAAGTGATCAGCTTTCATCTACATAAATCAAAGCTCATTTAGCTCATTTAGCTTGATGATCATACAGACAAGTTGAAAGCTTACATCAAAGTAATCAGCTTTCACAATTTTGAGTTGTTTAAATGATCACTTAATCATATAAACAGTTTACATGCTCATATGCGCACTTTATTGATGTGACTGTTCAATGAAAAGATATACAGCAGCAATTATGACTAGATTACATGTAATTTAGAATATACACAGCGTCTAAATAATGTCATAGTCATAGACTGCATGCACTTAATGAAAAAAAAAAGCATAACTAGTGACTTAAATGAGACAACATCTGAGCAGACTCAGAAACGCTTAATCAGAAAGTATGAAAGACTCTCAGTGATCAAAAGCATACAAAGAGTCTTTTCAGCACAGAGTCAACAACAGCTACAAATAACTTTATGATAAAACAATTCTTTCTATGAATTTTACAGTACAACATCAGAAAGTCATTGAAGATTCAAGAATCATTCTTGATTGACAGAGAAATTCGCAAATTTAACATAATAGTCATACAGAAGCAAGAACGCAACATTAACAACTTACAATCATTTAGCTCAGCTCACAACTTCTTTCATCTAATGAAAAACTCGTCATCTTAGTTAAGAACATGCATATATGTTAACAAATGCTTAAGACTCGATCAGTGAACAGTAAAGACAGCTGAATCAAACATCTGCTCAATCAGAATATTAACTTGCAATACAGATGATGAAACGCAGACGCTAAGACTTCTAAACATTTACAATTCAAGTTCACTATTCATCACATTCACAGAGAAATTCTCAACTATCTCTCGCTTGAATGAACTACTTAAGAATGACTGCAAACAACTAGTTGTAGAAGACTTCAATCTACATCATTTACATTGAGAGAGATGAAGATGCTTCACTCAACATATGATGATTGATATTCTACTAAACATCATTACAAATGCAAGACTGAAACTACTGCTGAAATCAGGCATAATCACTTGCAAGACTCACAATCAGTTTACAATGATAAATTTAGTCTTTAGCAGCGAGAAAATACAGTCTATGACATGCAAGTGCAAAGTACGAATCAATTTACATCAGAGATCAGATCATCTTTCAATTGTTACAGAGTTAAATCTACAAATAATCTCAGTGCAGTCTTTGACTCATTGACTCTGAAAAAAATAAACACAGAAGCACTGAGTGCTTATCTGCAAATACATCTTTCATCAGATTGCTTTTTGAACAGCAGAGCTGAAATGAATGACAGAACGACAAAGATCATCAGAGTACTACAAGAGATCATTGAGAAGTCTACTCTTTGAGCAAAATCATCAAATTAAGCAAGAGACTTCTGAAATCAGAGTTGCTTCGAAGTAGTAATGAAATCAAGATGACTGCAAATCATATGAAAAATGCAAGATACATTAGAAACATGAAATGAATATTTAAAATACAATGATCATAAAAACAAGATCATCAGACAAACAAAATGCATACACTTCAGATCACAGATGCATGAGTTAAATGACACATTGAAATCAATATGATGCTTTGCAAAATGAGCTAGAATTGAAAGTCAACTATTTAAAAAGCTTTCTCGATTTTCGTCGTTGAAATGAGATGATACTAATCACATGATAACAACATTTGAAGAAAAAATCAAGATGCTGCAAGAGAAATTCTTCTCTTCATTTTCATAAGCAAACATCAACGACATTTCAGATTCATTCATATCTTTGACAGTATCATCAAATTCACGCATCTCAAAGAACAAGATGAAGCGAGCAATCAGATGAGTAAAAGCAAACAAAGCATCAAATGTTTCTGAAATCTCAAACAAAGTACTTCAAGCAGATCTCACAGAACTGATCTCAATGCTGACGAGTTTATTCAATGCATGCATGATACATAAATATTATTTGAAGCAGTTCAAAAAGACTCAAACAATAGTGCTATGCAAACTAAAGAAAAGCAATTACATTAATTCAAAGACATATTGATTCATTGCTTTATTTAATATCATGAGCAAAGCTTTAGAATCAATTATGATCAAAAGACTGAGTGATATAATTGAGACTCATCATATGCTTTTGAATGCTCAAATGAGAATGAGACGCAAGTGATTCATGATCTCAACGTTAAATCTACTAGTAGATCAAGTTCACATCATGTAAAACTGCAAGATCAAGTATGTGATCTTCATGCTAAGTCTAAACATTGTCAAAGCATTTGATCAAGTCTTGCACATCAGACTGCTGCATATGTTGAAAATGAGAAAAACATCAAGCTACATAGTTAAATGAGCACACAGCTTTCTAAAGAACAAAGAGACGTCGCTGATATTTGACAAGCAAATGAGCACTATGCACAAGATAAATACAGACATATCTCAAGAATTTCTCATTTCATCAATTTTCTTTCTATTTTTCAACGCAAGTTTAATTGAAAAATGCAAAGCATTGAGAATCAAAATCAAAGTGCTTGACTTCATAAATGACATCAACATTCTAACATATGACAAATTCATTGAAGAAATTTGCAAAACACTGAGCAAAACACATGATGTTTGCATGAAGTGAGCTTGAATTCATGAAGCAACGTTTGCATCAGAAAAATATGAGCTCACACATTTCACTAGAAAATCGAGAAAATTTAACATGATGACTAGCATACAAATAAAAAGCTCAGTGATTAAGTTAAATTCAGACGTGCAAGTTCTAAAGATTCAACTGAACATGAAACTGCAATGAAACGCGCATCTTCGACAGATAAAAGTGAGTCACGTCACAAGAATGCTTATGCTTAGTCATTTAAAAGTCTTCATATGAAGAGCAATCTTCACAAAAGTGAAACAAGTGTACTCAACTGTAATGAAATCAGAAATTGCATTCAAAGCATCAATCTGACATCAGTGTGACAAAAAGAAAGAACTGTCAAACAAGAAATGCAGACTAAAAACTTTGCAGAATCAGACTTTATGTCACGTTGTGAAAGTGTTTAAAAGAGTAAGCATTGAAACGCTAAAGATTGAAATGTACACAAGTTCACTGTATGTTCATTTGAACATGCTGCAGAATAAAGTCACATTACGCAGTTGAATCAACAACAAAACGCAAGAGACTAAATGAGCATGTAAACTCATACATGTTCAACTGACGAAAATTAATCATTTCATCTTTCACTTCTCTGTCATCAAGAAAATAGTGCTTCTGAACACATTTATTCAAGAAGATGCAAAAATGCAGTCTAGATGCAGACAATTCAGTCTTTTTATGATGATTTCAATAAGTGATAGCATCGCAATAATGTTATATCACAAAGATTAATGAAAGCAATGATGAGAAAAATACAAGAAATGCATCACAAACATCAACATAATTTCAGCACAAAAATCTCATTTATTCAACAAGATGATAAAGATGCATGATGATCTTCAAAAGATTAAAAGCATTCTTGCAACTTACATCAGAATTGAACGCATAGATCTTAATGTTTATTTGCACTTGAGAAACATTTCAAGCATGAATAGCTTATGATGTGACTGCAAACGAAGTCATCAGACAGTGAAGCATGTACTCATGCATTGCTCAAACTGAATGCATTTGCAATTAAGAATGTTACATGATATTGACTTCTTGAACTATCGAATAATCGTCGCGATCACGAAAGATCTCAGAGCAGCAGCAAGAATGATGATGAAAATAAAGTTTCTGAAGCAATTGAAAGTGACTAGAATACTCATTCTCTAACATGCAATCAACGTGAACAAATTTGATACATAGTCTTAATCTTGTTGTTTCGACTGTGTGAAGCAGTTGTATAAATAGCGAGTAATTTTCTATCTCAAAGAGTTTTGTTCACTCAACACACATAGCATAAAGTTTCTCATGAGTCAATCTAATTGATGTCATAAAAATGTATGAATTTATTATTATTATATCAAATTACTTATCATCTGTAATCTTTTTGAATCAAAGTGAATTATTTATCTTTTTTTAAGTTTTGTTTTAAATACTTTCAACAACAAAGATTTAAAATCATCATTGTAGAAGAGAATTATTTATATTTAAAGTTTATTGAACATACTTACTATTTTTTCTTAGTTTAAGCTGTGAAAAATTCTGCTGAATTTTGTTAATTACTTCTTGTTTAATCTTTATCTTTTCAAAATGATGTAAAAAATTGATAAATCTTTAAACTTAACTTGTAAAGTTTTTAGAATAAAAATAATTTAAAGATGAACTATGCAAAATGCTTTCATTAAACAAATTGTAGATTGTTAATAAATTAAACATTTTATAGAATAGTTTATATTAACAACAATAGTTATTAATAGCTTGAAAATAGTATATAAACAATGTAATAAGTGACTGATAACAAGATTCATCTGTACATAATGTTAACTATGAATCTTTTGATTCTATTCTGTGTTTGAATAGAAGTCAGAAAAATCAAGAAATTTCAATTCAATGCAGTTTAAATGATGTTAAAATGTTGCATAATCAGAAAAGTTATCATGCAGAGTTTTCATCTACGTGATAATATTTCTTCTAACAATCACAATTAATTTACGAAGAAGATTAATAACATGTTAATGTTAGTAAGAAATGAAAAGATACTACTAGTGAAATAAATAATTTAGATGAAGAGTTTGTGAATTGTGATTACAAGTAATTGAAGAATTTGCGATTCATTGACTGCGTCAATATTAATACATCTTCATTACATTGATAATATCATCAAGTAATTGATGAAAAGATATCAGATAGAATAATTATTTTAAATGATGAGTCTGAAAGTCGTGATTACAGTGCTTGAAGAAGTAGTGACTCGTTGATCACACTAATATATTGAAAGAACTTGAACTCATCTTCTTTACTTGATATCAGATCATACATCTGTCTACGTGAAAAATTGAAAGTTCATAAGAATGATTTTGATTTGATTTGAATTCATACATTCTTGTGACATTGATTTAGATTTGACTCATGAGAGAAACTATGTTATATGTATCAAATGAACAAAACTTTCTGAAAAAGAAAATCGCTCATTAACTACATGATGACTTCACATTGTTGAAACAATAAAATTGACACTATATTATCAGTAATGAATTTATAGCTTCTATTCAACGCATGATGCTTAAGTAAACTCTTGATAAAAGTGTCTGTACTGTTTGACTATGATGCATCATCTTTATTCTGCTCTTCATTGATGATATTTTATACAAACGATGTTTTGATTCAATTCTCGATTTGAAGATGAAAGATGTTTTTTTTGCACTTGTGATGCTTATGATTATAATGTCGAAAACTGTGTTCTCTTGCTTAATGATTGTCATTAATTGAGCAGAGAAATATGTGATGAAAGAGAAACATGTACAATGAGAAAATAAAGTGTGATTGTATTAAATTATTCTATTCTGCTCTTGACTTAACTTATGTCACATAAACGTTGAATAAATTGTTAGTATAAATGTGCAATTGCAATCGTTCAATACATGACTTTGATCAATAGTAAAGAATGTGTTCTGATCATTCTCATGAACTCTCAATTTTTCATGTAGATAGATGTATGATCTGATGTCAAGTAAAAAAGATGAGTTCAAGTTCTTTCAATATATTAGTATGATCAACGAGTCACTACTTCTTCAAGCACTGTAATCACGACTTTCAGACTCATCATTTAAAATAATTATTCTATCTGATATCTTTTCATCAATTACTTGATGACACTGTTGATGTGATGAAAACGTTTCAACATATTGATGCAGTTGATGAGTTGCAAATTCTTTAATCACTTATAATCACAACTTGCAGACTTTTTATCTGAATTGTCTTTTTCACTAGTAGTATCTTTTCATCTCTTACTGACATCAACATGTCATTAATCTTCTTCGTAGATTGATTGAGACTATTAGAGAAAAGTGTTGTTGCATGAGTGAAAACTCTGCATGATGACTTTTCTGATCATGTAATGTTTTAACATCATTCAAACTGCATTGAATTAAGATCTCTTGACTCTTCTGACTTCTATTCAAACACAGAATAAAATCAAAAGATTCGTAGTCAACATCATGTACAGATAAATCTTGTTATCAGTCTTCATAAGAATGATCAGAATGCATTTTTTACTATTGATTAAAGTCATGCATCAAATGATTGTGATTGCACATTTATATTAACAATCTATTCAACGTTTACATGATACAAGTTAAATCAAGAACAGAATAGAATTATTTAATATAATCATACTTTATCTTTTCATTATATGCATCTTTCTTTCATCACATATTTCTCTGCTCAATGAATAATAATCATTAAGCAAGAGAACGCAGTTTTTGACATTATAATAATAATAATAATTCATACATTCTTATGATATTGATTAAATCGACTCATGAGAAAGATTTATGCTATGTGTGTTAAGTGAACAAAACTCTCTGAGATATAAAATCGCTCGCTGTTTATATGACTGCTACATGCAGTCGAGACAATAAAACTGAGACTTTGTATCAAATTTGTTCATGATAATTACATGTTAAAGAATGAATGTTCTTGTTATTTTAAACTGCTTCAACAGTTTCATTTTCATCATCATTCTTGCTGTTGTCTTAAGACTTTTCATGATTGAGATGATGATTTGATAGTTCATGAAATTGATGTCTCATAGCATATTTGATCGAAGATGCATTCAATTCAAACAATGCATCAGAATATGCTTGACTGTTTGATGATTTCATTCGCAGTCACATTGAAGACTATTCATACTCAATATGTTTCTTGAGTGCAGATAAACATTCAGCTTTATGCGTTCAATTCTGATGTAAATTGCAAGAGTGCTCTTGATCTTCTGAAAATCATCACGCATTCTTACTGACTTCTTGAATAGATGAAATCTTTGAGCGAAAGATGTATTAATGTCTGCAATGCATTTCTTTTAGTTTTCTCATTGAAAATCTCATTGACTTTTATGAAACTGTGCAATTGCACATTCACTTGTTTGAATCAACATTAAAAGATTGAGTCATTTGCATCTAGATTGTATCTTTGCTTTCTTATGAATTGAAACATTCAGAAACGTCATTTTTTTGAAGGTTGAAAAGCAAGAAATGAGTTTATTAGTTTCTATCAGATGAGCATGTATGATCTCACATGCTCATTAAGTCTTCTGTGTTCTGCTGTCAATTCAGCTACGTAGTGTGACTTAATTCTGTAGCTTGTTCAAATAAACATGTAGCGAGAATGTATATGTTTTAACTTTCAACGTTTCAATGTTCACTTTCTTGAAAATATCAATCACATTACACAACGCTTGATTCTGAAGAGTTTCTAGTCTTCATTTTGTATTCAACAATTCTTCTTCTTTATTGCGTTGATGTCATATCAATGCTTTGAACGTCATTTCTGATCTTATCATCGCTGAGTATATTTATCTTGCTTTTGCAAATGTAGTTTTTCAGATGAAGATCTTAAGTCGACTAAGCATCAGCATTTTGATGACATGATCTGCTTCTATTTGACGAAGATGCGAATTTCATCATAGTTTCATGTTCAGTTGAACTTCAAGAATTCATACATTTGATTTCAACTTTATTATCAAGTTTTCTATGCATAAACTGACTGTCATGTCGAATCTTTTTGACTTGTAAGTGAAGTGTGTGAATTCATATTTCTTTGAAGCGAACGTAGCATCATGAGTTCAAGCTCACTTCGCACAAATGTCATATGCTCAACTCAGCATTTTGCAAATTAATTCTGTGATTTTATCATAGATCAGAATATTGATGTCATTTACGAAGTCAAGCACTTCGATTTTGATTTTTAAAGCTTTGCATTTTTCAATTAAGCTTACGTTAAAGAATAGAAAGAAAATCGATGATATGAGAAATTCTTGCAATATGTCAGTGTTTATTCATTGCATCATGCTGATTTGTTCATTGAACGTCAGCAATGACTCTCTGTCTTTCAGAAAGCTGCAAGTTCATTTGATTATATAGTTTGATATTCTTCTTATTCTCAAAGTGTGCAGAAGTCTGATATGCAAAACATGATTAAACATCTCAACAATATTTAAACTAAGCATGAAGATCACGTACTTGATTTCACAGTTTCATACTGCATGTACTTATATGATATATCAAATCGATCGACAAGTTATAGAGCACAATCGTACGATCAAAACAAGTTCTCATTCGACTCAATAACTTCACAGATGACTGCGTCGCAAGTCAAAAATCGAAAATCAAAATTTTTCGCGCTCACGCAGGCCAGAATCGACGACGAAACGAGAGTTCATCAACGCAGAAGAAAGAATCATCAATTCAGACAGTAATTTGATTGATAAATTGAAGAGCAAACTCACATGAAAAGAACAAGTCATCAATTGACTTCAGAACAGCACAGAAGACTGCGTACTGACGCAAAAATCGAAATCAAAGTCTTTTGCATTCGAAGATTGCATAGAGAACAACGTTGTTTCATAGAAGTACAGCGTTTCTTATCAAATCACTATCTGTTTTACCTTTTCTTGATGCGCAAGGCAATAAGTCGAGATCAGTCGTTACTATTCTGAGCGAGATAACGTGACTACTTCAATACACGAGATATAAAGCAATTGCATCAAGCATTTTCTATCAAAAAGAGTAATCTAGGTTCTTGCAGACTAGATTTATATCATTTTCATCTGACATAAGTCGGTAATAAAAGACGATTTATTGCAGATTTTAAGATAGAAATTGGGAAACCTCTACACTAAAGTTACTGCCTACATGAAACACTCTGAATAAAAGATTAAAGAAATATTTAAGTGATGTCAAGTGAATTTTCTAGAAGTTCGAAGCTTGAAACTCGGAAAAACTCTCTATGAAAAGAAATATAAAGAGTCGCTTTATGCGCTCTTCTTCGTCTCGTTTCGCGAATAGTAACGCGAAACTCAGCAGAAGCAATAGCTCAGCGTCAGAATTCAAAACGTTGACAATAGAAATCAAAAAGTCAACGTTAGAGATTGAAATAAATCTATGAAACAAACTTAGCATGCGTTCATCAACAAGCAAACAACTGCAGAACGACATTGTCGATTTGTTTTGCAGTCAACAAAAATCGCTCACATCAGCAAATAGAAAAATGCAATACATGTTTAGTTCACTTGATGCATTGATGCTAAATTCACATGCAAATGCGCACAACGACAAGAATACAATCAATCTGCGAAATGCGAATTCGCAGCAAAAAGAGCAAACACGAGCGATTGTGAAATTCAAAGAAATGAAAAAGCGAAAAGCGATGAAAAGTTCGCAAAAAGAAGCTAGCATCGAAGTTAGTACTAGCAAGTGCTACGATGTCATCTCTAAAAAGATGCAGGTAAAGAGACTGCGCGAAAGAATTGAATTCGCAGTCAATCAGCTAAGACAAGCAATATCAGAACAGAAAGAGACTATAAGTCATAGCTTAATCTACATTTGAAGAGCATGCAACAAAAGCATAGAAAACTCGATTCAGAAGCAAATAGATCGACTTCAAAGTCAAACAAACAACAAACTGAAGATCATTCTACAATTGATTCAACAAAATGCTGAAAACATCAAAAAGAAAATCAACGCAAAGCAAATGACAGAGAATTCGCAAATCTTGCAGAAGACGCAGGTTTCGCAAACATCGCAAGTCATGCAAAATTCGCAAAAATCAACGCAGAAGCTCACATATGCGCAAAAAGCAGCTCAAGTCACAAGCGCAAATGCAAATGCAAATGCAAATGCAAATGCGAATGCAAATGCAGGCGAATGAAATCTGATTATCAAGAAATTCTCGCCAAAATCACAAGAAATATCGTATCATGAAAGAAGATTCATTGTCAATTTCAAAAATGAGAACTGAACTTTAAAGATGATGAAAATGCGAGATTCGATAAATAACACATTGAAAAAGGCGAAAATCAATCTAATAGTCGTCATGATAGTCAAAACGCAAAAGAAAAACAACATTGCTTTGACAGTCTTGAAAAAATACATCGCAGATGTCTTACTAGCGCAAAGAGCAATATGAGAGCATGTTTTTGATGTTAAAAGCATTAAGAAAGACGAGAAATGACACAAAATAGTCATACACAGTCTGAAAATCGAAATCTTCAACACGAAAACTGAAATGAAAAATCTAAAAACTGAGTTA
>JAABUK010008378.1_pt1 | contig 14541 bp, 15 predicted proteins | sample 5559141 | NCBI WGS metagenome assembly JAABUK01 (sample SAMN10711869, study PRJNA513367) | rock metagenome | isolation source: Antarctica rocks | place: Antarctica: Victoria Land, Pudding Butte nord | collected 2016-01-03
CTTGTTTCAAACAGCCCCCGACGGTGAGGTCGGGGGAGACGCCAACGACGAGCGGACGGCCGCCGCCGTCCTCGTGTTTCAATCAGCCCCCGACGGTGAGGTCGGGGGAGACGGTTCGTCTCGTTGGCCAGCACGCCCGCCCTCAGGTTTCAATCAGCCCCCGACGGTGAGGTCGGGGGAGACGACACGCACAAGGCCGAGGCGACGACGCTCCGCAGGTTTCAATCAGCCCCCGACGGTGAGGTCGGGGGAGACGCCGGCCGGCCTCGGCATAGTACGCCTTGCGGTCGTTTCAATCAGCCCCCGACGGTGAGGTCGGGGGAGACACTGGGCATCGAGCCCGACTTCGTCGAATGGGACGTTTCAATCAGCCCCCGACGGTGAGGTCGGGGGAGACCCCAGCGGGCCCGGGGGATCGGCCATTTCGTCCGGGTTTCAATCAGCCCCCGACGGTGAGGTCGGGGGAGACCTTATGGGGTAGACGCAGCTACCGTGATCCTTCTGTTTCAATCAGCCCCCGACGGTGAGGTCGGGGGAGACGGATGTCGGTCTCGCCCCGGCTCGGGTCGTGGTCGTTTCAATCAGCCCCCGACGGTGAGGTCGGGGGAGACGCCAGATCGTCAAGTCGATCCTCCTGCAAATGATGTTTCAATCAGCCCCCGACGGTGAGGTCGGGGGAGACTTCGCCAGGGGCGGCGGCGGGATGAAGGCCGGTAAGTTTCAATCAGCCCCCGACGGTGAGGTCGGGGGAGACGGCCTTGTTTCAACTCGTTTCTACCAAATGATTTGCGATCTAAGAATCGCGAACCGGGGGCGATTGGGTTCGAATTCCGGGAAATAATCCCGGTTGTCAGGCCGTAAGTAGCTGGCATGGAGAGTCTTCCATGAATCGCGATCCCGGCCGCCTTGTCCCGGAGCTGGGGGTTCGCGGGGAAATGGTCAGGTTGACGTTTCTCGTGCGAATTGTCAAAGAGCGTTTGGCCGGACGCCCGGGTCCTTCAGACGATCAGCGGGCCATCCAGGTCGAGAGGGGCGTTGACGCCGTGGTGTTCGATCTTCTTTCGGGTGTTGTCGTCGAGCGGGTAGAACCGGAGGCTGTCCTCGGACGGCTCGACGATCGACAGGAGGGAGTCACGGAGGAGGACCCATTGCTCGGGGCCGACCAGGCATTCGAAGACCGACTTCTGGACTCGCATCCCGTAGTTCTTGCAGGCCACAGCGACCCGTCGGAGCCGCCTGCGGCCCTCAGGAGTGGTCGTGGCGACATCGTAGGTGACGAGGATCAGCATGGGAGTCCCAGTTTGGCTCGGCTTTCGGAATCTCAGCGGACGACGCACGGGAGGTAGAGCTTGGCGTCGCCGCGGAGGTGACGGGCGAGGATCTTCGCCTGGAGATAGGGCAATTGGCCGACCCGGGCCTGGGTCCCGAGCAGCGGGTGGGTCAGCTCCTCTCGCTTGCGGGCGACGTAGGCATGGACCAGCGTCTTGCGGGCGTCGGAGTTCATCTCAACGCCTCCCCCGTCGCGGCGAAGGAACTGCGAGGGCGTGACCTGGCGGCGGTTCAGGAGGGTCAGCACCAGGCGATCGGCCACCAGAGGACGGAACTCCTCGACGAGGTCCAGTGCCATCGACGGGCGGCCGGGGCGGTCGACGTGCAGGAAGCCGACATCAGGGTCGATCCCGGCCGCGGTCAGGGCGGCCACGCAATCGTGAACGAGGAGGGCGTAGGCGAAGGAGAGCATGGCATTGACCGGGTCGAGGGGGGGCCTTCTCGACCGGCCGCTCATGGCCAGCTCGTCTCGGTTCTGGCGGATCATCCTGGGGAAGGCCCCGAAGTAGCAACGGGCCGCGTCCCCCTCCCGGCCTCGGACCTCGTCGAGCGTCGCGGCCGAGGGGAGCGCCTCGAGCCCCTCGGCCAGCCGGGCCGCTGCGGAGGTCAGAGCCCCCTGGTCATCGTCGGAGTCGGCCTCGCGAGCGGCCCGGACCAGGGCATTGCGGGTGTTCTGGAGCTTGCCGGCCACAAAAGATCGGGCCAGGGCGAGGCACGCCTCGGGCCGATCGGCCCGGCGGAATTGCTCGCGGCGGAGCAGGACGTTGCCCGATCGGGGGGCATCGACCCTGCCGATCAGGCGGCCCGACTCGGACAGGAACGTGAGGGCCACGCCCGATTCCAGGCAGAGTTCCATCAAACCGGGGCTGACCATGACCTGCCCGAAAGCGGCGATGGCGTCGAGGTTGTGGATCGGCAGTGCCAGACGGGTCGCCTTCTCGACCTCGACGACTACCGTCTGGTGGTCGCGGCGGAGGTACGACCCGGGCGTGAAGATGTAGAGGGTGTTGAGTTGGATGTCCACGATGAAATCAAGTCCCCTTTAAGTGGTCGGCGTGATCGTCGGGTCCCTCCGATCGACGTCGGGATTTCGATCGGGCGGCCCCGGGCACCCGGGTCGGGTCGGGATCGTCCGGGGAAGCGGAGAAGAGGGCACGCGACAGGGCGGCGATTCGTCGCGGGTTGGCGAAGGCCTCCGGCAAGCAGTGTCCGCGGAGCGAGCAGCCTCGGCATTGCGGCTTGAGGACGGGCGGGGGGACGCGATCGGAGGCCAGCAAGTCGTGGAGGCGGTCGATCGCCGCGGCGGCCTCGGCCCGCAGCTCGGGAGTGAATGGGACCTCGCGACGGGACTTGCTCTGGGCGTGGTAGACGGCCCCGGCGGGGACCGAGCGGCCGAGCATCTCCTCCAGGCAGAAGGCCTGGGCGCAGAGCTGCACGTCGTCGTTGTCCCACCGACGGGCCTTGCCCCGCTTGTATTCGACCGGGAATGCGACCTCGACGGCGGGCTCGCCCCGCCGCCTCGGGGCCGGCTCGCGGCGGAATTCGACGAGGTCGGCCCGGCCATAGAGCCGGAGCCGGCGCGAGGCGATCCAGAGGCCGCGTTCGGTCCGGACCCCCTTGCGACGCTCGAACCCCGGCCGGTCGGCCCGGGCGTGGAGCGAGTCACCCCGTCGCGTGTGCTCGTTGTGGACGTACAGGCCGTCCAGGTGCCGGAGCGCCGCCCGACGGTCGCAATAGAGCAGGGCATTCAGGGCCGAGAGGGGGACGAAGTCATCCCCCTCGGAATCTCCGGCGATCATCGCTCCGGGTTCACGTGACGATGGAGCTTGACGCCCGGAAACCTCTCCTCGGTGAATTCGACCTTCACCGAGTAGTCGTCGAAATCCTGGGGGATGGCGCCCTCGGTCCCCAGCTTGACCTTGACCGAGTCGAAGAGGTCGTGGGCGTGGGCGCAGCCGAGCATCGCCTCGCGGCGGTTCTGCTCGGCATTGGTCCCGGCCTGGGTGCCGACATGCTCGAAGTCGAGCACGCCCCGGACGACCATGTCGCCCCGGGCCGCCGAGCGGTCATGGTCGAAGAGGTGCGACAGGGCCTCGACGAACAGGTCGTAATCGGCCCGGTCGAACCCGGTGTTCCGCGCGAAGGCGGGCGAGACGTAGCACTTCGCTGCGTAGAGGCCGTACGGGACGATGTACTTCTGGCCCATCGTCCGCTCCTTGTATGCGTCCTCCTCCTTGGTCACGGCGCACCGGGTGATGGTGATTTCCTGGGGGTTGATCGGGTCGTACGACCGACCGAAGCTGAACTGGACAGGGCCACGGATCTGGCCGTGGGTTGAACCTTTCATGACCTCGCTGCCGGTGGAGATGACCTGCCCGAAGGTCCGTATGTCGAAATACTGGTTGCAGAGCCAATCCTTGATGAGCCGTCCGTGCTCGTCCTTGACCTTGGCCTTCTCCTTCTCCTTGATCTGGTCTTTCGTCCTGGCCTCGGCCTCTCCCTGCTTGGCGTTGAGGATGTTCCCCTGCTTGATGAGAATGTCGAACCCCTTGCCGTTGGCGAGCGGGGGAAAGAGGTCGACGTAATTGCGGACCTTGCGCTTGAGGCAGACGTCCGAGATGAGCCCCCGGCCGGAGACGGCGTCGACCCGGGGCTGGTTGCCAGCATCAGGGTCACCGTTGGGGTTACCGTTTGTCACCTCCAGGAGGATCAGGATGTCGTGGCGATGGGCGATGGGCTCGGACATGGGCGGACCTAGCCTTTCTTGTCGGGGAGGTGGGAAGGTGGTTCACTCGGGGGCGTTCTCGGCGCCGGGGCGGACTTCGGCGAGGGCCGCCAGGATCGGGTCGGCGTCGGCCTTCCCGGCGGCCTTGTCGGCGAGGTATTTCTTGATGGCCCGGTCGTCGGCGGCCTTTTGCTGATGGAAGCCGAGGGCGAACCGAGCTTGCTGCTCGGGGGTCAGCAGGGCGGGGAAGTCGGGGGTGTCGCGGCCCTCCGCCGGGCCGAACTTCGCGCTGATGTCGTTGACCCGGGCCATGAGCGCCCATCCCTTGCTCCGCTGCCTGGGGTCGCTGCTCTTGGCGAGCTTCTTCTTGTGGTGTTGGGCGAGGTCCATGAGGCGGCCAAAGACGGTCTTCGGGTAGGTCGAGGCGGCACCGTAGAACCTGGAGACGATGTCGGCCCCTACCTGCCCCTGGGCGGCCCTCTGGAGGTCGTCCAGGACGGCGAGCAGCCGCCCGCAGTTGTACGGCTTGTCGTTGGTCTCGCAGAGGAAGCGGTCGACGGCCATCGGCTGGTCTCCGGATCGGAGGAGGATGAGCTTGAGCAGGGCGAATCGCGAGGTGTCGAAGCGGACGCCGTTGCCCCGCTGGGCGGCGGCGATCCTGAGCCGACCGAGGACCGGGGCGAGCAGGGAACCGGGTCGGAAACGACTGGGGTCGTGGGCCGCCTGGTAGAGCGCGTCATAAGTGGTCGTCTGGACCTCCGAAGGGACCCGCGCCGTGACGGCGGCCAGAGCGTGGATCGCCAACGGGTTGAACGTCGGGGCTTCGGGTGAGGGTGGATCGGGCGAGGCCGTCTTGGAAGACTTCCGCCCGGCGACTTTTGACGCCGCCCTGGGGATGGCGATGGCCTCGGTTTCGAGGTCGTCGAACCAGCGACGGACGGCCTTGACCACTTCCCTGAGCGGCTCGTCGAGCCAGCGGCGGACGACCACTCGGCCGCCGTTGGCCGCGAGGGTCAGCGACCGGTAATGGCCGGCCTGGAAGGCATGGGCAAACCGGCCGGTCTCGAACTCCTGGAAGAACTTCGATCGCGAGTCGGCGGACGGGGCGTCGAGGAGGTCGAGGAACACGCCGCCCGCCTCGGGGTCGATATCCACCCACGAGCAGAGGACAGAATCGCCGAGCTTCTTCCGCGTGTTCTTGTCCGCGAGGAGGCTGTTCAGCCCGAGGGCATAGGCCAGCGCCGCGTCCTCGGACACCGGCGAGTTCCAGCCCTTCTCAAAGCCGTAGGACCGGAGGCTCGGGGTCTCGTCGCCGAACGAGACCAGGTAGCCGCCGATCGGCGGGAGGCCGGGGACGCCCTTGATCGGCGTCCGGTGGACCTCGGCGATCGGGACGTTCGTCTCGCCAGTGACCAGGCAAGTCCCCCGACCCGTGGCCGGATCGGCCGGCGAGTCGGCGAACCGCTCGCGTCGGAACTGGGAGGCCCAGTAGTCGCGGAGCGGAGAGCCGTCGGCGAAGATGTGCGAGTTCGACGAGCCGACGCGAAAGGTGATCGTCCGGCCTTCCAGGGGGAAGGGGCCCTGGCTGGTCCGCGCCGAGAAGGTCAATCGAGTCTCCTTGCCGACCGGTACGATGCCAACGATCGCTTCGAGTGAGCCTTTCCGATCGGCGACGGCCAGGTAGCGTTCACGGAACTTGAGCAGCGCCGCGAGTTCGGGGGCCTTGGTCTCGACGTGGGCGTCGGCGATTCGCTTCCAGTAGTGCTCGAACGCCTTGGCTGCGTTCTTGCCGTCGTCGGGTACGGGCTCGCCCGACTTCCCGAGGAGGCCGAGCACCTTCTCGGCCGAGTCGGCCAGGAAGTGGGCTTTGCCGCCGGCGTTCACGCCCGGGTACTCGGGCATGGGCAGGGCCTTGCCGGGTTCCTCGCGGGTCGTGCCCTTCTTGGGGTCGAGGATTGGCCGGGTCAGGACGATCCAGGGGGCTGGGGCGAAGACCTGGCCGTCGGTGTCGATCCGAAGGATCAGGTGGACCAGCCGATGCTTGATGGCCATCCCCTCGACGAGGCCAACCTGCTTCGCGTGGTCGCTGAGGGCCTTGAGGATCACGACGCGGCCCCCTTCCGGATCAGTTTGACACGATCGGGGTGGCAGTCGAGCCTCGCGCCTTCGATCTGGGCCCTGAAGAAGACGGACACCGGAGCGACGTCCCGACCCGAGTCGCGCTGGTGGGGGTCGAAGACGTCATAGAGCATCAAGCCGAGGTCCTCACGCCCCCAATCGCTGGAACAGAGTTGCACGGAAGACGGGTCCTGGACGTGTTCGAAGAAGGCGTCGAACTCCCGGACGCCGAGGCAGGGCCGGTGCGTGCATTTGCCGGACTTGGCCCGGCGAACGAACTGGCCTCGATACTTCTCCAGCGAATCGCGGGGCGGATCGGCCCGGCGGGTCAGCCGGATCTCGGCCGTGATCAGGTAGGCCACGTCCGCCAAGGCGAGCATGCCGCGTTGGGTCGCGTCCTCCGCCCCGCCCCCGGCCCGGATCGGCTCCAGGGGCGGGCCCCCCTCCATCGCCCGGGCCGCCTCCTTCATCGAAACGACCTTCTTGACCTCGTTCCGCCGGAACGAGAACCACGAGCCCCGCCGGATCACGCCGATGCTGTCGATCAGGTAATACATCTGGGGTTCGTAGTAGATCGCCTCCAGGATTCCTCGTGCCGAGGAGGGCGTCAGCAACGGATAAGAGACTCTCTCTGCCTTCATCTCGGGGCGGGTCGCGCAGGCGTAATCGCCCCAAACGCGGAGAGACACGAGCGTGGGTCGTTCCGATGGAGTCATCTGATTGCCTCAAAAGGGATGGCCCGGGCGAAATCGATGCGGTTGGGGTGGTCATTGGGCCCCACCATAAGGGATTTTCGAGGCCATGGGAATTATGGTGCGGCTGAGATGGCGAAATTCTTTGGTAGACTCCTTTCGCTGCCCGGGAGTAAGGTCGAAATCGCACGACTGGGGACCGTTGCGTAGAATGGAGTGCTCCCCCGTCGCGGATGCCCGGATTCGGGGAGAGGATTGAAATATCTCTGCCGCCCCATAAAGACCAGCCCCTTGGCCCGAGTAACCGGGCCGGGGGCTTTCAGAGCCCGAAAAGGAAAGATTCCGGCGGCAACTCGCTAAGACGCAGGCCGATGGCCTCCGCGTCGTAATCGTCCCCGACGTAGCGTAGTGGACCCTCCTCCTGGCCCTTGAGGATCGGCTGGACCTGGTCGACTCGGCGGAAATGCTCAACCCAATTGGGCATCAGGCCCACGGTGAACCGCTGGAGTTTCCGGCGGTCGTCGAGGGTCAAGTGCCCCTTAAGGCGAATTTCCTCGATCAGTTGCGTCCCCCCGGCATAGGGAACCGCCACCCCCCGCCCCGCCTCGTCGATGACCTTGAATCTCTGGTCCACCTCCTTGAAGTTCAGCCAATGACGATGCTGCTGGATTTCTCGGGCCGTCTCTGAACCTTCCCCCCCGGCAATCAAAAAGTCGTGGTACTTCTCGAAGATTTCCGGTTCCTCCAGGGCCCTCGAAGGGTCGTCCGCGTACTCGGCGAGGATGACCGTCGTCTCTTCGGTGGCACGAGCGTAATAGCCGGGGGGGCCGCTCCATTGGCCCTCGGGCCGGAACACGACCACTCGCCCGGCGGGCAAGCCAGCGGCCATCGTCAGCAACCCCTCGCGGTCACAACGGCCCGCCGCCTGGATGATCGCATCCAAGGGTGATACCGTTCGGTAGACGGCTGGGAAGCTGATGTCGACGCCCGCCTCGATGACCTGCGTACTGATCACCAAACATTTCCCCGTTTCCAAAGCCCGGTAAATCGTCCCCTCCTCGGGATTCTCCTTCCGGCCAAGGACGGCCTCGCGGTGCGCCGGACACATCGTGCTGGAAAGGTGGAAGAGGTTCGCGGAGCCTCGCCGCTTCAGCACGTCATAGAGGGCCTGCGCGTGCTTGCGGAGGTTGACGATGACCAGGGCGGTCGGCTCCCGCTCCAGCCGGTCGGCCAAGTCGTCCCAGGACCAGGTTTCGCGGAGGAACGGCAGTTCGAGGCGGCAGCGTCGGAGGGCGCGAAAGGTCGCCGGGGGATCGGCGATGATCTCGCGGCATTCGCCGGGCTCGAAGCCGCTCGGCAGGTTCGCGGAGCGGGCGAAGGTCGGTCGGGTCGCCGAGCAGAGCAGCGAGGTGACGCCGAAGCCCCGGGAAAGGTCCCGGAGGACGCCCAGGATCGGGTCGAGCAGCGGGAATGGCAGCGTCTGGACCTCGTCGAAGATGACCACCGACCGCGCGATGTTGTGCAGCTTCCGGCACCTCCCGGGACGCCTGGAGAACAAGGATTCGAGGAACTGGACGGCCGTGGTCACGATCACCGGGGCGTCCCAGTTCTCGGTCGCCCGCCCGGCCCGGGACCTCGCGCCGGTGGCGTCCTCCGTCTCGTCGCCGTCGCCGGCGACCGAGACGGCCGAATGATGTTCGAGGACGATCCCCTCGTCGCGAGGGTCGAGCGCCTCGCGATAGGCCCGCGCATTCTGCTCGATGATCGCCAGGAATGGCAGGACGACGATCACCCGCCGATGCCTCCACCGCCTGGCGTGTTCGAGGGCGAAGGCCATCGAGGCGAGCGTCTTGCCCGAGCCGGTCGGGGCGGTCAGGCTGAACAAGCCCGGCTCGAGCGCCGAGGCCCGGAGGCACGCGGCATGGACCTCGTCGCGGACGGCGTCCACCGGCGTCCTCTCCCTCCCTCCTCCGAGGCCCCCGATGCGGGCCGAGAGCCGATCCGAGAGGGCCGAGGCGTCGAACCCGATGGCCCGTCGTTCCCGGCCGGCGAAATAGCGTTCGGTGTCGAGGTAGTCGGCATCGACCAGGCATGAGAAGAGGATTCGGGTCGCCAGCTCATCGTCCAGCGGCACCGACGGGTGGCCCTTCCGGTCCCGGGGGATCGGCCGATCGGCCGCGGCTTGCCAGGGGAATGGGCCGCCCCGTCGGGATGCTTCGAGGAGTCGGAGCATCTGCGGCGCCTCGGCTCGGGGAGATAGGTCGGCGTCTTTCAAAGCCGACTGCCAGCAGCCCAGATCAGGCAAGCCCGCGTGATGGCCGATGATCGCGAACGACGCGCCTGGGAGGCCCCCCGCAAAGGCGGCGGCGGCCCCGAAAACCGAATGGCGAGTCATCTTGTCTCGCGGCCGCCGTCCGCCCAGATACTCTTGGAAGGCCGGGCGGAACTTGCCCAGGTCGTGAAGCCATCCGGTGCACCGGGCCAGGTCCGCCAGCCTGGAGTCCTTCGAGGTCGCCGCCTCGGCGAACTCTCGGGCCTTCTCGGCCACGTCGCGAAGGTGATCGAGGAGCAAGTGCGGCCTGCCGGAGGCGCCGCCGAGGTGGGCGAAGGCGTCGGACAAATGATCCGCCCTCTCATAGTCGAACCCTGTGGGGGCAGGCCGCTGCCCGGCTTGCGGGGCATCCCGAACCAGGCGGCCCGACACCCGGACACGTCACGATCTACGGCTCGCGTCAAATCTATCTTGCGGAGCTTACGTGCATGATGAACAAGCGTCAAGATTCGACAAGAAGAGAGACCATTTTTAGAAATCGTGTCGCCGTAAGCATCCAGGATCGCGGCCTCGTAGTCCGGATCGGAGTCCCTGGCCATCAGCCTCATCGCATGTCCTCCGGTCCGCCGATGAAACTCGCCCACCAGCGCCTCCGTCCCCTCGACGTCGCGGGCCCCCGGCGCGACGGCGAGGACCAGGCGGTGCTCGGGGTCGTAGGCGACATGATACAAGTAGTCCCCCTTGAGGTCATCGGCCGGGTCGGTGCGGTCGCAGGCCGCCTCCTCCTTGGCGACGAACGACCACTTCTCCTCGAGCTGGACCTCGGTGGTCCGGTGGGGGAAAAGGGCGACCAGTTTGTAGTGGGCGGCCACGGCATGCTCGCCCGCGTTGCGGGTGTAGCGGGTCACGGTGTCGCGGTGGACCCCGACCAGCCGCCTCACGGGTCGGGTGCGAGCGGAACAGCGGGGTGCCCTTGCGCTCGGTGGAGCGGACCTCGGGGCATGCGACGCGACTTGTTGGGGCCATGGCTGCCGGTCTCGGGGAGATATCCCGCCCCTCGCTTGCCACGCTCGGGGCGGTCGGAATTCAGGCAACTGAAGCGAGAGAGGTCATCCAAGGCCCACTTCCGGCGACGTATCCCGCAGTCCGGGCGAAGGGTTGCGACTCCAGCCCCGGATAAGCCGATGGGGATGGGCCCTGCAACAAAATGCGGACACGACCGTCGGCGCCAGGAAATCGCATTCTGACCTCGAGGCCCGCCCCGATGGCTAAAGGAAGAACTGGGCGGGCGGCCCGACGGCCGCCCGCCCTCCTCCTATCAGTCGCGGCGGAACCGCCCCCGATTGGCGAACGAGCCGCCGGCGGCGAGCCCCCCGCCGAGCCCGAGGATCGCCCCGGGCCAGCCGAACGTGGCCAGGCCGAGCATCAGCCCGCAGGCCCCGGAGTCCAGGACGATCCCCGAGCTGACCTCGTTGAAGAAGGCCTTCTTCTCGGCCCCGCCCAGGCCCGGCAGGACCGTCCCCCAGGCCTGGCGAAAGCCCGGCCCGGTGAACCCACTGGGGGGGCGAGGGCCCGATCTCGGACGGTGGCGGCAAGGCGGTCGTCGGCCCGGACGGCGGCGACCTCGCTCGGGAGTGCGTCTCGGCATCAGTCCTCCTTCCCCGGCTCGATGGCCAGGGCATCCCGCTCCAGGGCCGTCGGCTCGTCGCCGAGCAGTTCGCCGACCCGGGCCCAGAGTTGCTTGATCTGCGTCGGCGAACAGGCCAGCCAGACCGTGTCGAGCAGGCGGTCCTTCTCGACTTCGAGCCGGGCGATCTCGCGGCCGATCGGGTCGTCGGCCAGCAGCTGATCCTGGTGGGCCGCCTGCCGCCTCGCGATCGCCTCGGCGACCTCGTTGGGCAGGCCCAGGTCGCTGCCATAGCGGAGGTGGAAGGAGTCGCCGACCTCGTCGATCGGCTGGCCCCGCAGGGTGGCGACGGCGAGCCGCTGGGCTTGCTTCTTGCGTCGAGCCAGCGTCGCCTCCTCGGCCCTGATGGACTCGAGGTCGGCATGGGTTTCGGTCAGGCCGAGCGATGCGAGGGCCTGGGTGTGGGCCTCGCGGGCGAGCCGATCGAAGAGGGCCGGGTGGCGGGCCTTGACCCGCTCGGTGGCCTTCGCGATCCGGGCGGCGATCCGGTCGCGCCAGTGGGACTTCTCCGTGGCCGTCAGGCCGGGCATGGTGCTCCTCCTCGGGTGGTTCTGACTTCGAAAAACGGGGCGATGTCGACGGGGCGAGGGGTCAGTCCCCTGCGGCCTTGAGCTGGTCGATGAGGGCGGAGGCGGCGGCCAGCGAGAGTTCCTCGGGGCGGGCGACGCCGAGGTCGCCGAGCAGGCCGTCGAGGTCGGCGTGGTTGCGGCGGGCGATCGTGACGATCGCCCGGACCTGGCTCGGAGTGGCCGGCTTGCCGGGGTGGGGCTGGTGGTGGAGCTGGGGCCTGGGCGAGGGCGGCCCGTCCCCGGCGATCGGCCGGGTGCCGCCGGGGTGGCCTCCGAGGGCGATCGGAGCATGATCCCCGGCCGGGTTGCCCTCGCCCTGGAGCCGGGCGAGCTCGTCATCCACGGCCCGCCGGGCGGCGGCGAAGGTGCCCCGGACCTGGTCGCCGAAGCCGGCCGGGTCGCGGAGGATCCCGTTCTCGAGCTCGACCTCCAGGTGACAGCTCGCCCCGATCGAGGAGTAGGCGGGCAGGCCGAGCTTCTTGGAGATGCCGACGTTCAGCCTCAAGGGCATGCTGTGGCTCCGGTGGGTTGATTGGATGGGAGGAAAGCCGGGGATGGGACAGCCCCGTTCAGTCGGCGACGTCCTGGAGCCTGAGCTGGCGGAGCGAGGCCAGGGTGGCGGCGACGAGCCGCTCGCGTCGCTTTTGCTTGCGGAGGGCGACGACGAGCCGGCTGGCCCGCGAGCGGGCGTCGGCGAGCGAGTCGTGGAGGGCCTCGGCCTCGGCGATCAGTGTGGCCAGGCCGCCGGGCGTGGGCCCCGGGTCGGCCGGCGGATTCGGCCCGTCAACGCCGACGGGCGGCTTGATGGCGAACCTCGGCCGCGGGGCGTGCGTCGGGGTGGATAAGACGGCGGCCACCGGGTCCGGGTCGGGCTCGATCCGGGTGTCGCCGTCGGCCCCCTCGATCGCCGACTCCTTGGAGAGTGGCTGCCAGGCCAGGACCCTCCGGCCGTCCCGGCACACCAGGGGCGAGTCGGCGTCGACCGCCTCGACGGCGGCGAAGCCCAGCCGGATCGCCCGGGCCAGGAACTCGCGGTTGGTCTGCAGCCGGACCGGCGGGCCGGAGTAGCTCGAGCGTGGGAGGACCAGCTCGGTCGCCGGGCCGTCCCCGCCGGCACGAGCCCGGACGGCGACCTTGCCGTTGAGGTCCAGGGTCGCCGGGGCGTTGGGCTCCCCGGCCCCGGGCAGGCGGCCGAGCGAATCGAGCAGGAAGCGGGCGTCGCCGGGGTCGAGGGCCAGCCTCGTGGCGTGGTCGCCGGGTCCGGGGAGGATGCGGTCGACGTCGGGGAAGCGGAGCTTGTCCTGGACCTCCAGCCAGATCGTATAAGGGCCGACGCGGATCACCACGTGGGAGTCGGTCCTGCCGATCGAGGCGGGCGCGTCACGCGGGAGGTCGCGGGAGGCAAAGAGGGGCGAGCGGCGGACCAGGACGTCGCCGGCCCAGGGGAAGGCGAAGCCGCCCTGGATGAGGACCTGGCGGCCGTCGGTGGCGGCGATCGAGCCGGATTCGCCGCGCAGGGCCAGGCAGCCCAGGGCGTAGCGGGAGTCCTCCTCGGCGGCGGTGGCGACGGCCTCGGCCAGGGCGTCGAGCAGCCCGGCCGGGGGTGATCGCCTCCAGCGCGATGGTCGCCTCGTCGCGACCTTCGAGGTCGGCCAGCGCCTCCAGCGGCAGCGCGACGGAGCCGCCCGAGGGCCGATCCGAGGCGACGATATGCTCGACGGCGAGGGGACCGTACCGATGTCTCGCGCGGAGCTGGCCGTCCCCGACGTCGAGGACCAGGGGCGGGATCGGCCCGCGGTGGGCGATCCCGAGGGTGGAGCGGCGGAAGACGCTGCGGAGGCCGCGGGCGTGGCGGCGGGTCAGCGTGATCATGGTCAAAGCTCCGAATGGTGGTCGTCGGGGGTGAGGGCGGGATCGGGCCGTAGGCCTGCCAGGGGCCGGGATCGGGCTACGCGGCGTAGACCTCGGACTCGGCGAAGTCGAAATAGACGTCGCATCGCGGGTCGGCGCACTCGGCGAGGGCCGGCGAGCCGTCGCGGACGCGGCCGGGATAGGCGACGGAGCGGCCGCAGAACGGGCAGTCGACGACCAGGCGAAGGTCCTCGGGCCCCGGGTCGCGAGGCCTGGCGGGCTGGAGGCCGAAACCGAGGCGGCGGATGGTGCGAGTGGACTCGCCGGTGACGCCGGCGATCGAGCGGTCGAGCTGGGCCTGGGTCATGGTCGGGGTCCTCGGGCGAGGCCCGCGCGCACCGCGGCCCGCACGGGCACGACGCCCGGTGGGTCGCGCTGCGCGACGGGCGGGTGGGTTCGTGATGGATGAAGGACGACGGATCGGATCAGAGGCGGGGCGCGAGCCAGTGCTCTTCGAGCCAGGCGACCTCGGCCGCCAAGGCCTCGCTCCGGCAAGCGAACGGGCCCAGCACGGGCCCCAGCAGCGGCCGGAGGTCGGCGTGCCAGCGACCGGCCTGGTCGGGCTCGACGAAGCTGGCGCGGGCGATCCTGGGCGGGCCCAGGGCGTCCAGGGCGATCGCCTCGCCGTAGATCGCCCGGACCCGGCCGTCGGGGGCGACGACGATTTGCATCAGGCACCCCCCGGCCCGGCCCCTTGCCGGAGGATCCGCCGCCGGGGCCGCTCGACCAGCATCTCCTCAAGCGAGGCCTGGACCCGCGAGAGCTCGCTCGCCACCGCCCGCCTGAGCCCATCGCCCTGGCGGAGGTCTTGCGCATCGATCCCACGGACGGCCCGCCGGGCCTCCTCGACGAGGGCGTCGAGCTGGTCGTTCGAGCGGACGTTGAGCGACCGGAAACGGTCGAAGAACTCGGTCAAGTTGCCAACCGCCGAGTCGCGGAAGACCCGGGGCTGGCCGTCCTCGCCGACGGTGGAGATCCGCTCGGTCAGGTGGGCCACCAGCCGGGCGAACTCGTCGAGGAAGGCCCGCTCGGCCAGCTCGACGGCCTCCTCGAACCGGGCCGAGACCCGGGCCCGCTCGGCCTCGTACAGCCCCGGCGAGAGCCGCACGAGGTAATACGCATTCCAGAAAATGGCTGCACCCACTGGCGCATCTCATGGCGACTTGGCAGTATGAGGCGAGTGATTCCCAATCCCGGGGGCCTCATCCGTGCTCGTCGCCGAACACCACACCTTGGTC
>JAABUK010008379.1_pt1 | contig 14541 bp, 1 predicted proteins | sample 5559141 | NCBI WGS metagenome assembly JAABUK01 (sample SAMN10711869, study PRJNA513367) | rock metagenome | isolation source: Antarctica rocks | place: Antarctica: Victoria Land, Pudding Butte nord | collected 2016-01-03
TTTTAAAAAATTCATTAGTCATCATTATTAATTAGTAAAAATAAAGTAAAATCTAGCTTTTTTTAATAAATAATGTCAAGAAATTTTAGAATTCTTGACATTCTATAAAGCTCTTGGCAGCCCATTTTCTCTTAGCGAGCTCTTGACAGCCCATTTTCTCTTGACGAGCTCTTGACAGGTCCGGTCTGATCCGGTCCGATCTCAGCCCATTTGGGACCGGACCGGCCGGTCTTTGGTCCCTCCATATTTGGGACCGGACCGAATCAAGAATCAGACCGGACCGGATCACCCGAGTTGGGACCGGATCATTACGCAGTCTAAATAAGTGTATAAGATGTATAATATAAGTAATTTATAAGTTTATTTATATACTGCAGAAGATTAATATAATCATATATAAGTCGCAAATAACTTATAAGTATTAAGAATAATAAAGAAAAAGAAGAAAGATATAAGAAGATAACAGATCAACTACTTATATTAAATGTTACAGTGTGGAATCAGTAATCAGCAGACTTGACACTAACTATCGAGGTTCGACAGTGGGCCAAGAAACGGGATCTCATTTACGCACGTTATCTTATGAAACTACAACAGACTTGTTCTTAATAACTATAATTAATAAAAGCAATTATAGATCAAGTATTAAGAGAAGTGCTCAAGAGTGCTTAACAGAAGCACTTAGAAATAAGTGCTCAAGAGTGCTCAAAAAGAGCACTTAGAAATATAAAACATAGATCATAACTAATGATTATATAAACAAATATTTATCTCTTAGATTTATAGTCTCTTCTTTCATAATCAACTTATATTATCAATTACACTCTATCTTTAATTCTTTTACATGAGCATAATAATTTCTATTTATAATTCTCTGATATCTGAATCTTGCTATAGCTAGACTTGACAGTTTCTAATATTAAAGAGTTATCTCTAAATATTGCAAAGAAGAGTATTTTAATATTAGCGAAAATACTAAATATTTTAATTGCGAAAATTATTAAGATTCTTGAAATTAAATATCACAATCTTTAATAAAGAGTAAAGCGCAATTACATGCTCACAACTTACACATCTATTTGCGAAGATAATATTCTGAGCTTTAAGAATAGAGTCTTTTTAAGAGAAGAGATAATTATTATATTGCGCTAAGATTTAGTCTGTGCGTAATACACATGTTAAGTCTGTGAATATATATAGAAAACTTTATAATTTAAAACTTAGAGTTCTTTATTATTTAACTTATAAAATATTGAGAGTGTCTTCTTTATCATTATTATTAATAGAGCTTTATACTGCGAGATGCATATTATTTATATGCTATATTATTATGTTGCTCAATTTCTTAATGTCTCTAATAATTGATTATAGAAGAAAAGATTATAAATCTGAGAGATACACACTTATTTATATAGTCATTAGTTATAATTTGTGCTTCTATACTTTTAAGTACTTCTCTTAAATACTTTTAAACATTTACTTCTAAATACTTTTATTAAACACTCTTAAGCACTTTTCTTAATACTTAACTTATAATACTCTTATTAATTATAGTTAATAAGATCTTTCTTATTAATTATAATTAATAAGATTAGATTCTATGTAATTTGAGAAGATATTCTATATAAGCGAGATTCAGTTTCTTAGCTTACTATTAAGTCTTAATAGTTAGAGTTAAGTCTATAAGCTATTAAGTCTGAGCTGTAATATTATATCTTTTCGAGTTAATTTAATCTCTCAAGCTACTTAAACTCTTATATATAATTTCTAGTTCTTTCACTTCTTCTTCGCTTTATCATACTCTTATATTATATTAATAAATCTTTCTTATATAAACAGCGTTAAATTCAGACGGAGAAGATAATATTATTAAAAGTGTTAGTTATAATTATATGTTCTATCTGTGTTATATAGAGTTATTTATACATATTCTCGAAAAACGCTTTAAAGTATTTAGAGTATACTCGTCATAATATTCATTATAATAATAACTTCTTAAAAACCAACTTTTAGAGATTATAATAAAAGAAATTATAATTAAAGACTACTTAAAAAACAATTCTTCTTCATCTTTAATAAAATGCTATTAAGATAATAAGTCTTAACTCTTATATTAAGTCTCTTTAAATAACTTAGAATAAGATAATTATTTAGAAGATTAAGTCTCTAAAGAAGCTTAATTAGAAAGAGAGATATTTAGAGAAGAGAAAATTACTAATTAATATGAGATTAAATATCATTTTTAATAAGACGCAATTAACTGCGTTCTTTAATTCTTTTCATGTCAAAGATTTCGGCGATAATAATTCTTAAAGATTATAAGATTGAGATTGATTTCTAGTTCTTATATATTCTCTAATATATTATAATCTAACTACTTTATTAGATAATAAGTTTTGCTCTTAATCTCTTAATTATCGAGTACTCTTTTCATCTCATACTTTTAATTCTAATTATTTAAATAGATTGAAGTCTATTTAATGTTCTTTAATACAGATTCTAGAAGAGAAATATTAAATATTAAATAAATCCTCATTATATTTAAGAGTTTAAGTTTATAGATTAATTGATTTAGAACTTTCTAAACTGAGTATAAGTCGAGTTTTATATGATTTAGTTTTATACTAAGTCTCTTAGTTTTAATATTTCGGCGAAATAAATATACTAAATCTTCTTCTTTAAGATTTGATCTATTAATTCTTTTAGAATTATAATATATATCAGATCTTTAACTAATAAACTCAAGATCTTTTGTTAATTTTTGATGTAGATTAGTTAATAATTATACGCTAATAACTGATCTTTATATTAGCTATTTCATCTCTCTTAATTATTTATACAAAACTGATTTATATTCGTAATTAGCGTAGAAGAATAATACTTCGATGATTATCGAGATACTATTATACGCGAACTGTATTAGTAATAGAAGTACTACTTAATTATTCTGGCGATAATTGACGTAGCATCTTAAATACTACTCTAATATCTAATTAATTCTTTCAGTTTATTCATCTATTTATAAATAATAAGCTGTTAATAGCTTATATTTAATTTCGAGTTGATTCATTAATAACTTCTAAAATTTAAAGATGAAGAGTTTATCTTAATCCGAAATGATTTCTATTAATATATCATGATTTGCAAATATTATTTATAAAAATGTGTAAATCAGATTTTCTACATTAAATATCTTTAAGTAGTTAATAAAGTAGGCGTACTTCGTCAATCTATTAATAATAATTAAAATGCTATTATAACTGATATTTATTATTAAATTCTTAAATAAAGATAGTTTAATAATAAAGTTCAGCGCTATAAACTTTTAAACTCTCTTAAATAGCTTTAAAGACTACATCTCTTTATATAATTTATATTAGAAATACTTTATTTTCTAATAAATATCGCAATTTACTATTTATTATCAAACTACTTTATTCATCTCAAAGAAGTAATAAAATCTAAAAATATATTTCAGAATTTTCTTTATTTCTTAATACTTATAAGAGATTTTCTTATAATATTATTAGAGAATTATTTCTTTAACTTGATTTATAATATATATTAGTTCTTTATATAAGATCAGCCCGTTATCTTGTTTTTGAAAGACTGAATATTTCTTAAGATTTTTTTAAATCTCACAGGATAAACAATTCTTTATATATAATCTAATAATTCGACTTTTCTAATTTTAATTAGAGATCTGAAATATTAAAGCAATTATAATATAATTATATATTATAATTCCGTTCTTATTCTCGCGTAAAACAGATTATAAAGCGGATTTAACATCTTAAATATAATCTACTCTGCGACTTAAAATGTTAGCTTTAACATTAACATTTTCTTTTTAATAAAAAATTTTAAAGTTATATACTAATAACAGCTCAGATTATTATACTTAATATTAATTTAACATCTTAGTAATAATGAAGTATAACAGATTTTTGTGATCTATATAAACTTTCACAGAATACTTAGATTCTTTTAAATATACTTATTATTCATTAAACACAATAATTATAATTAGAAGTTTCTTATTATAAATCTCATAATTAAGTTTAGTAGAAATCATCTTTCTAAAATAGAAGATAATAAGCCTTAATTATTCTTCTTCGTTAAATTAACTTATATATATATTAATAATATAATCTGATATATTTATCTCAAGCACAATCTATCTCTCAGAATTAAATATTATAAGAATAAGAGCTGTTATGAATTTCTATTTCAGCTTCTAAAACAAAGATTCCGCTTCTATTTCTTAAATAAAGAATACTTTCTTCCAAATTATTTATATTAATAAAACGATTACTTTTAAATAATCTGTAATAAATCTTTAATGAAAGTTGGTGAATTCTAGAAACAATTATAGTTCCTTAATTAATATAAATTATGATTATTTAAATATAATAATAATCTTAGATTTATTCATCTAAATCTCTTTAACTATTAAAATAAATTCTAGAAACTTAACACTCTACTTATAAAACTCGCACTTTTTAATCTTTATTAACAGTCTTTTTTTCTAAAGAGTGTAAAATATCTTCCGAACATATTTAATATATTATTTCTTAGTTTCTAAATATATAAGAATGTCGTCTAAATATGTGATATAGAACTAATCTAAATATTCCCTTAAAACATCATTTATTAATAATTAAAAGAAGATTGAAATATTAATCAATCTAAAGAATATAATTAAATACTTATAATAATTATAATAAGTTCAGAAAGCTGTTTTCTATTTCTCTCTCTTCTTCATTCTCATTAGATTATACACTCTATATAAATTAAGCGTAATAAATTATTTTACTTCACAAATACGATTATATAGCTCTAAGATTAATAATAATGCATATCAATTCTTTATCATTATATTATTTAGTTATTAATAATCAATATATAAACACATTTTGTTATTTAGTTTTAGAATAAACAGAACTGAGTATTTTATAGATAAAGTTAAGAGTTGAATAAACTCTTTCTTCTAATTCTTATTAAGATACTTATATAGAAACTTAAATTCTTTCTTAAAAAGAGAATAAATAGATTTATAAATAAGTTTCTTTCTAAATTTTAAAGAAATCTTATAATTTTAAAATTAATACTCAGATAATGCGAACGCGCTTTTATTCTTAATAAATAAATGTTTAAATTTATTATACTTAAATAAGTATTTCACAGACCTTCTCGTAATTTCCGCTAAATATTAATAATCGGATTTTACTCACACAACTTTTATAAAAATGATTATTAAAGTGTTTTTTTTAATTGTAATTATTAAGATTATATCTATTATTATTTTATAATCATAATTAAAGAAGCTAATTATTCTTTACTTTCAATTAATAATTAAGTTATAAACTTTTAGTCACGAAATACTCAGAATAATATTGTATTTAATCTTCATAATATCTAATACTACTTTTTCTATATATTATTAGATATTAAAACTAAGAGAATAGATCTCCACTTTTATTCAATTCTAATTCTATTTAATAAAGCTTTTATCTATTAAAATCAATTAATAAGATTTATCTTTCTTTCAAATAAACAGACATACGCAAGTTATATATATTAAAGACGCGTAATTTCCGATAGCTTTAAAGTCTATTATAATTTTAACTCTTTATTATTCTATTTAAGCGTGTAAGATTAGATATTGAGAATAACTAGTATTAGTTACTACTAGTTTCTGAGATCTAAGAGTAGATCCTTTATCAGATCTCTAACTTAAAGAGTCTTCTCGTTTTTTATCTCTTTAAATTAGAAGTTTCTAAAGTATATATATTTCTCGTTCTTAAAGTAACACTCAGTTTTATTATAAGTAAAATGTGCGTAAGATTTATAAGAAGTTTTATACTCTTTATCATACACTACTCTTATCACTTTCGCAGTTTCTTATTCTACAATTTATATCATACTAATACTTTACATTTTCTTTAAATATTCTAGAATATTAATCTTATAAGAGTTATCTTTCTCTCGTAAATTGCTTTTCTAATAATAATGAATCTATTCTGAATTATAATCGAGGCAATTCTCAGTATAATATATTTATAGCCGTAATTTTGCTTTATTTCTTTAAGAAATTGCTTTTAATATATATATTTTGTGTTGATATTAAGATTTAAACTTATAATCTTTATCGATATATTATATTCTTTTCTAAAATTTAATGATCATCTTTATATAATCTTTATCATACTTAAAACTATTAGATATTCATTTCTAAGATAATTTAAAGATAACGCTTAATAACTATTAAATTTTCTTCTATCTAAGTTTCTTAAAATATTATTTTAAGTCATCTTTATCTAATCTATAAATAACATACTCATTATTATAATAGACAGTTTAGAATATATAGACGTGCGATAATTTAATAGAATTTTAATCGCGAATCTACTCAAATGATTTAATAATTATCTCTAACATTGATGTTTTAATATCGGCGCAGCTAACATTTCACATACTATTTAACTTCTTTATTATTAATTTTATCAGCTTTTCGAAGATTATATACAACTATTATTTATTTAGACAACTTTTTACTTAATATTCAAGTTTTTTATAATAGAGATATAAGTTCTTTTTTATTCACTCTTCTCATTAAGCTAAAGAGAGTTTATCTTAATTAGATTTCTTTTCAAACTTTCTTTAATTCATGATATTTAAGTTTATTTCTTAAGAGTAACAGATTTGTTTAGATTAATATTCTCTCTTCTAATACTTATTAGAAATAAATGTTTAAAAGCATTCTTATTCTTTTTCTATCTATCTTTAATACAGATGATTATCTATTTTAATAGATATATTAACTAGACTTTCTAATTCGTCTAATCTCTTAATTCAAGCCAGCTCATCTTTAACTAAGTTCTTTAATTTCAGATAGTATTTTATTATAAGTATCGCGTTATTTCACTTAATTCTTAACATGATTTACTGAAATTTAGAGGCGTACTTCATTATTAAGTCTATTTATCGAAGTTTCTAAACTTCTTATTCTACTATTCATTCTTCGTTCACATCTTCGTACATTTAATAAATACACTTCTTAAAATAAGAATAACTAAAGAAGATTCTTTTAATTTCGATCTTCTTATCTTTAACACTCTTTTCTAAGTAATTTATTAAATAGAGTTTAAATTAATCGAAGACTTCATCTCTAAAATAAGTAACTGCGAATATTATCTTAACTTTAATTATTTTCAGCTTCTAAATATTAAATTAAATATATATATCAATCTAAGTTAAGAAGACTTTAAGCTTTTTTCTATCTTTATAAAACGTGTTAAAAGTATTAATCTTTAGAGAGATATAATTTATATCAGTAATTTCTTCTTAAAATTATTTTCATTTAAAGTATAATATATCTATGTTAATGAGATCTATCGTAATAAAGTGACTAGTATTCGATAATAGATAGTCAAAATATTAAATATTGTTAAGACTAATTATAATAAGATCTAAATATCGAGAGATTATAAATAGAGATCACTGATTTTATATAGAAGAAATAAGAGTAAGATGTAATTAATAATATAAATTAATTACAAAAGAAAAGATTATAAATCTAAGAGATACACACTTATTTATATAGTTATTAATTATAACCCGTGCTTTTATATTCTTAAGTACTTCTCTTAAACACTCTCAAGCATTTATTTCTAAGTACTTTTATTAAACACTCTTAAGCACTTTTCTTAACATTTAATCTATAACACTCTTATTAATTACAGTTAATAAGATCTTTCTTATCAATCATAATTAATAAGACCAGATTCTGCGTAATCTAAGAAGATATTCTGTGTAAGTAGAGTTCAGTTTCTTAGCTTACTATTAAGTCTCAACAGTCAGAGTCAAGTCTGCAAGTTGTTGAGTCTGAGCTGTAACAATATACTAATTATTATACTAATCAGTAATAATTAAAGTTAAAAAGTTGATAAATATTTATATTATAAGAGAATAATAAAAAAGTAGTAAGATATATACTAACTAATCTGCGCTAAAACTTTTTAATTCACTTTTTTTTTAAATTCACTATTTTTTATATTAAGACTTTAATAAATACTTAATATATCTTATTAAATCTTTCATTCTACTTTTCCTATTTATATTCCACTCACTTTTTCTTCTATAACGCAACTTTATTCAGCTGTTACACTAACTTTAATAAGTCTCTTTTACTTATAATAATGATTAGTATAATTAATATCTTAATCTATTATTTAGAATCTATTAATCTTTATACTTTTATATTTATCTTCTGAATTAAAAATAAGAGAATAATGAAAATTTCACTTTACTTATATTCTACTTATCTTTTATACTAATTATTATTATAATATTAACTCATTTTAATAATAATTATCTTAATATTATAAAATCACAGTTAATAACTTCTTAAAGTTAAAGATAATAGACATAGATAATAAAGTTTAAGTAAATTAATAAATATCTTTAATTTAAAATACTAAATAAATATAGCTTCTTAATTCTAAAATAATAATTAATATTAGAAATAATTATAAGAAGAAATCATACTTTAAGAAAGATAGAATAATAATAAGAGAAAGACTTATTACTACTGCTGCAAAATAACTTAAAAAGATAGATATTAAAGCTTTAGATTTTAAGAAGAGTATTATTAGAAAGCTAAATAATAGAAGAGATCTCAAATTTCGCGTTAAAAGAGTTATTAAAAAGATCTTAAAGATAGATAATAAAAAGACTGTAAATTCTTTAAGAACTTATCGTGTAAAGTTAAAAAGTAAGTTATAATAATAATTAATATAATATAAAAATATATTAATAAATATTTAGTAAAAGTATTAAGAAAGATTAGATATTATTAAAAAAGTAATGAGCTACTCATTCTTAAAGCATTATTTCAAAGATTAATAAGAAAAATCATTTTTAATGAGACTAAATCTTAAGTCTGAAGATGATAAGCTTTTATAATTAATATAATATAGAAGTCTATAAAAGCATATTTAATATCTCTCTTTAAAGATATAATTATTTTATTTCTAGATTATAATAATAATTAGCACAATTAATAATTTAAGATACAAATCTTTGCGTAATTTATATTAAGAGAACTATTATTTAAAGTAAGAATATGCAATTAATTAAAAAATTAAAAGAGAAAAGATAATATTTAGAATAGCTACTGCTAAGTTAATTAATTATAGATTATATAGTTAATAAAGATATTATAGAATATTTTAGCTTATAAAAGTCTTTGATTATTATATCTATTCTTCTTATAAATCTAAAATCTCTACACTATAATATTTACTCCTTTCTAATTAGATTAGCAAAAATATTTCTTGATATTCTTAACAGTCTAATTGAGAGATCGGACCGAATCGAGTCTGATTCAATCTGATCTAGTCTTTCAAATCTAGAAATCAAAGACCGAGTGATTCGATCTTATATAGTCTGAGATCGAATCGGATCAGATTATTACGCAGTCTATTAATAAGTATATCTAGACTAATTTAATCTTTAAAAGATTTAAATTAAACTCTTAAACTATTAAATTTAGAAATATAATCTTAAATAATCTGCTTAAAAGCTTATCTTAATAGATTTAACTTTACTAATAAAATAATATAGATTATTATATTTAAATTCGAGTATCTAATTAATAAAATTAAATACGTCTTATTTATAGATTTATTCTTAAATTCAGATCTTATTATTACTAATAATAATATTAGAATTAGCTCTTAAAGAGCTATATTCACACTCTTAAATAAATCAGATTTAATATTCTTTAAACAGCTCTTTAAAATATCTAAAACATATAAGTTATATATTTTTTATCTAAATATTATATCGCGTTAAGATCTAATTCGTGCGTAACACACACGTTAAGTCTGCGAACACACATGAAAAACTCTGCAGTCTAAAACTTAGAGTTCTTTATTATTCAATTTATAAAATATCAGGAGTATCTTCTTTATCATTATTATTAATAGAGCTTTATACTGCTAGACGCATATTATTTATACACTATATTATCACGTTATTTAATTTCTTAATAATTTTAATAATTTTAAATAATTCTACTTTTTTAAGTAGAGAAGTTATTTAATAATAATATTAAATACTTATAACGCAGTCTAATAAGAATAAAGTAAGTGTAAAAAGATTGAAAGTTAAGATTATATTATAAATGTGAATTTCCGCTCGCGTGTTATAAGCGATATAGCTATATCGCGCATTAAGAAGAGTACACTCTCTCAGATATTTATTTCATATCTTCTCGAAACTGAGCTTAAAGATAATAAAGAGAAATTCTTTAATATAAAATATATTATGAAAGAAGATAAACTAATATATTATATTAAGTTAATATAAGAAGAACTTAAAGAGTGTATTTAGAAAGTTAAATTGTATATAATATGTAAGTAAAAAAAGCGTAAGTTAATATAATTATGTAAAGAGTTATAAAGAGAACTTATAACTAATTTATAAGATATAAATAAGATGACTGCGCTATTAAAGTAAGTATTAAAAAGAGTAAGATTATTAAAGAATAATAATACTTAATAAATAAAAGAATATATATAATCTATTAAGTCTATATATTATTATAATAAGAATATTAAAGAATTAAAAGAGTTCTTAATATTTTAAGTTATTTATTAAGAGATCGAGCTAAATAAGTCGCAGATAACTTATATATATATCACAGCTAAATATCTTCATAACACACTTATAAAATTATAGAATTAAAGAATTTAATTAAATATAAGTTTTATTAAGATATGAAATAAATTTAAATAATAATTAAAAGATTTTTTTAAGATATTAAATTAGCGTGTTCTTAAATTAACTTTAATAATAAAGAAAATAGAATAATAGTAGTAGTAGTAATAAATTCTATTTATCTAATTCAGACTAATACTAGTCTATGTAGATCTTCTCGTACAAAATTCAGATTCTAATTCAAAACTTCTTTTCCCGCATATTTGTTCACTATTTTCTTCAATATCATTCTCCCTCTATTCTTTCATCCTTATTCTCTTCATTCTCTTTTATTCTTGTTTATAAGCCTTTCTTTGTTAATCTAAATTAATTAAGTATTCTTGTACGAAGCATTATTTTAATAACTACTCTACATCTCTTCTTTTTCGAGAGAATCTTTCTTAGATCTATTGTATAAAGAGAATTAAGAAGTTTTGTTCTTTTTGTAATTTATTATAAGTATTCTAGTAGCACATGTTTCATTATTATATTATCTTAAGTGCACTCATATAAAGAACTCTTAATCTCTGATATCTTTCTCTTGTATAGAAAATGATTAAAGCTGATCTTATCTATACAAAGCTGTGTAAGTATCTCGCTCTTGTACTTTTTTAATCTTCAGTATGATCTTATAATCTTTTTGCATAATTCCAGGAGAATCATCTTTAAATATTTTCTCTTCTTATAATCTTTTCATCTCTCTTTTTATTTGCGTTTATAAAGAGAGAGAATTTCTTTGTATATTTTTCTCAACTTTTAAGTCTTTGTACATTTCTTCAGTTTCTTTTATAATAAGTTCAGAGAAGAAATCTCTTTCTCTAATCTCTTCTCATCTTAATCTGTATAATCAAATTGTTCGAGTCATTATATTGTGAGATTATTCAATATAACACGTGATCTTGCTATATAATCTCTACTTCTTGTTATTTGTCTTATTATGCGGGTGCATGCTTTCTTGATATCTTTAATCACTTTTAATATCTGAATTCTAGCTATTATCTTAACTATGAGAGTCTCGATATAAAGATTAAGAGACTGAATATAAGTTTCTACTTCTAAGACTTTTGTTATAATTGTCTTATAAGCTTCTGTGATTGTATAGAGACACTTATCTTAAAGAGATTGTAATTTCTTACTCACTTCTTTGCGATATTTCTTGATCTCTTTTGATATATATCAGATGCTGACTTTGTACGTAATGATCGGTCGTACAACAGTTTGATATATCTGTCTTCCTGTTTCAAGAGAGGCGCCTTATATAGATTCTGTAATTGTACGTAAAACGAAAATAGAATAATAAAAGAATTAAACTTATAAAGATATATATATTTATATATGCGAGTTAAAAAATAATATTCTTATTATAATTATTAAGTAGTAAAGAATATAAACTCTAATTAATATATTATAATTTGAGCTTTATAATTAAATTATATACGATTTATCTGTGATTAATAATATTAATATAATAATTGCTTACGCAGATTAGAATAAGTTAACTCTTTTAAAGAGAATCTTAACGCGAAATATACGCGCATTAATAATAAATAAAAATAAGTTAAGAAGAAGTGATTTTCTTTTAATTTAAAAGTGATTTAATTATAATTTATAAGATAGTTTTAGAGATAAAGAATAAGATGCGGAAGATAATAAAACGCAAATAACTCGCGAGTAAGATACTGCGATTAATTCTCAATTTATAATAATCTGCTGAAACTGCGATAAAGAAGATTATTATAGCGTTAATTACTTAGATAAGAAAGAGATAAAAAACGACTAGTTTTAATTGGAAATATTTTATAATTATTAAGATTGAGTATAATTAAATTTAAATTTAAGAAATGTATTTTTCTTAATATAAAGATTTAAATATTATAAAGAAAACGCGTGTTACACGCTCTATTAGATTTCGAAATATAAGAAAACTTCATTTCTTAAATTGTTATTCTGAAGAAGAGTGTAATTCTATAGAAGTCTATAACTTACGTAAGTAATATAAACAATTATCTTATAGTTATACACGATTAAGAATTAATTAAAATGTATATAATAAATATATAAGATATATTTTAATTAAATTAATATTTTTATTATGTAATCACTCTTAAAGAATTTAAGCTGATTTTAGAAATATTATAATTAAAAGTTATTAACTTAAATATAAACTGAACAGAATATGAATAATTCTATTATAAGTCGCGTGTGAATATTAAGATAGACTTAGTTAAGAAATTTGCAGCTGAAGATAATATTATTTAAGCAGAAATATTGATTATTTAGTTAAAGAACGCATTATAATATATAGATATCTTTCTTATAAGTTTACAATTAAAAGAATTAGTTTTATTTAATAAATATTAGAACTTCTCTAATATATTTATTAAGAATAAAGATGAGTATTTATTGTAGATGAATAATATATAATACATAATTAAGATTAAAGAAGAGAAGTTAATATCTTATAAGTTATTATACTTTTTATTCTATTTTAAGCTGCGAATTTTATGTAATTATCTTAAGAATAGTTTGCGAAAGAAATGAATTTAAGAGTCGATATTATTAATAGGCGCTCTTATTTTCTTTATAAAAAAGAATAATAATAATCTACAATTATATATTAATTATCGAGAATTGAATTAGATAATAAGTAAGAATTATTATTTATTACTCTTAATTAAAGAAATTCTTAATTATCTATTAAACGCGCGTTATTTTACTGCGCTAAATCTATAAAATATTTATTATTAAATCTGAATTTAAAAGGAAGATTAATGAAAGATTGCGTTTCGCACGCGTTATAAATATTTTGAGTATTGTATTATATTATTTAGATTAATAAATACTTCGATTATATTTTAAATCTTTATAAATAAGATTTTAATAAGATTATTAAATAATATTTATATCGCGTATATAAATAATATATTAATCTTTAATAATATTCGCGAAGAGTATATAACTTACGTGCGATAAATACTGAATTGATTATAACTTATATATATATACGTGAAATTGCCGAAGTGTATATTTTATATATAAGAAGTTAACTTTCTAAGTTATCGCATAAAAGTTGCAGACATATTAATAAATTCTCGCAAGATAATTATTATTAAAGAGTAGATTAAGTTGAAGAGTTTCTATAATATTTAAATATTTATAGAGTTTACTAATTTTTATCATTATTTTATTCACAGATTTTCTACTATTATCGCTCTTATAATTAATCTATTAAAGAGTATAGAAAAAGAAAAGAAAAAGAGATTTTTTGAATAAATTAAAGAGATAGCGCAGGCGTTTTATATATTAAAAGCATGCTTTATTAAGAAAATAATATTATATTATTATAATTTGCAGAAATTGTATTATCTAAAAATAAATATCTTAAGATTTAAGATTAATGCGATTTTATCGCAATTCTGCGAGATAGATATAAGTAGCGAGTGAATAATCTAATAATTTATAATATTTTTCTTAAGAAAATTGATTTCTATTAAGCTTAATTATAATATTTCTGATTTTAAAATGCTAATTATTATGAAAAGCTGTAAGAAATGAAGATATTATTTTAAATAATCACAGTAGTGAAATTAAGTAATTACTAATTATTTAAATCTGCGATATTTCTATATTCTATCGCAGATAAATTATAGATAAGCTCGCTGAGTAGAATACTTAACGATCTATAATCTTAAAATAGTATATCCCTTGTGTCACTGAATGGACATCTTTCTTATTTGAGAATAGCGTTCCCGCGTTATAGCGTCGAAATTTTGCTGC
>JAABUK010008387.1_pt1 | contig 14529 bp, 11 predicted proteins | sample 5559141 | NCBI WGS metagenome assembly JAABUK01 (sample SAMN10711869, study PRJNA513367) | rock metagenome | isolation source: Antarctica rocks | place: Antarctica: Victoria Land, Pudding Butte nord | collected 2016-01-03
CGCCGCGCGGCTCGATCCGCAGCTTGGCGCGGAACGAGCGGCCCGAGCGCCCGCGGAAGCCCGTGACCTGCTTCTCGGTACGGCCGATGGGAGGCTCGTCGCCACGCTCGAGTGACTCCTTGAGCTTTGCCATCAGCTCCTTGGCCACGGCGACTGGGATGTTCTTGTTGGCCTTCTTCTTCCAGATCACGAAACCGCAACCGGGGTCCTCCTTGGTCCAGCAGGAGTAGCCCTTACGGTTTTCGTGTACCTCGCGCCCGCACACCGGGCACGGGCCGAGCTTGGCGCGCTCGATCTGGACGCCCTTGAGCTTGTCCAGCTCTACGACCGTCTCCTCGATGAACTTGCCGATGTCCTTCATGAACGCCGGACGGGAGTCCTCGCCGCGCTCGATCAGCGCGAGGCGGCGCTCCCAGTCGCCTGTCAGCTGAGGCGAGGTGAGCGGATGCGAGCCGAGCAGGCGGATGACCTGTATGCCCTTCTCGGTGGCGATCAGCGCGCGGCCGTCGCGCTCGATGTATTCGCGCCCGAGCAGCAGCTCGATGGTGGCGGCGCGCGTGGCCGGGGTGCCGATGCCCGAGTCCTTCATCGCGTCGCGCAGCTCGGCGTCGTCGATCTCCTTGCCGGCGCCCTCCATGGCCGAGAGCAGCGAGGCCTCGGTGAAGCGCCGCGGCGGCTGGGTCTCCTTGCGCAGCGACTCGACCTCGCGCGTCTCTGAGTCCTCGCCCTGGTCGAGCTTGGGCAGGTTCTGGTTGCCGCCGGAGTCCTCGTCGGTCGCGCCCTGGGGATCGACCTCCTCGCCATAGACCGAGCGCCAGCCTGCTTCGACGAGCACGCGGCCGCTGGTGCGGAAGACGCGCTCTGCCACGGTCGTCTCGACCCTGGTGCGCTCGAACTTGGCGTCGGGGTGGAAGATCGCGAGGAAGCGCTTGGTCACCAGGTCGTAGACCTTCAGCTCGTCGGCGCCCATCTTTGACAGGTTGTGCTGGTTGTCGGAGCGCGTTGGGATGATCGCGTGGTGGTCCTCGACCTTCTCGTCGTTGATCACCTTGTGCAGCGGCAGCTTGTCAAGCGCCTGCACGTACTCCGACGCCTTGCGGTACTGGCCGTTCTCTCCGACGATGCCGGCGATCGGCTTGATCTCGTCGACCATGTCGCTGGTCAGAAAGCGCGAATTGGTACGCGGGTAGGTGAGCGCCTTGTGCTCCTCGTACAGCTTCTGGGCCGCCGAGAGCGTGCGCCTGGCCGAGAAGCCGTGCAGGGTGTTGGCGTGGCGCTGGAGCGAGGTCAGGTCGTAGAGCTGGTTGGCCTTCTCCGTCTCCTCCTTCTTCTCCAGCTTGGTGATCGTGCCGGTCTGGCCCTTGCAGTCGGCCACGATCGCGGCCGCCTCTTCCTCCTTGATCCGCTTGCCGCCCATGTAGCGACCGGCATAGAGGCGCTCGCCGGAGGCGGCGAACTTGGCCTCGACCAGCCAGTAGGGCTCGGGCTTGAACGCGCGGATCTCCTCCTCGCGGCGAGCCACGAGGGCCAGCGTCGGCGTCTGCACGCGGCCGAGCGACACGGCGCCGTCGAATGCGGCGCGCAGCCGGATCGAGGCGGCGCGGGTGGCGTTCATTCCCACGATCCAGTCAGCCTCCGAGCGCGAGCGCGCCGCGTTCTCCAGGGGCTCCATCTCAGAGCCCGGGCGTAGCTTGGTGAACGCGTCGGCGATCGCCTTCTTGGTCATCGACGACAGCCACAGCCGCTTTACGGGCTTCTGGTCCTTGGCCGTCTCGTAGACGTAGGCAAAGATCAATTCGCCCTCGCGCCCGGCGTCGCAGGCGTTGATGACCTCGTCCACGTCCTCGCGCGACATCTGCTTGTGGATCGCGTTGAGCTGCTTCTTGGCGCGGTCGTCGTTTGGCTGGAGCTTGAACTTGTCCGGCACGATCGGAAGGTCGGCGTAGCGCCACTTCTTCAGCTTGGGGTCGTACGCGTCGGGCTCGGCCAGGCCGACCAGGTGCCCGACGGCCCACGTGACCACGTAGTCCTCGCCCTCGATGCTGGTCTTGTCCTTGCTCTGCTTAGAGGTTCCAGGCAGCACCGCCGCGAGATCGCGGGCGACTGAGGGCTTCTCGGCTACGACGAGGGTCTTGGACATCAGTTACTCACCTTAGGCATGACGGGGGGGACGATGGTAGGCCGTCTGCCAAGCGGCCACACCAGCCAGAGCGCTCAGTAGCCGCCGTTGCCTGGGGAGCCCGCGTCGGGCGCGGTCCGCGAGGCCGTCGGACAACGCTGGCGGCCGTTCTTGAACGGCAGCCGCACGACCACGGTGGAGGAGTTGTTGGACTCGTTCGACTCGTAGATGCCGTTGCGCGGGTCGGCGGTCTCTACGTAGGCGAAGCAGCCGCGCAGGCCGGTCACGTCGATCCACTGCTCCGGATAGGCGGGCGGGTAGACGTCGGACCACCCGACCGAGGTCCCTAGCTTGACCTTGCGCGTCCGGGCGCTCATGTTGCAGGCGGGGTACACGAACTTGCGCGGCGAATGGGCCCTCCCCGGCCGCGAGTGCACGAGGTCGCGCAGGCAGTAGCTGACCTTGGGGCCGCGCCTCACCCTCGCGATGTGCTTGCCGGCGGCATCCAGGCGATACAGGTCGAACGCGGCGGCGTGCAGGAACTTCCAGTAGTGGCCACGGTTGGGCACGAACTTGAAGAACAGGTGCGCCCCGGTGGCGACCCCGACGCGCTTGGCGCCCCCCGGGCGGTAGATGCGCTGGCGCGCGTTCATGGACGTGGGCCCCGAGCGCACGCCGAACAGCTCCGCCGGCCCGGTGCCGGCGTTGTCGATCGAGTTGCCGGCGCGCAACACCAGGTGGCCGGGGCGGGTGAACGGATCGAGCTTGAAGCCGAACGGCCGCTTCATCACCAGGTCGGGACAGCGCAGGTGCTTGCGCTGTGAGGCGTCGAGGCAGGGATTGGGGGGCCTCGCCGCCGAGGCGGCTGGCGCCGCCATCGCGGGGAGTGTCAGCGCCGCAGCTAGGGCGAGCAGAACGGGGCGGAAGGACGGGCGCACCGCGTCATTCATAGCGACTCTCAGCGGGAACAGGGCCCTGTGTCCACCGCCGAGCGGCTGTCGGCCAGCGCACCGCGCACCACCGAGTCCGGCACCCCGAAGCCGCTGCCGCTGCCCGACCGGCGCGCGGCGGCGAAGACCGTGGCCACCACCCGACCCCGGGCGTCGACCATCGGGCCGCCCGAATTGCCCGAGCGCACCAGCCCACGCAGCGCCGTGATCGGCCGCTTGATCGGCCCGCGCCCATAGGCATCATGGGTGAGCACCGTGCTCGTGCGGCCCAGCCGGGCCGGCTCGATGTCGTAGGGACCGTTCTCGGGATAGCCGAGCACTGCTGCGTTTGTTCCGACATTGGCGCCCTCGTCCAGTCCCAGCTTGGGGAGGCCTGAGACTCCCGGCACCCGGAGAACGGCCAGGTCGTTGCGGGTATCGAAGTGGACGGCCCGGGCGTCGAGGCGGTCGCCTTTCCCGCCGACCTGCACCGAGGTGTCGTCCTGGCCCGCCACCACGTGGGCGTTGGTGACCACCAGGCCGTCGCCGGCCACCCACCCGGACCCCTGCACGCCGAGGCCACACGCGGTGCCCAGGACGCGGACCACGCTGCGCGATGCCGCCCTGACCTGCGGATCTCGCGCAATCGCCGAGTTGGGCGCGCGTACCCCCGGACCGGGGCCGTTGATCGAGGGGAACGGGTCGAAGCGGGCCAGCGCCTGAAGCAGCGGTCCCGACGGGGGCAGGGCCGAGTTGAGCCGGGACAGGATCGCCGACTCCTGGATCGGCTGGCGTAGGTCGGGCGCACCCGGGGTCTGCAGCGCCACCGCGCCGCCCACCCACGCAAGCGCCAGGCCGAGCGCCGCCACGAGACCGGCGCCGCCGAGTCCGTCCGCCACGCCGAGCGTTTCCCCGAGGCGGCCGCGCAGCCGAAAGCCCAGCAGCTCGAGACCGGAGGCGAGTACGCCCCCGACCAGCAGCGCGCCCACCAGCGCCACAAGCGGCGCATAGGGTGACCGCGAGCCTTCTTCGAGCAGCTTCGGGGCCACGCGCGAGCCGAGCACGGCCCCGGCAGAGAACCCCGCCAGGGTCAGGGCGCCGACGATCAGGCCCTGCATATAGCCCCAGACGGCCATCAGCAGGGTGAAGCCCAGTATTCCCCAGTCCAGTGCCGTCACGGAGACGTCACGTTAGCCTGAAAGGGGTTGGCCTCAGAGACTTCGCACGAGCGCCGTCGGCGCCTGACCCACCGCGCCCTGCCGGTGCTCGCGCTCGTGGCCCTCGGGGCCCTGGGAATCGGGCTCGCGATGGGCTCGGGGCGCGACTCCGGCGCCGAGCGCGTCGGCAGGTCATTTGCGACGGCGTGGCAGCGCTCGGACTACCGCCAGATGCACTCGCTGCTCACCGCCGCCGCGCAGAAGCGCTACCCGCTCGCCGTGTTTCGCCGCGCCTACGAGCAGGCGGCCGCCACGGCCACCGCCACCGCCGTCCTGCCGGGCAAGGTAAGGGGCGCGGGCTCGGGTGCGGTGCGCATTCCCGTCGTCGTGCGCACCACGGTGTTCGGCAACGTGCGCGCGACGCTGAAGCTGCCGGTGGCCGGCGGGGCTGTCGACTGGAGCCCCGAGCTGGCCTTCCCGGGCGTCGTCCGCGGCGAGCAGCTGGTGCGCAAGTCCGACGCGCCCCCCCGCGGCACGATCGTGTCGGTGGACAACAAGGTCCTCGCCCAGGGTCCCGCCGCGGCCCGGACCTCGCCGCTCGGCGGCCTCGCGTCATCCATCGCCGGCACGCTCGAGCCCGGCCAGGACGCCGCGTCACGCATGGCCGTCTATGCGCGCGGCTTCGCGCCCGGCACCCCTGTGGGCAAGACCGGTCTGGAGCGCGCGCTCGAGGGCGAGGTGCAGGGGCGTCCTGGTGGCACACTGCTCGCGGGGCGGCGTGTGGTTGCGCGCGCCCGGCCCCGGCCGGCGGGCCGCGTTCGCTCGACCATCGACACCCGGCTCCAGCAGTCTGCGGTCACGGCGCTCGGGGGCCAGCTCGGAGGTGTCGCGGCGCTCGACCCGCGCACCGGTTCGGTCAGGGCGCTGGCGGGCATCGCCTTCTCGGCCCCCCAGCCCCCGGGCTCGACATTCAAGATCGTGACCGCCACGGCCGCGCTGGATGCCGGCCTGGTCAAGCCGACCGACAAGTTCTCCGTAAAGACCAAGGCTGTGATCGACGGCGTGGACCTCGAGAACGCCAACGGTGAATCGTGCGGCGGCACATTCGCCGAGAGCTTCGCCCACTCGTGCAACTCCGTCTTTGCGCCGCTCGGGATCAAGGTCGGCCCCAAGCGCCTGGTGGCCACGGCGGAGAAGTTCGGGTGGAACGAGAACCCTGGTCTGCCCGGCGCCCAGCCCAGCACGCTGCCCGCGGCGGGCGGCATCAAGTCGCCACTGGAGATCGGCTCGGCCTCCATCGGCCAGTTCACGGTGCTGGCGACGCCGCTGCAGATGGCCTCGGTCGCCCAGACGATCGCCAATGGCGGGGTCCGCCTGCGGCCCACGCTCGCGACGCGAGACGCCAAGATGCCAGTGCGGGTGACGTCACCGAAGGTCGCGGGCATCGTCGAGAACCTCATGCTCGGCGTGGTCCGCTACGGAACCGGCACGGCGGCCCAGATCCCGGGCGTCAAGGTGGCGGGAAAGACCGGCACGGCCGAGCTCGGCGACACGCGCGGCCAAGACGCTCCCGGCGCCGGGGGCGATCCGTCAAACACCGACGCCTGGTTCACCTCCTACGCCCCGGCCGACAGCCCGCGCATCGTGGTCGCGGTGCTGCTGGTGCGAAACGGCTCGGGCGGGGCCACGGCCGCCCCGGTGGCCAGGCAGGTGTTGGGAACCGCGCTGGGAAAGTGAACCCCTCCGCCATCACGGGCCTGCTGGCCGCGGCGGGTTGCGTGGCCGCCGACGCCGAGGCCGAGGAGCTCATCGCCGCCTCCGCCGGCGATCCGGATGCGCTTGGGGACCTGGTGAGGCGCCGCTGCCGGGGCGAGCCGGTCGCGTGGCTCACCGGCGCGACCGCGTTCTGCGGGATCAGCGTGTCCGTAGCCCCCGGCGTCTACGTCCCCCGCTGGCAGACCGAGCCGCTGGCGCGTCGCGCCGCCGCGTTGCTACCAGACGGCGGGATCGCCGTCGACCTGTGCACGGGCTCGGGGGCGATCGCCGCGACGCTGGCCGCGGCCGTCCCGACGGCGCGCGTCGTGACCTCAGAGCTCGACCCCCGCGCCGTCGCCTGCGCCCGCGCCAACGGCGTCGAGGTGTTCGAGGGTCACCTGGACGACCCGCTACCCCGCGCGCTTCAGGGCCACGTCGACGTGCTGACGTCCGTCGTGCCGTACGTGCCGACTGGAGCGTTGCATCTGCTGCCACGTGACGTACAGGCCTACGAGCCGCGGCTCGCGCTCGATGGCGGCCCCGACGGCTTGGACCTCCTCGCGGAGCTCGCGCGGCGAAGCATTCGCTGGCTGGGTGGCGGTGGATGGGTGCTGCTCGAGCTCGGCGGCGACCAGGCCGAGCAGCTTGGCTGGTTGCTTTCAGACCTCGACTACGAGCGGATCGAGATCATGGCCGACGAGGACGGCGACCCGCGCGCGATCTGCGCGCAACGCCCGGGCGGGCGGTCCTCCTAGAGATCGAGGTCGATGATCTTGCTCTGCGGCGTCTTGCTGGCCACGCCGGGCGGGTTGATGATGAGCTGCAGCGGCCGGTTCTCGGTGTTTGTCAGCGGGAACTCGAACAGCAACATCGCGCCCGCCGTCGGCCCCAGCTGCGCCACGCTGCCCGACTGAGGGATGCAGTGGTTCTTGGTCAGCGGCCGCGGGTTGTAGGCGAACGAGTTGGTCTTGGGCAGCGTCCGTGGCAGGTACTTGTTGCCCTGGTTGTCCTCGACCACGAAGTTGTCGCTGGCCTGGGCGCGCTTGCCGACGCCACACGCCTGGAGGAAGACCCCATACAGCACCATGCCGGGCGGGGCGGGCGGACCCGGGTAGTAGGCCTTGTCCGGCGGGATCTTCAGGTTGAGCTCGCGGGTGATGAAGACGTTGTAGCTGACGCCCGCCACCTCGACCGCGAGACCCTCGCGGGCCGGGGTGCTCTCGGTGCCGGCCTCCTTGCCGCAGGCGGTGAGCCCGGCGGCCAGGGTGAGGGCCGCGACACACGCAGCGGCGAACCTTGGGAGGCGAATCTGGGCCATCGGGGCGGGCAGTCTACCCGTCGGCCGGGGCGGGCTCTGTCCGGCTGGGGACGTGGGCGCCGAAGCGGGGCGCCTTGGCCGACTCGTAGCCCGCCACCGTGACCCGCTTGATCTCATGGCGTCCCGGCTCCTCGAAGATCAGCCGCAGCCGATTGAGCGACTTTCGCGATTGCCTTCGGACCCAGCGGTGCACGCCACGCTGCTTGATCCGATCGACCCAGTTGCCGGGCTCGCTGAAGGTGGTCAGCGTCACGCGGGTGGTTCCCCCGGCCTCGGAGGCGAAGTCGTACACGGCCACCAGGCGCGAGCGCCCACGTCGGCCGACGCCACCCTCTTCGACCATCCGCCGGGGCCGGTCTGACTCGACGACCGCGAGGCCGCCGCGCTCGCTGAAGATCGGGGTGTCGAGCAGGAACCGTGAACCGGCTCCCATTCCCACGGGGTTGACGCTCGCGAGGCGGTAGTCCTTCAGGTAGTGATCGGTGAACGACGGCCGTAGCGACAGGTCCGCCACGAAGTCGAAGATCGCCTCCCTGGGGGCCGAGATCACCGTTTCAACCGTTACCTGACGCATCCCGCCCGATTGTACGGAGGAGGAAGAAGTCGGTGCGGTGCTCGCCGGATCACCGATCCGGCTGCGCTCCTCCCGCGCGGTGCGGTGCTCGCCGCTAGGCGGCGCGCGGTGCGACCGAGATGTGGCGCTCGCTGGCGTGCACGCGCTCGATGCGCACGCCGCTGCGATCGCGCTCAGGCACGAAGTCGACGCAGAGGTCGCAGAAGCGACGCCCCTCGTCGGTCTCGTGCAGCCGCTCGCCGATCAACGGCGTGCGGTGGCACTTGCAGCAGCGGGCGCGGCCGCTGTCCAGGGAACCCACGCTGCGTCTGAGGAGGAGACCTGCCAGGTCGGGCATGGTGCGATCTTCGCCAGACCCGTTCGGCTTCCTCCCGGACGCACCGAGGCTCTCAGCGGAGGGTGAAGGGGCGGGGCTGGCCGCCGGGCACCTGCACCGTGCCTGCCCTGGTGCCGCCGAGAGAGCGCCCGAGCGCGAGCTTGGCCGGCGCGGCCGCGGTGGCGGCGTTCACTGCGATGTCGGTGCGCGGCACCTTCGGGGCCATCGCGGCGATCACGTCCCGGATGCACACATCGACTCGCCCGAGCCGGGCCACCCGCACCTGTGCGGCCACGCGGCTGCCCTCGCGGCGCAGCGCGGCAGCCTGGACGCACGGGACATTTACCGCGGCGGCCTGCACCCTCTCCAGCACGGGGTCCCGGCGCAGGTTCACGCTCGACAACAGCAGCGAGAGCCCGCGCGCCTGCCCGGCAACCTGCGGGCCTGCCGCGCGGCACGTGATGGCCACCCCGCTGCCCGCCGAGGCGAAGATGGCGGAGCGAGCCTCCTGTCCGCCCTTGCGGATGAGCGCGAGCGCGCCGCGGACGTTCTGGCCCTCCACGGCCTCGACCATGACCGTGGCGTCCTTCGCGGCCCGCCGCTTCGCGGTCGCCCGCGCAAAAGCCAGCAACCGCCGGCCGCGCACGTCGCCGAGCACCCCGGCCTGGCCGATCGCACATCCCTGGCCGTCGCCGCCGAACGGGACGGGCTGGCCCTGCTGGAGGTCGGGCGGGAAGGTCCAGCCCCCGGGCACGAGCACGGAGTAGCCGATGGCGGCGTCGGTCAGCCGCTTTGGCGAACCGCTCGGAGTGGTTCGGCCGCCACCGCCGGTGGCGGCCTTGTGCGCGTCGCCTCCGGAGCCGCCGCATCCCGCGAGCAGTCCCAGCGCGAGCGCGACGATCGTTGCTCGCCTGCCCATCCCGGCACCCTACGGTGCCTGCCCGCGACGGTGCGCAGGCACCGCGTCGACCGGGCAGCTATCGTCGCCGACCTTGGCCACCACCATCACCATCCTGTCCCAGAAGGGCGGCACCGGGAAGACCACCACCACCCGGACGCTCACCGACGTGTTCCGGCGCGTCGGGCTCTCGGTGCTCGCGGTCGACCTCGATCCCCAGGGCAACCTCTCCGACTACTTCGACATCCCGGCCGACGCCGATCCGACGGTGGCCGACGTGCTCACGGGCAATGCCAAGGCGATGGACGCGATCCACGACGACGTGCTCCCGGCCAACCTTGGCCTGGCAGAGGCCGAGCTCGTGCTCGGCGGCAAGATGGGCCGCGAGATGACCCTGCGGCGCGCGCTGCGCGAGCCGTCCAAGCACTACGACCTGATCCTGATCGACTGCCCGCCCTCGCTTGGCCTGCTCACCGTCAACGCCCTCGTGGCGGGCGATCGGGCGCTGATCACCAGCGAGGCCGAGTACTTCTCCCTCCAGGGCGTCGAGCAAGCGCTCGAGGTGATCGAGCTGGCCAAGGACAGCCTGAATCCCGACCTCGAGTGGCTGGGCGTGGTGCTCAACATCGCCGACATGCGCCTGACCCACTCACGCGAGGCGCTCAAGCAGCTGCAGGAGCGGTTCGGCGAGAAGGTCTTCGAAGCCGTGATCAAGCGGTCGGTGGCCTACGCGGAGTCGGCCGAGCGCGGCGTTTCGATCGTCGACCGGCGCCCCGACCTGGCGTCGGATTACCTGGACCTCGCGGCCGAAGTTCTCGACCGGCTCGGGCTGCCGGACGAACGCAAGGCCGTGGCCAAGCTGCGCGCGTAACGCGGGACCGGCCGCGGGAGGAGCGCAGCGGAATCGGTGATTCCGCGAGCACCGCACCGACATCATTTAGGGTCGCCGCCATGTCCGAACTTCTACGCAGGTCTGCCCTCGAACTCGCCGAGATGGTGCGCTCTGGGGAGATCTCCTCCCGTGAGCTGACCCAGGCCTCCCTGGACCGCATCGAGGCCACCGGGCCGCTGAACCACTGGACCCTCGTCGACGCAGAGGGCGCCCTGGCGGCGGCCGACGCGGTCGAGCCCGGCGACGAGCGGCCGTTCGCGGGCGTGCCGATCGGATTGAAGGACCTCTTCCTCGCCGTCAAGGGAATGCGCATGGTGCAGGGCTCCGGCCTGCTCGGCGACTTCACGCCCGACTACGACGCCGCGCTGGTGCGGCGTTTCCGCGACGCCGGCTTCGTGTTCATGGGCCGCACCCAGACCCCCGAATTCGGCATCCTGCCCGTCACCGAGCCGCGCCGGTTCGGTCCGGCCCGTAACCCCTGGGACCCCGAGCGCACCACGGGCGGCTCTAGCGGAGGCTCCGCCGGCGCGGTCTCCTCGGGCGCCGTGCCGGTCGCCCACGCAAGCGACGGCGGCGGCTCGATCCGGATCCCGGCCGCGTGCTGCGGCCTCGTGGGGCTGAAGCCAAGCCGCGGGCGGATCTCGCGCGCGCCCGACCTGGGCGACCACATGCTCTCGACCGATGGCGCGCTGACCCGCACCACCGCTGACGCCGCGGCCCTGCTCGATGTGATGGCCGGCTACGAGGTCGGCGACGCGACCTGGGCCCCGCCACCCGAGGCGCCGTTCGCCGAGCTGGCGCGGCGCGACCCAGGCAAGCTGCGGATCGCGATGACCTTCGACCTGCCGGTCGAGGCGGAGCTCGACCCTCAGTACGAGCAGGCCGCCCGCGACACCGCGGCGCTGTTGGACCAGCTCGGCCACCACGTCGAGGAGGTCGACGCCCCGTGGAAGGGTGCGGACCTGCTGCCGACGTTCTCGGTGCTCTGGGCCGCCAACGTGAGCACGAGCGTGACCCACGGCCAGCTGGTGACCGGCACCGATCCTATGCCTGAGAACATCGAGCCGCTGTCGATGTGGCTGTATGAGACCGGCAGGTCGATCACTGCACCGCAGTACGTGATGGCGGTGGCCCAGCTGCAGGCGTTCGCCCGCGGCGTGATCTCGTTCTGGAGCGACTGGGACGTCCTGCTCACGCCGGCGCTGGGCAAGCTGCCGGTCAAGCACGGCGCGATCGATCCGTGTGGGGAGAACCCCGCCCATGAGTTCAAGAAGTCCGGCGAGTTCACCCCGTACACCGCCGGGATGAACGTGACCGGCCAGCCCGCGATCTCGGTGCCGGTCGGCCAGAGCAGCGAGGGCCTGCCGCTCGGCACCCAGCTGATCGGGGCGCCGCTTCAGGAGGGCCTCCTGCTGGCGGTCGCGCGGCAGCTCGAGGAGGCCCGGCCCTGGGCAGATCGGGTGCCACCGGAACCTACGGGCTGAACGCGTGTTGGTTGCTACGTTGCGTCCGCGCGGCGTAGCTCAATGCGAATCCTCAAGGCCCACCCACGACGTCGCGTCCTCGCTGTGGGCGTGTGCTGTGCCGCGCTGCTGGCGGTGGCCGCCACCGCGCTGGCTCAGGCACCGCGCCAGACAACCGAGCAGGGCACGATCGTTCCCGGAGCCAACTTCGACCCCGCAAAACCCGGGTTCCTGGCGCTGAAGCCGGGCCCGGCGTCGAGGCCGTTCCTGCGTCAGCTGCCGAGCGCGCTGGCACAGACCGGGCGGTCGGAGCGCCGGGTGTCGCTGAGCTATTTCGCATACCTGACCGACATCCATGTGGCCGACGAGGAGTCGCCGGCGCGGTTCGACTCGCTGGGGCCGTCGCAGAAGAACAGCAGCGCATGGCGCCCGCAGGAGGCCCTGATACCCCAGACCATCGACGCCGGGCTGCGCCGCCTCAGCGCGTTCGCGCCCGCCAGCCCAAATACGGGCGCCAAGGGCAAGCGGGCACGGATGCAGCTCGCCCTGGTCGGCGGCGACCAGTCCGACAACCAGCAGGAGAACGAGAACACCTGGGTGCGCGAGCTGCTCGAGGGTGGTCAGACCTTGAATCCCAACAGCGGCATCTCCGACTACCGCTCGTGCACCCTCACTCAACAGGCGGCGCTGGCGTTGAGGCCGGCTGACGAGGCCGCCCGCTACACCGGGATCCAGGATTACTCCGACTACAACGACGGCCAAGGCGATCCGAACTTCTACGACCCGAACCGTCCGAGCGGCGCGTTTGGGTCGTGGCCGCTCTATGCCAGTCTCATGGACGTCGCACAGCGGCCGTTCTTCGCTTCCGGGCTACGCGACGGCGTCGCCCCGGTGCCGACGTACGTGACCGTGGGAAATCACGATGGGCACGTGCAGGGCTACTTCCCGGCCACCCAGAGCTCCTCACAGCTAGCGGTGGGTTGCGCAAAGCCCTACCTGAATTCGTCGCTGGCTCCGAGCAACACCGGGACCGAGTACGCGGTACCACCGGACCCGCGCCGGCGCTTCGTCGGACCGGCCGAGACCAAGCGGATCTTCCAGTCGGGCAGCCAGCGCGACGGACATGGGTTCGGCTTCGTCGATCCCGCCCAGAACGCCGCCTCCGGCGGGTCGGCCACCTACTATGCCTGGAGCCCCAACCCCGGCCTGCGGTTCATCTCCCTCGACACCTCGGCCGAAGGCAACGCCGTCCGGGGCGGCGCGGAGGGCAATCTCGATGATCCGCAATATCAGTGGCTGCGCGGCGAGCTGCGCAAGGCCAAAGCGGCCAAGCGGCTCGTGGTCGTGTTCGGCCACCACCCGGTTCGGCGGCTAATCGTGTCAACTCCCGACGAGGTGGCGGGATCGTGTTCGAGCGGAGCCGCCGTCGGCTGTGATCCCGACCCGCGCAAGTCCACGCCGGTCCATCGAGGTCCCGACCTGGTCAAGCTCTTCGACGCCAACGCCAACGTCGTGGCCTACCTGGCCGGCCATACCCATGTCAATCGCATCCGCCCCTGCGGATCGACCTGCTCGAAGAAGGGCAACTGGTGGTCGATCGAGACCACGTCGTCGGCCGACTTCCCGCAGCAGCAGCGGCTGATGGAGATCATGGACAACAAGGACGGCACGCTGTCGGTGCTCGGCACGCCCGTGGACCACGCCGGCGCCGTCGACCTGCCGGCCCCCACCGGCGACCCGGCCGTGACCGCCGCTTTCAACCTCGACCAGCTGGCGGCCCTGAGCCGCACCTTCTCCTCCAACGACCCGCGCCGCTACCGCAACCCCGCCGGCGGGACGGGCGACCGCAACGTCGAGCTGATCGTGCGCAGCCCGTTCGCGGGCAAGGGAGCCGGCCTGTGCGCGGCGGCAACCGACAAGGTCGCGGGCCGCACCGCCGACCGCACGGCACTCGGCGGCACACGCGCCACCGTCCGCAAGGCCTATCCGAAGGCCAGCCTGATGGAAAAGACGGCGGCCATCGACCGGTTCTGCCTCGTGGGTGGTGCCGACGCCCGGGTCGGCTATCCGACCACGGGGCTGCTCAAGGGCCTCAAGCCGAAGGAGCGCCGCCGTGTCGCGGGGCGCGCGGTGCTGGCAGTGACCTCGGCCAAGACCACCAAGGTTCAGACGATCAAGGTCGGCTCGACGTCAAGAACCGTCACCCGCCGGCTGCGCAAGGAGAAGCGGTACAAGGTCGGGCCGTCGACGTTCTACCTGGCCAAGGCGTCCGCGGCGCGGATCCTGGTGCAGCTGCGCGGTGGCAAGGTCGTGCAACTTGGCCTGGCCGATCTGAAGCTCACGGCCAGCGCCGAGAGCACCCGGAAGTTCCTGAACGCCCTGTTCTAGGAGACGACGGTGCCGAGCTGCGACCCGGCACGGTCGACGTCGAGGCCGAAGGCGTCTGCGATCAGCTCGTAGGAGTGGCGGCGAGCCTCGGGGTCGTGGGTGATCGTGACCACGATCACCTCGTCAGCCCCGTAGGCCCCCGCGAGGTCTTCAAGCCCGGTCCTGACCTGTTCGCCGGTGCCAAGGATCAGACGGCGGCCGCTGCCCGCGCCGTTCTCGCCCTGGCGCTCGAGGAAGCGCATCGCCTTCTCCACACGTGGCACCGCGATCAGCCGGCCGGCGCGCAGCTCGCGCATGGCCATCTGAGAGGACGACGACAGCGCCCGCGCCTCTTCCTCGGTGTCGGCCGCCAGCGCCCATGTGGCCACCGAGAGCTGCGGTGCAATCAGGCGCTCGGAGTCCACGAAGCGGTCGCGGTAGAGCTGGGCGATCTCGGCGCCCTTGGGATTGATGAAGTCGGCGAACGAATAGGGAAGACCTGTCTCGGCGGCCCACATGGCGCTCTGGGGCGATGAGCCCAGCAGCCACGGCTCGGGCTTCTCGGGCAGGCCCGGCAGCGCCTTGGACAGCCGCGCGAAGGGATGGTTCGGGGGCAGGCGGTCCTCGAGGTAGGCCAGCAGCTCGGCGAGCTGCTGGGGGAAGTCGTCGGGCATTGCCTTGCTGCGATCGCGCTGGAGCGCGTGGGCAGTCATCGGATCGGTGCCCGACGCGCGGCCGATG
>JAABUK010008389.1_pt1 | contig 14523 bp, 15 predicted proteins | sample 5559141 | NCBI WGS metagenome assembly JAABUK01 (sample SAMN10711869, study PRJNA513367) | rock metagenome | isolation source: Antarctica rocks | place: Antarctica: Victoria Land, Pudding Butte nord | collected 2016-01-03
CGCCTTCACTCTCGTCCTGCTGGACCGCGACCACCCCGAGACGGTGGTCGGCGCCCGCCGCAACTCGCCGCTGGTACTCGGCCTGGGCGACGGGGAGAACTTTCTCGGCTCGGATGTTGCTGCCTTCATCAGCTACACCAAGGACGCCGTGGAGCTGGGCCAGGACCAGCTCGTGGAGATATCGCGGGACGGCTACCGGATCCTCAACTTCGACGGCAGCCCGGTGCAGGGCAAGCGGTTCACCATCGACTGGGATCTCGCCGCCGCCGAGAAGGGCGGCTTCGACTACTTCATGCTCAAGGAGATCCAGGAGCAGCCGGTCGCGGTGGCCGACACGCTGCGCGCGCACTTTCTGGACGGCCGGATCGTCCTGGACGAGCAGCGCCTGGACAGCTCGGTGCTGCGCGAGATCGACAAGGTGTTCGTGGTGGCCTGCGGCTCGGCCTACCACGCCGGCATGCTGGCCAAGCATGCCATCGAGCACTGGACGCGGATCCCGGTGGAGGTCGAGATGGCCTCGGAGTTCCGCTACCGCGACCCGGTGCTGGACCAGCAGACCCTGGTGGTGGCGATCAGCCAGTCCGGTGAGACGGCCGACACCCTGGAGGCGGTGCGGCACGCCCGGCAACAGCGGGCCACCGTGCTGGCGATCTGCAACACCAACGGCGCGCAGATCCCGCGGGAGGCCGACGCGGTGCTCTACACCCATGCCGGTCCCGAGATCGGGGTGGCGGCCACCAAGACCTTCAGCGCCCAGGTGGCCGCCGTGCTGATTTTGGGACTAGGGCTGGCCCAGGCCCGCGGCACCAAGTTCGGCGATGAGATCGCCGCGGACTACGAGGCGCTGGAGGCGATGCCGGCGCTGATCACCGAGACCCTCATGGTGATCGAGCCGGTGCGGGTGCTGGCCCGCGAGATCGCCGGCGCCAAGGCGATCCTGTTCCTGGGCCGCCACGTCGGCTACCCGGTCGCCCTGGAGGGCGCGCTGAAGCTGAAGGAACTGGCCTACATGCACGCCGAGGGCTTTCCGGCCGGTGAACTCAAGCACGGCCCGATCGCCCTGGTCGAACCGGGGCTGCCGGTGGTGGTGGTGATGCCCTCGCCGATCGGCCGGCCGCTGCTGCACCAGAAGATGCTGTCCAACATCGCCGAGATCTCCGCCCGCGGCGCGCGCACCATCGTAATCGCCGAGCAGGGCGACCTGCTGGCCGCCAAGCACGCCGCGCACCTGATCGAGGTGCCGGCCGCGCCGACCCTGCTGTCACCGCTGCTGACGACCATCCCGCTGCAGGCGCTGGCCGCTGAAATTGCCCAAAGTCGCGGATTCGACGTCGACAAGCCGCGCAACCTCGCCAAGTCGGTCACCGTCGAATAGGTTCGCACTCGTGAGCCCAGCAGCGCGGATCTCGGTCGACGTCCTCATCATCGGTGCCGGGCCGGTCGGCCTGTTCGGCGCCTACTACGCCGGGGTTCGGGGTCTGTCTACCGCGGTGCTGGATTCCCTGGAGGAACCCGGCGGCCAGATCACCGCGATGTACCCGGAGAAGGCCATCTTCGACGTCGCCGGCTTTCCGGCCATCCGTGGCCGCGAGCTGGTGGCGAACTTGGTCGCGCAGGCCGCGCCGTTCGCGCCGACCTACCTGCTGGGCCAGCAGGCGGTCGGGCTGGAGGGAGGAGCACCCGACCAGGACTTCACCGTCACCACCTCGTCCGGGCAGCGGATCCGGGCTCGCTCGATCATCGTCACGGGCGGCATCGGCACCTTCACGCCCCGGCCGCTGCCGGCCGGTGAGGAACTGCTCGGCCGCGGTGTGGTGCACTTCGTCCCGGACCCGGGCCAGTACCGTGGGCTGGACGTGGTGATCGTCGGCGGCGGTGACTCGGCGGTGGACTGGGCGCTGCTGCTGGAGCCGATCGCCCGGTCGGTCGCCCTGGTGCACCGCCGGGCCGCCTTCCGGGCACACCCGCACTCGGTCGAGGTGGTGCAGGCCTCGTCGGTGCGGATCGTCACCGACGCCCAGGTGACGGCCGTGCACGGCGACCCGGTCACCGGCGTGCAGGTCAGCGTCGCCGACGAGCTCAGCGTGCTGCCCTGTGACCGGCTGGTTGCCGCGCTGGGCTTCATCGCCAACCTCGGGCCGCTGCTGGACTGGGGACTGCGGATCCAGCAGAAACGCCACATCGTCGTAGACACCACGATGGCGTCATCGGTGCCCGGCGTGTATGCCGCCGGCGACATCTGCGAGTACCCCGGCAAGGTGCGGCTGATCGCCACCGGCTTCGGCGAGGTGGCGACCGCGGTGAACAACGCCGTCCGGTTCATGGATCCGGCGGCGTCGGTGTTTCCGGGACACCTGTCCGACTACGCGCCGCCCGGCACGCTCGGTTCGCCGGGCACCCCCACGACCGTGCGTCCGTGATCATCGGCGTCGGTATCGACGTGGTGCCGGTGGCCAGATTCGAGTCGGCCAGCGTGCGCACCAAGCGGCTGATCGAGCGGCTGTTCACCCCGGCCGAGCGATTCACCGCCGCCGGGGTGGCCCGGTCGGCGGAGTCGCTGGCGGCCCGGTTCGCGGCCAAGGAGGCGGCGGCCAAGGCCCTCGGCTCGCCCGGCGGCATGATCTGGCACGATGCCGAGGTGGTGGTCGACGCCACCACCGGACGGCCGAGTCTCAGAGTCCGGGGCACGGTCGCGGCGCAGGCCGCGCAGCTCGGCGTGCACAGCTGGCACCTGTCGCTGTCACACGACGGCGGCATCGCCTCGGCAGTGGTCATCGCCGAAGGCTGAGCCGGTCATCGCCGAAGGTTGAGCCGGTCATCGCCAGAGGTTGAGCCGGTCATCGCCGAGGGCTGAGCCCGGGCATGGCAGGCTGATCGGCATGGACGGCGTCTGGCAGGTAGCGCACATCCGGGCGGCCGAGCGGCAGGTGCTGGCGGGCCTGCCGGCCGGCGCGTTGATGGCCCGGGCGGCCCGGGCGGTCGCCGTCGAGGCGGTCTCCATGCTCGGCTTCGGCTACGGCGCCCGGGTGCTGCTGCTGGTCGGCCCCGGCGACAACGGCGCCGACGCGCTCTATGCCGGCGCCGAACTGGGCCGCCGGGGGGTCGCGGTAAGGGCGGTGCTGGCCGACCCACACCGGGTGCACGCCGCCGCGCTCGCCGCCTTCCGCGGTGCCGGCGGCCGGCCGGTACCGCTGAGCGCCCTGGGCAGCCCGGACAGCCCGGACAGCCCGGCCGGTGTGGCCGCCCAAACCGACCTGATCGTGGACGGCCTGCTCGGCATCGGCGCCCGCGGGCCGGTGCGCGAGGAGTTCCTGCCGCTGGTGCGCTGGAGCCTGGCCTCGCCGGTGCCGGTGCTGGCGGTCGATCTCCCGTCCGGGGTGGACCCCGACACCGGGACGGTCAGCGGGCCCGCGGTGCGCGCCACGGTCACGGTCTGCATGGGCGCGCTGAAGGCCGGCCTGCTGGTCGGCCAGGGCCGGCTGCACACCGGTCGGCTCCGACTGGTCGAGCTGGGCCTGGGCCCCCAGCTGCCCGAGCCACAGCTGTTGCGGCTGGACCGAGACGACATCGTGCTGCGGACCGCCGGCCCGGATGATGACAAGTACACCCGTGGCGTGGTCGGGGTGGCGGCCGGCTCCCAGGCCTATCCGGGCGCAGCCCAGCTCTGCGTCGGTTCGGCGCGGCTCGGCGGGGTCGGTGCGGTGCGCTATGCCGGCCACGCGGCCTCGGAGGTGGTGCGGCGCTGGCCCGAGGTGCTGGTCACCGACGACGTCGGCAACGCCGGTCGGGTGCAGGCCTGGGTCATCGGGCCGGGGCTGGGCGACACCGCCGATGCCGTCGAGGCGCTGCGGCAGGTTCTGGCGGCCGACGTGCCGGTGGCGGTCGACGCCGACGGGCTCAACCTCCTGGCCCGGCACCGTGACCTGCTCGCCCGACGGGCGCAACGATCGGTGCCGACGGTGCTCACACCGCACGACCGGGAGTTCGAGCGGCTGTTCGGCGCGGTGGGGCCGGACCGGATCGGCGCCGCCCGGCGGGCCGCCCGCGAGGCCGGCGCGACGGTGCTGCTCAAGGGCTTCGCCACGATCGTGGCCGAGCCGTCCGGACGGGTGTTCGTGAATCCACTCGGCGCGCCGGCACTGGCCACCGCCGGCAGCGGTGACGTGCTGGCCGGCCTGATCGGGTCGCTGCTGGCCACCGGCACCGAACCGGGCCTGGCCGCCGCCGGCGCCGCCTACCTGCATGCCGCCGCCGCGCAGCGGGCGGCCGCCGCCGGGCCGGTGGTCGCCGGTGACCTGCTGGTCGCGCTGCGCGAGGAGATCGGCCCGCCGGTTCGCTGAGGGCTGCCGCCGGGCCGGTGGCCTGGCGATTTGAGAGACTAGGTAGATGCTGCGCACCGAGGCCGTCATCGATCTGGCCGCCATCGAGGCCAACATGGCAACCCTGAAGTCCCACACCGCCGCCGACGTGATGGCCGTGGTGAAGGCCGACGGCTACGGCCACGGCCTGGTGCCCTCGGCGCGGGCCGCGATCACCGGCGGGGCGAGCTGGCTCGGGGTGGCGATGCTGGAGGAGGCGCTGGCGCTACGGGCGGCCGGCTTCACCGAGCCGGTGCTGGCCTGGCTGTGGACCCCGGGCGAGAGCGAGGCGCTGCGGGCGGCGCTGGCGGCCGGCATCGACATCTCCGTCTCCTCGCGGCAGGCGCTGGAGCTGGTGGTGGCCACCGCCGCCGAGCTCGGCAGCGCGGCCCGGGTGCATCTGAAGATCGACACCGGCCTGTCGCGCAACGGCAGCACGGCCGGGGACTGGCCCGAGCTGATCGGGTCCGCCGCCAAGGCGGCCGCCACCGGGGTGATCGAGACCACCGGAATCTGGAGCCACTTCGTCTACGCCGACTCGCCGGGGCATCCGACCACGGCCCGTCAGATCGAACGGTTCGCAGCCGCGCTGGACATCGCCGGTCGCCTCGGTGTGGTGCCCGAGGTGCGCCACCTGGCGAATTCGGCCGGCACGGTGACGCTGCCCCAGGCGCACTTTGACCTGGTACGGCCCGGGGTGGCGGTCTACGGCCTGTCGCCGGTGCCCGAGCAGGGCGACTTCGGCCTGGTGCCGGCGATGACGCTGCGCAGCTCGCTGGCCAACGTCAAGCGGGTGCCGGCCGGCGAGGGTGTCAGCTACGGCCACCAGTACGTCACCGAGCGCGAGACCACTCTGGCGCTGGTGCCGCTCGGTTACGCCGACGGCATTCCGCGGGCCGCCACCAACCTCGGACCGGTGGCCATCGGAGGCCGCCGCTACACCGTCAGCGGCCGGGTCTGCATGGACCAGTTCGTGGTCGATCTCGGCGACGCCGTGGCGGCCGCCGGCGACGAGGTCGTGCTGTTCGGACCCGGTAGCAACGGCGAGCCGACCGCGCAGGAGTGGGCCGGAGTGCTGGACACCATCCACTACGAGATCATCTCCCGGATCGGCGCCCGGGTGCCCCGTAGCTACCTCGGCGGCCTGCGGTGATGCGGGTCGGCAAGGTGCCGGCGATCATCGGCGGCACCGTCGGGCTGCTCACCGCCGCGGCCGCGGCGGGGCTCGCCCAGCAGCGCCGGTCGGCGGTGCACGAGCGCGACCGGGTGCAGCTCGGCTCGGCGGCCCTGTTCGGGGCGCTGCCGATCGATGACCAGGGCCTGGTGCGCACCGACGACGGGATCGAGCTGCACTACGAGCAGGTCGGGCCGCCGGACGCGCCGCTGACCGTGCTCTTCGTGCACGGCTTCACCCTCGACCTCGGCGCCTTCCACTTCCAGCGGCTGGCGCTGCGGGAGTGGTTCGGCGATGCCGTCCGGCTGGTGTTCTACGACCAGCGCTCGCACGGCCGGTCGGCCCGCTCGCCGGCGCAGGCCTGCACGATCGAGCAGCTCGGACGCGACCTGCACAGCGTGATCGACCAGCTGGTGCCGACCGGGCCGGTCGTCGCGGTGGGGCACTCGATGGGCGGCATGACGGTGATGGCGCTGGCCGATCAGCATCCGGCGCTGTTCGGCAACAGCGTCGGCGTCGGCAACGGCTCGGCCGGGCCGGTCGTCGAGTCGGTGGTGCTGATCAACACCTCGTCCGGCCAGCTGAAGAACATCACGCTGGGCCTGCCGAGCGCGCTGGCTCGGCTGAACGCCCCGGTGCTGCCGATCGTGCTGCGCCGGGCCGCCAAGAATGCCGCGCTGGTCGAGCAGGCCCGCGCGCTCGGGCGTGACCTGGCCTGGGCAATGACCAAGCGGCTCAGCTTCGCCAGCAAGGACGTCGACCCGGCCGTGGTGGCCTACTGCACCCGGATGATCTCGGCCACCCCGGTGGACGTGGTTGCCGACTTCTACCCGACCCTGATGGCCCACGACGGCCGGCTCGGGCTGCGCAACCTGCGCGGCTGCCCGGTGCTGGTGATCGGCGCCGACTCCGACGCGATGACCCCGCTGGCCCACTCGCGCACGATCGCCGAGGAGCTGCCGGACGCCCGGCTGATCGTCGCGCCGAACTCCGGGCACCTGCTGATGCTGGAGCATCCAGAGCTGGTCGATGAGCCGCTGATCGAGGTGGTCCAAGCCGCGCTGTCCGGGCACCCCGACGTCGCCGCGGCCGCCGTGGCGACGGCCTGATGCTGCTGTCCACACCGGCCGACACCCATGCCTTCGGTCAGCGGCTGGCCGCCCTGCTGCGTCCGGGTGACCTGCTGGTGCTGACCGGCCCGCTCGGTGCCGGCAAGACCGCGCTGGCCCAGGGCATCGGCGCCGGCCTGGGGGTGCCCGGCCGGGTGGTGTCGCCGACCTTCGTGATCGCCCGGGTGCATCGCGGTGGCCGGCTCCCGCTGGTGCATGTCGATGCCTACCGGCTCGGTTCGCTGGCCGAGGTGGACGACCTGGACCTGGACCTCGACCTGGCCGACTCGGTAACGGTGGTGGAATGGGGCGCCGGCCTGGTCGAGCGGCTGGCCGATGCCCGGCTCGAGGTCACCATCAGCAGGCTGCCCGATTCCGAGGTCCGAGAGGTCGAGCTGGTCCCGGTAGGCAGCGACTGGGACCAGCGGCTGCTCAGACTTGGCGACGGCGTCGAAGCGGCCGCCGACTAGGGTTGAGGCCGTGCTGGCTCTGGTTCTGGACACCTCGTCCGCCGCGGTGACCGCCGGACTGGTGGACTTCACCGACGGTGCCAGGCCGGTGATCCGGGCCGAGCGGGTCACCGTCGACGCCCGGGCGCACGGCGAGCTGCTCACCCCGTCGCTGCAGGCATGCCTGGCCGAGGCCGAAGCCGAAATCGCGGACCTGGCGGCGGTCATCGCCGGGGTCGGGCCGGGCCCGTTCACCGGCTTGCGGGTCGGGCTGGTCACCGCCGCCGCGCTCGCCGACGCCACCGGGTTGCCGGCGTACGGGGTCTGCTCGCTCGACGCCATCGCCCACCCCGATCAGGCCGATCTGCTGGTGGCCGGCGACGCCCGCCGCAAGGAGGTCTACTGGGCGCGCTACCACCGGGGCGCGCGCATCGGCGAGCCGGCCGTGGCCAAGCCCGCCGATCTGCCACTCGAGATGCTGGCCGGCGTGAGCACGATGGCCGGTGCCGGGGCCAGGCGGTACGCCGGCGTTCTCGGCTTGCCGTTGCTCGACGGGGACTTTCCGACGGTCACCGGCCTGGCCCGCTACGCCGCCGACCGGGTGCTGAGCCGGGCACCGGGCGAGCCGCTTACCCCGCTGTACCTGCGCCGTCCGGACGCGGTCGCCCCGGCGGAACGCAAGCCGGTGGGCCGATGACCGGGGCCGCGAGGGTGCCGGTGGACGACGTCTGGTTGCGGCCGATGCGACCTGCCGACCTGGACGTCCTGATGCCGTACGAGCGGCAGATGTTCGGCGCCGAGGCCTGGTCGCGGCAGAGCTATGAAGAGGAGCTGGCCGACACCGAGCTGCGGCACTACCTGGTGGCAGAGCAGGCCGACGGCGACCTGCTCGGCACCGCCGGACTGCTGAGCATCGACCGCACCGCGCAGATCCTGACGGTCGGCGTGCTGCCGGCCGCCCGGCGCCGCGGGGTGGGCCGGCTGCTGGTCCGCGCGCTGGTCGCCGAGGGCCGCCGGCGGCGAGCCACCGAGGTGCTGCTGGAGGTTCGCGAGGACAACGAGGCAGCCAGGCAGCTGTATGTCGGCGAGGGCTTCACCGTGCTGGGCAGGCGGCGCGGCTACTACGAGCAGGGCCGGGTCGATGCGGTGACGATGCGCCATGCCCTCTGAACCGAAGAACTCTGACCAGCCGCTGGTGCTCGGCATCGAGACCTCGTGCGACGAGACCGGCGTGGGCATCGTCCGGGGCACCGAACTGCTGGCCGACGCGGTCGCCTCCAGCGTCGCCGAGCATGCCCGCTTCGGCGGCGTGGTGCCCGAGGTCGCCAGCCGGGCGCACCTGCAGGCGATGGTGCCGACCGTGCGCCGCGCCTGCGCCGACGCGGGGGTGGCGCTGACCGACCTCGATGCCATCGCCGTGACCGCCGGTCCTGGGCTGGCCGGCGCGCTGCTGGTGGGGGTGGCGGCGGCCAAGGCATACGCGCTCGCCCTGGCCAAGCCGCTGTACGCGGTGAATCACCTGTCCGCCCACGTGTCGGTCGACCTGCTCGACAACGGCCCGCTGGACCAGCCGTGCATCGCGCTGCTGGTCTCGGGCGGGCACTCCTCGATCCTGCGGGTGCCCCGGATCGGCGGCCAGGAACTGACCGAGCTCGGTGCCACCCTGGACGACGCGGCCGGCGAGGCGTTCGACAAGATAGCCCGGCTGCTCGGCCTGGGCTTTCCGGGCGGCCCGCTGATCGACTGGGCCGCCAGGAACGGCGACCGCGACGCGATTGCGTTTCCGCGCGGCCTGAGCGGCGCCGGCGACGCACCGTTCGCGTTCTCGTTCTCCGGCCTGAAGACCGCCGTCGCGCGCTGGGTCGAGGCGCGGCAGCGGGCCGGCGAGCCGGTGCCGATCGCCGACGTCGCGGCGAGCTTTCAGGAGGCGGTGGTGGACGTGCTGACGGCCAAGGCGGTGCGGGCCGCCACCGAGGCCGGCATCGAGCACCTGCTGCTGGGCGGTGGGGTGGCGGCCAATTCCCGGTTGCGCGAGCTGGCCCGGCAGCGCTGCGAGCGGGCCGGGCTGCGGCTGCGGGTGCCGCGTCCGAAGCTCTGCACCGACAACGGCGCGATGGTAGCGGCGCTGGGCGCCCAACTGGTGGCCCACGGCGCGACCCCGTCGGGCCTGGACGCGCCGGCCGACTCCTCGATGCCGATCACCGAGGTGCTGGTGTGACCGCCGCTGCCGCGAACCCGACCGTCACCATGTGGGAGGTGCGTGCCGCCGACGGCCGGATCGAAGAGCTGCTGGCCTGGGTGCTGCCGCGGCTGGCCGAGGTGGTCCAGGTGTATCGCGGCGCCGACCGGGTCGTCGTGATCGACCCGACCGGCACCGCCGGCGAGCGGCTGGCCGGCGTCCCGGCCGAGCTGATCGCCCGGCCGGCACACGCGTGGGACTTCGAGCCGGTACGCAACGGTTGAGCGGCCCGGTGGCATCGAGGGGGTATGGAGGCTGAGATGGACACCGACGAGCACTACACGGCGTTCGTCCGCGGCCACACCCAGAGCCTGCTCAAGACCGCGTACCTGCTGACCCGCAACGCCGGTGAGGCGGAGGAGTTGGTGCAGGACACCCTGGTGTGGCTGTACCCGCGCTGGCGGCAGGTCGAGACGGCCGAGCACCAGTTGGCCTACGTCAGAAAGGCCGTGGTGAACCGGTTCCTGGCCGGACGGCGACGGCTCTCGGCCACCGAGGTGCATTTCGACGAGTCGCTGGAGCGGTTCTCCGACCGTCCGATCGTCGGTGACCCGACCGCCGAGGTGGACGAGCGGATCGCCCTCTGGGAACAGCTTGGCGAGCTGTCCGAGCGGCAGCGGGCGGCGCTGGTGCTGCGGTTCTTCTCCGACCTGCCCGATGACGAGGTGGCCGGTGTGCTCGACTGCCGGGTCGGCACGGTCCGCAGCCTGATCAGCCGGGGGTTGAGCACCCTGCGTGGCGCCGGGCACTTCGCCGACGACGCCGTCGGCTCGCGATACCTCCGGAACGTGACATGAACGCGGCGAAGCGTGGAGCCCGAGGATGACCAAGAACAGCTTGACGGACGAACTGCGCTCGGTGCTGCTGTCGCATGCCCTGGACGCGCCCGAGCCGGACGACACGGTGGATCGGGTGCTGGCCAGCACGGTCGGGACTGCGGCCACAGCGGCCACAGCGGGCACAGCGGCCACAGCAGCCACAGCGGGCATAGCGGCCCCCGGCCGTCCCGGTCGCCGCCGGCCGCCCGGGCAGCTGCTGGTGGCGGCCAGCGCGATAGTCGTGCTGCTGCTCGCCGTGGCGGGCATCAACTCCACGCGCCACCATAATCCGAACCGGACCGCCTCGGCGCCGGGAACCAGCCAGCCCGCAGGCTCAGCCACCGGGTCCGCCGGCACGCCAGGCAACCGCGGGCCGCAACTGGCACCCCGAGTTCCGTCCGGCACCGACACCGCGGGTGGCACAGTGCCCAAGCCGGCCAACCCGCCGACGTACGTCGGGTCGTCGCTGAACTGCTCGACAATCCCCGGCGGCCACCTGGTGACCGGCGCCTGGGCCGGCTTCCGGCTGTCGGCCAGCGGGCAGCTCCGCTACGCCTATGAGTTCCGGTGCGTGGGAACGAACGGCCAGCGCTCGGCCAGCGAGGTCCAGATCCTCCAACCGGTCGGCAACCAGCTGAGATACCAGCAGACCCTGGTTCGGCCGGCCAGTCAGGAGCACGTCGACTTCATCACCGGCGGGACCGACTCGGTGCAGATCCAGGCCTCGGCGCCCTCCACGATCACCGGGAAGGTTCCGGATGCGGTTCTGATCACGACGTACGTACTCGATGCCCAAGGTGGCGGCGAAGGTGACGGCACGGTCATCGCCCAGCCGTGTCTGGCCGCTGGCCTGACCGCGACGCTCACCCTGGCCGACCCGCTTGCGAATGCCGACGCGGCGCCGCACTGGCTGCTGGCGCTGGTCAACAAGACCGCCAGCCGGTGCGCGCTGGAGGGCTACCCGACGGTGCAGCCGCGGCGGGCTGGCCGCGCCGTCGGGTCGGCTGCCGGACATACCCTGAGCGGCCCGGCCGGTGGCGTCACGAGGTCACCGGTGCCCCCGATCATCGTGCTGAACCCGGCCGCCACTGCGGCGGCGATCATCGAGCGAAGCCCGGCCGGCACGACCTGCGGGCAGTCCGACCAGGTCACGCTCACGCTGCCCAACGGCGTGTCGCTCGGTTCCATCAAGGCCGACCTGCCGGCCTGCGACCTGGTGGTGCATCCGCTGGTGAACAGCCCGCTGGGCTCGCAGTGAGCGCTAGCGGGTCACCGCTTCGGCCAGCACCGCCAGGTGCCGGTCGCCGACCCGGGCAAGCAGCACCGTGATCGAGTTCGGCCCGGCCGGTTTGAGTTCCCGGCGCAGCACCGCCGGGTCGATGTCGACGCCGCGCTTCTTGATCTCGACGATGCCGACCTCGCGCCGCGCCAGCTCAGCGCGCAGCCGCTTCACCGAGTACGGCAGCACCTGGAGCACCCGGAACCCGCGGGCCAGCGGTGTCAGCGCCGCCGCGGGACCGGAGAGCGGCTCGTCGGCCGACAGGTAGGCCAGCTGCTCCTCGATCCGCCGGCCGCCGGGTAGCAGCGCGGCGACCTGCCGCACCAGGCCGGCCCGGATCACCGCACCGTCCGGCTCGTAGAGGTAGGCCCCGATCGGGCCGACAGCGTCCTCGGCCGGATCGGCATCGGTCAGCTCGATGCCAGCCGAGGCGCCGGCCGCCAGCACGGTGGCCCGGCGCCGGACCGGGGCCTGCTGAGCAGCCGCCGCGAAGCCGGCTGACCAGAGCACCGCCTCTTTCACCCCGCCGCCGTAGGACACCCACTCGGCCTCCAGGTCGTCCGGGATCAGCGCGTGCTCGATGCCCGGCCCGAGCTTGGCCGCCGCGTGCCGGGCGCCGGCCAGCACCTCGGTGACGAACGCGAAGCTGGGGGAGTAGCTGGCCGGTTCGAAGGTCCGGCCGCGGGCGCCGCGCCGGGCGGGATCGACAAACACCGACTCCGCGGAGCGCCAGTCGGCCTGTTCGGCCGAGCCGGTGCTGATCTGCACCGGCTGCCCGGCGGTGTTGGCGGCCGCGAGCGCCGCGGTGGCGGGGTCGAGTTCAACGCCGGTGACCCGCAGGCCGGCCCGGACGAAGGCCAGCGCGTCCGAGCCGATACCGCAGCACAGGTCCAGCACCGAACCGAGGCTGGCTGCGGCGAAGCGGGCCGCCCGGTGGTCGGCGACCTCGAGCCGGGTCGCCTGCTCCAGGCCGTCCGGAGTGAACAGTAGCGATCCCGCCAGGCCGCCGAACTTGGCCCGAGCGGCGGCCCTCAGATCGGCCTGGGCCAGCGCCGCCGTCGCCAGCTCAGCCGGCAGCGACCGGCGCACGGTGGCGGCCCGGCGGACCGGGTCGGTCTCGGCCACCGACTGGGCCAGCTCGATCGCCCGCTCCAGCTCGTCCCGGCCCGCCGGGCTGCTGAGGTCTGGGAGCACCCGGCCAGTGTGTCTTATCCGGCATGCAACGGATCGGCCTGGCACCGTGTCAACGGGTATGAGGAAAGGCGCAATGGATGACCGAGGCAACCGAGTTCGCCACGTTCGTGCGGCTGCACAGCACCGTGCTGCTCAGGTCGGCGTTCCTGATGACCGGCAGCACGGCGGCGGCCGAGGTCTGGTGCAGGACACCTTCCTCCGGCTCTACCCGCGCTGGTTGCGGGTGAGCGCGGCCGACGTGCCGCTGGCCTACGTCCGGCGCTCGATGACCAACACCTTTCTCAACAGCCGGCGCCGGACCGGGCCCGAGGTGCTGTTCGCCGACGTGCCCGACCGCTCCCACGACAAGGATCTGGCCGGCCCGCTCAGTGACCGCGCCCTGGTGCGCGACCTGCTCGCCGACCTGCCGCCCAAGCAGCGGGCCGTCCTGGTGCTGAGGTTCTATGAGGATCTCAGCGACGCGCAGATCGCGGCCCACCTGGGCTGCCGGCAGGGCACCGTGCGCAGCATCGTCAGCCGCAGCCTCGGCGCGCTCCGGGCTGAGACCGAGCGGCGATCGCGGCCGCTGGACAACTCGCAGACGAATGGAAACCTCCGATGACCGAAGACCGCGACCTGGCCGCACTGCTGCACGAGGCAATGACCGCCGAGGCCCGGACGGTCACCGCCGGCTCCCGGTTTTCCGAGCAGGTCATCGGCGCGGCCACCGCGGCCGGACTCTCGCAAGACCGGCAGCCGGCCCCCCGTGCCTGGCGCGGCTGGCTGCTGCCGGCGGTCGCCGCGGTGGTGGTGGCGGTGCTGCTCGGCGCCGTGCTGTTCGGCGGCTCCCTGCTGCGCTCGAACCGCCAGCAACCGAGCTCGCGGGTCACGCCCCTGCCGCAGCCGAGCACCAGCGCGCCGGGGGTGAGCCAGAGCGCCAGCAGTCCGGTGCCCTCGCCCGTGACTTCCGGCTCGGCCATCCCGAGCACCGCGGCCACCACCGAGCCGACGGCAACCGGCACGTCGGGGAGCACCGCCGCTCCGACGGCCACCACCGCGCCGACGGCATCCACCACCCAGGGTCCCGGTGGCGCGACCGGTGTGCCGGTCGGCGGCCCGGTGCCGGCAGGGTTCCGCGCGGTGGATCTGAGCTGGATCAGCAACCAGGACGGCTGGGCGCTGGGCACCGCGCCGTGCGCGGTCGCCCCGTGCACATCGATCGTGCGCACCAGTGACGGCGGTCGAAGCTGGGTGGGCATTCCGGCACCGAAGGCTCGGCTCAGCCAGACCGACAGCTGCCCGAGCGGCTGCGATCTGGTTACCAGGTTGCGCTTTGCCAACGCGCGGGTCGGCTACGCCTTCAGCTCTGACGCCCTGTTTCTCACCACGGATGGCGGCAGTCATTGGCTCAGGCAGGTCGGGGGCTATGCCTACTCACTGGAGATCGTCGACGGGATGGCGCTGCGGGTGATCGGCCAGGGCCCGTCCTGCGCGCCCGGGTGCAGCTTCAAGGTGCAGCGGGCGGCGATCGGCGGCACCGACTGGCGCGACATCGCACTGCCCTCCGGTGGCCAGAACGCCGGCGCGCAGCTCGGGGCGAGCGGCGACACGGTGGTGCTGGCCACCTTCGGCCACACCGCCGGCGGTGCCGAGAACGCCACCTCGGCGCTGTTCACCTCGACCAACGGCGGCCGCGGCTGGCGCAAGGTCGGCGAGCCGTGCCCGCGGGCCACCGGCGCCGGCTCGGGTGAGGTCGATACCGTCGCGGTCACGGTGGCCCCGGATTCCTCCATCAGCGGCTTGTGCACGCCCCGGGACGGCAACGGCGCGCAGTTCACCGTGACCTCCACCGACGGCGGGGCCCACTTCGCCGCCGCGCCGGCCAGCCTCGGTGCCGCCGGCGGCACCGCGGTCGGGGCCGCGA
>JAABUK010008390.1_pt1 | contig 14522 bp, 13 predicted proteins | sample 5559141 | NCBI WGS metagenome assembly JAABUK01 (sample SAMN10711869, study PRJNA513367) | rock metagenome | isolation source: Antarctica rocks | place: Antarctica: Victoria Land, Pudding Butte nord | collected 2016-01-03
GCGGGGATTGTGAAACCGAGGAAGCCTTTCATGGAGCAGATGCTGCAGTTGCATTCGTCTATGTTTAGGGTGGGGGAGTGGAGGATGGTGAATTTTATGGCGGCGCAGTGGCAGGAGCCGTTGTGGAGGACTTTTTCGGCCATTTGGGGGGGTTGGTGGGGAGGGGGGGTGAGAGGGGGTTGGGGGAGTGGATGTCGAGGTTGAATGTAACGAGTCCGCAAGTGTCATAGGGCTGATCGCGTTCTAGCTTTTGATTGGTCAATCGAAGTTGGTAAAAACTTTGAGCAGCTAAAGCTGATAGAGTTAGAGGAGTGGCGGTCTTGATCACCCGGTATCTTATGACTACTTATTAGGAACGGGTCTTAGACTGTTAATGAACTCTGTCAAAGCTCTATGAAATCGTTCGTCGTGCCAGAGAACTAATATTAAGAACTATAATCCTTGGGAATTCTGTGGTGATTACCATCCACAATTGCCGCCGAACGCCACCTGCGCCATGGGTAACCTGCAAGGTATTTCAAGCAAACAGAGCTTCAGTTCGATATGACCGGCGTCTGACCGTCCCATCGACCTTGCTCTAGAGCATCAACCAAGAACCCAGCCACGCTCTTCCTACTAATCATGTTGAACATCCCACTCCCTTTCCCATCGTTCCCAAATTCCTTCACGGGTTTCCTGTCTCCATTGTTCAATCCCACCGCCCTGACATCTACCCACTTGAACGTGGGGTCCCTCTTAGCCTCCTGCACCAGGAGCTTCTCCACCTCGTAGTGATCATCGAACGTAATCTTCAAATTGGAACGATCGACCACCGTGTTGAACACCCAGCCGCCGTTGGCTCGGCTACTTCCCACCCCCTTGGTCCCCAAGACGACCATCTTCGTCACGCCATGCTCTCTCATCACTGCCAAGGCGTTGCGCACCGAATTTGCCATCATGTCGTCTGGCGCCGTGGTTTTGGCCCAAGGGTTGTCGGACGTTCGGCCGGTGTTTAAGGTTGAGATGACTGCTTTGATGGGATCGGATTTGGGTGCATTGGCGAAGGCTGTCTTAATGTCGGTTTGGGACATTGGGGTGCCTGTGACGATGGTGACGTTGGGTTGCGCTGAGAGGGCCTCTGGTCTGCGGACCAGTGCTGTTACGGTGTGGTTGCGTGAGAGAGCTTCTGAAAGGACCAGGGAGCCGGTACGGCCATTGGCGCCGAGGAGTAGAACGCGCATTGTCTTGGACGAGCTCGTAGATGATGCTGTCGGTAGGTTGAGATGATGAAGGTACTTCAGAGAGACAAAGGAGTCTGATTATATTTGAGCTTGGGCTATTTTTCGCCAATTTCAGTCAAGGCGGTTTCGGTAGATGAATGAGATGTTGGATTGATTCTTTGGACATCATTGCGCACGGCCAATTTATAGACATCTCGAAGAAGCCGCCGTCTTCACATGAAAAGTGACGTGAATTCTCCACGGTTGATAATCTCTCGGCGAGCCGAAGGAGCGATATCCGTTCCGGACGTGGCCAATTCTCGGCGCCGGGCAAGAAATGCTTGGCACGGAATGACAGAGACAGATTTCCGCCAAAAAATCAGCATCCCGGACCCTTCACAATGCCTAAGGAACAACGGAAACGCGGTCGGCGCGAGGAGAAAAAGAGGAAGCGTCAAGAAGAGGAAGAGGATGATGAGCCGCCAAAGCGGCAAAAGTCACAGAATGCAGAGGAACAGGTCGAGAATTATGGTGGTGGGTTCGTGGAGCAAGAAGAGCGAGTGCCATACGCTGGACCTGGGGAGCTTCCGTTCTATGGGCTGCTAGACGAGGATGAACAAGAGTATTTCAAGAGAGCAGATTCTATGCTGGAGGTAAACCAATTTGCGGATCCGGGGGAACGAGATCTTTTCCTCGCAAACGTCTACAAGGAGGCAAGTGGGAAGGAACTCAAGATTGCGAATAGCCAGTCTTGTTCGAGGCTTATGGAGCGACTGGTGCTACTTTCTACGCCGACGCAATTGAAGACGTTGTTCCAGAAATTTAGCGGACAGTAAGTACGACCCACTTTGATGATCACTCAAGATTGAGCTGATGATCATAGCTTTCTACACCTTGTCCAGCACAGATTCGCCTCCCACTGCTGCGAGGCTCTTTTCCTCAAGGCCGCTCCCCTCGTCACCTCGGAATTGACCGGACCCTTGGACGGGGAAAAGCATGGACAAGACGATGGAGAGGTCTACGTCTCTATGGAGAGTCTTTTCCTCTACACGCTGAACGAGCTTGAAGGGAACCTTGGATACCTGATGACCGACCAATTTGCCTCTCACCCACTCCGAGTGCTCCTTGTTGTTCTGTCTGGGATGCCACTAACTACCGCAAACTCCACTTCATTGATGCAGAGCAAGAGAAAAGAAAATATCACAGTATCTGCCGGCAGTGCGGTAGCTAGAGAAGCCGGAACCGCCACCCGGCATGTCCCAGATGCTTTTCACGAGGCAATTGACAAAATGACTGCAGCGACAGTAGCAGGGCTGGACACGATAAATCTGCGAGCTTTAGCTACTCATCCTATAGCGAACCCTGTTCTTCAATTGCTTCTGGAGCTTGAGCTCACAAGATCTGGGAAGCAGAGCGCCAAGGACCCGAAATCTATATTCCGGAAGTTGATGCCCGACGATGCACTGGTAGAAGGCACGGAAAGTGCCTCGTTCATCAATAGTTTGGCATACGATACAATCGGCTCCCGTTTGCTGGAAGTCATTGTTACCCATGCTCCCGGGAAAACATTCAAGGCTTTTTACAGATCTTATTTTGGCGATAAGATTGGAACGCTGGCGAAAAATGAGATTGCTGCGTTCGTCGTCACTAAGGTCATCGAGCGCCTTAATAAGGACGACCTACAGACTGCGGTGGACCAAATATGCCCACACATGACACTTCTGGTTGAGCGCTCACGTACCTCCATCATCAAAGTGCTGATCGAGAGGTGTCGAGTGAGGCAATTAGATACGCAAGCAATCTCGAATGGATTGCGCGAAGCTTACGGCGAAGACGCTTCAGAAAGACTGATCAAGATGCTGAAAGTGAGTGCAGCACCAGTGGAGGGCATGGCAGAAGATCGTAGAAAGCGACTGGACGCCCAAGACAGCTCAAAAACGCACGGGTCCCTTCTGGCTCAATGCATGCTAGGTTCTCCAGGTCTATTGCGCGAATACATCACTGAGGGGTTGATCGCAACACAGACCACTATATTATTGAACATCGCCAAAGACAGGGCAGCGTCGAGAGTTCTGCAGAGTGCTCTTATTTGCTCAGCAGATACTCAAAAACTCCGCCGAGGATTCATACCACGATTCTATAATCACATCGGAGATCTAGCAACCGATACGGTTGCTTCTCATGTTATTGACTCACTCTGGGAGGCGTCTGCCGGCCTTACGTTCATCAGAGAAAGGGTTGCGGATGAGCTTGCCCAAAATGAATCCGTACTGCGGACATCAGTCCCAGGTAGAGCAGTATGGCGTAACTGGAAGATGGATATTTACAAAACGAGGAGGAAAGAGTGGGCAAACGACATGAAAGATCAGGAAAGTCCTGTCAAGACCAGCCTCGAGCTTGCAAGAGAGCGCTTTGCTGTCAACAAAACCACTCGTAAGAAGCCTTCGAAGGTAAAAGCACAGCACAGCACTGGCGCAAACAGTATACCCCAACGAATAGCTGTCCAAGGTAATGCTTAGCGAAGTAAAATGTGTCGAATGTGTAGCTTCGGCACTAGCCGAGTGATGACGATGACAAAACATTGAACTCGGTTTTACTATTGTCCATACTAACGAGGGACTGATGAAAAATACTTAGCTTTTTTAGCCAGTACTGCATTTCTCGTTTGTATATATACGTTGTGGGTTTCTATATAATGTCTCAAGATTCATTACCGCATCGTCCTGTCCAAAGGCAAGATGTTCCATCTCGAGCTGATGAAGTGACCTCTGTTTGTACTTCTCTTTCTTCATCTTGAACCTTCTTTGAAGTATATCTCCTGGAATTACTAGGCGTTTATCTAATCGTAGCTTAGCTTTTGAACGCTGTCCAAGACCTTATAATTCCATTTATACGCTCAGCAGACGAGGACGCATCTACCAAGAAGACCGGTCATGGTCTCTCCGTTTCCGGTGGAGGTCCCCGTACCTCGCTTGTTGAACATCACAAACCCCAAAAGCTAGCGCAGCTGATGGACCTCAGTCTCCCAGAGACCGGAAAGGCGAAAGATGGTTTTCTCAAAGCAGTGGAGCAAATTCTTCAATATTCTGTAAACACTTGGGATAGAGGTTTCGCCAGCCTTGACTCTGATTGAGAAACATACCACACGTGCTCTTACGAACCTTTTCGGTCTCAACGGGACACATGCCGGTGGTATCTCTGTCCAAGGCGGCTCAATCTCGAATACCACATCCATAGTCGTGGCCCGAAACACCCTTTATCCGGATACAAAAGAACACGGCAACGCATCCAAGAACCGCAAACTCATCCTCTTCACCAGCGCCCACGGCCACTACAGCATCGAGAAAGCCGCTCAAATGCTCGGCTTTGGCTCATCATCAGTCTGGTCCGTCCCCGTTGACCCCAAGACCGGCAGCATGGACCCCGAAGCCTTCAAGTCCCTAGTCCACAAAGCTACAGAGGAGGGATATACACCTTTCTACCTCAACGCCACTGCAGGCACCACCGTCCTCGGTTCCTACGACCCTATCCAGCCCCTCTCCAAAATATGCAAGGAACACAACATCTGGCTCCACATCGACGCCTCATGGGGCGGTCCAGCAATCTTCTCCCCAACGCACAAAGACAAACTGAAAGGTAGCGAGCAAGCAGATTCCCTGGCGATAAACCCGCACAAAATGATGGGTGTACCCATCACATGTTCTTTCCTTCTAGCAGCAGATCTGAGACAGTTCCACGCCTCCAACACATTACCCGCCAGCTACCTCTTCCATTCCGATCACTCGTCGTTGACGGGAGAAGTGTACGACCTCGCAGATCTAACACTGCAGTGTGGACGACGCGGCGATAGCTTAAAGCTTTACCTCAGCTCGATCTATCACGGTACGGAAGGGTATGCGAAACAGATCGATACCGCGTTCGACACTGCTGCATATCTCGCTACACTTGTTGCTGAGCATGAGGATTTAGTGCTTGTGGGTACGGATCCGCTGCCTTGTTGCCAGGTTTGCTTTTTCTATGCGAAGGGTGGGAAGTTGAGGGGGAAGGGAGAGGATAATGGGCAGGTTACGAGGGAGATTGCGGGGGGGTTGGTGCCGAGGGGGTTTATGGTTGATTATGCGGGGGTGGATGAGCGAGGGGCGTTTTTGAGGGTGGTGGTTGGTAGGGAGACTGGGAGGGGGACTGTGGAGGGGTTGGTTGAGGCGGTTGTTGAGCTGGGACGGAAGGCTTGGGGGGATGGGACATAGGCGTTTAGATTGGCAGATTTCCGTTCAGCTTGGTGAGTGGAAGTCTCTCGGTATGCGTACTGGTCGTTGTAATTCCGCGTCAAACACCCTACTCCGTTTTACAAAACTGAGGGTTTCGCGGCTAGTCTCTCGTTCTTCAAAGATGATATCTAAAGGTGTAGGTCGACTAGGGAGTCCTACTATCTGCACGTCGTCTATTGGGTCCAACGCCTTCTAGTCCTAGGTCGTAGCCTACCTCATCGCTACCCGACCTGGACCACGCTCCTTCATTCTATTAGAAGCCACCAAGCTCGCTATCTTCATCACGTCGTAGTACCCATACCTCTCAGAAATCAATGACATTCGCTCTAAGTACTTCTCCGCAAGATCGCTTCCACCCCATCCATCCATGTCCTTCCCCCAGGCCGCCTTAATAGCCTAGATTAATAGTATCTTATGGCTTCTCCTTTTTATTACGGCCTTTCGAATCTCCTCTTGTTCTGGTTTAGTGTAACATCCGAGATCCCACGAGGCCACTGTGTATATTTGAGCGTCATAAATCGTAGACTTTCAAGGCGATTACTAGATGCCGTGAATGTCATACTACCCGCCTAGACTTCAGGGCCTCCTTCATCTTCATAGTGCCCAACCGAAATACGGCCTCCAGACCTATTGACCTGCATTATGTGTATTAGTTATAAGTCGTCGTTGTTAACATTAATTTGGCGGCGGCGTCTCTGTATAGGAGTAGTAGCTCCAGCTTCCCCTTAACGCCTCTTCGTGCTTGACTTCTTATTTGACCTCAAGAGTTGAACCATCCCTACCGTGGAGTATTTTTAAATCAAGGATATTATAAGCTTCATCCTTCGTCTTATACTTCGCACGCCAGAACCCATCTTCTGCCATGAGACTCCAGGCTTCAATGACGACCTCCTCGATATTTCTTCCCCTTCGAAGCCATGTCTAAGATCTGTTCTACTATCTCAAGATTTTCGCGATGATGTGTCCGAAATGTCGTTAGATATGACCGCCCTAGGGGCTCCGATCGACAGCGCTTGAGAGTTTCGCAAAAAATTATTGACAAGTTGGAATTCCCGAGGCCTTGATTTAGACCGTAAGAAGAAACCAACAGTCGGTTATCGTAGCTGGTGTCTGTAAGACGCTGGAAGATGTCGCGGTAGATGACCTGCTTGGTGATTATAAATTCCCAGATCCCTTGACATAGGTATGGTCGGTCCTGACTGTTCATTCCCAGCAGCTCTAAAAACGTTCGCCGCTCATACATAGCCGATTGAGACTCTCGCGAGCAAGCATTCGCGATATCAAGGACCTAATCAGTCAATGTCCGATACATTTCGGATCACTAGATCGCCTGAGGTGATTCGTTGCTCATAGCCACTACCACCCATTGGCCACGAGAAAGGGTAATCACCTCCAAGTAATCGTCCTCCACATAGACAGCACGTCTTCTTCTCTATTCACGAGCCATACCAGCCTCGTAACATCAATATGGTAGGTCTGGATGGTCTCGAGCCAGGAGTAATCCCAGTCCATCTGCGAGGCAAGCTTTAATCACAGGCGGTCGATACCAACATGGGCAGTAACCACAACTCGCCATGCGAACCCCTAATGACATCCCTATCACATCATAAGCATCCAATCCTTCCGACAACTGCAAGGGAAATCTATCCCTGGTGGACACTCGCTTATTGACGCTAGCGTGAGTCTGTTTTGTTGTCAACACAATCAAGTTCAGCGGTTTCGATGAGGAGGATGTTTTGATCACTGGGTATTTTCAATTGATCAAGGACGAAAGGTGGCTTTACCGCACTTGAGTTTACTCTTTGCGCTTTGATATTCACGAGTCTGGCGTTGATGAGTTCGTGGAAGTGATGTTTATATATTTTTAGTAAATGAAAACCACGGTTGTTTCCATGGAGTATCAGTGAAAAAGATGTGCTATCCAGAGGCATCTAGCCACCGTCATGGAGGTTGGAGAATGCTTGCCACTCCTTGCTCGTATGGACTTGTCACAGAACATGTCAATACGCCAAATAAATTAAGAAACGAAATTCGAAGAGGGAAACTGATGAGAAATGCGATTTCTACGCATAGAACTGTCTCATCACCATGGGCGAGTCTGTACGCGATTGTGAGATTGCTATATTGGAAGCATCTCGATCGATAATCGATTAATTATTGCTGAGAGCTCGTTGCTTTTTGGGGGGCCTTAACTCTTTGGCCTGCTCTTTGACCTGAGCAGAGCCATATTCGAGACTGTGACGTTCTATTGATGAGACTAGGGAAACAAGATTGAGATTTTTTGAAAGGATGACTCCGAGTCGTATCCCGCAGCAGTAACACTTCATTGGTCTATTGATGATGATAGCAGCGACTTGGTGCAATACGCGTGATGTGGAATCAGAACAGGAGAGGAGGAGAGAGGAAAGATGAGATTGGGCGTCTCGAGCGTAAGAAAATGTACCGCGAGCTGGGAGAGGAAATCTTGGAAGTATCCACCGTCGGTAGGAGCGTGGGTAACAGTATGGGTAGGAGCGTATATCCCATATCAAATTGTATTGGAATGCTTAACGTGAAGGAGACAGAAGAGTAATGGAGACGGCACCCGACGACCCACTTATCTCCTCTTTCTTGACTCTGACACTCAATGAAAGTCACGAGAGACTGCCAATATTCTGTATGGTCAGATGAAGACGGCCTTATCCTTCAGTTCTCGATGGGACATAGGACACCAGTGATCGAGCACGGTGGATTTCTTAGGACAGGACAGTGTGGGTTTCCAAGAACTGGGTCTGCCTCTCATATACCGAAAGGAGTTTCAAATCGTAGCCATTTCCTAATCCGTCAACTCGGCTGTGAATGAAGTTGCCTCGTTGCAAGCAAGGACGTTCGCGTGATAAACCATCTCAAGATTGCCTGAAAACCGATCGACCGACGCATGATAAAGCTTTCGATTTCACCACATCTGGTCAGTCCACCTGAGACTTGCATGAGCCCCCCGAATTAATTTTGCAGTACCATAGGCTTTACGAAAAGGATGAATTTGCCTATGAAACGGGTTGATACTTTGATGTCGTAAGCTACACTCGTATTGTCAGTGGTAATCGATCATTGCGTCTTGATGAGATAAATTCCTGACTTCACCGTCTAGAAACGAATTCCCTTGTATGATAGGCGAATTCACATTCCCGAAATTGATGTTCGGACGGAACATAATGGCATGGCCCGCGTAAGCTTCTCCAGCTCCAATTCACAGGGTGTGCTTGAGCGGGAATAGGATCAATAATGTCTTCGATAAGGTGCAAAAAATGACCTCGATATGAAGAGGAAATGTTAGTGTCCTCTAAAAACACAATTTGTGGTTTGAGTGAGGATGAAAGTCACTGTGGCTCCGTTGACGTGGAAGAAATGAATACAATATAATCCGTTACGTTTGCCGCACTACCTTTGAAGACTCTCAACGCATTCGGAACTGAGCTTGCGTTGATATCGGTCGTATATCGGTCATGATGACACTCGTAGGGCAGAGTTAAATTCCTATTTCTGGGGAGGAATTCGAAGACGGTTTGGTGCTAAGTTGGAATGAGCGCAATTAGAGACCGAAGATAAGGTTCACTAATCTGACTCTCCAGAATATAGGAATATGGGCGACACAATCGTCTATCGCACCTTCAACATTCGCAGATGCTGGTGTTGCTTCTGGACCCAAGATCATCTGCGACACAGAATACCCTTTCAATCACCAAGGAAGAGCCATGGATCCATTCAACCTTGAGCTGATTGCTTTACTTCCACTCAAGCATCGACCTCACGGATCCTGTGGCCATGGTATACGAGGCTTGCGCTAATGAATGTGTCGGAGGTTGGACCGTATATTTCCATCCGTGAGATCTTTGACAATTGAACCCGCTGTAGCAGACCACATTAGCACTAGGAGATGGCAGACACGAAACGGTTGACAATCTTCGAGTATTTCTACGTTCGCTAGAGGCGAGGACTTGGTCCTTCTACAGTCTCTTCTGGAGCAATCAGTTGAAGTCCGTTCGCCATTAGCTACGTCCAGCATTCAAAAGTTGCGATCAATACCTTCAGTCAAAGACGATCCTAGGAAAACGAGCATATTATAGCTAGATGTACAGTACATATATGAGAGCAAGTAATGCATACACCAGCCTTCTTGGGTGGTGTTCAAATTTCTTAATTGGTGTCTGTTAAGGTGGCGCGTAGAACAAGCGGACGAATGGGAAGATGTACGGTTGTTTTGTTTGGAAGTCCGGTCGGCTTACTGGTGAATGAGCAAATAGTGGGTTCATCATTGAATATGGAAAGGGGTTTCAATTCTTAGTACAACTGAGTCGATACTAGGTGAGACTCGGAATGACTTGGATATTTATCGTTCTGGCCAAACCACGTTTTGGATCAATTGCTGCCCCATGAGAAGATAAGCGATCTAATTAGCTTGCAAGGAGATGGCTGATGGAAAAACTGTGTTCGCTACCAGCCTGCTCTGACAGCTTCTGCTGCCACGTAGAACCGAGATCTGCATGTTGGTTCCTCGAACTTCGATAACGGTCGACATCTATTCTTTGTGGTCTCTTATCGTATCCGAATTTGTGCAAATTAAACAGTGTTGGAGCCAAACAGCTGCGGAATCCACGGCGCAAAGTGCTCAGGTGAGAGGGATTAGCAGAAGAACGGACTTAGGCAGGGAATCCTGGACATCATTACACTCTAGCTCTAATTACGACTGTTGTGACAAAAGCTAGACTTGCACTGACAAAGTTGGCGGCATGCCTCAACATATCGTTGCATGATTGTGTTCGTAAGCATCTTGCGGATGAAGGCCAGTTGTTTCGCATTCAAAGTCGCACGACCTGCGTATGATATATGTGCGACAAGAGACAAGAAATATTTTCTCTTATGTATAGCCTTTCCGCTAGTCTTGGGAACCATTTCTGGAACTGGTGCTTATTTAATTCGAGTGAGAGACACCCATATTTCTAGCCATCGTATGAAAGCTGTGATCATCGATACAGCCCAGTCCTTTCGAAATGGTTGCCGTAGTAGTCAGTCTTGCCACCAGAGTGATGCCCTCTCACAACCTTGACCTCACCGGGCCAATACCCATCCACATGCTGCACCCCTCTCTTTACCGCATTATCGTAGGCAGCCTTCCTATCTTTTCGAAATTTGGCAAGCTCCTGAACAACACCGATAGGAGCTTCCTTATGTGACGGAAATTGCAGTGTCGGCAGCTTGTCGATGGGCGAGCCATCAGTGGGCATCATGATCTTCTCAGAAAGCGCAGACCATGGAACGTAAGACTCTGTATCAATGGCCGGAAGACCGCATTCTTCGTCATCATTGAAGAAGGTGAAATCGTTCTCCGCGGCTGACCAGAGTGCTTCACTGTCTGCGTCTTCGGTAGATGACTTTGTGTTTCGGCCGAAAACTTGCGTTTGAGCACATTGGGATGACGATGGGTGCACAGCTGGGTCCATCTCAAGCACAATATGTTTGAGTGCAAATATCTCTCGAGCGGTGTGGCGGTGGTGCTCAGACGCTCGCTCTCCTGGTTTGCGCAGCTCACTGGGTTCGAGGCCGGCTTGAAGAGTCGCGAGTTCGGTTTCTGATGCACAGTCCTTGATAAAACGAATCAATGCTTCCACTACACGAGGAGATCTAGCGTAGCTTGGTACGTCAGTCAGGGTAAGTGTACGAAGATTTGCCACCATCCCCGGTAACAGGCCATGAGGTTTGTCAAGCCGGTCTGAGCGTAGTTCTTGACGTTGCTTTCTGATAAGGGCAAGCTGCATCTCGGTGCTGTCCTGACTGACGCCAAAGGCTTTTGTGCGCTCTTCTGCACTCGTAGCAGGCGAAGACATGGCGACGCCGTTGACTGCCTGTGCCATGGTGCCTAAGCCGGTCGCTGTGAGCACCGGGGGTACATCATCCTCATCAGACGTTTGCTCGACGACTTCGGGTGCGAAGGCCCCCCCCCTTTGAGTCTCTGGTTGACTCTCTTCTTTCGAGAGGCCTGGCTTCTTGCCGATTGGTGGAGAGACAACCATATGAAACGAGTCTCCCGGAAGTTCAAAGCGAGGAGCTGGCTCACAAGGTTCTAGCTCATATAGAGGAGGCGTTGCGTCCATTTCATATACTGCCGCATCCAATTCCGTGGGGGAAGGAGGTTTAGCCGCCTCTAATTCCTGCCTTGCAGTATTATGACTACTAAGCTCGCATGTAGCAAGAGGCTCTTCAACCTTTGCTGGCGCGTTCTCAGTTATTACAGCGTGATGAAGACGAAGTGAAGTCATCTCCTCTGCAAACTTGCCCAGGACTGGGGTAAGCTTCTCGATTCCTGGGATCCTGACCAAGCGGTTATCATCGTGAGGATGTGGTGTATTCATGGAGGAGGTTGGTCGAGGCTTGTTCAAGATCGTTCCGTGGATTAGGGAGCCAGCATCTAGGACATGCAATTTCCTCGACCGTACCAGCGAAGCCAGACCTTCAACGGTCAAGTTGTTTTCTGCTATGTAAAGATGGGTAATACCAGAATAAGGCATGTCCTCATAAGGCAGGCGACTGATGATACCAGAAGTCAAACGCCGTACAAATCGCTCATCATAGCTTTCATCCCTGAATTCGTCGAGTACCGCAGAATCTGGCCTTACGAATCCAGAGGGCCAGTCGTCAACAGCAAGATTTGAGGAAGCATGAGGTCGACCATTTGACAGTCCATTGGCTGCACCTGCATTGTGGAAACAGACGTTGAGAAGCGTCCTTACACTGTGGTCGGTAAGGTGGTTTCCTTGAACGTCTAGAGACCGCACGCGTATTCCAATAGCTTCCGCAAGAACCTCGATGTCCTCATCTCTGAGATTTACACTCCGCAACTTTAGTACCTGCAGCAGAGGCAGCTTCCGCAGTCTCGATAGCACACTCTTGTCTCTCGCTGCTAGTGTAGTCGATAGATCCAGAAATGCTAGATGCTGAAAGTGCTCCAGCGCTTCAGCTAGACCTTGGGATGTAGTATTCTGGCAACGAGATGCAATCAAAAGTCGGAGTGAGAATGTGGGCCTGGATTCCTCGAGTAAGGGTTGCCTGCCATTGCTGTGACTCCGTAGGGTAAGAAGAGCCATGTGGTCGAAGAAAGGTAGCCGTGACACCACCAGTGACTGGAGGTTGGGTAGCTGCTCGAGGACATCTCGAAGCCATTCTGGATGAGGTCCATCATAAATCTCAGATTGGGCCGGCGGTAGGTGTAGGGTATGTGTAAGCTCCCTCACACATAGTCGAACCCTCTTCAACGTCCGCTTGAAGCGTGTGAGGGCGACGTAGACCCTGTCATTCTCCGTTCCAAAATGAGACGCTGGATTCCCCCACAAACAAGGTGCAAACACCTCATGCAGTCTGCGGTTGACTCGGTTGAGTGCGCACAATTCTGCCGAGGGTATGTACGGTGATATGATTTGCCAGGGGTTGCGTGCTATGGCTGCTTCGTAGGACGGGGGTATGTTCTCCATACTTGGGGAGAACTTTCAACCGGGCGAGAAGAGGCTTTCAGAGGATAATGGGAGGGCCATGTCACTGAGTGTTGGAGTTTGACAAGACTGTCGTCGACAGCATTCAGCCTTGAATATAACAGTGGCCCTACTTTTGTTGCCCGAGGGCCTACCAGAAGGGAGGATCGGGAAATGTTAGGCGGCATCGCGGGAGAAAATCCAAAAACCTCCATATGATTAGTACTATAAATACCAGCCTGTCTCCAAAGCGGATATTTGACGTTTAAGTATTTTAAAGTTAATGCAATTGAAGGTATATAGTAGTCCTCTAATATATATACCTTGTGATGCATGTACTACCCTTATCACTATCACTGCCCCGAGTCGCCCGGTCAGCTTAGGGTCGGTCCCGGCGTGGGGCCCCAAAAAGTCAAGCCTAGAGGCCTAGGGTCCCGGATGAAGCCCCTAAGCTCTAGGGATAAGACCGCCAGGATAGACGTAACTAAAGTAAATGTTTGCGATTTTCTCCCGCAATGCCAAGACCGCCGCATGAAACTTGTATAATAGTAACAGACGATCGAAATTATTTCCCTTGGCATTGGAAGTTCTTTTTCCAGTTATATTTCCTCGACACAGTCTAATCGGTCTAAATCATCACGCGTTGGTTGACAGTCAGTAAACTAGGCTTGTCCTTCAGGCAGCTATCGAGCTCACCAAGCCAGTAAAGGAGCGCGGGAAAGGCTGGAATCCCGAGACGATCACGAGAAACTCCCAGACGTCAATTCGCAATTGGTTGACGGGATATAAAGGTAGGAACTTCTGCTCTAAGGTTTTCAAGTGAGTATCGCTAAGAAATCAATAGGGTATTAAACGTGAGTATGTCTTAGAAGGGAGCGACGAGAGGAGGACCAGGCCACTGTTACGGGCGCAGAAAGAGGATCGATACGTCTGTCAACAGAAATGAACAAGTGTATAGGAGTCAGGCAGTGTGCGCTGCTACGCGCACATAAGCAATGTATGTCCTAGCGTATACACGTGAGTCGCACGTGACCCGCGCTGGCTCTGTGCCTTCGGCGCGCACAGCGCTCTCAACTCCCTGCCCTCCTACCTAGCACGCCGCTGCGTTAGCTGACACGCGCACTCTCTTCGCTATACACTCCGCTAATACGCCCGGGGTATAGCTCCAGGCCGTAAAGTCGAAAGGGTATAGGTTACTTTAGAGAAAATTGCAGTATTTTATATGTAATCTAAACTTTTTTTTTCGTGCCTCTAACGAGATCTACATATTCCACCATTTATATATTAGCAGCCGCCGCCTTCCCAATCTCGGCCTTCACCCAGGCCTCGAGGCCCCCAGCTGCGATAATCTCTTGGACGTTTCTAGATAGCTCGCCGACTTGCTCTGTCCAGGTTTCTCCGCCTTCGCCCTCCTGCACCTCAATAAGGCTACGCTTAACGTCCCATGTCAGCGTCCAGCCGGTCCGGCGTGTTAGCTGTCGCTTCGTGTCGTTACTTAGCGAGGTGAAATGGGTACGTAGGCGCTGAACGAGGCGTGGAACCTCTAGACCCAT
>JAABUK010008391.1_pt1 | contig 14521 bp, 14 predicted proteins | sample 5559141 | NCBI WGS metagenome assembly JAABUK01 (sample SAMN10711869, study PRJNA513367) | rock metagenome | isolation source: Antarctica rocks | place: Antarctica: Victoria Land, Pudding Butte nord | collected 2016-01-03
AACGCGGCTCATTGAACTCGACCGGGCACCTCGGTGGTCGTAGCTGAGCCTTGATCCGATTCGTGGGTGGGTGTGGCGGGTCGTGACGCGCGGATGCCCCTGTGGGGCGGGAGGATTGGACTTGCGACAGTTCGATCCGACCCGTTCCGAGGGGCATCCGACAAGTGCAAGCATCGCATAAGGCTTCCGCTGTTTTCGCTCACCCAAACCTGCTTGGTTCGGCCGGTCTGGTTCCGGTGATGCGGCTGGCCGAGCGGGCCGGGTTGCTTGACCTGTTGACGCAGCACTTGAGTGGGAGGATGTCCCGAGTTCCGTGGAACTCAAGCCGATGATCGCAAGGAGTTGTCGTGGCCATCTCACTCGACACGTTGCTGAAGGGTCTGCCGAAGGGTCCGCAGGTGCCAGCACACGTCGTCGCGGCCCTGGCTGAGAACTCAGATCGCATACTGGTCGTCCTGGACGACGACCCCACCGGGACGCAGTCGGTCGCCGACCTCCCGGTCCTGATGAACTGGTCGCCGAGCTCGTTGGAGTGGGCCTTCCACCAGGGCAAGCCCGCCGTCTATGTCATGACGAACTCCCGCAGCCTGGCCCCCGAGGATGCCGAGGACCGCAACCGTCAGGTCGCCAGGAGTGCCTTCGCGGCGGCTGAGAAGGTGGGCGTCAAGGTCGACTTCGTCTCCCGGTCTGACTCCACCCTGCGTGGGCACTTTCCCCTGGAGACGAACGTCCTCGCTGAGGAGATCCTCTCCCACAGTGGAAATCCCGTCGACGGGGTCATCATCGTCCCCGCCTTCGGCGACGCAGGGCGGATCACGGTGAGGTCCGTGCACTATGCAGGATCGGACGCCGACGGCTACACGCCCGCGGGCGAGACCGAGTTCGCAAAGGACGCCACCTTCGGGTATCGATCGTCGGACCTGCGCGACTGGGTGCAGGAGAAAACCGCGGGACAGGTTCGGGCAGCCGATGTCGCCAGCATCGACCTTGCGACCCTGCGGTCCAGCCGCGCTGAGACCGTGGCGGTGCTACGTGGCCTGTCGAAGGCGAAGCCGGCCGTGGTTGACATCGTTGACGAGAACGACCTGCGTCTGCTCGCACTGGCTCTCAACGAGGCCGAGGGCGCTGGATCCCGACTGCTGTATCGAGTCGGACCTCCCTTCGTCCGCGCCCTCATCGGCCAGGAGCCCCACCCGCCTCTGGAGGCGGAGGATATCTCTGCGATCCGGCGTGGCGGCCTGGCCGAGGATGCTGTCGGTGGCTTGATCGTGGTCGGGTCGCACGTGGCCATGACCACCAAACAGCTCGAGACCCTTGTCGAGCGGACGTCCCCCGTCGAGCTCGAGATCGACGTCGCCACCATTCTGGGTGACAAGCCCGAGGCGTATCTGGCCGAGGTGGCCGAGCGGGCCATCGCGGCACTGGCTCACGGAAACGTCGTGGTCCGCACGAGCCGCAGCCTCGTCACGGGGGCTGCCGCGGCCGACTCCCTCGGCCTCTCGCGCCGGGTCTCCACGTCATTGGTGGAGGTAGTGCAACGGATCCTGGCGGGGTACGCGCCACGATTCGTTGTGGCCAAGGGAGGGATTACCTCCTCGGATGTGGCGAGTCGCGGCCTAGAGATTGAGCGAGCCGTGGTTCGTGGGCCGATGCTGCGCGGGATCGTCTCGCTGTGGGAGCCCATGGACGGCCCCGCGCGAGGGATCCCCTACATCGTCTTCGCCGGCAACGTAGGCGGCCCGAGCTCGCTTGCTGACGTCGTTGACAAGCTCTCACGCTGAGGCTGAACAGACCCCTCGAAGGAGATACCCATGACCCCCTCAATCGCCGTCCTTGGACTCGGTGCCATGGGCCTGCCGATGGCTCGCCACCTCGCGAGCTCGTTCGCGGTCCGAAGCTACGACATCGACCCCGGCCGTTGCGCTGCCGCCGGGGACTTCTCGACGGCCTGCAGCACCGCGCAGCAGGCAGCCACCGGTTCCGACATCGTCCTGCTCGCCGTTCGCAACCGCGTCCAGCTCGCCGAGGTTCTCTGGGGCTCCGATGGCGTGGTTCCGGTCCTGACCGCGGGCTCCGTCATCCTGCTCACCTCGACCGTCGGGATCGACGTGGTCCGAGAGGTCGCCGGTCAGCTTTCCGAGCAGGGGATGCTCCTGGTTGACGCCCCGGTCTCAGGCGGCCCGGTGCGTGCCGGCCAAGGTGACCTGCTGGTCACCGTCGGCGCGGACGACACGGCATACGCGAAGGCTCTACCGGTCTTGAAGGCGATGGCCTCGACGCTGAAACGAGTCGGCTCACGCCCCGGAGACGGTCAGTGCATGAAGACGGTGAACCAGCTCCTGTGTGGGGTCCATATCGCCGCGGCAGCAGAGGCCCTGGCACTGGCGAGAGCTCTGGGCCTGGACCCGGCGGCTGCGCTGGACACCCTTGGCTCGGGAGCCGCCGCTTCGTTCATGCTGGGTGATCGTGGCCCGCGCATGCTGCAGGCGTATGACGAGGGTGGCGCAGAGGTCCGCAGCCGTCTCGACATCTTCGTCAAGGACATGGGCATCGTGACGACCGCCGCGCGCGGGGTCGGCGTCTCAACTCCAGTGGCAGCTGCCGCTGAGCAGCTCTACCTGCTCGGCCAGGCCCAGGGGCTCGCTGGTGACGACGACTCGAGTGTCATTACCGTGCTCGCTCCGAAGGCCGGCATCAAGACCAGATGAGCGCATCACAACTGCCGCACCCTTCACCTCCTAACGGGACTTCCCTGCACCCTGCGCGTCAAAGACCGTCGAACCACTTCGGAAGGAACAACTCTCATGAAGGCACTAGTCATGCAGGCCCCGTGGGTCCTGAAGGTGGAAGAGGTCTCGACCCCGGAGCCTGGACCGGACGACGTCCTGGTGAAGATCGCGGCCACCGGCATCTGTGGCTCGGACTTCCACGGTTTCTCGGGCGAGAACGGGCGGCGCAAGCCCGGCCAGGTCATGGGCCACGAGACCGTGGGCCACGTCGCCAGCGTGGGAGGCAACGTGACCGACCTGGCGGAGGGCACCTGCGTGACGGTCAACCCGGTGCTCTCGTGCGACGACTGCGACGTATGCCGCTCCGGCAACGAGCAGAGCTGCCCCCACCGCAAGGTCATCGGGGTGGCCGCCGACCTGACGTCGGCGTTCGCGGAGTATTTGCTGGTACGACGTAGCAACGTGATCGCCCTTGCCGGCGGCCTCGACCCCGAGCTGGGTGCGCTCGTCGAGCCGCTCGCAGTCGGCTATCACGCCGCCTCCCGCGGCGGGTGCTCCAGCCAGGACACCGTCCTGATCATCGGTGGCGGACCCATCGGCCAGGCCGCGTTCCTCGCGGCCCAGCGGCTCGGCGCGACACGGGTGGCCATCTCCGACCCCAACCCGACCCGTCGTGCACTGTGCGCCGAGCTGGGCGCCGTGGTCATCGACCCCTCCGCCCAGCCACTCGAAGAGTCCATCGTCAACGATCTCGGCGCGAAGGCAAGTCTGGTCATCGACGCCGTGGGCGCCACACCGACGCTCGCCGACGCCCTGAAGGCATCGGCATTCGGGGCCAGGGTGGTGCTCGTCGGGATGGCCGCGCCGTCGCTCGAGCTGGCCGCCTATGCGATCAGCACCGAGGAACGCACCCTGATCGGCAGCTTCTGCTACTCCCGCAAGCACTTCGCCCAGACCGCCACGTGGGTCGGGACGACGGATGCGCCGCTGCACCGGCTGATCGACGGGCGCGTTGGCTTCGCGGGCGCCGAGGCGAGCTTCACCGAGTTGGCCAAGGGCCAGAGCACCGCGAGCAAGATCCTCGTCTTCCCCGACGGCGCTCCCGGGACCAAGGATGGCGGCAACTGATGGGTATGCCCAAGATCGCCCAGGTTCGTGCGTACACCGTGGCCGCCAAGGGTGGCGCCGATTATCACGACCAGGAGGGGTACCACTGGATCGACGACCACATCGCCACCCCGATGTCGAAGTACCCGGGCTACGCGGACAGCCGCCAGAGCTTTGGCATCAACGTCCTCGGAACGCTCGTCGTCGAGGTTGAGGCGACCGACGGCACGGTCGGCTTCGGCGTCACCACCGCCGGAGAGATCGGCGCATGGATCGTCGAGAAGCACCTGGCCCGATTCCTGGAAGGCGCCCAGGTAACCGATGTCGAGCGCATCTGGGACCAGATGTACCTCTCCACGCTTTTCTACGGCCGCAAGGGGATCGTCCTCAACGCCATCAGCGCCGTTGACCTCGCCCTCTACGACCTGCTCGGCAAGATCCGGCAGGAGCCGGTCTACCAGCTCCTCGGCGGTCCGGTCCGGGACGAGCTGCAGTTCTACGCCACCGGGGCCCGGCCGGACCACGCACAACGGCTCGGCTTCCTCGGCGGCAAGATGCCACTGCACCACGGCCCGGCAGAGGGCGAAGAGGGCATGAAGGCCAACATCGCCGAGCTGGCCGAGATGCGCTCCCGGGTGGGCGACGACTTCTGGCTGATGTGGGACTGCTGGATGTCGCTGGACCTGGACTACGCGACGCGCCTCGCGCTGCGCAGCCACGAGCATGGGCTGAAGTGGATCGAGGAGTGCCTCATCCCCGACGACTACTGGGGCTACCGCGACCTCAAACGGGCCGTCCCACCGGGCATGCTCCTCACCACCGGCGAGCACGAGTCCACCCGGCACGGCTTCCGCATGCTCCTGGAGATGGAGTGCGCCGACATCATCCAGCCGGACGTCGGATGGTGCGGCGGCATCACCGAGCTGCTGAAGATCTCAGCACTGGCCGACGCGCACGGCGCGCTGCTCGTTCCTCATGGCTCGAGCGTGTACTCGTACCACTTCGTTGTCACGCGACATAACAGCCCATTCGCCGAGTTTCTCATGATGGCGCCCGAGGCCGACAAAGTCGTGCCGATGTTCACCCCGCTGCTGCTGAACGAGCCGCTGCCGGTCAACGGCAAGATGAGGCTGCCCGAGACTCCAGGATTCGGGGTCGAGCTGAACCCCGAATGCCCGCTGGAGCGGCCCCACAAGCACTGACCGCCACCCACGAACGAAAGGCCCGAGATGAAGCTGATGAGAGTCGGCCGGCGAGGAAGCGAGGTCCCCGTCGTCACCCTCGATGGCGAGGTGTTCCTCGACGCCCGCGCCGTCACCCACGACTACCACCCAGAGTTCTTCTCACGTGGCGGCCTGGACGACCTCCGCGCTTCAGTGGCGGACGCGACCCTACCGACCCTGGACGTGAACGGGCTGCGCATCAGCGCTCCGGTCGCGCGCCCCACCGCCATCGTCTGCATCGGTCAGAACTACGCCGCGCACGCGGCCGAGTCGGGCGACGAGCCCCCGACGATCCCGATCGTTTTCCTCAAGCATCCGAACACCCTGCGTGGTGCCTATGACGACGTACGGATCCCGTTGAGGGCAGAGCGGACGGACTGGGAGGTCGAGCTCGCCGTCGTGATCGGTGCCGAGGCCCGTTACCTGCAGTCGGAGGAGCAGTCACTGGCGTGCATCGCGGGGTACGCCGTCTCCAACGACGTCTCCGAGCGCGAGTTTCAGACCACCCTCGCCGGTGGCCAGTGGTCCAAGGGCAAGTGTTGCGAGGACTTCCAGCCGCTCGGCCCCTGGCTGGCCGTGGACGAGGTCGCTGACCCACAGAAGCTTGGCCTGCGCTCGTGGGTCAACGGCGAGCCGCGCCAGGACTCGAACACCTCCGACATGATCTTCACGGTGGCCTTCCTGATCCAGCACCTCTCGCAGTTCATGGTGCTGAGCCCTGGCGACGTCATAAACACCGGCACCCCACAAGGAGTCGCCCTGTCGGGCCGTTTCCCCTACCTCAGGGCGGCCGACGTGATGGAGCTGGAGATCGACGGCCTCGGGCGCCAGCGCCAGCAGCTGACAACCACTCAGGGCTGAACGCAGCTCTGAGCCTGTCCGCACCTCCGAGACGACGACCCGGTGGTTCCCCTCGGAGGGCGCCTGCCCTACATCTGGGTATGTGCTGCCTTGGCCGGGTCGGTGCCGATCCGGGCGCCGGCCTCCAGTGCCGTGATGGCGTCCAGCTCGCCACGGCTGAGAGTGACCTCGGCCGCCGCGAGGTTCTCGCGCATCCGGTGCGGGTGGGTGGACTTGGGGATCACGATGTTGCCCAGGCCAAGGTGCCAGCCCAGGACAACCTGCGCCGGGGTGACACCGTGTTCTGTGGCCAATGCGGTGACCGCTGGTTCGTTCAGGTCGGCTCCCTGACCTAGTGGGCTGTACGCCTCAACCGCAATCCCCAGGGCCCTGGCCTTCGCCGTCAGCGCGGCCTGCTGGAACGTCGGATGAAGCTCAACCTGGTTCACTGCCGGCACCACCGTCGTGTTCGCCAGCAGGGTATCCACATGCTCGGCCATGAAGTTGGACACCCCGATTGCCCGCGCACCACCGGCGGCATAGATCTCCTCCAGGACCTGCCAGACCTCGACGAACAACCCCTGAGACGGGACCGGCCAGTGAATGAGGTACATGTCAATCACGTCAACCCCTAGCGCCCGCCGGCTGGCTTCGAAGGCCTGCGCCGCCGTGGCATGCTCCCCGTTACGCAGCTTGGTGGTGATGAAGACATCCCCGCGCGGGACTCCACTGGCCGCGATCGCCGCCCCCACGCCCGCCTCATTGCCGTACGCGGCGGCCGTGTCGATATGCCGGTACCCGGCCTCCAACGCATCCTCGATTACCTGCTGGGTCTGCCCCTGCGGGACCTGGAACACGCCAAAGCCGAGCTGGGGAACAGTAACCCCGTTGTTCAATGTCACCTTCGGAACGACAGCCATGCCAACTCCATCCGTATCGCGAAAGTTCCCTTCAGCGTCAGCACCGCCAACGCCCTGTGCGTCAGGAATAGGTGAGACAGGTCGGTGATTTCCTTCCCTTTGCACGGGGCGAGATTGGTTGAGCACGATGACGATGACGACGGCGGACGTGGCCACTGAAGCGCCCAAGGTTTGATGCCGCTGTCTTCTGAGTCCAGGAGGACGGCGATATACCGAAGAAGTTCAACCCTGAGGTCAAGGCCCGGGCGGTGCGTCTGGTGACGGAGCACCGACAGGAGTACCCGTCGATGACGGCGGCGGCGGAGGCGGTGTCCAAGCAGCTGGGTCTGCGACGGGAGACGGTCCGGGGGTGGGGGGTGCAGGCCGACGTCGATGCCGGCCGTCGCGACGGGTCACGAGTGAGGAGTTGGAGGAGATCAAGAAGCTGAAGTCCGAGAACCGGCGGCTTCGTGAGGACGTGGCCGTGCTGAAGGCCGCGACGTCTTTCTTCGTGGGGGAACTCGACCCCGCAACCGGTGATCATGGGTTCCCCAGGTCCCAGGCACGGCCCGCCAGCTCAACTGTGCGTGCGGCGTCGAGACCACGCAGGATTGCCATCATGCGCTGCGAGGCGAAGCTGGTATCGAACCAGTCGTTCAGCTCTTCCATCCCAGCTCCTTCGAGATCGCCGCGCTCGTCTGAAGCAGTTCTGTCAGCAGTTCCATTTCGAGTTTTCTCAGATCGGCCTTTGCCTTGAGGGCCGTGACCGAGACGGCCACGAACACCTTGCCCGTCGCGGGGAAGACTGGGGTCGCGATGCAGTTCACGAATTCCTCCATCTCGCCGTCATCGGTGGCCCAACCGCGTGCCTGCGACACCTGCAACTCGCGCAGGAACGCCGCCTGCGAGGTGATGGTGGTGTTGGTGAACCGCTGAAATTCGCACCGCCGAAAAAGAGCCGTGAGCGTGTCCTGTGGCTGCTGGCTCAGGATGGCCTTGCTTACGGCGGCGGTGTGCAAAGGTACCGGTTTACCGACCTGTGAGTACAGGCGCACTCCTCCTGCAGGATCTACTTTATCGACGTAGACGATGTCGTCTCCCTCCAGAGCCGCCAGATGCACTGTGTGCCCAGACAACTTGGCCAGGGACAGCAAATGCTCGTGCGCGACGTTGGCCAGGTCGAACTGCTCAACAGCCAGTTGAGCGAGGCCGGCCAGACGGTAACCAACGCCGTAGCGCCCGTCCGGCCGGCGCCGCACGAGGCCGCCTTCGGTGAGGGTCTGCAGAAGTCGTAGCGCCGTGGACCGGTGTACCCCGAGATGGTTCGCGACCTCGGCGAGGCTGCAAGGCCCCGCACCAGTGAGCTCGATGATGTCGATGGCTCTTCGCACCGTCTGGGACACGCTTACACCTTGAGGGAATCCGCCGGGGCGCCGCTGCCGGCTGAGCCAGGGATCTCGGGATCGTTTTGGGGGACGTAGTCGCTCGTGCTGGCCAGTGCGCGCGCCGCGAGGATATGACCAAGGCCCAGGCGCGCCGCTGCGGGTTCCTCTCTTAGCAGCGCGGACAGGAAGCCGGCGGCGAAAGCGTCCCCAGCGCCCACGGGTTCCACCACCTCCACTTTCAGCGCCGGCATGAATGTCTTTGCGCCGTCGTTGAACTCGGTAGCGCCGACCGCGCCATCTTTGACCACAAGCACATTGTTTGTCCCGATGAGTGAACGGACGTCGTGGGCGGATCGAGTACCCCAGAGGGCCAGCGCCTCGTCCAGCCCCACGAAAACGATGTCGACTTCTCGGCTGAGCTCGAGGAGAACCGGTGCGGCCATCTTCGCGGGCCATGCACCCGGGCGGTAGTTGACGTCGAAGGACAATAGCGTGCCAGTTCCCCGCACGCGGCGGATCAGGTCGTCGGCCAGCTCGGCGCACGAGGGTGACAGGCCCGGCGTAATGCCGGAGAAGTGCATCAGCGCCGCGGTGTCCAGCGGTAATGCGTCGAGGTCTTTTGGTGCCATCCGCGACGCCGCGGAATCGCTTCGGTAGTAGCACACGCGTGTGCCCCCGGGGCTTGGGTCTTTGAAATACACGCCGGTCCGGGCGTCAGCGTCCCGGCAGACCAACGACGTGTCGACTCCGGCTCGTGCCAGGGTGGCGAGGATCCGCTCACCCAACGGGTCCGCACCGACCAGGCTTGCCCAGGCTACCTCGTGCCCCAGTTCGGCGAGATAGAGGGCGACGGTGGATTCCGCCCCACCGATGCTCAGACGGAACAGGTCGCCATCTACCAGCGGCACCGGCTCGCGTGGGGTCACCATCACCATCGTCTCGCCAAGGCAGATCACCTGCGGCCGGGTCGCCGTTTGCGATACGTGAGTCATCAGCCTCCCATTTCTGCGCGTGCGCGGCCGTACCTGTCCCGCGGTGGACGCGCCCCGCTCGGATACGACCAAGTAACCATCGGGGAACGCTCTTGACACAACCGCATCACGGGGCGAGCATACCAAATATGCAACATCCACAACACTGTTGCATAGGCTGCACATGATCGCTCAGTCGTCAACGCCGAGGCGAAAACTCGACATCGAAAGCAGAGGGGTTTCGAATGCCCGAAGTCACCGTTTCTCGCAGGACACTGCTGCGTTGCGGCATCACCGCGCTGGCGACCGCCCCGCTGCTTGCCGCATGCGGCAACACTGGGTCGACCGCCGCCGGGGCCAAGACCGTGACGCTGCGCGTCTCCTCATCCCAGCCCGGCGGCGCGGCTAAGAATGCCCACACTGCGATCTTCAACAAGCTCAAGGAGCTGACAGAGGCCAAGACCCAGGGGCGTCTGAAGCTGCAGTACTTCCCAGACAGCCAGCTGGGTGAGGAGGCGCAGATTGCGAAGCAAATGTCGCTGGGGACCGTGGACATGGCGATCATCGCGCCCTCGGTGTTCTCCACGACCGTGCCCGAGCTCGGCATGCTCGACCTCGGCTACCTCTTCGACGACTACGACCAGGTCGCTAAAGCACTGGACGGTAAGGCCGGGACAACCATCCGCCAACTGTTCTCCGCAGGCACCAAGTCCGAGATCCTCGCCTACGGCTACAACTTTGGCTTCCGCAACATCTTGACGATCAAACCCATCTCGACACCGCAGGACCTTCACGGCGTGAGCCTGCGAGTGCTTCCCGCTCCGAACTTCGTCGCGACCCTCAAGGCTATGGGCGCCACGCCGGTCCCGCTCCCCTCGGGCGAGATCTACACCGCCCTGCAAACAGGCATCATCGACGGCATGGAGCATGACCCGACCACGATCTTGCAGGTCAAAGCCTACGAGAAGGCCAAGCAGTACGCGCTGACCAAGCACATCTTCAACTTGCTCAACCCGGTCATCTCTCAGGCCTCGTTGCAGAAGTTGTCGCCCGCGGACCAAGACGCGTTGCGGGCCGCGGCCACCGAGGCTGCGCAGGCGCAGCGCAAGGAGGCGGCCGACGCCGAGCAGACGGCACTGGAGGAGTTGCGCACCAAGGGCGTCACGATCCGGGAAGTCGACCGAAGCCCCTTCCGCACACTGGTCAGTCCGCTGTGGGAGCAGTTCTCGACGCAGTACCCGAAGGCGAAGCCCGCCCTAGACGAGATCCTGGCCACCCAGAAGGCTAAGTAGGCGGCCATGCCCTCGTCCACCACTGAGCCGCTTGTGGAAGTTGTCCGGGGCCCCCGCTCGGGCCGGGTCCGCCTCGTCGAGCGCGCTGCCAAAGTGCTCGAGCACGTTGTCGCGGCGCTAACCGGACTCATTCTGGTGGTGGGCCTCGGCGTCGTATTTGTGTCCGTCATCTTTCGGTACTTCTTGAACCAGCCCATCCAGTGGTCCTACGAGGGCGCCACCTCCGGGCTGGTGGCGGTGACATTTCTGGGCGGCTCTCTGGCGCTTGCTCGGGACGAGCACATGGGCGTGACGGTGCTGTTGCGCCGACTTCCGGCACCACGACGCCGGGTGGCAGAGGCGGCCTCCGCGCTCATCGTGGTCATCGACTCCGTGGCACTGACCCTCTCCGCCCAGCAGGTTTTGGCGAGCGTGAGGGGGCAGTCGACCCCCAGCGGCAACTTGCCCTCCGGCATCTTCTACGGGCCGTTCGTCGTGGCCGGTGTGGCGATGATCTGCTTCGCCACCACAAAATTAGTGCGCTTCCCGCTGCGCACCGTCCTGCTCGCGTCCGGCGGGATTATTTTGCTCGTCCTCGCATGGGTGGCGTGGGCCCGCTTGGCGCCGGCCACTCAGCCCAGTCCGGTCGCACTGCTGGTCCTCGGCGTCGCGGTCTGTCTCATCATCGGTGTGCCGGTCGCCTACGCACTGGTGACCGGCGCATTGATGTACTTCGCTAACGACGGGTCAGTCCCGCTGAGTCTGCTCGCCCAGCAAATGGAATCCGGAGTCGAAAACTTCGTCCTGTTGGCCATCCCGTTCTTCATCCTTGCCGGGCTCGTGATGGAACTGAACGGAATGTCCCGCCGGCTCATCGCCCTGCTCGACGTCGCCCTCGGGCGCGTACGAGGAGGGCTATCGCTGGTGACTATCGCCGGGATGGCGCTCTTTTCTGGCATGTCCGGATCCAAGACCGCCGATGTCGCCGCCGTCGGTTCGGTGATGGTGCCAGCTCAGCGCCGCGCCGGCAACGACGACGCCGAATCGGTCGCGCTCCTCGCTGCGACAGCCGTCATGGGCGAGACCATTCCCCCTTGCGTCAACATGATCATCCTGGGCTATGTCGCGAACCTCTCCATCGGCGGCCTCTTCCTCGCCGGGATCCTTCCGGCCGTGTTCATGGGGGTGGCGTTGGTCGTACTGGCTGTGCTCGTCGCTCGACCATCCCGCCAGAAAAGCACCGGACCGGCAGAACCCTCTAGTCCCCCGGGCAGCGACGAGCAAGGAGTGGTGGCCGCGGCGGTCGGAGTTCCTCGCCCGCGCACCACCACTGAGTGGATACGGCTGCTTGGGGGGGCCGGCACCGCCCTGATGATGATCGTGCTGATCCTCGGGGGCATCCTGCTCGGCTTCGCCACTCCCACCGAGATCTCGGCGTTCGCCGTCGTCTACGCCCTGCTCATCGGTGGCATCATCTTCCGGGAGATGACCGTCAAGTCCGTGGTCTCATTCTTCGTGCGCTCCGCGTCCCTCTCTGGGATGGTGCTGTTCATTGTGGCCGCAGCCCAGATCGTCGGACACGTACTGACCGTCGAGCAGGTCCCGCAGCACCTGGCGCTGGCCATGACAAACCTGGCACAGAGCACAGGCACCTGGGCCTTCGTCCTTGTCTCGATTGTGATGCTCATAGTCTTTGGCTCCATACTCGAAGGCGCCCCGGCGTTGGTCATCTTCGGCCCGTTGCTCGTCCCGGTAGCGGCCTCCCTAGGCATCAACCCGTTGCAGTTCGGGATCGTACTCATCATCGCGATGGGCATTGGGCTGTTCTCACCCCCCATCGGCGTCGGTCTTTACACCGCCTGCGCGGTAGGTCAAGTGCCGATGGAACGCGTAGCACGACCCATGGTGAAATACCTCGCGTTGCTGTTCGCCAGCCTGCTGGCCGTCGCTTTCATCCCCGCCTTCACAACCGCCCTTTCTTGAGGAGAACTTCGCATGAGCATTGACCTATCCGGGAAGACCGCCCTCATCACCGGCGGCGGTATCGGCATCGGCCGCGCGAGCGCGGTGGCACTGGCCCAGGCGGGGGCACGGGTGGCCGTGACCTACCTGAGCCACCCTCCCGAAAAAGAGTTCCTCGCAGACATCCAGGCAACCGGGAACCCGTTGACCGCCGAGCAGATGGACGCCACCGATGACACCGAGGTCACCCGGGTGTTCGAGCGGATCGCAGGAACGCTCGGCTCCGTGGACATCCTCGTGAACAATGCCGGCGGCCTCCTGCGTCGAGTGGACATCGCCGACATGAAAACCGACTTCTGGCACCAGGTCATAGACGTGAACCTGTCCAGCGCCTTCTACTGCACCCGGACCGTCCTACCCTTCATGAACAACGGCTGGGGCCGCGTCATCAACGTCGCCTCACTCGCCGGGCACAATGGCGGCTCCAACGGATCAACAGCCTACGCGACCGCCAAGGCCGGCATGTTCGGACTCACCCGCGGATTGGCCAAAGAACTCGCCCCCAAAGGGATCACCGTCAATGCGGTAGCCCCCGGCTTGATCCTCGACACACCCTTCCACGAGACATTCACCCCCCCACCCGCACAGCAGGAGGCGATCGGGCGCATCACACTAGGACGCGCGGGCTTCCCACCGGACGTCGCTGGATCGGTCGTATGGCTGGCCTCAGACATGGCTGCCTTCATCACCGGAACCATCGTTGATATTAACGGTGGGCAGTATTTCCGCTGACCAGCGGCGCGGAGGCGAACTACCGACTCGTCGCCACTGCTCGGCGCAGGTTGCAATACATCGCCATCCAGAAAAAAGAGCACGAGGTAGGCCCTTCAGCCACAGGTGCTTTTGTAGCATGTAAGGGCACTTGCCTTAAAGGCCATCTTGGGTAACGCTAGAGGACGGCGAGCATTCCGCCGTCAACGTAGAGGATCTGGCCGTTGACGAAGTCTGAAGCGGGACTGGCGAGAAATATCAACGCCCCGACGAGATCCTCGACCTTGCCCCACCGTGCAGCGGGCGTCCGGGTACGTACCCAAGAGCTGAATTCCTCGTCGGCGACCAGAGCCGCGGTCAGCTCGGTCTCGAAATAACCCGGCCCGATCGCGTTGACTTGGATTCCGTTCCCGGCCAAATCGGCACACATGCCCTTAGTCAGCATCTTCAAGCCGCCTTTAGTCGCCGAGTATGGAGCGATCCCGGGGCGGGAAATCTCACTCTGCAACGAGCAAATATTGATGATCTTGCCGGCTGCGCGCGGTACCATCCGGCGGGCGACTTCCCGTCCGACGAAGAACGCACTACTGAGGTTCGAATCGAGCAGCCGATACCAGTCATCGTCGGTAAATTCAGTCAACGGTGCGCGGTGCTGCACGCCTGCGTTGTTCACAAGTATGTCGATGGGACCGACCAATCTTTCGACGCAGCTGATGCCCTTGGCGACCGCAGCGGAGTCGGTGACATCGAAGGCAACCGCGTGGACAGCCCCCGAGGCATGGTCGTGCAGTTCAGACAGCTCCATCCGGGTGCGGTCGAGCTGGCCGGTGTCGCGGCCGTTCAGTACGACCGTGGCACCGGCTTCGAGGAGACCTATGGCGAGTGCCCGTCCGATTCCCCTACTGGACCCGGTGATGAATGCAGTGCGCCCGGTGATATCAAAACGTTCAGAAGGCATGGGTGCAGCGTCCCTTTCACGTTCGTGTGGACGATCACGTAATTCCCCAGGGGTGGTCCGTGTTCTGTTTCTACTCCAGAGTTTGGGTGGTTGTCGAGTCCGGCTTGGAGGCGCGGGCGAAGGGTTGTTGTGCGCCTTGTCGGGTCAGGCCGAGTTGGGCTCCGATGACCGAGGCTCGAGCGGGCCGCGTTGCAGGACGGGCACAGCGCCACGGCGCCGAGCTGGACGCTCGCGGTCAGCGTGCACCGGGGCCGGCGGACGGGGTCGTCGGCGTAGTTGCAGGCCCGTGGAGTGTCAACGGGTCGTTGACGGCCCGGGCTGGTCACGATGCCTCCTGCGGGGCCCGGGCTGGTCGGGGTCGTTTGCGGGGTCGGTAGCTGGGTCCGTCGATGAGCACCTGGTGGC
>JAABUK010008392.1_pt1 | contig 14519 bp, 14 predicted proteins | sample 5559141 | NCBI WGS metagenome assembly JAABUK01 (sample SAMN10711869, study PRJNA513367) | rock metagenome | isolation source: Antarctica rocks | place: Antarctica: Victoria Land, Pudding Butte nord | collected 2016-01-03
ACGCCAACGATAGCCCTACATTACCATCCGTGCGACAGGCCAGGGAAACCTGCTTAGTTCAATGCGGGCGGTTTATGGGTTACACCGAAAGTGGCCAGAGTCGTGTCAATCAAAGGATTCCACGTTTCGCGTGTAACCCCGGTCTGAACCACGCCTGAAATGGCCAAAATCGAGCTGAGAGCCTCCTATTCCGCTGCCAGGGCGTAAGCCTCCAGCGGCGTGCAGGTGCAGACCAGGTTGCGGTCGCCATATACGTTGTCCACCCGCTTCACCGGCGGCCAGTACTTCGCCGCCCGCACCCAGGGCAGCGGGTAGGCCGCCTGGTTCCGCGTGTAGGCATGGGTCCAGGCATCGCCTGCGACCTCCTCGGCAGTATGCGGGGCGCACTTTAGCGGGTTGTCCGCGCGGTCCAGCGTTCCCGCAGAGATGGCGGCAACCTCCGCCCGGATGGCGATCATCGCATCACAAAAGCGGTCAATCTCTGCACGACCCTCGCTTTCCGTCGGCTCCACCATCAGCGTGCCGGCGACCGGCCAGCTCATGGTCGGGGCATGGAATCCATAATCCTGCAGGCGCTTGGCAATGTCCTCGACGCTCACCCCGGCCTCGGCGGGGAAGCCGCGGCAGTCAAGGATGCACTCATGCGCCACTAGGCCGCCGGCGCCGGCATACAGCACGGGGTAGTGCGGGCGCAGGCGGGCCGCGACATAGTTGGCGCTCAGGATCGCCACCTCCGTCGCACGCCGCAGCCCGGCGGCGCCCATCATGCGGATATAGGCGTAGCTGATTGGCAGGATGCCGGCGCTGCCGAACGGCGCCGCTGACACCGGCCCCACGCCGGTCGCCGGGCCGGCGTCGGCTCGGGCGGGATGGTTGGGCAGATGCGGCGCCAGGTGGGCGGCGACGCCGATGGGGCCGATGCCTGGCCCGCCGCCGCCGTGCGGGATGCAGAAGGTCTTGTGCAGGTTCAGGTGGCATACGTCGGCGCCGATGCGGGCCGGGCTGGTCAGGCCGACCTGGGCGTTCATGTTGGCGCCGTCCATGTAAACCTGGCCGCCGTGGCCGTGCACGACCTCACAGATCCCGCGTATTCCCTCCTCGAACACGCCATGCGTGCTGGGATAGGTGATCATCAGCGCCGCAAGCCGGTCGGCGTGCTGCACCACCTTGGCCTCTAGGTCCTGCAGGTCCACGTTGCCGTCCCGGTCGCAGCCGATGACCACGACGCGGTAGCCGGCCATGACGGCGCTGGCCGGGTTGGTGCCGTGCGCGCTTGACGGGATCAGGCAGACGTCCCGGCGCCCCTCGCCGCGCGCCGCGTGGTAGCCCCGGATCGCGAGCAGGCCCGCATACTCCCCTTGGCTGCCGGCGTTGGGCTGCAGGGAAACGGCGGTGAAGCCTGTCACCTGGCATAGCCAGTCCTGCAGCCGCCCGATCAGCGTGAGATATCCTACGGTCTGATCGGCAGGCGCGAAGGGGTGGATGTCGCTGAAGCCCGGCAGCGTGACCGGGATCATCTCCGCCGCCGCGTTCAACTTCATGGTGCAGGAACCCAACGGGATCATGCTGCGGTTCAGCGCGATGTCCCGGTCCTCGAGCCGCTTCAGGTAGCGCATCATCTCGTGCTCGGCATGGTAGGCGCTGAATACGGCCTGCGGCAGCACGGCGGTGCCGCGTAGAAGGTTGGCCGGGATGCTGGGCGGCGCGTCAATCAGCCCGGCGCCCAGCACGGCGGCCAGGCGGTGCAGCTCGTCGCGCGTTACGGTCTCGTCCAGCGCGATGCCTATGCCCTGCCCGTCCAGGCGGCGCAGGTTGAACCCGGCCTCCAGCGCGCGGGCCATCACCCCGTCCGGGTCCGGGCAGTCCAGCGCAACCGTGTCGGTGAACGCGTCGTGCCGCAGCGCCATCCCGGCACGGACGGCGGCGGCAGCCAGCAGGCGGGCCTGCAGGTTCACGCGCCGGGCGATGCGGCGCAGGCCCTCCGGCCCGTGCCACACGGCATACATGCCGGACATGACCGCCAGCAGGACCTGGGCGGTGCAGATGTTGCTGGTCGCCTTCTCCCGCCGGATATGCTGCTCGCGGGTTTGCAGCGCCAGGCGCAGCGCGGGATGCCCGGCGGCGTCCTGGCTGACGCCCACCAGGCGGCCCGGCATCTGCCGCTTGAAGGCGTCCTTGGTGGCGAAGAACCCGGCGCTGGGGCCGCCGAAGCCCATCGGCACGCCGAACCGCTGGGCGGAGCCGACGACGACATCCGCCCCCATCCCGCCCGGCGGGGTCAGCAGCACCAGGGACAGCAAATCCGCACAGACGACCGCCAGCGCCCCGGCGTCATGCGCCGCCGTGATTTCCGTATGCAGGTCGCGTATCGCGCCGGTGGTGCCGGGATATTGCAGCACGACGGCAAAGGGGTTGGCGGCGCCGATGGCGGCGGTATCGCCAGGCGCCACGTTCACCAGGGTGATGCCAAGCGGCGCGGCGCGGGTCGCCAGCACCGCGCGGGTCTGCGGATGCAGGTCGGTGCAGACGCACACCACGTCCGACCCGGTGCGGCACACGCCACGCGCCATCGTCACCGCCTCGGCCGCCGCCGTCGCCTCGTCGAGCAGGCTGGCGTTGGCGATGGTCATGCCGGTCAGGTCGCAGATCATGGTCTGGAAGGTCAGCAGCGCCTCCAGCCGGCCTTGGGCGATCTCCGGCTGGTAGGGGGTATAGGCGGTATACCAGCCCGGGTTCTCCAGCACGTTGCGCAGGATCACCGGAGGTACGTGGGTGCCGTGATAGCCCTGGCCGATTAGGGAGCGCACCACCTGGTTCTGTCCGGCCAGGGCACGCAGCTCGGCGATGGCGGCGGCCTCGTCAACGGCGGGCGGCAGGTCCAGGGCGCGCAGGTCGCGTATGGCGGCGGGCACGGTGCGGGCGGCCAGGTCGTCGAGCGACGACGCGCCGACCTGGTGCAGCATCGCAGCGACGTCGGCCTCGGCCGGCGCGACATGCCGGGCGACGAAGCTGTCCGCGCCTTCCAGCACGGCAAGCTCGGCCAGGGGATCGAAGGCGTGCGCGTCCATCACAGCGTCTTCACGAAGGAGCTGTAGGCAGCCTCGTCCATCAGGGCGTCGAAGCCGGCGCGGTCGGTTAACTCCATGCGGAAGAACCAGCCGGCGCCGTCGGCGGCGCTGTTGACTAGGGCGGGCTCGTCCACCACGGCGGCGTTCGCCTCGGTGATGCGGCCGGACACGGGGGCGTATACGTCGCTGGCGGCCTTCACGCTCTCGACCACGGCGCAGGCCTCGCCGGCCTGGACCTCGCGGCCGGGCTGCGGCAGTTCGATGAACACTACGTCGCCCAGCGTCTCCTGCGCGTGCACGGTGATGCCGACGGTGGCCACGACGCCCTCAAGCCGGACCCATTCGTGATCTTTGGTGAAGCGGGTGTCTGACATGCTGGATGGCTCCGATCAGCGCTTGTGATACCGGGTGGGGACGAAGGGCATTGATACGACCGCTGCGGGCTGCGGGGCGCCGCGGATCACCAGGTGCAGGGGGGTGCCAGGCGCGGTGAGGCCGCGTCGCACGTAGCCCATAGCGATGGGCGCCCTCAGGCTAGGCGAGAACCCCCCGGAGGTGACGCCGCCTGCCTCCGTGCCGTCCGCCGCCGCGATCACGGTCTGCGCGCGGGCCGGGGCGCGGCCGTCGGGGCGCAAGCCGACGCGCAGGCGGGTTGGGCCGTGCTGCAGCTGGTCCTGGACGACGGCCGCGCCCGGGAACCCGCCCTCGGTCCGGCGCCGCTTACCGATGGTCCAGGCCAGGTTGGCCTCCACGGGCGTCGTCAGCTCGTCAATGTCCGAACCGTACAGGCACAGCCCCGCCTCCAGCCGGAGGCTATCGCGTGCGCCCAGCCCAGCGGGCAGCACGTCCGGCTGCGCCAGCAGCAGCGACGCCAGCGGCTTAGCCTGGTCCGCAGGCGCCGAGATCTCGAAGCCGTCTTCCCCGGTGTAGCCGGAGCGGCTGATCCAGGCGGGGATGCCGCCGATGCCGGCCTCCACGGCGCCCATGAAGGGCAGCGCGGCGGCGGCTGGGCAGAGGGCGGCCATGATCCCGGCGGAGGCGGGGCCTTGCAGGGCCAGCAGGGCGCGGTCCGGGTGCTGCTCCAATGCCACGTCCGCCGGCAGGTGCTGCGCCAAATGGTGCGCGTCGGCCTCCTTGCGGCTGGCGTTGGCGACGATCACCAGCCGGTCGCCGTAGTTGGCCACCATCAGATCGTCCAGGATGCCACCGGCCTCGTTCAGCAGCAGGGTGTATCGCTGGCGGCCGGGATGGAGTGTCTGGAAATCTCCCGGCGTCAGCCGCTCCAGCGCTGCGGCGGCGCCGGGTCCGCGCAGGCTGAGCTGGCCCATGTGGGACACGTCGAGCAGCGCGGCCTTTGCCCGGCAGTGCAGGTGCTCCGCCATCACGCCGGGGCGATACTGGACAGGCAGGGCGTAGCCGGCGAAGGGCACCATGTGGGCGCTCAGGCTGCGGTGCAGGGCGTCCAGCGGCGTGGCGCGCAGGCCGCTGGGATTGGCTTCAATGTTCAGCACAGGTTCGGCCATGGGCGGCGCCTCGGACAAAGGTCGCCAGCAGGCGGGATGCCAGCCGGTGCGACCCCCCTCTGTCCGGGATACCTGAGAGATTCGGCTGGAACCCGCCGGGACTGGCGGGAAGCGGCCTTACTCCGTCGGTGCGGCAGCCACATGGGCGGCTGCCGGCTCTCCAGAGGTCCGGTTCCCGGTCACGGTCCTTGGTGCCTGAGCGTTTCCGGGGGCCGGTTGCGCCTTCGGCGGCTGGCATCGCACCAGCGCTCTCCCGCGTGGGAAGGTTCGAACGTTTTTGTTATGACGTAGGATCAGGCATGGATCAACCATGTCGTGGCGGACCGTGTCAAAAACCTGGGGCACTCCGCCACGAATTTGTCCAACCCCCATCGAGTGGTCCGAGCATAATGTTAGTGCAGCATCGTAGTTGGCGGTGGTGAAACCCGGTCGGACCGGGACGACCGGGCGGCATCGGCGTGCCCAGCAGGACGACTTCTGGCGCAGGTGGCCGGAAGCTCAAGGATGCGCGTGGTTCAGATCCGGGTTACACGCGAAACGTGGAATCCCTTGGCTGGCGCGGCTCTGGCCGCTTTCGGAGTAACCCATAAACCGTCCGTTTCGAACCACGCCCTGTTGCAGCGCGCGGTGGAGCAGGCGCACCAGCCGCCGCTATCGCCTGCCACCCCGTCGCCGCCGCTGGAGGTGTCCTGCTTCCACCTCGCCGTGCAGGTCATGGGCGGCTACGAGGGCCTGCTCATCGCACTGCCGCCCGAACACTGGCCGCGCTGGAACGAGGCCGACCCGGCCGGCTTGGCCCAGCACCTGCTCCGCCTGGCCCGCACCATCAACCCGCGCCAGGTCGCCACCAGCAAGCGCGGACCCAAAACCGCCAAACCCAAGGGCTACGTCGATGGCAAAACCGTACGCGCCTACGTCGCAACCGCACGCCTGCTCGCACAGGCTAAAGCAAAACCCTGAAAGGGGTGCCTCTGAGAGCCAAGGCTTTCAGGGTGCCAAGCGGGACGCCTCTCAATCATGCCGAGCGAGGCAGCATGGCCCCAACCGGGATGTAAGCCCGGCCGGGGCCCAGTGGCCCTATGCCCGGCGGCGAAGCCCCGCCAGCCCGGCCAAGCCTGCCAGTGCCGCGGTGATTAGCGGCAGCGACGCAGGCTCCGGCACGGCGGTCGTGGCCGGTCCGAACACAGCGATGCAGCCGGTCGTGCAGTACGGGTTGACCCCCGATGAGGCGGGGCTGGTCGCAACAAACACTTCGTTGGAAACGGGATCCACGGCCACGGAGTGGATGTTGAAAGCGCCCGGCAGTAGCTGCACTGCAAGGGTGCTGGCGTCAATGATGCCGACCACCGGCCCGCCCGGCTCAAACCGTGCTGCCTCGAAGAATGTGTTGTTGGTGGGATCGTAAGCCGTCTGGTCGCCGCCCTCGATGCCACTGGCAACATTGATCGAGCCGTTGCCGGTGGGATCCAGCAAGATGCTCCCCGTGGCCGTCGGGTCGCTGCAGGCCACGAACATCGAGGCGCCAGCCCCCTGGACCAAGCCGGTCGGGCTGCACGCGCCGCTCAATCCAAGCGACGCGAAGTTGTAGGTGTGCAGCAGGTTGCCGGTCGTCGCCTCCAGCTCGATAACCCCGCCGGCGTCGGCCGGGTTGCCCGTGCCATCAATGCTCAGCGTCGGCACAGCGACAAAGTAGGTGCCGCGCGCCGTGTTGAAGATCGTCGCCTCGACGCCGTTGCCGCCCACGTCGGGATACTTGTTGCCGTTGGCGTCGATGGTGATGCCATTGAGGGCGTGGTTCAAAACGTGCGGTTTATGGGTTGCATCGAAAGTGGCCAGAGCCGCCCCAACCAAGGAATTCCACGTTTCGCGTGTATCCCGGATCTGAACCACGCCTTGCCCGGCAACTCCCGCGCCAGGTCCATGGCGTCGCGCGCCAGCTCCGACAGGTGCGCCCCGGCTGCACGCCAATCGCGGTCCGGAGCGTCTATCCGCGCGAACTGCAGGGCGACGCCTGCGATGTCCAGCTCTACGTCCGGCATCTGGCCGGACGCGTCCAGGCCGGCATGAGGGTCGCTCATTCCTTGCCGCTACTCCGCGGCAGGGACGTACAGCGCGCCGCCCCGCTCCTTGAACTCGGCGCTCTTGGCGTCCATGCCCTCCCGCCGCTCGGCATCGGCGCGGATGTCCTGGCTGATCTTCATCGAGCAGAACTTCGGTCCGCACATCGAGCAGAAATGCGCCACCTTGTGCGCGTCCTTCGGCAGGGTCTCGTCGTGATACTTGCGGGCGGTGTCGGGGTCGAGGCCGAGGTTGAACTGATCCTCCCACCGGAAGTCGAAGCGTGCCCGGCTGATCGCGTCGTCGCGCGACTTCGCCGCCGGGTGCCCCTTGGCCAGGTCGGCGGCATGGGCGGCGATGCGGTAGGTGATGACGCCGACCTTGACGTCGTCCCGGTTGGGCAGGCCCAGGTGCTCCTTCGGCGTCACGTAGCAGAGCATCGCCGTACCGAACCAGCCGATCATGGCGGCGCCGATGGCCGAGGTGATGTGGTCGTAGCCCGGCGCGATGTCGGTCGTGAGCGGCCCGAGCGTATAGAACGGCGCCTCGCCGCATTCGCGGAGCTGCTTGTCCATGTTGACCTTGATCTTGTGCATGGGCACGTGGCCCGGCCCCTCGATCATCACCTGGCAGCCCTTGTCCCAGGCCACCTTGGTCAACTCGCCCAGGGTTTCCAGCTCGGCGAACTGCGCGGCGTCGTTGGCGTCGGCGTTGCTGCCGGGGCGCAGGCCATCGCCGAGGGAGAAGCTGACGTCATACTTCCGCATGATGTCGCAGATCTCGCCAAAGTGCTCGTACAGGAAGCTTTCCCGATGATGCGCCAGGCACCAGCGCGCCATGATGCTGCCGCCGCGGGAGACGATGCCGGTGGTGCGCTTGGCGGTCAGCGGCACGTGTGCCAGGCGGACGCCGGCGTGGATGGTGAAGTAGTCCACGCCCTGCTCGGCCTGCTCGATCAGGGTGTCGCGGAACACCTCCCAGCTTAGCAGGTCGGCGTCGCCGCCGACCTTCTCCAGCGCCTGGTAGAGCGGGACGGTGCCGATGGGGACGGGAGAGTTGCGGACGATCCAGCCGCGGATGTTGTGGATGTTGCGGCCGGTGCTGAGGTCCATGACGGTGTCGCCGCCCCAGCGTATGGCCCAAACGAGCTTCTCGACCTCCTCCGCCGCGCCTGACGTGACGGCGGAGTTGCCGATGTTGGCGTTGATCTTCACCAGGAAGTTGCGGCCGATGATGACCGGCTCCAGCTCCGGGTGGTTGATATTGGCGGGGATGATGGCGCGGCCGCGGGCGATCTCGCTGCGGACGAACTCGGGGGTCACGAACTCGGGGATTTCGGCGCCGAAGCTCTCGCCGTCGGCCACGCGCTCGCCGGCCTCGGCCAGGGCCTGGGCGCGGCCCAGGTTCTCGCGGTGGGCGACGTAGATCATCTCCTCGGTGATGATGCCGGCGCGGGCGAACTCGTACTGCGTCACCATCTGGCCGTCGCGTCCGGTGCGCAGGTCCTGTATGGCCGGGCATTCCGGCACCAGGCGGTCTTGCGGGACGAAGCCGTTGTCCTCGGGCTTCACCTCACGCGGGGTGGCGGCGTCGAAGCCGCGGCGGGCAATCCAGGGAGCGCGTATGCGGGGGAGGCCTGCGGCCAGGTCAATGGCGGCGCTGTCCTCGGTGTAGGGGCCGGAGGTGTCATACAGCCGCACCGGCTCCTCTTTCGCGGAGGGATCGAGCGCGATTTCCCGGAACGGCACATGGATGTCGGGATGCCCGGCAGGGTTGGAGTAGACTTTGCGCGATCCCGTGATGGGTCCGGTGGTCACCGCGCTGGGCTTCTGCTGATAGGTCATTGCGGCACGCCTCCCATGTGGGCTGCGGCGGAGGCGGTGCGCTCTGTCCCGTTCCTACGCCGGCATGACCCGGATCAGGTTACTCAGGGTCACCGCGCTGACCCGCAGGGACGATGTCCCTGCAGGGCTTGCGGACTCTCAGCCCCTTGCGCGGGACCCCCCTCGGATGGAGTGCAACGTCGCCCCGCCGGGCCAAGGTGTCAATGGGCATGAACGCCGTTTTGCGGCGCAGGCCACCGGGATGCCGGGGCGGCCATCCCTTGCAATCTGCGGCTTTCCGAGTTGCTGCGCTGCACCTACCCTGGGCGTGGTTCAGAGTCTGCCATTTTTGGGTTACACAAGGCGCTTGGAAGCCGCCGGCCTGTGAGGGCCAGATTTCAGATACATGGTTGTTCGTTGCTGGAGGCGACCAGCTTCTCCGGGTCAAACTCGCTGGGGCTGAAGCGATCCCAAACCCAGCAGGGTCAGCCAGTGCGGATGGCCTTGGCCGGTCATCAACTCCCGCGGGCTCTTGCCCTGGCGCTCGGCGTGCCGGCTGCACAGGAAGCGGCGGTGGTCCAGGAAAAACCGCAGCAGGTCCAGGTATGAGACACCCTGTGTCAACGTCCTTGGCGTTTGAAGCTTGCCGCGTCGCCGCGCCCGGCCTCAAGGACGCTTCGCGCTGGCGAAGCCGCCGGTCGCCTTTGGCGATCCTTGACCCCGGCCGCGCCGCCCCGGCGTGGGGTCATATGGCCGGGACGAAGGAACGACCTTTCCAGCCGAACCAAGGAACATTGTTTGGATCAGGCGATACGGGTCGCAGCCTTGTGCTTGGCGGGATCGTAACCGGTGCCGTCCTGCCAGGCGCGCCAAAGCACGCGCACCCAGGCCCGCGCCAGGATGCGGGCGGCGTGGGCGTGCTTGTACCCCCTCTGTCTGGTGCGGGCGTAGATGTCGGCGGCTCAGCTGGAGGCATGGCGCGAGTTGTCCGCGAAGCAGGTGATGGCCTGGCGCAGGGTTCTTGTTGCACGCCCATCGGAACACGACGCCGCGGCTCTTGCCCGAAGCGTGCGTGACCGGAGCCACACCGGCTTCGGCGGCGAACTGATCCTCGGTGGGGAAGCGCTCGCGCACGTCGCCCAGCTCGGCAAGGATCTGGGCGGCATTGATGCGCCCGGTGCGCGGGAACGACATGACGATCTTGCCGTCCGGCAGCTCGGCCACGGCGTGCTCGACCCACGACGACAGCTTGGCGATCTCGCCCACCAGACGCTCGAGCAGGCTGGCCAGGGCGCGGACGACCTCGCCCCCTCCGGTGGCTCCGCCACCGGCTGCTTCGCAGACGGATCACCAAAAGGCGATGGCCTTGGCTTCGGCGTTGCTGGCCAGGCCCGTGGGGGCGGCGCGCAGCCGGGCCAGCAGCTCGGCCGGCGTCCGGCGTCCGGAGTAGGCGTGCTGGGCCATGAAGCTGGCCATGCGCTTCTCGCCCAGGCGGCTGGCGCTGTCCGGCGTCGGGTAGCGGCTGACAACGGCGAGCGCGATCGGGCTGTCGATGGCGGCGAAGACAGCGGCGGCACCCGGCCAAAAGCCTTCGAGCAGGCTGCGAAGCTGGTTGGCCAGCGTCACGCGTTGGCTGACCAGGTCGTCGCGGGCGCGAACGAGGGCGCGCAGGGCGCGGATGTCGTCCGACAACGGCATGAGCGGGCGGAAGCGATGGCCGTCGGTGCGCAGGATGTCGGCGAGCATGTAGGCGTCGCCCGGGTCGGACTTGCCGCCGACGGCGCGGTAGCGAGGGCGGCAGGCCTTGACCACGTTGGGGTGGATTGGGATCACCGGATGCCCGGCCTCGACCAGGGCATCAACGATCAAGCCGGACGGACGCTCGATGGCGACCGGCAGCTCGGCCGGCGGCGCCACGCGCTTGAGCCGGGCCAGCATGTCGGCGAGGCCGGCCGCATCGTGGCGGGCCTCGATGCGGGCGACGATCCGACCTGTTGCATTGACGACGCAGACGGCATGGGCGGCTCCGCCCCAGTCCAAACCTCCGTGATATGGCATGTGCTGACCTCTTCGGGTTGCGGCCGTCTCGCCCGGGCTGGGAGATCGTGCGGATCGCTCACTGACAGGCGCTCTGGCTGGCAAGCACTGGCGCTTCACCCTGTGGTCCGTCCTGGTCTCCCGGCACCTGCCGTGCGGCTGGTCTCATACGGGCCGTCAAGCGGCGAGCCTCCTTGGCCATCACGGCAGGCGCTCGGGCTGCCAGATGATGTCCCAATCTCCAAGACAGCACCCGGCAACCTAAAGGTGCACCAGTGAGCAGGTCCAGGTACGAGTCGCCGAGATGGCGGCGCAGGGTGAAGTAGGTGCGCAGCCGCAAGTTCAGGTTCCCGACGAGCGAGCTGCTGCGCGGCGTATCGGCCATGGCCCGGCTCACGGCCGTGAACAGGGTGTGGAACTTGCCGCCGGCCTGCGCGCGTACCCGGTTCCATCCCTGCCAATACGCGGGCGAGGTGGAGGGCAAGCGGTGCGGCACGCAGACTTCCCGCACCAGGGATTCTGGGACGGCGTGGGCGCGCGCGATCGCGGCCAGCTTGTCGTCGAGCACGCCGGCGAAGGCGAGCAGGTGGTCGCGTTGGTTCAGCGCGACGATCACCTAGTGCAGCCAGGCCTTGGTCACCGCCAACTCGAACAGCACCTCGCCGTCCGGCACGGCAGGCGAGAAGGCGTCGTCCAATACCGTGCGGGCCTTGTGCGTCTGCTGGTAGACGAACTTGCGGCTTACGCCGTACCGGGCAGCCAAATCGCCGACTGTCTCCGGGCCGGCCAACGCCTGAACGGCCAGGTCCTTGCGGTCACTCCTGGGTAGCCTCGCTTCTGCGCCAACACCTCGATCCATACTTGCACCACCGCTGAAAACGTGGGGGGCCGTGATCCGTCCTACCAACACCAACCCAGCTTCACCGTGTGACCTGGCTTTGAACCACGCCCTTTCCAGCACCAAGGGTGCGGACGGGATGAACCCCACCTCGCTGCCCGAGCCACGCTGGGTCAGCTTTCAGCGGAGGCCGCCAGCACCGCAGTTTGCCGGGCTACCTGGGCAGCTTGTCCACGTCGATGCCGACCGTCATGGCGCCGATTGGCTTGCCGTCCGCGCCCGTGATGGTGAGGTTGGCCTGGGACACATTCCTGCCGTCGTCCACGCCCACCTGGTCTATGAACACCGCGCCCGGCCCGGCCATGAAGGTCCGCCAGTACTTCGCCTCGTCGCCTTGATAGTAGTCCTGGGTTGGATCGGTTTGCCCGACGTTCAGCCCCATCTGGTCGAACGCGAATATCTCGACGATCACGGCGAGGTCCGCATCCTTCTTTGACCGGAGGAACGTCGAAAGCGGGTTGTCCATCTTGGATTGGATGAGCGCCTGGTCCGTCCGCTCAATCCAGCCGATGTCGAGCTTGTCGACCTCGCGATTCGTCAGCTTCGCATTCGCGGCGTTCTGCGTCTCGACGGCGCCCACCAGGGCGGGATCGCCGATCCAGGGCTTAATGTGTTCCAGGATATAGGCGGCAACGTGGTGGCAGGTTGCATCAACCATCTGGCACACGACCTGGGCGGTTGGCACAGATTGGTAATGTCCGGGCTGCCTTCCCGCCGGCACGTCGGCCAGTGCCCCGGTGACGGTGATCGAGACGGCAGCCATGCAGGCGGCTAAGGCGGCTGCTCTAATCATTCCCCGTCCCCGCAGTCCATGTTGTTCTGTTTGTCGGATCAGGGAAGACACCGACGCCGAGGAAGTCAAGCATGACCCTGGCCTGCCAGCAGTTCTAAGTAGGCCTTCGGCGCGGGTGTCACTTGGGAGCATGCAAAATCGTGGGGTGCTGACATGGTCGGGTTGTGTTCCTTGCTCGCGGAACGGGGGTGGGCTGATAAGGCGGCTGGAGGCCCGATGCGACCACCCCACGATTTTGCATGCTCTCTCTCTGTTGCTGGGCAGGCACTACGCCATGGAACAGGTCGGCCTGGCACACGCCGACGTGGAAGAACGCAAGACCGGAGGCAAGCCGCTGCTCGACATCGCTGTCGATATAGCCTCATAGGTATCAACTAAGCGATACGCTGGCGTGAGACCCCTTTCGGACGTTCTTGGCCACGCTGCCCAGTTTTCATGAAGAAAGCACAACGAATTATTGAGGAGAGACGACATGGACCAGGTAGCTGACTTAAGCAGGGTCAAGACCATCCTCGGAATGCGGGTCATCTGGGATGCACCCATCAAGATGGACGACGGCTTGGTCCTTCGTGCCGACATCTTCCTTCCGGAAAAGGACGGCAACTACCCGGCCATCATGACCTTGGGGCCATACGGGAAGGGAGTGTCATTCCAGGTCGCCTACAAGGGAAGCTGGGACCGGATGGTGGCCGCCTACCCAGAAATCGCGGAGGGTTCGACCTGCACGTTCCAGAACTGGGAACTTGTGGATCCCGAGAAATGGGTTCCGGACGGCTACGTGTGCATCAGGATCGATGGACGCGGCTCAGGACGCAGCCCCGGGAGGATTGACCTGTTGTCCGCACGGGAGACGACGGACTACCACGACTGCATCGAGTGGGCAGCAGTCCAGCCCTGGAGCAACGGCAAGGTGGGCATCAACGGGATTTCGTATTACGCCATCAACCAGTGGCTGGTTGCCGCGCAGCAACCGCCGCACCTGACGGCGATCTGCGCATGGGAAGGTGCGGCCGACTGGTATCGTGACTGGAGCCGGCACGGCGGTATCTTGAGCCAGTTCGACGATCCTTGGTTCGAGGGCCAAGTGGCCAACGTCCAGAATGGTGCGGGCGAACGGGGTGGCCGGAATCCGGTCACGAAAGAGCTCGTCACCGGGCCGGAGACGTTGTCGCCGAAGATCCTTGCGGCCAACCGCATTGCACCGCACGCGGAGGAACTGAGGCGGCCGCTCGATGGGCCATATTACCGCGAGCGTACCGCCGACTTCTCGAAAATCACGATCCCGCTGCTCTCCGCCGCAAACTGGGGTGGGATGGGTTGCCATCCACGCGGTAATTTCGAGGGCTATCTGGCCGCGGCGTCGACCGAGAAATGGCTGTCGGTGCACGGCAACACGCATTTCGCGCCTTTCTACCGGACGGCTGGCATCACGCTTCAGAAGCGCTTCTTCGGCCACTTCCTGAAAGGCGAGGACACGGGCTGGGCGCAGCAGCCTCCGGTGGAGCTCGACATCCGCCGCCCCGGCGAGAGTTTCAACACCCGAGGCGAGCAAGAATGGCCGTTGGCCCGCACGCGGTGGACCCGGTACTATCTCGATCCGCAGCAACGCCTCCTGACCACGGACCCGAAGCAGGGCGACTCCATCGAATACGAGGCCATGGGCGATGGCGTCACGTTCTCCCTGCCGACCCACGACAAAGAGGTCGAGATCACCGGACCGATTGCGGCACGGCTGTTCGTCTCATCCGAGACCACCGACGCCGACCTGTTCCTCGCGCTTCGCCTGTTCGATCCCGATGGCAAGGAGGTGCTGTTCATCGGGACGAACGATCCTCGGGTGTGCATCGGCCTTGGCTGGCTGCGGGCCTCACAACGCAAGCTCGACGTCGAGAAGAGCCTGCCATATCGCCCCTACCACGCGCACGACGAGGAGTGGCCGCTGGTGCCCGGCAAGCCGGTCGAACTCCTGATCGAGATCCTGCCGACCTGCATCGTGATCCCCCCGGGCTACCGGCTGGCGCTGAACGTTCGGGGCAAGGACTTCAACCATGGCCTGGGCGACGCAAAGCAGCCGGGCGACCTCTTCACGATGACCGGAGTGGGGCCATTCACGCACGCCGACACGACAGACCGCCCGCCCAGCATTTTCGGCGGCAAGAGAGCCTGTTGCACAATCGGCTTCGGGAACGTCGTGATGACGTGTTGTGGTGTGCTTCGGTGTTGACGGCTCTGGCGAAGCACGATTCGATCGTTGCTCTCCCACGACACGGACCAAGCGATGGCGCACCATTTTCGTGAACCGGAACGACGTCAGGTCTT
>JAABUK010008394.1_pt1 | contig 14518 bp, 19 predicted proteins | sample 5559141 | NCBI WGS metagenome assembly JAABUK01 (sample SAMN10711869, study PRJNA513367) | rock metagenome | isolation source: Antarctica rocks | place: Antarctica: Victoria Land, Pudding Butte nord | collected 2016-01-03
AGGCCTGAGAGGCGTTCTGCTAGATCCCTGTCGTGCGTTTCCAGTACCTTTCTGTGCATAGGGCTTTTTGCCGCCTCCTCTGACCTCAGCCCTTGTCTTGGTACTGGCTGTGCCCTGCAAAGCACAAAAAGCTTGAGCACAGTCCTGGAAACCAAGCTGATGCAGGGTCCCAGGTGCTCAGCAACCTACCGCTCTGGCGTTTTGTCTGACTGTCACTAGATATCTGTGCACCAAGCCTTTCGCTGTGTTGCGGGCTGCAACCTTCAAGGCTAGATCTTGTGAGCCAGAGGATGAGCCATCGAAGCTCTTCACTTCAATGCTAGCGGGCTCTGCAACAATTGCAGCTTTGACGGACAAGCATCTTCTCCGAGCCACAAGCCTGTGAGGTTGCAGGGCTGAGGCGAAGCTGTGCTGGCGCAAATGCTGCACGCTGCCGACACCACAGGAGTGGGAATGCAAAGTGAACCCCGACATGCTGGGGCAGTGTCCACTCAAGCGCTCGGACGACAGAGGCAGGTGCTGATCAGAGGCTGCCACAGCGTGGTTTCGGAGGATCTAATCTTCACCGTAACCTTGATTATACCGTCATGTATCACTATCTACGGTGACTCACAGTGGTGTGGTAGGTGAGTTACGTTGCAGATCATCGGCACCTTGTGTGCGGTGCAACCCGGTTTCTCAAGTGTGTCTGTAAGCCGACATTAATTGCACGAATGAGAGAAATGCAAATTTGCTGGTCCTTGGCTCTGCAAGCTCTAGCTGCGTCCTCCAAGTTGCCTGCATCTCGACCGGTCTTGGCCACCAACGTTGACAGTTATCGGACTGCTTTGATCATAGCAGCGTCCCACCTTCATGGTGGGATATCGATGCAACCCACCTCAATGGCACTCCGGAGCAGGAGTTACTCTCAAGCTGCTGTTGCTGAACAAGCACAACCAGACATTCAGCTCACTGAAGCAGCCAGCGAGGTATAATGTCTATTGAATTCCCGTACACGGCCCGTGCGTGGATGCAGCATCTCATACTCCGCTTGGTTCTGCAGCGAATACAAGAGCTTAGCCAAAAAGACGCAAATATGGTACTGAGGTTAAGGGTTGATGCTGGTGGTTGCTCAGGATTCTCGTATAAGTTTGACTTAGAGACAGACCCTGCAAGCGATGACATGTGAGTCTCTGTCTGCTCTTGCAAAAGTGCCACGTCTTCTTCCCCACTTGTTCATTGCATTCAGTGCCTAAATCTTGCAGTTCATGATGCGCTGCTGCTAATGCAGTGTGGTGCAGCAACATGGAGTGCAGCTGGTGACAGATGCTGTTTCTTATGAGTTGCTCAAAGGGGCAACTGTAGACTATACCACAGATCTCATCAGGGCCTCTTTTGAGGTGTGCAACCTTGGTCTTGGCATGGCGTCAAATGGGCTAACAAACATTTACAACTGTCCTTCACAGATTGTTTGTTTTGTTGCATTTGCAACTAGCCTGATGCACATCAAGCTTGTTGGTGTAGAAAGGAAGAGATGCGTGCCTTGGTCTAGAAAGGAAGAGACACATGTCTTTTGTATCATTGGCTGACTTCTTGCTAATTTGATGCAGGTCACGCAAAACCCCAATGCTTCTGGCAAGTGTGGTTGTGGTGCTTCTTTTGAGCCCAAAATGTGATAACTGCTCCTCGAATGTCTAGTTACACTTGGATTTTGAAACATTGCTGTTATGGTATGTTACAGTATAGGTCATAATCTTTGCATGTCTGTCCTTATTTTGGAAAGTTTTGTATGCTGGTAGATCTCATCATTACTTTGTACGCTATTGCTGCACAAGATTCTGCATGCCAGCAGTTGCCATTCACATGCTTCTGTGATTCGTGCTTAGAGCTTTTTTGTTGTTGAATGGCCTGGCCTGGGGCCGCAGAAAACTGCTTCGACATATACATGGTATGCAATCGCATTGGCTGGTAGTCAACAAAGATTCGATTATTCATAGCTTAAGCTGAAAGGCTTAATCTAGACATGCCATGTGCCAGCCTCAAGCACCGATGACAGCTTGCACCATTGAATTGTCTTTGAGTTGGCCACACACATTGGTTCAGGTGTGAAATGCATCATCTGCAGTAAGCACTGACGTCATGGTTGATATTCATTGAGCCTGCTTCCTCATTCTGTATGCAGCTGTGGCCTGTTGTAGGCTCGGCTTGTGTGCTGAGCGTTGACTCTACTATATGTTGCAGTATCAAGGCACATTTTCTTAACGCATGCAATACTTCCGTCCCTTACGATGCATGCATTTTCAGCCAAAACTTAATGTGTTCTGGTGCATCACCGCGTTCTCACAAGACAAACCTGCAAGACCACTTGCAATTCTACAGCTGTCTCGATCTAATACACACGGATCTACCCCTGCTGACTTCTGTCTTATTTCTGCTATTGGATGCCCCACCACAGTTTGTCAGTGATGCTAGCACTGCTGCTGCTGCTACCTGGTAATCTATCTGTATCAAACTTTAACACAATCGAAAAGTCAGTACTTATGTACACCAATGCAACTGAGTTCAAACGAATCTCGACTGACTCACCAAAAGCATGGCGAATTGTTTTGTAGAAAGCCCCACACAGTAAGAATACAGACCACACCCTCACTGAGCTACCTGAGCTGATCAAACCCACAGAACACAGTCAACAAAATCAGCCTGAGTCCCACAACCAGGTTTTCACTTTGGAATGAAAGATTGACATTGGTCAGCAGTCACAGGTCCCTGCTGCGTCACTTTATTCAAGGAAGCTTCCGCCAGCTGCTGCAGCAACTGCAGCTGCTGTCTGCTTGTCCTGCAAAGGCCCCACACATTCCAGACAAGCAACAGCAACATCAGCAGCATGCCAATGGCCAAGCCTTGCAGCACCCTGGTCTGGCTGTGCATGCCTTCTGCTGAGTCCTGTGCCCTTTGTGCCACAGTGGCAGCTGTCACAGGAGGGGCCGAGCCCAGTTCCTCCCTCAGTGTGTCCATGTACACCAGGTAAGCCTCTTTCATACCCTGTACAAGAGACTTACGACAGTCAGTTGATTGTTACAGCAGATAGGTCAAGCTGAACACCACATGATTCTGGACTCTTTGCTGTGTATGGGAAGCCATCGCTTAGGCAAGCAGGTACATGAGTAGGCTGCAAATGACAAAGCACGAGTCACATGAACAATTTGTGGGATGCAAGGACACTGGCTACAAATGACATAGCACGAGTAAAATGAACACTTTTTGGGATGCAGGGACGCTAGGGTTACATCTTCAGCCAATAAACCAGGTTGTACAGATGTTGCAAGTTGCATAGTATATGCCAAAAGCTGTACAAATCCTGGCATGTGCTGCAGCACATGACAGGTTATGCTACACAAATACCATATGTACTGAACACGGTACACAGCACATGCTTGACACGCCCATCGTACCTCTTCTGAGGCCTTTTGGATCATGCCCTTCACAAAGGGGCTCTTCGTGAACTCGACCTCGCCTGTGACACGCAGGCGGCACTTGCCTCGGCCCTCATACCGGCAAGCCCACTGCACATTCTGGTGGAAGGAAGTCCCATACGGCACCTGCATTGTACAGACGCAGCTTGGGTGCCTGCGTACTTGCACATTAAGCCAAAATGTACTAGGCTTGTGATGGTGCGGAGGTTTAGCCAAAATGCGTCAGGCTTGTGATAAAGCAGAGATTTACCCCAATTGTATTAGGCTTGTGTGGAGTGCAGAGATGTGGATGTTTGCAGCAGTGCCTGACTGACCCAACGCTGGAGTGTGATGCCAGATGTGTGTGTGTGTATTGATGTGGGCCAAAAGGCAGATCAGCAGTCATAATAATGATAACAACAATAATAATAATAATAGCAATGATGATGATGATGATGATAAAACACTTGCCAGCTCATGATGAGCTAGGTATGCGCAGGACAAGTATTGTCTCTCCAGAGCAGCTTCAGATCAGCATCAGATCAGCATTGACAGCAGGATAGCTGTCTAATTCTCTCTGCTGTGATGTCTGCAGTGCATGTTGAAACCTGCTGGTGTATATGCCATGAGAACAGGCTCTGACAGATGGCAGCGTACCTTGGGGGTGGTGACAAATAGGGTGACCAACCACCCACCGTCCTCTTTGGAGACCACCTTGTACTGCTCTATACAGGCTGCCTCACTAGGACCAAGAGCATTCTTCTTCAGAGGCATCGTGTATAGCACCTCCCTCTTTCTCTCCCCACCTATAGATGCCAACTACACAGTCAGCATGGACTGCACCAAAAGTCAATCTTTCAGGCAGTCGCACCAGAATAGCAGCAGCCATTGGTCACACTTGCTGGCAAAGCACATTTGTTATGCAAGAAGTAATGCGGCATGCACAGGGAAGTTGTGTCATGGGCTACCCTCTGATTGGGCTACCCCCTGGTTGGGCTACACCCAGAGTGGGTTATCTCAATGCCATCTCATCACAGCTTATGCAATGTTTGCATGTGTGTGTGCCACTGTACAGCAACAGGCTCAGACAGCATTTCCTTCCATCACACAGCAGTCTAGGATGCTGCAGTTCTGAGCAAAGACAAACTCCTTCTGGCATGAGGGGTGGTGTGTGCAAACTGTACCTACGGCTGTCCACTGGCCTATGTTGATGTCCCAGTACTTGCGCGCCTGGAAGAACTTGTTGACAAACTCTGAGTCGGTGCCCAGCATCATCTTGAACAGCTTCTTTGTGCCTGCGTCAACATGCTACATTGAGCTGTCATGTTCCCAGATACTGCATGTAGTATGCAAAGCTAGCAAACGCCCTGACTGCCAATGGTGTTTGACATCTGCGCTGCATTTCATGTGCAAGCTTGTGCAAAGACAGCAGACACTGACGTGTCTGATGACGTTGGCGTCTTGTGCTTAGAACTACAAGACGTACTGCCAGGCTGTGCAAAGACAGCAGACACTGACCTGTCTGGTGATGTTGGCGTCTTGTGCTTAGCACTACAAGACATACTGCCTGGCTGTGCAAAAGTCTACACCATGCATGGCGGGCACAGCAGGTGTCTTTCTGTGTTCAGGAGCTTACTGACGGGCAGTGACTCATCAACCAGGGCGATGGGCAGGGCATCTGGCAGGGCTAGTGGCTCAGGCTCAGGCCCGTCGACTGGCTCATCCTCATCATCATCCATGACTACAGCTTCACCAGCAGCTCCCTACCCACAGGTGGCATTGACTTCAGAAGCTGGTGTCTTGTTACACAATGCTCGGCAGCCATCAGAATAGATGCATGATGACACATGGGTATCTGCATTTGGATGTTTTTGCTGATGACCACATGAGCTAGTGATGTGCACCAGTTTCACGCGACTTTCACTGCAAAGTCGTAAACAACAAACATACGGTCAGAATAGGTGCAGCAGCTAGCCATCAGTGTGTGTTTGACTTCCTCACAAAGACAACTGACCTTTGTAAACAACAAGGAGACACACAGCTCGCCCATCCTGCGGCCCTTGGACCTTTCCAGTGGAAGCCAGAAGCGCTGCTCTGCTACCTCCTTAGCTGCTTCTGCTTCCTGCAGCATTCATGGTTGTTTCTGGGATCAGGTAGTGGCTCAGTACATCTGGGAGAGATGCTGTCTAGGTCAGCTGACCTGTTGTGATTGGTGAGCTCGTATGAGCTCATTGCGACCAGAAGTCGAAGCCGAGGCTACAAGTTGATCTGACAAGGGGGGGTACAAGTCAGATTTGCTACTTTCGGGTGAGGCCTAGGCACAACAGCGCGAAAGTCAGCGTCATATCACGCCACTCGGCAGACTGCGCAGCGCGCCTGGAGTAAGCGTAGCGTCTACAGGGTGTACAGCGCCCAACAACGAGTGGAGGCAAAGATCTATGGCTCAACAGCACAGCCTACCAGGAGCTCCTCGTCGCAGTACCAAAACTCAGCGTCCATCCCCCTGTTTCTCCAAGCAGCACCACCTCAAGTGTGATATCAACTCATGCATAAAACGACGCAGCTGCAGCGCCACTGGGTCTACGTAAATGTTCAAAGCCTTCTAAGCCGTGTTTGACCGACCGCCGCTGTCTACAGTCCCCCCACAGCTACACTCAATCAGTTTCTGATCCGTATGCTAGTGGCATCCAAGTATCAAGAGTGACCCTTTTGGTCAGGCCCACCCAGATCCTCACCTTGTCAATCTCGTCCACATGAACCTCTGTATCTGCCCCTACAGGAGCAGGTGCCGGGACAGCACTGTGAGGGTGCAGCGCAGCTGTGATGGGCTGCAACACCTTGCTCATAGGCTCTGGTATGTTGTGAGCCAAGTTGTTCACAGAATCCTTGATGGTGTGCCCCAGGTCCTTCATTGTGTCCACAAACTTCTCTGTGCCTGAAAGCTCCGGCTCAATCTCAACAACAGGCGGTGGATTACGTGCAGCCTCCTCAGCCTGCAAAACCAAACTGAACATGTTCACAATGCGCTGCTTCGTACTAGGTACTGCAATCTAGGCTGCTTGCTGCGCCCTAACGCATCTGCCAGGCTCGGCTGTTCAACAAGTCAAAGACCTTAGTAGTCTGCCACTCCTTTGGGTGGGCTACCCTTTTCTTTTGTTTTCTAGCTCCCCAATGTGGAGATGCAAGATGCTATCACAGACTCATTGCACAACCTCAATTCTTAGCATTTGACATGGTCAAAAGACGCAACACGCAAATACCTTGCTGCATGCGTAGGCCTTGCTGCATGCTGAGTGTTCACATGAAATGGCACACCTCAGCAAGCATCAGCATCATAGTGTGTTAGTGACAGCGTATAATCACAGTAATGAGTGGTGTGGCATACCGCTTGTTGCGCTGCCAAAGCTGCAATGGCATCATCATCATGGATGGGGATGCGCGACAAGGGTATGCGTGCAATGCCCACAATGTCCGTGCCACTCCTGCCTGCATGCCTCTACCAGCAGACCACACGCACACACTTCAGGTTGCATCTCATCACAGCTTGACAACATCATATCTGATGATCGGTGGCAGAATATCAAATCTTTGCTACTGCACAGCATGCAGAGAAGATACTGAGGGTCACAGTGTCAGCAAGGATCAATTTCATTCTGCGTGCAATTGCAGCTCTTGTCAGATGTGCTCAATGAATGGCTTTACACATACCATGTATGCTCTTATGGATGTGAAAGCCCATGGATAGCAGACCGGCCTCTTCAAAACGTGATCTCACTGCTGAATATGAAGTCTTGGATTCTCACCTTGACATGAGCTTTGGAGCGCTTGACGATGAAGCGCACCTCCTCAAAAGCTCCATTGCGTTGCAGATGTCGGTACGCATTCTGCACAAAGCCACATACAGGATCAGTATGTTTTGCTCGACATACAATGTCACCAGCAAGCAAGGGACAGGGAAGGACCACATAGCAGGACATGCATACATATACTCAGTCACTAGATACCATATGCAGCAAAGTCACACAACAGGGGCTCAGGCTTTGTCTTGGTATGAGTGTATGCAGGGCAGCGTATGCACAGTCTGCATGTATACAAGTGTGTACCTCATAGAAATGATGGGCCACACTCTTGTAGAAGCCACCTGTTGCAGGCACAGCCATTGCATCGTCCATGTGTACCACATCAGTTTTGTCCCACACCACCTCCAAGTCCCCCTCAACACTGCAAAAGACATGCGAGCTTCTGTGCTCGTGCAATGTATGAGCATTGTGCACTGACTTGCACAGCATGACTGATGCAACGACGTGACAACAATAAAAAGAATGCTACATTGTACACATGACTGTGATGATCTGCATGTTTGCTGCACTTGATGCAGAGCTTGCTCACAATGAGGTATGTCAAGATGGGTGCTTCAGCAAATCAACAGCAGGAATGCAGCCACACAGTTTGCACCCCCAAGTTGACCTCAAAGCAGAGCATACAAGGTTACCTCTTTTGAGCAACCTTCTTTGTCTTATTTGCATAGCTGCCCACCCTGCATGCAATACAACACGTCGGAGCTTGTTTAAAGCGCACACAGTCTCACACATGCTGGCTGCCCAACATGCATGGATGAGCAAATGCAGTGTCTCCTGATGCAGTGTCTCCTAACAAGATAACGCGTAAGAACGAGCAATTGAGATGCTTACATGTGCAATGACTCTGAAGGTATATATACTGTGCGGCAACTGGCAAATTGCATCAGGCAGCCATACACAGTTTGCGAATAGTATAGACGTGACGCCACCTGATTTCAGATACATGACTGGGGACAACCCAATATCAGGCATAAGTCTGTGTCCCATCTTAGCATACATAGCTCCTTCCATACTTGGACTAATGACACATTATGCATGCTACGCACCACATCATGCTTGCCTCATCAACCTGAACTGGTAGGCAGGACGCATGCTTTATCTCACACAATGCCGCGAAAAGCTGTCATGCCTTACCTGGACTCAACATACAAGCCCTTCCTCATGCCAGATTTGAGGTTGCTGAGAATGCCTCGAGTGCCATGCACCTTGAGTGTGAGGGAGTAGTCGCTGTACTTGGCCACACTGCCTGCATCACCCCCCTGGCCCTTTATCAGCTCAAGCTGACGAGCCTGAGCGTAGTTAATGAACTCAATGCCTAGGCACAAGTTGCCTTGAGCTTTGTCTTTGATCGAGACTGCCACGCCTGGGCGATCTTGCAGATCAAACCTGCCAGCAGTTGCAGTGCCGCTGTTTGTAAGCTTGTGATGCGCAATGCCTGACAGGATGTTGCTATGATGATGCAGCGCATGCTACAAGAGTGTCATGTAGTAGCTCATCTTCTGTTGCTGCATCTCAAGCCCTAGGAAGTACAAAAGTGCAAGCCCAAGGTGTAATTGCCTCATCAAGGGCTGATCAGCCGCAAACGCACAGAAAACATGCACTCCTTGCGTCAGAGCCTTTGCACACAACTACTGCCCGCAGCAAAAGGATCACATTAATGTGCACAGCATACAGCACTTTGCACACAATGCAGTATGGAGGATGGCAAAGAGGTTCTGCTCTGAAGCGCTTGGACATCAGAGTTTTGTTTGCTTTGCATACCAAGTCTGCTCTGTGGCTTTGACGTCTGGATTGGCATTGTACAGAGAAGTCAAGTCCACGTTGACCTGCCCTAGAAAGTCTGGTGCCCGTCTGACGCCATCAAAGTCCCACATGTCGAGGCACAATGTATGGTCCAAGGGGTTCTCTGATTTGGCCATGCGTAGCACAAATCTGCAACAACAACAATGCAGTTGCAGTTCGACATTGCTCAGGTGACGTGCTACTCAGTACAGCTCACCGCAAATGGCTTTCAGCCAGCACTTGAAAGGCTGCATGATGCATTCATGGAAGTTGCTGGTGAGCTTTAATGAGCCCATGCTGTTTGTTTGTAACAATGTGATGCGCAGTAGTGCTGTCCTGATGCAGATGCATACAGATACAGTCGCGCTGCATTGATCAGGGAGGTGGAGCCTACTCTTGGTTCCAGTCTGGGTTGAAGGTCTGTGTGATGACCCGCGTCTTGATCCAGTTGTCAGCAAGTTTAGCCTCTACATACCTGCAAGCAACAATGCGCCGCTTTGTAGGCTATCGGGCTGAATTCCAGGTATTATTGCACAGTGCTGATTCTGGAGTTTAGGTGCACGTACGGGTCGCTGAAGCCACTGTAGTCCTTGCAAAGGACATTTCTGGCAGAGTATACAACCAAGCGTATGTATCGAAAGCTGGCAGCATCTGAGTCACTTATGAGATCATCCATGCCGTTCTCTCCTGCCATCATATCCATGTCTGCAGTGGATGCTGTGCTTGCGCTGTCTGCTTGGCTGTCCATCTGAACAGAGAATAACAATCAACGTGAAGTGAGCTGATGGTCGTCCGCACTGAGTGGACAATCAACAAAGCAATGCATTACCACAGTCATAGTGAGTGAATCGTCAGACATGATGCTGGCCGTGTCGTCGGCGTCGGTGCTTTGCCCATCTCGCTTGTGTCGGTGCAACCTGTTCTTTACTCTTGACCTGATTTTGGTGAAAGCCATCCTTGCTGACCTTGAGCAATCTGCACTGCTTGTTTGCGGCCTACGTTCACGGCGGGTCTACGACGTTTTCCCCAGAACAAACCCAGCAGTCACCAGTTCAAAAGCCCAGACCTCTGAGCATCCCGTGAAGTCACACTTTGAGGCGATTATTCTGGATTACGAGATAGAGCACGTGGCTCCAGGTGTCACGTCGTAACTGCTAGTAATTCGTGACATTTCGGCGTACAATGACAGTTCAAGCAGTTTGACACAGTCTGTAGTCAACCTGTTACAAGCCAATAGCACAAGCCCAGCCAATCAGCCGAGCCCACGCTCTTTTGTTTGGCCTTGTCGTACATTGCACTTTTGGCTCATAACCGCCTGAAGGTCCATATATCGAGACTGTCGATCGTCATCGAGCCTCTCTTGCTTTGCGCACAGCCACCGCAGCACCGTTGGTAATGGCAGCGACGGCAGCTGCAAGTGCTGTTGCGTACCTTGGAAGGTTGACTCTCGGCCTGTAGCATTGGAATTGGACCAGAGCGTTTGTTGCAAGTGGAGCTTCAAGTCACGTATCTCAAACAGCATATTCAAGCGTGACCTGCGCCTGCAGCTGCACCTGCGCAGGTGACATACAGACATATGTGAGCCTGACATGCGTATCTTCTTGTGTCAGCTATGCATCAGATGACCTCTTATTTTCTTGCTATGGCCTTCCAGCAGATGCCTGCTCCAAGTGTTGTATGCAATAATCACAAAAGTAGTGTGTGCCAGGCATCTGCTTGCCATCTCTAGCCCCGCCACCACCAGCAACTTTCAAGCTATGGATGCTGCACAGGTAACCATGCATGTAATATATTGCCTGGACAGACACATAAGTAAGATATCAGCCAAAATCGCATTTGTCTGGCAGGTTTAAAATTGCTGACAAACTATGAGAAAGATTCCAGCATTTGCGCTCAACAAGTGCATGAATGCAGGTCGGCAAGACAGAATGGCTTCAGATAGCAGGACACCGCTTGGACTCCTCTAGCTACATTTTGAGTCAGCACGACTTGCAAGGCTTGTCAACCGTATTCTACAGACAAGGGTGAGCTGACCAGCTGACCGATGCCTGCCCTGGCCTTCAGTATACGCTCAAACCGAATCTTACTTGACGGGCAAGCAAACCTGACAGACTAGACACTGTCCTGTGGCACCTCAAGGCACTCTTGGCATGCATGATTGCGCAAAGAACCAGGCCGCAATACACAACGCCAATGCTGTCTTGATGCAGGTACCTTGCACAGGAAGAAGAGCGCGGCACACCAGCAGAGCTGCAGTCTTTACATTGGCAGGCAACGAGCCAGCATGCTGCCTATGTGGCACCCACACCTGTTGCAGACATGGAGTACTGCACAATTGGTGCTTGTGAGTACAGAGCCAGGAGTCCTGAATTGGTGAGTCTCAACTGCTGCATGCATTCAGGCTGAGACCATGTACAGTACTGCTGACTCCATGTAAGCAAGTGGAATGTGTGACTATGTTCATCAGCTTCAAATTGCCTGCAACAGCTTGGTGCAATTTTAGTTTGAGTTTCCTACCAGATATGACTGGTCAATGATGTGGATCTGATACACACATGAGCGTTTCTTTTATCAAATTTGGACAAGCGCCTCTGCAAATCATAAAGTGTCACAGCGTGTCCTGCATTTTAGACAACAGTCAGCTTGCATGATTGACAGGGCCTCCTTTGAGCCATGACTGTGCTGAATTGTTGCTGGCTACATAGCTCAGAGTCTAGCTAGTACGACACTGGTAGAATTCCAGTATGATGCTTTGCACGGCCAGGACCCTGGCTGAAGATCTTTTGTGTGCAACAGGGAAGAGGCAAAAGAAGACGTGGTGCCCCTGAGGAACCCTTCTTGAGGCTGCTGCTTGTGCGACAAGGCATGTCTGATGGCAACCAGATGGGGGTGTGGGTGGAGCACCATGTGCATCTCAGCCTACCTGACTTCATCATCACCAGGTTGGTGCACTTGGACAAAACCAAATTGTGTTTCAGGTCATCTCTTAGCCACTCTAAGACGCTGTATGACCTGTGGCATCAAGTTTTTGTTTGAATACTATCATATGAAACAAAGCAAGGCAAAAACAAATTCAAAACTAGTCCAAAATAATAACTTGGCTCCTGCGCAGTGTAGCTCAGTGTGAATCCTGTTTAGATGAATGGCCAGATCTGTCTGAGCAGTCAATGTAGGCTGGCACTGAAACCAGCTGGTAATGAAGGCCATGACCTGAGGCCTGATGGATCCTGCATGAAATTTGCACAGCCCATGCCATCAGCAGCAACAGCCTTGTCCAGAACTGTCCTGCATGAGCCAAAGTAGGCCACAGGGTGTCAGTCATTGTCATTGCCTCAGTCAGCAGGATTTGTCATTGTCATTGTATCAGTCATCATGATTTGTATGATTTGCGCTGCAAGCCAATGTATCTGCTGCGATGCCACTTCACAATGTGCAGGCTGTATAGTCGAATCCCTGCACATTACTACTACCAATAACAAAAATAATAACAAGAATAATAATGATGCCAATGATGATGATAATAACATTAACAATGTTGATAATGGTAATGATAATGATAATGATATTGATATTGATAATGATAATGATAACAACAGTAGCAATAAAACCTATGTGTACCAATGTGTGTCGTGATGCATGCAGGGATAGGTTCAACGTTAGCACAAGCCTTCCATTTCTGTATGGGCAGAGAGTGAAGATGGTTTGGAAGGATGCAACAGACCCAGCCAGAGGTGAATGGTATGAAGGGACTGTGTCTAGGAGCGAGGAGTGGGGGCCCGGGCTTCCCCCTGGGGCCACCTGGGAGGGCGTCTCTGTCATGTGGGACGTCGACAGAAGTGAGTCATCAGCCTGAGCATTGTGTCATGCCGCTGAAGTTCTCTGTTGTGATTTGGACCCAAGTGCTGCTGCCAGTAACAGTGCTGCTGTGTTAAGTCAATCAGTCTGTGTCATGAGGGATGCTGGCAGAGTCAGTTTGCTGTATTGTGTGAACAGTGTGGCGTTGCTATCTCAACTGCAGTCATTGTCAAGGGCATCAGGTTACTGTTGCTATCCTTGCTACATTGTGACTAGCATGATGTTCTACTTGATCAGATATGACATCCACAAACGACAGCGCATTCCTTGCTTGACCTCCAGTGATTCAGGTGCTCTCTCATCTACAGCTTACCAGCAAGCCAACCTGTACAATTCTGCTCCTCTCATGCTGAAAGTATAAGGATGTCACAGTCGGTTGCATCAAGGATGCTGCATGTTCCAAGGGATGAGCTAAACTCATTCATGCCACCTTAGCGGATTTCATCATTTTGCAGCTGTACATGGCATGGGCGCTTTGTCATGACCGTATTGTCAAAGCTGGACGGGAGCAACACATGCACACCCCAGTCAGAGCAGGGTAGTGGGTTGGTTATAGATACTGCAGGCAACTCGAACTGATTTTGTCTCCTCTGATAGCTTGTTCAAGCATCTACATACAGGCGCAGTCATCTCATCCTGGTCGCAGGTATCACTCATGTCAGCCCCTGGGAGCTAGTGCGTCTGCCCCACCAACAGCAGCAGCAGCATGAACAGCAGCAGCATGACGCACAGCAGCACCAACATGCACAGCAGCAGCAGCATGCACAGCACCAGCAGCATGCACAGCACCAGCAGCATGCACAGCAGCACCAGCAACAGTGGCCTGCAGCTGGCATGCATAATCCAATGCAGTTTGCCATGGGAAGCGCACCGATGGCCCCGCAGCTGCATGGCAGGCCCCATCCTCTGTTTCACCCTGGGTGAGTTGCTTGCCCTGCTGACTTGCTTACTCAGAAAGCTGGCCCACATGCTGTCCCGCCTCTCAGTGCAATCTGTAGTATACTACGTCCTCGTGTTCAAGGCCAGGCTTGGTGCTACTTTTGGCCCCATGCTGCACCTTGCTCATATGTGCAAGTCTGTGTGTGTGTAGTTGTGTGTGCAAATCTGCGTGTGTGTGTGTGTGTGTGTGTGTGTGTGTGTGTGTGTGTGTGTGTGTGCTGTTACTGTGTGTCTTTGTGTCTGTGTGCAGTCACTGTGTGTCATGAGTCATAAGAGTAGTCATGTACACTTCAGCACACCTCAGACCTGTCACAAGTAAAGTGTTTTGCCGGACCTTGTTTACTCATTGACGGAGTCTCCAAAATCCGACATGCAAGCCAGAGCACAGTCTTTTTTTTGGGCCCAACATAAGCATGCTCAGATCTGTGTTGCTGTGATGATAGAAACGCTGGTATGGAGGGGACACGGCCATGTGTTCCCACTGTGGCTGATCACCCTCGCCACTTGCCCAGGCTGCAGCTGAGGCCTGGAGGGCAGGCAGCAGCAGGCAAGGGCCCTGCCAATGGTATGGGTGGGGGTGTGGGGCTGGGTATGGGTCACAGTGTGGCGTCTGGCACCTCCTTAGCAGAGCCAGGCAGTGGGGTGTCAGCA
>JAABUK010008395.1_pt1 | contig 14518 bp, 3 predicted proteins | sample 5559141 | NCBI WGS metagenome assembly JAABUK01 (sample SAMN10711869, study PRJNA513367) | rock metagenome | isolation source: Antarctica rocks | place: Antarctica: Victoria Land, Pudding Butte nord | collected 2016-01-03
TTCATTAATTAATAATAATGACTAATAAATTTTCTAAAATATATTTAATATTTGTTCTAATAATTATCTTAATCAATTCATTTTTTTTAAATTATTTAAATATAAATATTTTAATAATAATTTATTTATAAATAAATATTCTATTTATATATATCTTTCTAATATAGTTAATCTGAAAATAGCTTAACATTCTCTTAATGCTTAACAGCCCAATTGGGAAACTGAATCGAATCGAATCTGATTTGATTCAGTCTGATCTTTCAAATCTTAAGATTAAAGACCGAGTGATCCGATCTTATATAGACTGAGATCGGATCGGACCGGATCATTACGCAGTTTAGTTGATTCTATTAACTCTTATCTTCTAGAGTTTAGCGTGATTATTAGCTTATCAAGACTATTTCTTGTGTCACTGGAATGGTGACCCCTTCTCATTAGGAATAGTGTTGCCGTGTTTAACGTGAAAATTTGCTGCAGTCTTGGCATTAAGAACATTAAAATTAAAAAGATAAAAAGGGCTTAAATCAGTTATAACAGACTAAGCTTTCTAGCTAACATACTATAAATAGCATTATTAGAAAGCGCTAATAAATCTTTATATAATAATTTATTTATATCTATTAATTGATCACTAATCAAGCTGAAAACTAATATTTAATTAAATTTCTAAAGAGTTCCTAAAGCTTAGTTGATTATATAGAGCTAATGATTATAGCTGAGATTCTATAAATAGTATCATTAAAAAGCTAATTTCTTGGGCTACAAAATAGCTTAGTCAGATTTTGATTAGCTCTATTTCAAAGTGGGTGCACTCTGATTCTTAATTAGAAGTCATATTTTTTTTTAAATTAAAATTAAAATATTAATATATTTTAAATATAATATATACTCTCAGCACAAATATAAAATTATAAGATATTATAACAGATATTAATAGTAAATATAAAGTCTTCCTCATTTACAAGTGAGATATATAAGACAGTAGAGAGAAGTTGGAAGATGCGCTGAATAGCGTATTTTAATACTCTTTTAAATACCCGCATAAAATCTCCGACACTAATAGAAATTGATCGCAAAGAAACGCAAATTTATGAAGAGATTAATAAATCAATATACTTATTAATAACTTAAATATAAATAGAAAAGATAGATTTAAACGCGTTTCTAATAAATTAAAGAGTATCGAGATATATAATACAGTGCTTATGTGAATGAAGAAGATAGATAGTAAAGCATATTATTCATTTCTGCTCTATTCACGAGAAGGATCGGGAGAACTTATTTCGAGAAGTAGATACACGTGATTACTTGTAAATACTTGCATCTTCATATAACGTAAAAATGGCGGTAAGATGACTCTAATAAAGAAGCCTCCTACATTAATTTTAAATAAGATTTAATAATTAGAAATAAGATGTGATTTATCACATCTTATTATAAATAATAATGACTACTTAATACGCAGTAAAACCTTATAAATTAATATAGAGTAATGAGTTTTTATTCTTTAGAGGATTTTCTCACTTAAAATATTATAGATCATTCTTTATAAGTTATATATAGAGCTTAATAGATGTAAGACTAAATAATAATAATATATACTCTTTTTAATTACAGATTATTAAAAATCTAAGTAAGCTATTTAATAAAGAATTTAATTAGCTAATTAATAAAGCTATTTATAAATTTCTAAATATAATAATTAGCTGTATATAATTGATAATATATTAGAATTCTATAAAAATCAAGTTAAATATAGATTTTAAGCTTTATAAATAAGATATTAATAATATCTTATATCTCTCTCTATAATTATAGAAATAAAGATAAATATGAAATAGAAAGTAAAGAATATTATTAATATTAAGAAAATAAGTAGATGTCTTAAAATAAGAGTGTAGTAAATAGATTATTTAAAGAATTTAACTTATTATTTAATTAAGAATCTTAAGAATTGAAAGAATATTTTGAATAATTATTACTTAAGAAATATTAATAAGTTAAGATTTAAGTAATTAAAGAATAGCTTTAAAAAGTAAGTTAAAGATAAGAATAAGAATAATATCTCTAAGCTATTATTTAAAAAGAAGTTATTAATGAGCTTAATTAATAATAAAGAGATTAATAATTAAAAATAAAGAGAGAATAGATATTATTAATTATTAATTAAGAATAATTAATTTAATAAGCTAAAAAATAATATTATAAGTTGCTATAACTTTATTAATAATTATATATATTAAGAAGATTATAAATAGACGAGTAAAAATCTAACTATTTTATTATATATGCAATATAACAAAATATTTAAGATTAAGTATATAGACTTAATATATTAGAACTATATCTCTTAAAAGAGTTTTAGAGCTAAAAAGCTGTATTAAAATTAGTAATTATAATAATGATAATTCTTACTTCTATTTAGCTTATAATTAATAAGAAAATCTATATATTTATAAAGTAAAAAATCTTTTTAGAGAAAAAATCTATCACTCTTATCTTACTTTCTTTTATTTATATTCTATATTATATAGTTGCGATCTCTTATAAACTTTACTATAAGATTTCAATCTTAATTCTTTAATTTAGATATTACTTACTTAGAATTATGTTAGAAGTTCTATCTTTTAAAGAAAATATGTTACTACTCTAATCTCATAAATAATTATAAGTATTTATTAATAATCGCTCGTTTCTGCGATTAAAAATAGTATTCTCCTCTTATCTATAAAGAGTGGATATAATATTATAATATGCTTCGCTGTTTACTATTATCAGTCGTAAAGATATATAGATGCGTAATTCGGAATATTTCTATCTATAAGAAATCTATTCAGTCTAATCTTTTTTATTTAAATCTGAGTGATTAGCGCGTTAACCGTCTTTATTAATTCTTTATAAAGTTCCGAATAATTATAACTTAAATTAAATTATATTAAATTTTTAATTCTATCTGCGGATATAAATTGAAGATACATTATTTATTATATCTCTTATATATTAGTCAGCGTTTTCTTAAGAGCTTATTTTCATATTATTAACTAATGTTTTTATTTATTTTCTTTCATATTCTATTATAAGAGTGCTGTTATTAATAATGAGTTATTTATTTAGAATTTCTCTGAAATTCTCTTTTATAATCATTACTTTTTAATATTTAATAATATTGCTTATTAATTTAAGATTCTTCTTAATAGCGCTCTATTATAAATTCTTGTATATACTTAATAAACTGTATAGTCTTCTATAATCAGAGTTTATTTACGCACTTCTAAGATTATCAGTCTATTTATTATAATTAAGATCGAGTAGATTTCTATTTCTTTCTTTAGAATACACTTATTTATAATTTAATACGCTTTAGAGATCTTTTATAGAAAGTGATTTTAAATGATCTTAAGTTATTGTTTCATTATTTTAAAAGCGAGAGATATTTCTTATGATTTGTATTATATACTTGCGTTATATAGTAATGTTGATTTAATAATGAAGCTGTAAACTAATCTCAACTTCTTAAATATAATACTTTAGATTGATAATATAATACAACTTATTACGCTTAATAATGAGATCTGTTTTTTCTAAATCTTTACAAGATATAATTCTCATCTCAGCTTAATATTAATCTAAATCTTTAGTACTTAAAGATAAGATTTTGCATTAATTTATATTTCTTTAAATATTAATATAACTATTAAATTGAATCTCTTTAATAATCTTATTAAGTGAAGAATTTTATATTTCTTTAATATAAAGCGTGCATTATAAGTTACTACTTATTATATACACTTTCGATAAATCTCTTTTAGATATTTATAGTTACACTCTATTAATACTTTATATATTAAGATATTAATGTTATTTACGAATCTAATTAAGAAAACTCGTAACATTTTATTATTTATAATATTTAATAGATCTGTAATAAAGAAGAGAAATAAAATAGATAATATCAAAGATTCTTGCGAGATATCTATTTTTACTTATAATTATTCAGACTCATTCTTAATCAGTCTTATCATTATAATATAATCTTTAAAAAAGCTTTTCACTTATCTTATTAATATCTCTGAAATTCTTCTTTTTCTGAGATTATATATTAGTCTCTTATATAATATATAATTAAATGCGTTTAAGATATTAAGATTAAAAAGAATTGTGATCTTCTTTAAATCTAAAAGATTTTAGATAATATATACTTATTCTATAAGAAGTTAAAGAGCTATTTCTATTAATCTACTTTTTCGAGCTCTTATTTATATTTTTAAAAGAAGATAATTAGATTTAACGAGTTATAAAAGCTTATATATTATAATTTATTTAAGAAGTTTTCCTATAATATTAAGTAGAATTATCGGGCGATATGTCTTAAAAGTAATATAATCATCTTTATTAGATTTTTAAAGAGTAAATATAATTATCTATTTTCACGCGCTAAAGTAATAATTATTTTATAATGTTATGTTAAAGATCGTATAAAGATATGAAATTAGCTAATCTATTATATTCTTAAGTATTCTATTTGAGATCTGATTTAAGTTAGCAACTTTATTCTTCGCAATCTTCTATATAATATTATATATCTCTGCTTTTATAATCTTCTATTTAAGATCGATTCTCTCTTTATATTAAGCATTCTAAATATCTTATAAATCTATCTCTTAAGATTTTGAAAAAAATTTCCTCTTCAGTAAATCAATCTTTTATAATATTATATTAGCTATTTTAGTTAAATTTCTATTATAATCTCTTATAATTAGTTGCGAAAGCTGAGAAAGTATATATAACTTATTTATCTTAGTTTTAACTCATTTCATAAATCTTTAAATATTCTATATTATTTATATAATTTCGATTAGTTATAAGCGAAACATATCTTTTACATGTTATTATAAGATCGTTATCTTCTGATTTCTAATTTCGCGATATCTTTTCTCAAACTTCTCTGTGTGATTTCATAATATATTATATCTAATCTCTCTCGCCTTATAAATTACTATATCACACTCGATTAATTAGAAGTTCTTTATAAACTTAGATGGCTTAGCTTATAATATACTTATATTAATTACTTAATTAAGTGCTTATAATATCTTGTAAATTCTTATATCTATCTATTTATTAGTATATAATGAGATATTAAATATCTTATCTTTTAACGCTATTATTATCTTTTTAATATTTATTCTCTTTCAGTATTTTCTATATTCGATTATAAATAACTGCGATTATATTTGAAGAGTAAGCTTAATTAGAATGTGATTAAATGATTAAGTTAGATCTGATTTAGCTGTGCACTTTATCATCTTATTTATAAGTATTTGCGAAAGAAATATTAGATCTATTATATTCTATAACTTATATATTTATTATATTATTATTTCGAGAAGAATTACGAGCTTAAATAAATAATTATTAGTAATATTAATTAGAATATCTATTGCTGTGTATTAAGTTAATCTCTTTAAGCCGCTTCAGTATAAGTGATAAAGATTGAGATTACTAATTATAATATATTCCGCTTTTATATCTATTACTTTTAAGATCTTACACAGTATATTAAGTATTCTCATAACTTTATTAAAGTATAAATCTAGACTAGAATTATAGATATTATATATCTAAATCTAATAAGTCGTGTCTAAGCTAATTTCTTTAATATAAATTATAAGTATTTATATATCTTTATTATGATTTATCGCACTTCAGCTCTATAAATATAGTCTTTTATTAATATAGAAGCAGACTCTTATAAGCTCTTGAAGTGAATAGATTAAATGGAATTCTACTTATAAAAAATTATAATCTATTATAATAAAGAGATTTTTTCAGGATTCTTAAATAGCGAGGATATTAAATGCTTTAACTATAAAATCGCGTAAAAGTGAGATTAATATTACTTCTTTATTATAATTAACGTTATATTACAGTATTCTTAGTTCTTGCGATATAATTCTTATTCTAAGATTATTTCTAATATTTCTATTGAATATAACTCTTTCTTAATTATTACAATTATCTTTATTTTTATATCTCTAATTCCAAAGAATTGCGATAATTTATTGATTATTGCAGTTATCTTCATCTCTTTAATATCTGAATCTAAACAGGCCCTCTTTTAAGAGAGTTGCGTCTACTTAGTTACTCTGACTACTTTAATCAGATTATTAGATCTTCTCTTACGCTCTCTCGTAATTTATTATTACTCATTATTATTTCTTATTTAGAATTAAAACTATAATATTATAGATGTGAATTGCGCTATTTTAATTATATCTTTATAACTCTTCTTATATAAAATTGAGATTATCTAAGCTGCTTTATTAATCTATTCTATTTCGCGTTATTTGAAATAACATCTCTTCTCTCACATCTAATAGTTATTCTTATATAACTCGCATTTGCGAGAGATTATATCTTTCTAATCTTTTCTATAATTATTTATAAGATAACTCTCTATACAGTTTATATAAACTGATTTGAATTTACAGAATTTTACAATATATTTATACTGCTAATAATGTATATACTAAATAATTCTTGCTTTTAAGATAAATTATTTATAAGATTTTATCTTATCTTTATAAACTAAATCGTAAGTAATTAATTAATTTGCTATATTAATACTTTTAATTATGATAATTAATAATTTATATATCTTTTCTTATCTGATTATGCGCTTAATTCAGACTATTCTTATTAACTCTATCTGTGAATAAAGTCTTTAATTAGCTCTAAAAATCTTAGTAATTACTTATAATTAGTTCTGATTATTTACTGCTTTAATATAAATAATATAAGCTCTAATTATATAGATGAATTTCTTAATTTTTACGCTTAATATAATCATTTATAATCAGTTTATTATTATTTTAAGAGCTTCTTTACTTACTTATAAGATTATAATAACTTAATAATCTTCTCTTATAAGTTATTGAAATATGATTATCTTATTTATAACTTTTCGTGATTCTGCGACTCTAATTACATTTAATAATATTACTATTAGCTTTATATCTATTTCTTCTCTCTATATTTAATCTATAATAATTATAATTAGTTCTTTATTCTTTCGATTTATTATTATTTATTAATACTGAATATTTATAATTAGAATTTCAATTACTTCTTTATAATTTTCTGTAGTAATTTGACTTTATATCTTTATCTTAATCTTTTGTAATTTTCTCAGTTCTTTCTTTATCTCTTCAGTATTTACGAGGATTTGCGAGAGAATATAAGAGGTTGTTGATATTTATAATATAATCTTGATACTTTTAAGATATTTCGCTAATTTTATTAATTACGTCTTTTCTATCTTCACAACTTCCTTCTCTTCTTTATTCATTCTTGCGACTGACTTTGAGATATTACAAATAATAATAGCGATTTCCTTTAGCTGATTTGCTTAATAAGAGGGCCGCATTTTTTCGATTAGTAATTATAATGCGTATTTAATACTTCTATAGCTTTCCCGCAAGCTATATTAGTTTCTATAATTTAAGTATTTATTTTTATAGACTATTAAATATATTTAGCTTAAGCTGTTATAATTATAAAATGAACTCTTATTAATGCTTAGAAATATTAAGTATTCACACTCTTTAATTATAAAGAACTGCTTACTATTATAAAAAGCTATTTTAAAAAGAAGACTTAGAGATTATAATATATAGACTAATAGATATTCATAATAAGTAAATATCTTGAAAGTCATCTCTTAGAATCAATTCAGATATCATGATCTCAGCTAATAAGTCACTTATTAACTAGTGCATTCGCATCTTTAATTTCTTAATATCTTCTCTTTATTTGAAGATTCTCTCTTAGCTAGACTGTGTAATGATCCGGTTCTAACCCGGATGATCCGATCCGATCTGATTCTTAGTCCGATTCGGTCTTAAATATAGAGGGATTAAAGACCGGCCGATCCGATCTTAAATAGACTGGAACCGAATTGGATTAGATCGGACCGATTAAGAGCTTGTTAAGAGAAAATAGATTATCAAGAGTTCGAATGAATATTAAGAGCTTAAATATGTCTTGATATTATTCTATTTATAATTAATCTCTTTAAAATCTATTTATTCTAATTATTATTCTAATTCTATATTTTCTAGATTATAATAAATATTAACTACTTTCTTCTATCTATTACATGTGCTAATCTAGAGTTTCTAATATTAGTAATTCCTCTTAATCTTATATATAAAGAATTAATAGACTGTAATAATAATTATTAACTCTTATTAAACTTCTACTCATCTTTAATCTTATTATTCTTACTAATAAAGTTTATTAAATCAGAATTTATCTTATTATCTTTCATTTTCTTCTTCTTTTTCTCTTCTTCTAACTTAAATATTACTTAAATATATTAAAATTTCTCACGCATATTAAAATAATTATTATATATTAGTATTATTAATACTTAAATAGTGCTAGATTAAAGATTATATTATTAATATAAGTAGATATCACAAGTCTGATTAAAAAGTTATTTAACTCTAATACTAGCAGCTGGAATTGCTAAGTAATCTCGCGTGATTAATACTAGAATAGGTCATATTTATTTAGCTCGTTTCTAATATTTAAGAATATCTTATAGATTAAGACTAAAGACTGTAAAGATTATTAATTAATTATTATACTAATTATTATATTAATACTTATTATATAAATTTATTAGATATTATAATATTTCTTTCTCTTTTAAAGAAGAAGCTATTCTGCGTTTCTTTTTTAATAAGATTTCTAAATCTGATGCTTTTTATTTTTAAAAAGAAATTAAGCTTTATTAATAAGATAATGAAGTAGAGAATACTGCAGAAACTATTATAAAAGAGCTGAAGAATAATTATAAAGAGAAAAGATCTATTAATATAGACTGATAAGAATTTAATATACGTAAGTATTTCTAGAAGATATCTCTTAAGATCTGATAATAAATCTTATATTAAAGAAAGTTATTAATAATTATATTAATACTTATTCTAAGAATTATACTTACTTAATCACCTGCGTTATTATATTATCAGTTATCATTATTAAATATATTAAGTTTATACTTAGAAGCTAAGATAATAACTACTCTATAAATATTTCTAAGATTATCTTTAGTATTACTATAATATTATTAAAGCTTCGACTTTTCATTATCTAATACTATTTATAATATAATCTTTTAAAATAGTTATTTTCGCTATAACTTAAATATTTATTTATTAAGATGATTAAATAGTTTTTTATAGATCTAAAAGACTTTCTAAATTATTGATTTATTATCTATACTTTCTATAATATTAGTAAATAAATAAAAAGAATATAATAATTTAATTAGATAGTTAATATATTTTTATTTCTTAGAAGTAAGATCTTTTATTCTTTATTTATTTAAAGTAAAGATCTTGATTAAATCTCTAAGATTTCGAGCTCGCATAAGTATTTAATATATTAAATTCCATCTTATAATAACATCTTATATTAAATTAAAAGATTATTAATAATTATTCTGAATATCTACAAATCTCTTACGTTATTATATACTTATATTAACGTAAATAGTAAGATCTTGAATTTATAAATAAGATTAGAATAAAAATTAATATAATTTAATAATTAAAATAATAAGTATCTTTTTCAAAATCTATAATATATCATTCTACTTATGAGTATTAGAATATCTCTCACGTTAAGTAGAATCATTATTTCATTCTATAATAATTTTGTTATTTTGTGATTTGATTTTAATGTATATAATAATATTCTTTAAAGTCAGTTAAATAATATATAAAAGATAAGATACTCATGATAAAGTACTAAGTTCTCCTCTTAAAATATTTAAAGTATTAATAAGATGCTTTATAAGCTTATTATTATTAGCTATATTATTACTTATTATTATTAGAACTCGCTCTTTAGTAATATTATATTACTTAAGAGTATTAAGTAATATTTAAGCTAAATTAACTCTACTATACTTACTTTAAAGATATTTAAAGTTAAGAAGAACTTTAATATATTTTTAGTTAATATTAATAAAATATCTATTATAATATTAGCTATAGTATTAATTATTATCTTAATTATATAATCTTATTCAGTAATAATTATAAAGATAAGCTTATTTAGACTTTATTAATAATTAAGTACTATTAATATTATCGTGTCTAATAAAATTCGGCTGAGAATTAATTTATAAGCTTTCTCAGTCTATTATTTTAAAGAGTTTCGAAGTTAATAAGAAGTAAGTATTTTAGATGAGATAATTACGTAAGAGATTATGCAAATTCATTTCTTAAATTTAATATACTCTACTAAATAAAATAATAGTTATAAAGCTGTAATCATTCTAATAGTTTATTAATTAAATAATATTTAATTAAATTCTTAAATATTAGCTAATATTATCTTTTTTAATTTCTGAAAATAGTAAGCTTTGTTCTAATAATTATTATAATTATAAAGAAAATATCTCTTTTCTTTAAAGAAATATATTAATATTTTGCTTGCCTAATCTCTTAGCTTATTTTTTACATTCTTTAGTCTAAAAATATTAAGTAAGAGTAGAAGTTCTAGCATTCTTAATATGAGGATGTATTAGAATTACTTCACATCTTTTATATTAAACTGCTAATAATTCATTACTAAATAATATATATAACTATAAATACTTCTAGATAGAAGTCTTTAATTTAGTAATATTAAATTGAATCTATAACTTAGAATACTCTTTTTATTAGAATATAGTAGTTTACTACTAATCTCATTCTATTAAGTAAGCTTTATTAAAGAGAATATACTTATTCTTATAATATTTTAAATTATAAATTTAAGAAAAGATATAAGAAATAGATAAAGATCTAGTATTAATCTTACTAATATTAAATTCTTAAGAAGTACTTAAAGATAGATCTTATAATATAAGTTATACTAATAATTATAATAATTAGCTTAGAGTTCTATAAGAGATTTAGAAAGATTACTTATTAAATACTTAAATAATTATAAATAATAATACTTAAAATATAGTAAATTTAGTACTAATATTAGTTTTATCATAATTATAATAATAAATTAAAATATATCTAAAAATCTTATAATTTTATTATTATAATAATAAAAGGGAGTGATTATTAGTATCAAGTAATTTTAATTACACTAATTATACTAATTATTATACTAATTAATACTGAATCATTTTAGTAAGCTTTAGCTTACTAAAAAACCTGATTTCTGCTTAAAGACTTATCTAAAATAGATGATTCTAAATAAGATTATTTAGATTCTTCTTATGAATACAAGTCTTCATTCACTCTTATGAAATCTTTTTAATAGTCAGTATTTTTAGAGTCTTTTAATGATTAGCTTTCTAATTCGAACGAATTTTAAATTCATGCTTAATATAATAGATTCTATTATTAGATTATTACTTAGTAGATTTAGAAAGATTAATCTATTTCTCATTCTGCATAACTTATATATAGCGTAAGAGATCTCGAATTTTCTTATTAAAAAATAGATGAGATTTATAATAGTTTACTAGAAAACTGTTAATATCTATATTATCATAATTATTATTATAATCTAATGAACTTACCTTTTAATTACTCAATCTAACAATTATTAATATTAATTGAGAATCAGTATTTTACATTATTAGTCTTCATTCTTTTCTTAAAGTAAAAGATTGAATTTAAAGATGCTAATATTATCTTAATTTCCGAAAGCTAATTAATTTAATTATAAAATTCACGCTTAAATAGCTTAAAGCTAAAGTTATTAATTATATTCTTAATAAGAAGACTAATTATCTTAATATAATAATTAGTATAATAACTTTAGATTCACATATCTTTTTCGGGCTTGAGCTATATTTATAATAATCTTAACTTCTTTAGTAGTAAGAACGCGCTTTATATTATTATTAAAGACTTGATTATCTTTAATAATACAATCTTAAATAATAGTAAGAAGATCGATATTCTAACTATAGTCTTCTTCTTTAAAGTCATTTTTTGCAAGTTTCTTTATATTATATTTATCAATATCAGCTTAATAAATATCATTATTAATATTATTAAAGCCTGAATTCTCATGCTTAATAATATATTCCTTCTCTTCTTCTTAAATACGATCTAATAATATCTTCATCTTATTTTTAATTATCTTTCTACTTCATTCTGCGTTAATTCTATTTAAGATTAATATAAATATTAATATAAGCAGATCAGATATCTTATTACTTTATTTATAAGTTCTGAAGTTCTATTATAAGATGAGTATTCTACTCTTCTTTATTTATATACTCTTATTCACTTTATTATTACAATTTCTTCTTTAATCTTAATCTTACTTTACTATTAATAGTATTAATTATATATATCAATCTTTTATTAAAGCTTATAACTTCATATCTCTTATACATCTTTTTAATATTTAAGTTTATTAAGTAGTTTTTAGTAGACTTTCATTTCTTACCGCGATTATTATTAAAAGATTGATCAGTCTTTTAATTATATATTATAGCTCTTTAATATATCAGCTACTATAGAATCTTATAAATTATAAATACTTACTACAGATCTGCTTTAATATCTTAAGATATGAATAATATTTTCAGCTTAATATTAGTCTTACTTTTTATGTCTGAAGACTGTATTTTAGAGCTATAATAATAATTAGTATAAAAGAATTAATATCACTCTCGGAATATTAATATATTTATCAGAATTTTATTAAAAGATTAGAAGAGAGTAAAGAGTAAGTAATAGAGAATAACTTAACTCTTATTTCATAATTAATATAAGCTAATAACTATAATAAAGATTAGTATAAAGTGTTTTCTATTTAGTATGAGTATTCTCTTATATTACTAATATTTCTATTATCTTTATAAATTCTATTAGATAAGAATTAAAAACATTCATTATTATAGTATTACTCTTCTTAAGATTAATAGAATTTTTAATACTATCTTGATTTTCTGTTATTTTACACTATTTTAATATTAGAACTCTGACTTTTTCATCTCTCAGTATAGAGATATTATATATATATCTTAATAGAAGTATGAGATGTACTAATTATTATACTAATCAGTAGTATTTAAAGTTAAAAAGTTAATAAATATTTATATTATAAGAGAATAGTAAAAAAGTAGTAAGATATATACTAGCTAATCTGCGCTAAGACTTTTTTATTTACTTTTTTTAAAAATTTACTATTTTTTATATCAAGACTTTAATAAATACTTAATATATCTTATTAAATCTTTTATTCTACTTTTTCTATTTATATTTCACTCACTTTTTCTTCTATAACGCAACTTTATTCAGCTATTATACTGACTTTAATAAGTCTCTTTTACTTATGATAATAATTAGTATAATTAATATCTTAATCTATTATTTAGAATTCATTAATCTTCATACTTTTATATTTATCTTCTAAATTAAAAGTATGAAAATAATGAAAATTTCACTTTACTTATATTCTACTTATCTTTTGTACTAATCATTATTATAATACTGACTTATTTTAATAATAGCTATCTTAATATTACAGAATTACAGTTTATTACTTCTTAAAGTTAGAAATAATAGATGCAGATAATAAAGTTTAAGTAAATTAATAAATATCTTTAATTTATAATATTAAATAAATACAGCTTCTTAATTCTAGAATAATAATTAATACTGAGAATAATTATAAGAAGAAATCACACTCTAAGAAAGATAAGATAATAGTGAGAGAAAGACTTATTACTACTGCTATAAAATAACTTAGAAAGATAGATATTAAAGCTTCAGATTTTAAGAAGAGTATTATTAGAAAGCTAAATAATAGAAGAGACTCTAAATCCCGCGCTAAAAGAGTTATTAGAAAGATTCTAAAAATAGATAATAAAAAGACTGCAAACTCTTTAAGAACTTATTATATAAAGTTAGAAAGTAAGTTATAATAATAATTAGTATAATATAAAAATATACTGATAACTATTTAATAAAAATATTAAGAGAGATCAGATATTATTAAAAAAGTAATAAGCTACTTATTTCTAAAATACTATTTTAAAGATTAGTAAGAGAAATTACTTTTAGTAAGACTAGATCTTAAGTCTAAAGATAATAAGCTTCTATAATTAATATAATATAGAAGTCTATAAAAGTATATCTAATATCTCTCTTTAAAGATATAATTATTTTGTTTCTAGATTATAATAATGATTAGCACAATTAATAATTTAAGATATAAATCTTTGCGTAATTTATGCTAAGAGAATTATTATTTAAAGCAAGAATATATAATTAATTAAAAGACTAAAAGAGAGAAGATAGTACTTAGAATAGCTACTAGTAATTGATTAGTTATAAATTATACAGTTAATAGAGATATTATAAAATATCTTAGCTTATAAAAGTCTTTAATTATTATAATAATTAGTATAACTATATATATTCTTCTTATAAATCTAAAATCTCTGCACTATAATATTTACTTCTTTCTAATTAGATTA
>JAABUK010008397.1_pt1 | contig 14514 bp, 10 predicted proteins | sample 5559141 | NCBI WGS metagenome assembly JAABUK01 (sample SAMN10711869, study PRJNA513367) | rock metagenome | isolation source: Antarctica rocks | place: Antarctica: Victoria Land, Pudding Butte nord | collected 2016-01-03
GTGGCTCGGCAAGCGGGCATCGTGGGTGAGTGTCTTTGGGTGTGATGATCGGCTTGGGTCCGTCCGATGGCTCCAGTATACCGAAGTCCACTCAAAGAGCGAAACCCTTCATGCAACAACGCCAAGCCTAACGACAAAGCTCAGCAGCCGGGGCCGCTGGAGCGACAATGAATCCCAGAAAGCGAACATGCGGCCTCGGTCTGCTGCAGCGCCTGGTTCGGCGTCTGGGCTACCGGCCCGCAGCGATCTGCTCGGCCGTCAGACCGATGAACGTTGGCGGGCTGAGGGTGCCGCCGGCCAGCCCCTCGCGGGTGCCCCCGGACTCGAAGTACTGGTTGACCGCGTTCATCTCGGCGCTCCGCAGGGTCGCCGCTTGGAACACCGCCTTGCTGACCCGCTCCGTGTACCCCCGCGTCGTGACATCGTACCCGACGCCCAACGCCGTTGAGAAGTAATGCTCGGCCGCCAGAGGCAACTCCACCCACTGGCCGGCGGCGTCCTGGACCTGATACATACTCGGGAACTTGCTGAGCCCCAACAGCTTCAGCAACGCGAACGACAACCCGCACGGCACGAAACGGATCAGCAACTCGGCGTCTACCTCACCGATGCCGTCCCGCATCAGGGCGGCGACCGCCTCCTCGTCGGTGATGTCCGGGCGGGCGGCGATCAGGTCGATGACCCGCATCACCCGCTCAAGCGCCTCGTCGTGCGAGGCGGGGTAAACAGTCGGTGTCGATGCCATCGCCGCCGCTTCCGCCTCCGCCGCCGAACCAGGTGTAGGCATCCGAAAAGGCGTGGTAAAACATGCCCAATCGTCCGTCTAATCCCGTCAACGGAACTCGATAATTCGGTCGGGGTCGCAAGTTGCGGCCCGCCCCCCGCATCATACGCGGCCTATATGGCTGTGGGAATGCGGCGCTGGTCGGCCCCTCCCGGACATCCTGACAAGTACGGTATGCCTTATCTGACACCGGACGGCTCCGAGGCTCTTGCGCCGGTTTCCTGTTCCAATGCTACTCACGCCCCAATAGAGATCCCCAACGTTCATCCTTCGGTCGTCTCGTAGGGGAATTGCTCCGACCCCCCGGCCGAGGTCCTGCCAATCCTCCAGCTCTCGGGCCAGCTCAGCATCCCTCGGCCCGTCGGTCAAGGGCACGATCAGGATACCGGCCCGCGTCTCGATGATCCGGAAGGGCCGATCGGGCGTCAGGCCATATCGGGCGCGGATCGAGTCGGGGAGGTGGATCGCCCCATCGTTCCAATCGTCAAGTTTGCCGCCATTACCCCTATATGGATCAGTGGAAGATCCAATCGACATCCACCCGCCAGCCCGGGACGGCCGGCTCGGCCTCGGCGACCTGGCCCCGGGCGTAGGTGATGGGGACGCCCGGGGTCTCGGCGCGATAAGCCGCGATCGTCTCGGCGACGGGGTCGACGTCCCAGACGATCGGCGTACCCGCCTCGAAGTAGTCGGCCCGCTTGACGGCCATCTCGGCCTCGGCGGAGGGGGTGTAATCGCCCTCGCTCCGGACCTCGACGGCGAGGGTGGGTGGCCCTTCGATGAACCTCATGGGGTTGGCGGGCAGGGGGCCGAGGTAATACGCGGCGTCGGGGGAGAACGACTGGCGGCCCGAGGATAATTCCGGGATGGCGAAGCCGATATTATCGGTACAGGCGACGCCCCGCCCGGTCCGATCGGCATGATCGTCCAGGCTCCGATAGATCCGACCCGCGACCCGGTTCGGCCGATAGCCCGTGGCCATGTAACGGACGATCCTCCCGCCGATCAGCTCGGCCTTGCCCTCCTCGCGGTAGAGGTCGTCCAGCGTGGCATCGGCCTGCGATGCGGTGGCCATCGATTCGCCTCCTGTGCCGGGGCCCGGGGCGGGGTCTCACGCGAACGGCCGGCGGTCGTTGCCGCGGTCGAGGGGCCTGGGGAGGTCGGTCTGGCCCATCAGATGCTTGTCGATCGAGTGGGCGGCGTGGCGGCCCTCGGCGATCGCCCAGACGATCAGGCTCTGGCCCCGGGACATGTCCCCGGCGACGAAGACCTTCTCCACGTTGGTCCGGCGCTCGGGGTCGGATTTGACGTTCCCCCGGGCGTCGAGCTCGACGCCGAGGCCGTCGAGGAGCGGGCCGCGGTCGGGGCCGCTGTAGCCGATCGCCAGGAGGACGAGGTCGGCGGGATAGACCTTCTCGGTCCCGGGGACCTCGACGAACCGAGACTTACCGGTCGAGCCGGGGTGCGCGGGCTCGGCCCGGATGGTCTCCAGGCCGGTGACATTGCCGTGCTCGCCGACGAACCGCCGGGTGTGGATCGAGAATTCGCGGACGCCGCCCTCCTCGTGCGCGGCGGACCCCCGCAGGACGTTGGACCACTGGGGCCAGGGGTTGGAAGGGTCGCGGTCCTCGGGCGGCTGGGGGTGGATCTGGAACTGGTAGACGCTCTTGCAGCCGTGGCGGTGGACCGTCCCCAGGCAGTCGGCCCCGGTGTCGCCGCCGCCGATGATGATCACGTCCTTGTCCTTCGCCGTGATGGACCGATCGTCGGGGATCTGGTCGCCGGCGACCCGCTTGTTCTGGGGCGTGAGGAAGTCCATCGCGAAGTGGATGCCGTCGAAGTCCCGCCCGGGGATCGCCAGGTCCCGGGGGCGGGTCGAGCCGGCGCAGAGGCAGATGGCGTCGAAGTCGGCCATCAGCTCGTCGGTCCGGATGTCGACCCCCGCCTTCACGCCCGGCCTGAAGACGACCCCCTCGGCCTCCATCTGGGCGATCCGGCGGTCGATGTGCCGCTTCTCCATCTTGAAGTCGGGGATCCCGTACCGGAGGAGGCCGCCGATCCGGTCGTCGCGCTCGAAGACGACGACGTCGTGCCCGGCCCGGGCGAGCTGCTGCGCGGCGGCCAGGCCGGCGGGGCCGGATCCGACCACGGCGACCTTCTTGCCCGTCTTGACCCTGGGGGGCATCGGGACGATCCAGCCCTCTTCCCAGGCCCGGTCGACGATGCTCTCCTCGATCTGCTTGATGGCGACCGGCTGGTCGATGATCCCCAGGACGCAGGCGGTCTCGCACGGGGCCGGGCAGAGCTTGCCGGTGAACTCGGGGAAGTTGTTGGTCGCGTGCAGCCGGTCGATCGCCGATCGCCACTGGTCGCGGTAGACCAGGTCGCTCCAGTCGGGGATCAGGTTGCCAAGCGGGCATCCCTGGTGGCAGAACGGGACGCCGCAGTCCATGCACCGGCCGCCCTGCTCGCGGACCTTGACGATCGGCAGGACGTCGAAGACCTCGCGATAATCGTTGACTCGCTCGGCCACCGGGCGATACGGATGCGTCTCTCGGGGGGTCTCCAGGAACCCGGTCGGCTTACCCACCGCTCACCTCCAGTTGCCGCTTCGCGTCCGATTCCCGGGCCGCCTGGCGCTGCTGATCGAGCACCCGGCGGTAGTCGACCGGCATCACCTTGACGAATTTCGTGACCGAGCGGTCCCAGTCGCCCAGGAGACGGGCGGCGACGGCGCTCTTGGTGTATCCGGCGTGCTGGATCAGGAGGTCGCGGACCTGCTCGACGTCCTCGGGCTCTTCCAGCTTCTCCAGGGCGACCATCCCCAGGTTGCACCGCGAGGGGAACTCGTCGGCCTCGTCGAAGACGAACGCCGCGCCGCCGCTCATCCCGGCGGCGAAGTTCCGCCCGGTCGGCCCGATTACCACGGCGATCCCGCCGGTCATGTATTCGCATCCGTGGTCGCCGGTCCCCTCGACGACGGCCAGGGCCCCGCTGTTCCGGACGCAGAACCGCTCGCCGGCCCGGCCCCGGAAGAACGCCCGGCCGCCCGTCGCGCCGTAGAGGGCGACGTTGCCGATCACGACGTTGTCCTCGGCGACGAAGCTGGCCTGGCGGGGGGGGTAGACGATCAGCTTGCCGCCGGAGAGCCCCTTGCCGACGTAGTCGTTGGCGTCGCCCTCCAGGGTCAGCGTCATCCCCCGGGGGACGAAGGCGCCGAAGCTCTGGCCGGCCGAGCCGGCGAACTTGAGCCGGATCGTGTCGTCGGGGAGCCCGGCGGCGCCCCATCGGCGGGTCAGCTCGCTGCCGAGGATGGTCCCGACGGTCCGGTTGACGTTTCGGATCGGCCTGACGATCTCGACCGGCTCGCCGCGATCCAGGGCGGGGGCGGCCGGGGGGAGCAGCTCCTGGTCGAGCGCCCTGTCCAGGCCGTGGTCCTGATCGGTCGTCTTGCGGACCGACGACCCGGCGGGCGTCTCGGGCTTGTAGAAGATCTTGCTGAAGTCGAGCCCCCGGGCCTTGTAGTGGCCGATGGCCCGCTTGGTGTCGAGCAGGTCGCTCCGGCCGATCATGTCGTCGATCGTCCGGAAGCCGAGCCGGGCCATCAGCTCGCGGACCTCCTCGGCGACGAACCGGAAGAAGTTGACGACGTGCTCGGCCCGGCCGGTGAACTTCTCGCGGAGCTTGGGGTTCTGGGTGGCGATCCCGACCGGGCAGGTGTCGAGGTGGCAGACCCGCATCATGATGCATCCCATGACGACCAGGGGCGCCGTGGCGAAGCCGTACTCCTCGGCCCCCAGGAGCGCCGCGACCACGACGTCGCGCCCGGTCTTCATCTGGCCGTCGGTCTGGACGATCACCCGGTCGCGGAGCCGGTTCAGGACCAGGGTCTGCTGGGTCTCGGCCAGGCCCAGCTCCCAGGGGATCCCGGCATGCTTGAGCGAGGTCAGGGGGCTGGCGCCGGTCCCGCCGTCGTGGCCGGAGATCATGATCACGTCGGAGTGCGCCTTGGCGACGCCCGCGGCGACCGTGCCGACCCCGACCTCGGCCACCAGCTTGACGCTGATCCGGGCCCGGGGGTTGGCGTTCTTCAGGTCGTGGATCAGCTGGGCCAGGTCCTCGATCGAGTAGATGTCGTGGTGCGGCGGCGGGCTGATCAGCGAGACGCCGGGTGTGGAGAACCGGACCTTGGCGATCCAGGGCCAGACCTTCTGGCCGGGGAGCTGGCCCCCCTCGCCCGGTTTGGCCCCCTGGGCCACCTTGATCTGGATCTCGTCGGCGCTGACGAGATATTCGCTGGTGACGCCGAACCGGCCCGAGGCGACCTGCTTGACCTTGCTCCGCCGGCTGTCGCCGTTGGGATCGGGGACGTTCCGGGCCGGGTCCTCGCCCCCCTCGCCGGTGTTGCTCCGGCCGCCGATCCGGTTCATGGCGATGGCCAGGGTCTCGTGGGCCTCGCCGCTGATCGACCCGTACGACATGGCGCCGGTGGCGAACCGGGTGACGATCGACTCGACCGGCTCGACCTCCTCGATCGGGACGGGCGTCCGGCCGTCGGCCTTGAAGTCGAACAGGCCGCGGAGGGTGCAGAGCCGCTCGTTCTGCTCGTCGACCGCCCGCGAGTATTGCCGGAAGATGTCGAACCGGCCCGACTTGGTGGCATGCTGGAGCCGGAACACGGTCTCGGGGTTGAACAGGTGGAACTCGCCCTCGCGGCGCCACTGGTACTGGCCGCCCCAGTCGAGCATGCCCGGGCCGACCTCGCGGTCGGCGTAGGCCCGGCGGTGGTGGTAGAGGGTCTCGCGGGCGACCTCCTCCAGGCCGATCCCGCCGATCCGGGACGCCGTCTTGTCGAAGTATCGGTCGACGAAGTCCTTGTTCAGGCCGATCGCCTCGAAGATCTGCGCCCCCCGGTAGCTCTGGAGCGTGCTGATGCCCATCTTGGACATCACCTTGACGACCCCCTTCTTGATCGCCTTGCGATACCTCTTGACCGCCTCGGCGTGGCCGACCTCGCCGCGGATCATCCCCTGGCCGAGCATGTCGTCGAGCGTCTCGAAGGCGACGTAAGGGTTGATCGACCCGGCCCCGTAGCCGAACAGGAGGGCGAAATGGTGGACCTCCCGGGCGTCGCCGCACTCGATGATCAGGCCGGCCCGGGTCCGCATCCCGACCCGGACCAGGTGGTGGTGGAGCCCGGCGCAGGCCAGGAGCGAGGGGATCGGCGCGTTCCGGGGGCCGACGCCCCGGTCGGACAGGATCAGGAGGTTGGCCCCGCCCTTGATCGCGGCGACGGCCTTCTCGAACATCGCCTCCAGGGCCCGCGACAGCCCCTCGGCCCCGTCGGCCGCCGGGAAGGTCATCGCCAGCTTGGCCGACTTGAACCCGCGCCAGCCGTCGAGCTGCTCCAGCCGGGCCAGCTCGTCGTTGTCGAGGATCGGGATCTCCAGCGCGATCTGGCGGCAGCTCTCCGGCGTGGGCATGAGCAGGTTCCCCTCGCCCCCGGCGCCGGTGAGGACCGAGGTGACCAGCTCCTCCCGGATCGCGTCCAGGGGCGGGTTGGTCACCTGGGCGAAGAGCTGCTGGAAGTAATTGAACAGCGGCTGCGCCTGATCGGACAGGACGGCCAGGGGGGTGTCGGTCCCCATCGAGCCGATCGCCTCCTCGCCGGCGTTCCCCATCGGCATCAGGATGTACTTGAGGTCCTCCAGGGTGTAGCCGAAGGCCTGCTGGCGGCGGAGCAAGGTCTCGTGGTCGGGGCCGGGGACGTCGGGCGCCTCGGGGACCTCGGCCAGCGGGGCCATGTGCTCGCGGAGCCACTGGCCGTAGGGCTTCGCCGAGGCGATCGTGTGCTTCAACTCCTCGTCGTCGACGATCCGGCCCTGCTCCAGGTCGACCAGGAACATCCTGCCCGGCTCCAGGCGGCCCTTGAAGACGACGTCCTCGGGCGGGATGTCGAGCACGCCCGACTCCGACCCCATGATCACCATGCCGTCCCGGGTGACCCAGTACCGGCTCGGCCTCAGGCCGTTCCGGTCGAGGACGGCGCCGATGGTCCGGCCGTCGGTGAACCCGATCGACGCCGGGCCGTCCCAGGCCTCCATCAGGCAGGTGTGATAGCGGTAGAAGTCCCGCTTGACCTGCGACATCGTCTCGTGGTTCTCCCAGGCCTCGGGCACCAGCATCATCATGGCGTGGGGGAGCGAGTAGCCCGAGTGGACCAGCAATTCGACGGCGTTGTCCAGGCAGGCGGTGTCGCTGAGCCCCTCGCGGATGATCGGCAGGAGCTTGGCCACGTCGCCCGGGTCGTACAGGTCCGAGTCGAACAGCGCCTCGCGGGCCCTCATCCAGTTGATGTTCCCCCGGAGGGTGTTGATCTCGCCGTTGTGCGAGAGCATCCGGTGCGGGTGGGCCAGCTCCCAGCTCGGGAACGTGTTGGTGCTGAACCGCGAGTGGAACAGGCAGAGGGCGCTCTCCAGCCGGGGGTCGCCCAGGTCGGCCGCGAAGTAGACGCCGAGCTGCTCGGGGGTGAGCATCCCCTTGTAGACCAGGGTCCGGCTCGACAGGCTGCAGAAGTAGAAGAACTTGTGGTCGTCGAGCCCGGACTCCTCGATCTCGCGCTCGAACCGCTTGCGGACCACGTAGAGCTTGCGCTCGAAGCGGTCGTCGTCGGCGACGCCCGGCCCCCGGCCGACGAAGGCGTGGTAGATCGTCGGCTCGACCGACCGGGCCCCCTGCCCGAGCGGCGAGTTGTCGGTGTGGAGCTTGCGCCAACCGAGGAAGACCTGGCCCTCCTGGGCGACGATCTTCTCGAACAGGGCCATGCCGAAGACCTGCTGCTGCGGGTCGGGCGAGGCGAAGAACGACCCGACCCCGTAGCCGCCCGGCGCCGGCTCGGCGATCCCCAGCGACCGGCACCGATCGGCCAGGAACTCCTCGCGGAGGAACCGGTCGGGGACCTGGATCAGGACCCCGGCGCCGTCGCCGGTGTTGTCCTCCCAGCCGCAGGCGCCCCGGTGGTTGAGGTTCTCCAGCGCCTTCAGGCCGTCGCGGACCAGCTTGTGCGATTTCCGGCCCTTGACGTCGACCACGAAGCCGAGACCGCAGGCGTCGTGCTCATTGCTGGGGTCATAGAGGCCCTGGGGCGCCGGCAATCCCGATCCTGATCTCATGGTCGCTCACCCTTCCGCGGCGTGCGCCGCGGGCTGACTATCGGGCGGAATCCCCGGGACATCCGGGGCCTGGTTTCGGGCCGCCCTGGACGCGGCCCGGGCGTGGTTCAGAGGCCGTCGCCGTTGCCCTGGTCCTGGACATCCCGCGCGAAGGCCGTGCCGTCGGCCGACGGTCTCGACCCCGGTGCCTCCTCGGGCTCGGGGGCCCTCAGCAATCCGAGGAACCGCGACGCGGCCAGCCCGAGCTGCTCCGACCGGCGATGGATGATCGCCAGCGGCCGCGTCGGCCGACGGTCGCGGAACCGGACGCACCGGAGCGTCCCCGACCGGACCTCGCCCGCCAGCGTCGGAGCCGGCAGGATCGCCACCCCGGACGGGACCTCGACCGCCCGCTTGATCGTCTCGATGTTGTCGAACTCCAGGGCCACCCGGACGTGGACCCCGTGCTTCCGCAAGAATCGGTCGACCGCCCGTCGGATCGGCAGCTCGGGGTCGAACCCGACGAACGTCTCGCCGTCGAGCTGCTCGACGTCCACGACGTCCAGCCCCGCGAGCCGGTGCTTCGGGTGGACGGCCAGGACCATCTCCTCCTCGCGCCACGGGATCGCCGTCAGCTCGGGCCACTTCCGGGGGAACGAGATCAGCCCCAGCTCGGCGTCGTCCCCGATCACGCTCTCGATCACCCGGGTCGGGTGCAGGTATTCGAGCCGGACCTCCGCCTCGGGATACATCGCGCGGAACCGCTCCACGTACCGGCTCATGTGGTGCAGGCCCACCGAATAGATGGCCGCCACCCGGACCGTCCCCCCGAGGTTCCGGTCGTCCTCCAGCGCCTTGACCCGGTTCTCCACCTCCAGATACCGGCCCACCAGGTCCTTGCACCCCTCGTAATACACCTTCCCGTGCGGCGTCGGGACCAGCGGACGCTTCGACCGGTCGATCAGCTTCACGCCCAGCCGGACCTCGAGCTGATGCACCACCTGGCTCGCCGACGACTGCGAGATCCCGTTCTCCCGGGCACCCCGGGAGAAGCTCGCCCAGCGCACCACGTCGCAGAAGATCTTCAGCGATTCGAGTTGCATGGGCTTCCGCCGTTGACGGCTGGACCTCGATACTGTGCGGCGAGACTTATCGGGATTTGTAATAGTAATCCCGACCCGACGGAGGAAGTCAAGCCCAATCGGACGGGAAGCCCCTTCCCCGGGCGGGTTTCCAGAGGGGGGACGGCCGACGACGGGCGGCACGGCCGCCTGGAGCGAGGTCGAAAGACCGATCGCCGGGCGACCGCCCGAGGAATACGATCGCGCCGTCGCCCTGGTCGGCGACCCGCGCGACCCGGCCGGGCGATCCGATCGCCGCTCCGAGGCCAGGTTGCCGATCCGGGAGATCCGCCTCCGCCACTCCGCCAGGCCCAGCGTGATCGACCGGTTGGACAAGAGCAAGCTCGGCAGATAGACGGAGGGCCTGACCCCAGGCTCAACCCAGGGCCCGCCGGACGGCCTCGGCGATGTCGGCGACGTCGGCCATCGCCCCCTGGCCGACGTCGCCGCAGGCCAGTCGCCTGGGCTGGGGGGGGACCAGGACCAGCCCGGGCGCGTGCCGGGCGAAGACGGTGTCGGCATCGTCCGGGGTCCAGGAGTCGCCCTGCCCGCCGTCTCCCCGATCTTCGAGGATCTGGCGGAGGTGGCGACGGGTGACGGGGCTGTCCCACATCAGGGTATTCATCGCCGGCGCCAGGACGACCGGCCGGGCGAAATCCCAGGCGCGAAACAGGCAGGTCAGGAAGTTGTCGGAGAGCCCGAGCGCGAGCTTGGCCAGGGTGTTGGCGTCGAGCGGGGCGATGACCAGGAGGTCGGCCCATCGGCGAAATTCGATGTGCAGGACCGGGTCGTCGCGCCGCCAGAGGTCGCCGGCCCACTCGTCGCGGTCGCGGAAGACCGGGCCGCCGAGCGGGTCGAGCGGGTCGGGGGCGAGCCCGGCCCGGTCGAAGAAGTAGAGCGCCGGCTCGGTCGCGACCACGCGGACGCGGTGCCCCATCCCCCGGAGCGTTTCCAGGAGCGCGGGGACCCGAAGGGCCGCCACCGACCCGGTCACGCCGAGGACGATCTGTGACATCGTGGGGAGATCCGCCGCGCCCGGAGGTGGGCCGGTCGCCTTCAGCGGCGATCGGCCGAGAGCGGCTCGACGGCGGCGTTGACGGCAGCCGTCAGGTTGTTCCAGAGGGTCGCGCGGAGCTGGTGGTGCTCGCGGCGGGTCAGCAGCAGTCGCTCGTTGGCCCGCTGCGTGAGCATGGCTACGACCGCCCGGAGGTCGGCCCGGAGGAGGCCCTCCAGGTCCTCGAACTCGGCGGGCAACTCCAGGTCTTTCAACGATGCATCATTCTTGCAAGTGGCCATTCAGACCCTCCTTGGCTGGGGGCGGTGACGGGTCGCGCTATCCTGCCGCGTTCCTGCCGCAGAAGCTAACCCGCCCGTCGGCCTCCAGTCAAGCACATCGTCCCGTGCCTACCGACCGTCTTGCGCCGCTCTTTTCAGGCCCGTGATGGCCGGTCGATTGTCCATTTCTGCAATTGCCGGGCCGAGCCCTGATGGGATTCTAGGCCGTGGCCGATCCGACGGCCACCTCCCCCGAGGATTCGTCGAGATCGGGGCCGGGCCGGCGACGGCCGGGCCTCAGAACCAGGCGGGCTCGGGCTCCTTCCGGGCGCCCGGGCCCATCGCCTCCTGGACCAGCTCGACCAGCCGGGGGCCGTCGATCAGCTCGATCGGGTGGTCGGCGGCGAACTTGTCGGCCGCCAGCGTGAAGGTCCGGGTGGTGACGAAGAACCCCTTGTGGCTCCGGGTATGGTGGATCGTCCCGAGGAACTTCTGGAGCTCGGGCGAGCCGACCACGCCCCGGCTGAAGTACTTGCACTGGACGATCCCGAGCAGGCCGCCGCGGCGGACCCGGAGGTCGACCCCCTGGTCGCCCGTCCCGCCGACGTGCTCGACCTCGAAGCCCAGCGCCTCGAACACCTCGCCCACGAATTCCTCGAACCCCTCGGGCGTCAGCGAGGCGAGCTGCGAGAGCTTCAGCTCGGCCCGTCGGCCCTGCTGGCGGAGCCGGTCAGCGCGCTCGGAGCCGTCGCGGACCCGGTCGCGGATCCCCAGGACCTCGGCCTCGACCCGCGATCGCTCGGCCTCGTCCAGCCGCTCGGCGTACCGGTCGACCTTGAACAGGGCGTTCTGGATGGTGTTGTCCAGCCGGAGCCGCTCGGCCTTGGTCAGCGCATTCTGATAGCGCCGGAAGACGGCATACTGTAAATGTTCGATGGCGCCGGCCAGCTCCGCGTCGGAGCCGATCGATGGCGCGTCCTCGCGGTACGGGACGCTCGACCAGAGCATCCCCTGGCGGCCCGCCGGGGCCGGGGCCGACGGGCCCGCCTCCCCGCCGTCACGCTGGGCTTTCAGCCAGTCGAGCAACATCGCCGCGCACCGGGGGCCGAGACACTCCATCGCCGTTTCGCTCCTGGTCACGCGACCTCGCCGCCTTCGGGGCGAGCCGGTCGTGTCGCCGACGCATGTTCGCCGTCTTTCCTGGTATGATCCGCCCCGGGCCGGCCTGCAAGCGAAATCCCGGGATCATCGCGCGATGGAGGGGATATCGTATGCCGCGACCGGCGACGGGCAAGCCGCCGGGGCGACCGCGTTGACTTCGCCCCGGCGTCGGGCCCACAATCGGCGATCCGGCAATCCGCCATCCGATCGACGGGGGGACGCCCGCCATGGCCCGGTTCGCGGTGATCCTCCCGGCCGCCGGGCGCTCGACGCGGTTCGGCGACCCGAAGCAGAAGAAGATCTACGCCGACCTGGACGGCCGGGCCGTCTGGCTCCGCGCCGCCGACCCCTTCCTGGGCCGCGTCGACGTCGCCCGGGTGATCGTGGCGATCGCCCCCGAGGACCGCGAGCTGTTCGATCGCCGCTATCGGGCCGACGTCGCGTTCCGCGAGATCGTCGTCGTCGAGGGGGGCGCCGAGCGGTCCGACTCGATCGCCCGGGCCCTGGAGGCGGTCGACCCGTCGGCCGACTTCGTCGCCGTCCACGACGCCGCCCGCCCCTGCCTGGCGGCCGAGCTGGTCGACGCGGTCTTCGCCGCCGCGATCGAGCACGGCGCGGCGCTGCTGGCCGTGGCGGTCGCCGACACGCTCAAGCGGGTCGACGCCGATCGCCGGGCGGTCGAGACCGTCCCCCGGGCCGGCCTCTACGGGGCCCAGACCCCCCAGGTCTTCCGCCGCGACCTGCTGCTCCGGGCCTATGCCGGCCGATCGAGGGTCGGGGCCGCCGTCACCGACGACGCCCAGCTCGTCGAGGCCCTGGGCCACCCCTGCCACGTCGTCGACGGCTCGCCGATGAACCTCAAGATCACCACCGCCGCCGACCTCCGGCTCGCCTCGGCCATCCTCCAGGCCCTCCCGAAGCCGAGGCGGGATGCCCCCGCCCACCCCTTCGCCGACGACCGGGCGATGTGGGGCGACGGCCCCAAACGGAAGCTCGAAGACCTGTTCTGACCGCGCGAGCCGCGAAGGCCCGATCTCCCCGATCGATCCGATCGGGCGCCCGGACCCCGCTCTCGCAGCGGTCGCCAATCGGGGCGACCGCCACGCGACCCGACCGGACGACCCTCCCGGCGCCAGGATCCTCGCGCCGGCGTCCGGATCCTCGCGCGTGACCTCCGACAACTCCCCCTTGGGGATGGACAAGCGGTCGGCGAGGCCCGCCGGCCGTCCCTCCGCCCGGCCGGGCCGCCGGCCGTCGACGGCCCGCACGAGGTCGACCCGCAGGCCCGCCATCCGCGCCTCACAGCCCGGCCCGTCGCGAAGGAAGCATGAGATCCCGGGAAGCCCCGGCGGTCAATTTCGAGCCCCGGGCGTGTTGAAATCGACAATTGGCCAGTTGTCGATTTTGAATCCGGTTTTCCCTCGAATTTGCTTCCTCCCCGCGCCCGGCGCTGGTAGCCTCGAAGGTGGTCAGCCCCTTGACACATATCGGTTGGCACACCCAATGCAATATGCCCGGATCGGCCCTCACCCCTCACCGAGGGGGGAGGCCCGGGCGGGCGGGCCCGAGGCGGATCCGTGACGGGTCCCCTTTCGCCCGCCGTCCCGGAGGGGATACCCATGGGCGTCGGCTCCCGATCTCCTGGCGCGACCGAGAAGAACGACGGGTGCCAATCCTGGGACCCGGAAGTCAGAAACTTCAACCCGGAGCGTATGCACATGAGGATGCCTTCCCTGCGAGCCCAGGTGGCCGGATGCCTCGCCTTCGCCACCCTCCCGCTGGCGGCGACGACCCCGAGCATCGGCCAGGACGCGACCAAGGGTTCGCCCCCGGCGGGAGGGGCGACGTCAAGGGGGGCCACCAACCCCAGGGTGATGACCAGCGCCCCGGACCCGAAGCAGACGCCCGCGACCTATCCCCCTTGCCGCATCCCGAAGGCGTTGCACGACAAGCCCTTCGACCGCTTCGTGGACGTGCTGCTCCTGGGCGAAGCCTGGGATTATCACGATGCGGAGTGGATCACGGACATGGGCCTGCAGATCGCCGAGGGCGAGCGGGTCCTGATGCGGCCGCACAAGGTCTTGGAATCCGCCAAGTTGCTCGAGGTGGCGGCCCACATCGCGGGCGACCAGAAGGATAAGCCGACCCTGGACCGGCTGGCCAAGGTCGCCCAGGTCCGCAGGGACGAACGGCTGTCGTCCGCCGTCGAGGCCGCGCGCAAGGTCGCTGCGGAGGCCCCCGCCGATGTCCATCATCGCCTGGGCGACTCGGTCGAGGATCTCTCGCCCCGCGCCCTCACCATGCACCAGGCGGCCATCCGCAAGATCCGGGCCCTCCGGCTGGCCGGCGATCGCGAGAAGCTCGACAGCTTCGACAAGCACCTCGACACCGTCGACACGCTCCACGAGGGGCAGCAGGGCCACCTCGACCACGAGATCGCCAAGGCGAGGAAGAATGCCGTCAAGGATGATTCGCTCGGCCGGACGATCGAGGTTCTGGACAAGCTGGCCGCCCTGACGCCCTGCTCGAAGATCGACTGAGATCCCGACCCTCCCCCGACCCTCCTCGACCCGCGGGGTCGCCCGGGTGGCAGGCACGTCGGAGCGGGCCGGTTGTACCCGGCAGGGTCTCGCGTCGCCCCCCGACGCGAGGCACTTCCGGACCAGAGTCTTCCCAATCGGGTGCGCCAGCGGATTCTGGCATTCAGTTGGGTGAGGCCCAGTAGAGGTCCCAGTGATCGCTGTAGCTCAGGCTGCACAGGCTGGCCATCGCGTCGGCGAAGCAGGCTTGGGCCTCGGGAGTGAGGGTGTCCCAGATGGTTTGAGGGACGGATTCTGGCCGGGTCATGACGCCGTTATAAATCCACCGAAGGCTCGACTCAATCCCCCGGGCTGTGAGGGTGCGCCAGCGGATTCTGGCATTCAGTTGGGTGAGGCCCAGTAGAGGTCCCAGTGATCGCTGTAGCTCAGGCTGCACAGGCTGGCCATCGCGTCGGCGTTGCCGGCCACCCACCTCGCCCCGG
>JAABUK010008401.1_pt1 | contig 14508 bp, 20 predicted proteins | sample 5559141 | NCBI WGS metagenome assembly JAABUK01 (sample SAMN10711869, study PRJNA513367) | rock metagenome | isolation source: Antarctica rocks | place: Antarctica: Victoria Land, Pudding Butte nord | collected 2016-01-03
ACGAATCACCGGCTCCGATTCCTCACACGCCGGACACTTGTAGATCTCACTCACCATACACGCAAGTTAAACTAACAACGCACTAAAAACCAATACCGAACCAGGCAGCGTTTCTTGAATTGAAGCAGCGGTTCATCGGCGTTGGCTTGCGGGTCGCGCGGCGGGCGGTCGTTGCGATATTGCTTGATCGCGTCGTGAACCGATTGCGTGAAATCGGTTTTCAGTTCGGAGGTGGCGACGGGAATGCCGTTGACGAAAAACACCAGATCAATGCTGTCGCCTTTGTGCTTCGAGTAATGCACCTGACGCACCACGCGGCAAAGCACTTGTCCGTAGCGTTTGAGCGTTGTCGGGTTGAGCTTTTGCGACGGCTTGAAGGCGCACATCTCGAAGCGTGCGTTGACCTGCTTGAAGCCGCGTCGCAAAACATGGAGCGAGCCTTCTTTGTCGAGTTCGGCGGCCAGGCGTTGCAACACGACATTGCGCGCCGCCGTCCCGTGCGTTTTCTCGATCTTGACCCATTCGTCCAGCTGAGAAGTGCGCAGCCAGGCTTCGACATCTTCGGGGTACAAAGCCAGTTCGCGGTCGTAGGCTTTGGACTCACCTTGCAGCCAGCCATTCGAGGTGAGATGCTCCACCACTTCGTCTTCAAAGAAGATTTCTTTATGTTTGCTCATACCTTTATGGGCTCACGGGTTCGAGTACTCGAAATGGCGTCGCTTTTGTCCTTATCTAACGTGTCGAAATGTTCACGTACATTTCGCGCGCCGTCTCCGCCGCTTCGCCCCACTGAAGACCCTGCGACTGGAGTCGCGCCATTACGTCCAGAGCTTTCTGATTCACTTCGTACGCCATCGTTTCGTACACGCCTTCCGCTTTCCACTTCTTGACCTGATCTGGGTGCACTTCCTCCCAGTTCAGCATCCATTCCGTCCCGAACGGTTCGAGATTGAGTAGTTGCTTTACTTGTTTCGTTGCTGGCTGGCTTATGGTTTTATCTTCCCCTGGTTTGTTCGACACCATGAGCGACGCTGCATCTTCCTCGCCCAAGCCACCGAACATATTCAGTTGTTCGGCATCAGCTTTAGCGCGCACAGCGGCCACACGTTCACGCGCGGATTGCACCGCAGGCTTTGGTTCTGCGTCGCTTTTGTGGGTCTTGGTGTCACTGGAAGAACTCGCAAACTCGCCGCGCACCAGGCTTTGCGTCCTGAGTTCCGGCCCATTCTTTTTAGCCATTGCTTTGTCCTCCGACCCTGTGCCGTAAGTACTCAAGCGATGGCTTCCAAGCCCTTCTTACGCACCAAATTCAGGAGTTTGAGCGAAGCGCCACCCGGTGACTTTTCGCCGCGCTCCCACTGACTGACAACGCCCGGCGTCACATTCAAATAGCGCGCGAAAACGGCTTGACTGGTTTGCGCTTCTTCGCGGATAGCACGAATCTCCTGCGGCGTCAGTTTCTCGATGGGCGTCAGGCACATCTCATCGAACTCACGCATTGTGCCTCTCGACACTACACCAGCCTCATAAAAGCCGGACATCGTTTCGTGAATTGCGGCCAAAGCTCCACTCTTATAAGTCTTCTTCATTACAATGCACCTCCGTCAGTTCACTCGCAATCAACAGTTTCTGAAGCTCCTCGTCATCGAACGCCAAGGAAACTTCGGCGGCGCGTTTGAACGCTTTTAGCTCATTGTCACCAATGTTGTCACGCTCGTTTTTGGCAAAACCATAAACGAAGAAAACGTGTCTGGCGGCCTGGAACAGAACAATTGAACGATAACCGCCCGACTTGCCTTCGTTGGGACGAGCGATTCTTTGCTTGATGACGCCACCGCCCAGATCGGCATCAATCAAACCGCGTTGCGCTCTGGCAACGGCCTCGCATAACTGCTGGTCGGCGATGTTTTGCCGCTGAGCGAAGCGCAAAAACCACTTGTTCTTGAAAATGCGCGGCTGTGCCGAAGGCGGAACGCTCATAAAATCTCTAACACTTAGTATTACACTTCCGAAAGTGAATTGTCAGGGGGAAAAGCGACTATCGAGTACTCGGTTTAGCGCTTTAGCTCACCACGCGTTCGCGCACATCGATTTTGCCGGTCACTGTGGCGGCGATGAGCGAGATGCGATGCTCTTTCATCAACTCGATGGCGCGCCGCGCTTTGTTGATAAGCGTGTCTATTTTTGCGGTTTCGGCATCGAGATATTTGACAATGGCACGCTGTTCGGTAAGCGGTGGAAGCGTAAGAAACAAGTTTTTGATGTCACTTTGCCCTATGTTATTGGCGAGACCGCCTGCTCCACTGATAACTGTTTTTATCTGCGCTCTTATGCTTAAGGAGTTCATCTGCCAAACAAAGAATGTCGCATCAATCTCATCTCTTTTTAGATGAACTCGGAAAGTTTTGTCTGATAGTAATAGTCGTACGCCTGATGTGTCCTTCACCATTCCTACAGAGCCAATGAGATCGATAGAACCGCTGGCGCGGGACATGAGAACATCACCAATATGAACTTCCAATTCCTCAGGAATATCTATTTCGAGGGGCAGTGTCTTATTTTCTTGAGGACAAAAAGTACCTCCATTGACACATCCTGATTTTAATACTCCCCACTGATTTTCTTGTGCAGGAGTGTTATCACACTGTGGAGACCAACCTTGCTCCATGCGCCTCATGATAAAGCGCACTCGTGAGACCTTCCAACTTTCTGGCACTTGTCCGAGCCATTCGATGCCGGAATCTTTCAGCGGCGCGTTCGCATCTAGCCCGCGCGTGACGGTGTGGCTGATGAGCGCGCGCCGCTTTTCCAGCGAAAGTTCGATCAAGCGTTCTTGCTTGGCGATCAGCGTATCGAGGCGCGCCGTTTCACATTCGAGAAAAGCGGCGATGGCGCGTTGTTCGTCAAGTGGCGGAAATGTAAGACTCTCTCGCTTTAGATTGATCATCGGAATCCGCATTCGATGTTCTAAAATGCCGTAACCAATGCGCGTTAAATAACGCTGAAAACTTCTGCATTGAAACACATAACCATAAAACGGCATATGCGCTAAGGCACGCGCGCGTAAGACAATGTAGACAGGGCTTAACGCTCCATCTTCGCGCGCAACTCCAACAGAACCTATGATGACGTTCATGCTGTTGATAACGAGATCGCCAGTTTTTACAATTTTGTAACGCTCGATGTCTTCCGACTTTTTGTTGCCGATGTCTCCTTTGTCTTCGTAATTGATAACGCCAATATCTTTCATCACGGACAAGACATTTTCCGTTTTGATGCCTTCGTTTGTTTCGCCTCTTTCATCGAATAAGGCAAAGATGGGTTGCAGTTCCCAATGTTCCGGCACTTGTCCCAGCCATTCGACGCCAGAATCTTTGTATTTGGGGTAGGTTCGAGTACTCAAACCGTCACCTCTTGCAGCAGTTGCATAATCTCGGCGTTGACGGCTTTCAAATCGGCGTCAATGTCTTCAAGCGGACGTGGCGGCGTGTATTGGTAGAAATGGCGCGTGAAGGGAATCTCGTAGCCGACTTTGGTTTTGCTGTCGTCGATCCAGGCGTCCGGCACATGCGGGGTCACTTCGCGTTCAAAATACGCTTGCACATCGTCTTTGAGCGGCACATTTTCCGTATCGCGCAAGCTCGCGTCGGCTTTGGGCTGGCCTTTTTTGTCGTGCTCGATGTAGCCTTTGGCGTTGCGCAACGGGCGCTCGACCGTGATGGTGCGATAACCGAAGTCGGAGTTGTCAAACACTTTCGAGTACTCGTTTTCTTCCAGGCGACCATACAAGCGCACCAAACGCGCAATATCGGCGGGAGCGAGTTCGCGGCGCTTGCTGCCCAAGCTTTTGCGCATTTTGCGATAGCCTTCCACGCCGTTGATGAGCTGGATTTTGCCGCGCCGTTCTTCGCTTTTGTGATTGGACAAAACCCAGATATAGGTCGAAATGCCCGTATTGTAAAACATGTCGGTCGGCAGCGCGATAATCGCTTCGAGCCAATCGTTTTCGATGATCCATTTGCGGATGTTGCTCTCGCCGCTTCCCGCGCCGCCGGTGAACAAGGGCGAACCGTTGAGCACCATCGCCACGCGGCTGCCGCCCTGATCCAGCGGCTTCATCTTGGCCAGCAAGTGCATCAAAAACAGCAGCGAACCATCGGACACGCGCGGCAAACCGGCACCAAATCGTCCGGCGTGACCTTTCAAGGTGTGTTCATCGCGCACTGGCTTTTCGATTTTCTTCCACTCGACGCCAAACGGCGGATTGCTCAAGCCGTAATCGAAAGAACGCGCCGCGTGACCATCGTTGGACAGCGTGTTGCCGCACACTATATTGCCGACATCCTGACCTTTGATCAGCATATCGGCTTTGCAAATCGCATAAGATTCGCCATTGAGTTCCTGCCCGAAGGCCACCAACTTGGCTTTAGGGTTCTGCGCCCGCAAATGGTCTTCCGCGACCGACAACATTCCGCCGGTTCCCGCTGCCGGATCGTAGATTGAACGCACGGTGCCGGGTTTGGACAAAGCGTCGCTATCCGGCTCGAACAGCAAATCCACCATCAGGCGAATCACTTCGCGCGGCGTGTAATGTTCTCCAGCGGTTTTGTTGGAAAGCTCGGCAAACTTGCGGATCAGCTCTTCAAACATCAAACCCATGTCGGTGTTGGACACGACTTTCGGGCTGAGGTCAATACCGGCAAAAGTCTTGACAATCTGAAACAGCAAATTCGCGCCGTCCAAGCGTTCGATTTGCGCCGCGAATTCGTAACGCTCAAAGATGTCGCGCGTGTTCTCGCTGAAATCGTTGATGTAGTCGAGCAGGTTCGCCTTGATGTCGGACGACGCGCCGACCAACTTCTCGAAATCGAACTGCGACGTGTTGTAAAAACTCAAACCCGACGCACTGTTGAGAAAGTAGCGCGGATCAAGGCCCGAGCCCTTGCGCTTTTGGTATTCGGCCAGCGTCGCCGCTTTGGTCGGCGCCAAGACGCAATCCAGGCGGCGCAGCAGCGTAAATGGCAAAACGACTTTGCCATACTCCGACTGTTTGTAATCGCCGCGCAACAATTCCGCTATCGCCCAAATCAAACCGGCATTGGCCGTTCCGCTCATTCGTGCCCCTTTTGTTTCGCTTTCGCCGTTTTACTCCTCAGATATTGTAATGGAATCGCGCACGCAAGCTTCGGCCTGGTTGTGCATTGGGATGGCACACAATAGGAAAAATCTTCGCGCTGTCTGAAATGTCTCCAAAAACGAGTGCCGCAAACGAAGGAGCGTCAGGCAATCGAAAGTTAACAGGCAAGCAAAAGCCCGCGAGTACTCGATACTCGCGGGCTTTTGTGACTTGTCCTACTCAAATGGAATGCCTTCTCTCTCGGCCCATTTCTTGGCTTCCTCATCCGTTAAGCAGGTCTGGTGCATCGCTTTGCCGTTATCACGGTAAAGCACCCACTTGTTCTCTTTATGGCTGTAGTAGTGAGGATTTTCGCCCTGCTTGAAAATCTTCATCAAGCGGTCGTCAACTTCAACATACCCAGGCTGGAAAAGGTGTTTGCTGGGGTCGTATTCTTTGCCACTTTCTGTTTTCATCAAGATGCATCCACTCTTTTGCTCAAAAGCGGCAGTGGATGATGCAATTGCTGTGCGCAGCGCGGTCACTCAATACGTTATCAGTGATTGACTATTTCTTGGCCTAAAGCTCATGCAGAAGCCTCGAATTTCGCAATCCACAGCGAAAGCGCTTTGAAGTGCTTGCCATAGCGCGGCGCGCTTGCTTGACCCGTCGCCTTGTTCGTCAAGACCATCCAATACCCGCAATGGCCGTTGCGCTGGACGGAGAGCGCGAAGTGGGCGCTTTCGCCTGTCCACGTCTTCGCATCGACTTTGTTGAACACCTTGCTATAATCCATCTCGACACATCCTTGTGTTGCCGTCGCGCTTACTTTTTCCAGGAGAGAGCGCGGCGGCTTTCGTTTTGTATGTCAAGAGATATTATAAGGCCATGCGTTCGCCTTGTCAATGGCGATCTTTTGGCCGTGTAAGTTTATTCTTGCAAGCGCGAACGGATGCCGCTATAATTGAGAGCATGGCAACAAAAGATAAAACCGAAGCACAGAAAATTAGTGAGGCGATGGGGTTGCTTGGCAAGCGCAGCACGCCAAAGAAACGCAATGCAGCATTAACCAACGGCGCGGCAACACGTTGGCAAGCCAAACCGCTTGAAGAGTTGAAATGCGTTTGCGGCCATTGTCCCGACAATCCCAAGACATATTGCCCGCGTGGTCGTGCGATCATTCGTCGTGCTGCCAAAGCCATCGCACAGGTGAACCAGGCGCAAACGGACGCGCAAGGAACCGGCAGCATGACAGACACAATCGAGTACTCGAACCAGGCGCCCGAAGTGGATAATTTCGCGGCTTTGGCGGCACAGCGCCAAAGAGAAATAAAGACCTTACTGCACGCGCCTGAAGCGGAACGCGAAGCCGCTTTAGAAGCCAGCGTGCCAATCGCAGCGGCCTATTATGCAACACCTGAAGGCCGCGAAGAATTGGCCGACTGGCGCGCGATTCAGGGCGAGCCATTCCATGGTTAACGCTTTGCCGAAGCCCAAGCGCGGCGAAGTGTGGCGCGTGGAATTGGAACCAATTCGGGGCAGCGAACAAGACAAAACGCGTCCCGTCGTCGTAATGAGCGGCGGCAATATCGGACGCCCGACCGTCTTCGTTTGCGTGCCGATTACCGGCTTTCAGAACGCTCATGCTTTGCTGAGTTGGTATGTGCCGATTGCGCCCGATGCGGCCAACGGATTGACCAAGCCGAGCAGCGCAGATGCGTCCCAGGTGCGCGCACTGGATGTCGAACGGTTTAAGGCGAAGCTGGGCAAGCTGGCAAACACGCCGGTTGAAGCAGTGGCGGCAGCCGTCGCAATCTGCGTCGGACATAAGCCGTCGGCACCATAAGCGAACCGCAATCGGGCGCTCGAATCAAAGCCTCGGTAGGAGAAAAATAATGACGCACACACTGGAATTGCCGGAAAGTGTTGAACGAGTACTCGAAGCTAAAGCGCGGCGGCGTGGCGTGGCGCTCGATGTTTATTTGCTCGATCTGGCAGCACAGGACGCCGCGAGCGAAGAGAGTGCAGAGGCGGCGCGGCGTGAAGCAGTGCGCGCGGGACGCGGCAAGTTTGCGAATCTTGGCCCCACACCTGAAGAACGGCGCCAATGGAAAGAAAAAGAAATGCGCCGCGAAGATGAGAAATATAACGCGCATTTCGGCGCGGCTGCGAATGCAAATGGGAGCGCGACTTAATGCTCGTTTTCGATTCCAGTGCGCTATTTGCCTATTTGCAAAATGAAGATGGTGCGGACATGGTGAGCGACCTCTTAGACGATGCCGACGTGCCGAAATATGCGCACGCCGTCAACTTGTGCGAAGTGTTTTACGGCTTCGCACAAAGAGCAGGCGAAACCGTCGCGTATGATGCTTTGAACACCTTGCGCGCGGCAGGCATTGAAGAGCGCAATGACATGGACGCGAACTTTTGGCAGGACGCGGGGAAGATCGTCGCAACACAACGCGGCAACGGTCACGGCATAGCGTTAGGCGATGCTTTTTGCGTCGCTCTGGCGCGTCGTTTGAGCGCCAGACATCGTAGCGGGCGATAGACCAGAGTTTGGGCCAATTAACGACTTGCAGCTTGCACACGTCATTTTCTTCCGATGAGCGAACTACAAAGCAAAAACGAGCTATCCGGAATGAACGCACCGTTCAGCGGCAATGCAAAAGCGGCAAGTTGGCAGCACAGCGAGTGCAACTTTTACCGAATAAGGGAGAAACATGTTTGTTAAATGCTCAGATGGAACCATTGTCAACTTGCTGATGGTAACTGCCTTCGGGACTGAAGAAAGTATCCAGCAGAATCATACACGCCGAGAAAAAGAGTACGCAGTTATTGCTCACTTGGGCGGTAGCCCTGTGTCTTACAGAAACCATCCAACGGATAGTCAAGTGCGACAGAACGACAGGTATTTGATCCAAATGACCAATACGTGCTCGAAAGAAGAAGGAGAACTTGTTGTTCAAAGGATTTTTGACGCTCTGCGAGATGGTGCAAAAATCGTTGATTTGCAAAGCGGTCTCAGTTGAACATCTGCACGAATATTTAAATATTCAGGCTTTTAGAATTTTGAATTTTTGAATTTTCAAAATTTCAGCAACGCAAAATGATAATCACTGTCGCGTCCTTCAAAGGCGGAGTTGGAAAAACTACAACGGCGGTTCATCTGGCCGGATGCTTCAACGCGACCGCACCGGCACTTCTCATAGATGGCGACCCGAACCGCAGCGCGACCGGCTGGAGCAAACGCGGCAGCTCGCCCAATGGCTTGCCATTCAAAGTAGTCGACGAGCGTCAGGCCGCGCGCCATGTGCGCGACTTCGAGCAGATCATAATTGACACGCAGGCCAGGCCGTCGCGCGAAGACTTGGAAGCTTTAGCCGATGGATGCGACTTGCTCATTTTGCCGACGACGCCGGACGCTCTGGCGCTGGATGCACTGATGCAAACCGTTGACGCACTGCAATCGCTTGGTACGAGCCGTTATCGAGTACTCGTGACAATGACGCCACCGCGCCCCAGCCGCGACGGTGAAGAAGCGCAGAGCACTTTGCGCGAAGCCGGATTGCACGTTTTCGAGACATTGATTCAGCGCCGTGTCGCATTTCAAAAGGCCGCGCTGTCAGGCGTCTTGGTGAATGCCGTCGCCGATCCACGCGCACATCTTGGGCATAACGAGTACTCGTTGCTGGCCCAAGAAATTATGCGCGACTTGAACAAACCCAAAGCAAAAACGAACCGAGGTGCGAAGTGACGAATAACGCGAACGGCAAGGTGACAAGCAAGTTTGCGGCGGTTCTGGCAGCAACGAAAAGTGTGCCGGATGCTGAAATACAAGAAGAGTTGTCCACTCCACAAAAGCCCGTGAAAACGGCTGCAATCTCCAAACAACGCATTGAAGCTGAAGACGGATCGTCACGTCGCGTCGGGCGCCCCAATGCGAAACGAAGCGATCCCGACTTTGTTCAGACGACGGCTTACATTCGCAAGGACACACATAGAGATGTGAAAATCGCACTGCTGCACGAAGGCCAGGAGCAGGAGTTTAGCGAGTTGGTGGAAGAACTCTTGTCGAATTGGTTGAAGTCGAATATCTGAAATTTTGGAGTTTCAAAGTTTTAGATATTCAAAATTTTGTAACTAAAAGAGAAAGCAGCAAAGGCGTCGGCTGGAAAATTATTTCAGGAGTTCGGTGAAACAGGATGAGCCAACTGCAACCACACGAAACAATCAAGATTGAACCCTTTCAACTTGTCATATCTGAAAAGTCCGCCAAGTCCGTTTGGGAACTATCAGGCGAATCTATCATAAGAGAGACTTTCTCTATATTGAACGCCATTGCACCGGAAAATGCGGATGGAAAATTTGAGTTCGCAAGCTATCCTGACACACTTATTTTGTCGGGAAATTATGTCGTCGTGGTAGAAGGCCAAAAGATTGAGCTCCCAGATTGGCCGGTTCACACCACCTTTTATCCCACAACTGACGGCATTGCTTATATGATTGGCGGGGGCGCGCAAGCCTTGACGTTGCCCGCTGACATTCCTGATCGCCAAGAATTTTTAGACAAGCTGCAAACACGCAATCAAATGGCAGGCTTCAGATTGCCGACAATTCTGAAAAAATTTATCGCAGAACTTGCGAGGCCAAGAGTTCTATCGGTAAAAAGCGACATATTACCGCCGGTACTCTGCTTCACTGGGGACAATATCAACCGAGCCGCTGTCACCGCTTTTTCTCGTATTGCCCAATGGCAAACTGGGGAAAAATACTTTCGAGGCTTTGAGCAAGAATTTAAAAATCTGAAAATCACCGTTTCCCTTCCTAACGGCGATCAAGCCGCAAGCCTTTGGGAATTTTTGCAGCGCGGCGGCGCAGCAATGGTGAAAGCACATTATGCACTTTGGGCACGCTATTATGAGCAAGTAAGCGACGGCCTAAAAGTGCAACAAGATGTCCTTGTTAATGTGAACGATTTTTGCCGCGACTTGGGATACACGAAAGCTGTCAACGGCGGATACAAGGTGGAAACCAAGCAACGCGCAATGCGGTTGCTTGAGGCACTCACAACCACAGAAATGGCGGCGACTTATCAAGTACCTGGGACAAGGAAGGGTCACGTCAAAATGCGGCGCCTCAAAGGCACCATCTGGCGGCGCGGCTTGGAAGCCGAAGAGCGTGACACTTATGAGGGTTTGTTTGGTCCAACCCGTATTGGCGACCCGAGCGCATGGATACCGGAAGGCTTCTCATTTTCACCTGGCGCGTGGTATGCCGATGAGGAATGGCGGCGCTACAACAAATTCGTCGGGAAAATCGGCGCGGGCTTGATGAACCTCCGCTGCGATAGAGACGAATGGGCAATTCTCATCGGCGGCTATTTAGGCACACTGGCGCGTGTTGACCAATACCGACCGCGCCGATTGAAAATTGCCACAATCTTAGAGAATACCGGTTTGGGCGAGGCCATAGGACACCGACAAACGCAATCCCGTGAGAAATTCTTTCGCGCACTTGACCGGCTGCAAGAAGAAGGCGTTATCACCGACTGGAAAACCGAAGGCTTTGATGATGCCGACGTTGATCCGGACGACTTGGCAGCACTGGCGGAATACAGCGCAAAAGATCCCTACCCACTCGGCGATTGGCGTGGCTGGATTGTGGAATTTACTTTCAATTTTGCCGCTGATATGCACCGGTTGGAAACACGCGAGGTGAAAGCTGTTGCAGCCAAAACCAAGCGCACAAGAAAGAGGAAAGAGAAAAACGAGACTTGAGGTTTGTGCAAACCTACCCACCCACGCCGTGTAGTTTATGCAAATCTACCCACCTACGCCGTGTAGTAAACCCACCCACGCCATGTAGTAAACCCACCCACGCCATGTAATTTTCACGCTCAAAAACCGCCCTAATAGCTTTAATAGCTTTAAGAGTGCCACTCACGCTGATTGCGTGGCGGCCTCCAAGGTATATTTTCCGAGGCGTTAGCGCACGAACCTTCAAAGCGAACGTCAAAGGAAAATTACGCAATGAGTACAGAAACCCCGACCCCAAACCCCGCACTTTTAAATGATCTTGCTGGTGAATTTTTAGAACAAGAGGCAATTTCGCGCGAAGCAGTTTCATCCGGTAAAGCGCCCGGTCCGACAACCGGCTTAGAGAAACTTGATGAAGAAATTGGTGGCTTCATGGCGCGCGGGCTTCATGTTCTTTTAGCGGCCCCAGGCGCTGGCAAAACTTCTTTAGCTTTACAAGTCGCCGGAACTTGCGGATGTCCTGCGCTTTACGTGACTTCCGAAATGCCCCGCGTGGAACTCCTGCGCCGAATTATCGCACGTACCACCAAGACCTACTTGGGCAAGCTGCGCGGCGGTAAATCGAGCGATGATGAGCTGCGTCCTCTTATCGTCCAGGCCGCACGAGCGTGTCCGATGCTGGCACTCTACGACGCGACGACTGCAACCGCAACCGTTCCCGAGATTCACAAGAAAGCCGATGCCTTGCGCGCACGCTTTGAAGCATCTCACGTCCTCATCATTGTAGATTCCGTAACCGATTGGGCTTTGGGCGTAGCAAGCCAAGTGGGTGGCGACGAGGCGCAACAAGCTAAAACCGAATACATGGTAGCAGAGACAGCGCTAAATGGATTAAAAACTTTGACCACCGATCTGTCGGGCGCAGTCTTAGCCATCGCGCACCGCAACCGGGCCGGGCAAAATGCCAGAGGGGGCGAACGGCTGCACGCGGCCAAAGGCACTGGGCGGTATGAGTACATCGCTGAAAGCGTTTGGGATTTAGACCGCGACACCGCACAAGAACCAGACGCAAAGCAGCGCACTAAGGCCGAATTGACCATCTTGAAAAATCGGCATGGAAGCGCTGGAATTTCAATCGATCTTCTTTTTGAAGGTCGATTGCAGCAATTCACAGAGGCTTGAAGACCTGCGGAGTGAAGAATCGAGTACTGGATCTGATTATTTCAAACGTTTTCAAATGTCTACAGCTCGTCCTCATTTTAGTTTGCGTGAACTTGAAGAGCTTGACCCGCAATCAAGTACTCGATCTGGCCATGAGCAGCGTTTCCTGTGTCCGCTTTGTGGCGGCGACAAGCCCCGTGACGCAGCGCATCGTTCTTTTTGCGCCAACCTCGAAACCGGCGCATGGAACTGCAAACGCTGCAAAGCCACCGGCAAACTCACCGATTTTTGGGTCGAGCGCCCGAAACTATCGCGCCGCGAACATTCCCGTAATGCGCTTAAATCCGCATTTACTCTCGAATCACCAAAGCTCCAAGCCGAACCGGCAACCACGTCCAACTGGCGCGCTCAGCTCAAAGGGCTACAGCCGTTGCAAGGCACGGCAGGCGAAGAGTACCTAACAGGGCGCGGCATCGCGCTTGAAGTCGCGCACCTTGTGGGCACTCGCTTTTCCGGCGACTTTTACGGGCGCTGTGCCGTCGTCTTTCCGATACGTAATCGTGCTGGCGCATTGGTGGCCGCGAGTGGGCGCTACATCGACGGGCGCGATAATCCCAAAACCCGAATCGCGGGCGCCAAGCGCGATGGTGTTTTCTTCGCACCCGTCCAACTTCCAAGCGGGCGCATATTGCAATCTTTCGACAAAGACGCGCCCGCCGTCATTGTCACTGAGGCGCCAATAGATGCGCTCTCGATTGCCACAGCAGGCTTTCCGGCCATTGCGTTATGTGGCACCTCCGGCGCGGTGTGGCTGTATAAGGCGTGCGGTTTCCGACGTGTTTTGCTGGCTTTCGATGCGGACGATGCAGGCGACAATGCAGCAGCGTCGATGACGAGCGATTTGGCAAATTACGGTGCTTCCTGCGAGCGTTTACGCCCTGAGAACGGCAAAGATTGGAACGAAGTGCTTTGCATATCCAGCGCGGCGCTGACCGAACTTCTGGCTGTGGGCGTGTTGGTCGATACAACACGCGCGGCCACTGACAACGAGTACTCGATCTTCGATGACCAAGAGGGATAAGCCATCGGAGTATCGTCTCGTTGCAGCATGTTTGAGTTGCTACATTGATGTGTTTTGTTTCAATTCAATATGAACAGTGATAACATAGTGGTGGTAAAGCGGCGCAAATAAAAAAGTGTAGAACACAATGCATCAAGATCCTCGCGGCTACTTCTACCGCTCCAAGCGCATTGGCGACAGGGTAACGCGCCAGTACATTGGGCGCGGTGCCGAGTGCGAAGGCATGGTGCAGCTGGAAGCGTTGCAGCGAAAGGCGGAGGCCGAGGAACGACGAGCACAGCGCGAAGAACGTGACCGGCTCGAAGCGTTGGATGGCGCGGTTAAAAGTTTTTGCGCGCAGGTGACGGCGATCATGCACTTGGTTTTACAAAGCCATGGATACCATCAACACGCGCGTGGACAATGGAGGAAGCAACGTATGACACAGGTAATTGAGGCCAATGAAGATGACTTGGGGCCACCCCACCTCGCTAAGGTCGCATCCGATACAGTCCAATCCGGCAAAATCGAACCTCATAGAGTGAATCTGGGTAAAGCCAAACTCGACCAAAGCGTCGTATCGTGCCTTTTGCTGTTGTTGGAAACAGTTAACACCGATGAGGCAGCGCGTCACGAGTTTTTCGAGATCCTGGATGAGCACGGCGTGACGGCGGATGTGACGCGGCTGCAGAACTGTGAAGCGCACCTCGAAAATTCTTTAGTGGAAGCCTTTTACCCCCGAGATGACGTTTTCTTGCGGGAAAACTAGGAGCGCAATTTAGCCGCTATGCGCCAGGAGCTCGCGGGCGACCATGCATCGCCGCTGGAGCGTCTGTTAGTGGAGCGCATCGTGATGTGCTGGTTGGATCTGCAGCTTTGCGGTAAGAAGATGGCGGAGCAGCACGATTTCATGCCGCTCGATGTAGCGGCCTATCAGCACAAGCGTCTCGAACAGGCGCACAAGCGTTATGTGTCGTCAATCAAGGCGCTGGCCGAAGTGCGTAAGTTGCAGTTGCCGACAATGCAGATCAACATCGGTCAAAAGCAGGTCAACCTTGCCCAAGGCATGCCGCAAGTGAACAGCGAACTGACGTAATCGAGTACTCGACTTTCCACGAGGGATGAAGCGGCTCTCCTGAATGACTTTTGTTGGTATCTTCAGAGGTGCCAAAAGTGGCGTTGGAATTACTCCGCACAAGTGCAAAGTATTTAGAGTTCGCCGATTTGCCCAACGACGAGTGGTTATGGATGTGTGCGCACGCTGATTATAGGCTGTTCTACATCGGACACACCGGCGGTATTGGTTTTTAGTGCGTTGTTAGTTTAACTTGCGTGTATGGTGAGTGAGATCTACAAGTGTCCGGCGTGTGAGGAATCGGAGCCGGTGATTCGTTTTGGTTTGAATCGTTGCG
>JAABUK010008402.1_pt1 | contig 14507 bp, 12 predicted proteins | sample 5559141 | NCBI WGS metagenome assembly JAABUK01 (sample SAMN10711869, study PRJNA513367) | rock metagenome | isolation source: Antarctica rocks | place: Antarctica: Victoria Land, Pudding Butte nord | collected 2016-01-03
GCCCGGCGGCATCGTCGGCGTGATCGGGCCGAACGGCGCGGGCAAGACAACGCTCTTTCGCATGATTACGGAGCAGGAACAGCCGACGCGCGGCACGATTCGCAAAGGCGAAACCGTCACGCTCGCTTACGTTGACCAGAGCCGCGCTCTCGATGCGAATAAAACGATCTGGGAAACAATTTCGGGCGGCCAAGATGTCGTGCAACTCGGCTCCCGCGAAGTGCCGTCGCGTGCGTATGTCGCGCGATTCAACTTCAGCGGCTCGGATCAGCAAAAGAAAGTCTCGCAGCTATCGGGCGGTGAACGCAATCGCGTGCATCTCGCGCGCATGTTGAAGGAAGGCGCGAACGTTCTCTTGCTCGACGAGCCGACCAACGATCTCGATGTCAACACGATGCGCGCGCTCGAAGAAGCACTCGAAAACTTCGCGGGCTGCGCCGTCGTCATTAGCCACGACCGCTGGTTCCTAGACCGCATCGCCACGCACATCCTCGCCTTTGAAGGCGACAGCCGCGTTGTCTGGTTCGAGGGCAATTACTCTGAATACGAAGCAGATCGCCGCGCACGCTTAGGCCAAGCCGCAGACCAACCGCACCGCATCAAATATCGCCAACTGACACGCAATTAAAATAGAGATGAAGTCTTAAGTTACAAGTGATATATAAATTCAATAGAACAAACTCATCACCTATGGCGAAAGAGAAAACGGTTACTTGCAAAGGAAGCAATACAGAAGGGGGGAATTGCAGAATTAAATCCGGCCCTTCTGGTTACTGTCACATTCACGATCCTAAAAGAATTGCAGAACGCGAATCTAAGAAGAAAGCCGCTGAAGCTGCCGGGCAAGGAGCATGGAAGAAAGGTGAGCGACTGAGAGAGGTTATGGAAGTCGTGATGTCAACCTGTAAAGCAAAGGGTTGGGAAGCTGAAACCACTAATTTAGATAAGGAGAATTGGCGTTATGCAACAATCTCGGTAGAGCGAACATTGATGGTTAACCACTCTTACGACACAATCAGGGGTAACTTTGATATTACTGTTAATGACGAGGGCGTCAAAGTTTCCCGCCAGAAGACATCGTTTTATGGATATGGAATTGAAGATTTACATGATGGAGTTATGGCTGAGGTTAGTCGTCTTCCTTGGATTGAATCAAAGAAAAAACCTTCGCTAAAGTCTCCCAGTGATTTGGAACAATTGAGCCGCTTATTACGAAGATTTCATGTTGTCGCACGGCAGCTTAGGCATCGACATAAAAACCGAGAGACATTAGACATCAAAGATGAATATGACGTTCAAGATTTGCTACATGGACTGCTAAAGACACTATTTGATGATGTGCGCTCAGAAGAATATACTCCTAGTTATGCTGGTGGAGCATCGAGAATGGATTTTCTTTTGAAAAGCCAAAAGGTTGTAATCGAAACAAAAACCGCTAATGCTAAATTGAGAGATAGACAAACAGGTGAACAACTTATTATTGATATAAAGCGCTATCAATCTCATCAGAATTGTGAAACGCTTGTATGTTTTGTATATGATCCTGATGGCTATATTAGAAACCCAAAGGGACTTGAAAATGATTTGGGTGGTAAACACAATGATGTTGATGTGCATGTTTTGGTCGTACCCCAATAGAAGTTCCAAGCTCGGCTAACAACTCGTTCCAGCCGCCCGCGCCGCGATACAATATGTTAGATGTTAATTGCCAATTCATCGGTTCCGCTAACATCTAGTATCCTATATTTTTCTTTTACAATGCTTTACAACACGAAACAGCTTTACACTCCGGCGCTCGAAGCTTACGAGTTCAACGAGCGCGCGTTGATTGTCGATACGGAGACCATCGGCGCGGGCGCAGGCATCGAGATTATCGAAATCGCGCTGGCGGACGCGGCGGGCAATGTGTTGTTCGACACGCTGGTGCAGCCGGTTTTCAACGCTCTGCCGCCGCCGTCGAAGCACAAGCGATTCGACAAGGCGGAGTTAGCAAACGCGCCGCATTGGACGGACATCTGGCCGGAAATCGAAGCGTTGATTGACGGCAAATTGCTTGTCGCCTACAACGCGAGTTTCGACCGGCGCGCGCTCTCCGCGACATGCTCGCGCTACCGGCAAACAACGACGGAGCGCGGTTGGCGTTGCGCGATGCAGTTGATAAAGAAAACAGTCGGTACAAAAAAATCGCTGACGTTGGATGAAGCGTGCGCGCGCTACGGTTTGTGCGGCGGCACTCATCGCGCGCGCGCAGACGTGCTGGCAACGTGGCGATTGCTCAAGGCCGCGATGACAATTAAGGCCGCGTAGCTCATCGAAGAATCAATTACTCCGCATTAAGTAGACCATGAAACACAAAAAGAAGCGGGACGCGAGTTTACAATTGCGTCCCGCTTCTTTTTGTTTACTTAATGCCAATTAAATTACTGCGAGACGTTGAGCGTCGCATCGTCTATGACGAAGGACGTTTGCAGGGACGCGTCTTCGGTGGCGGTAAAGTAAACGCGCACGGTCTGGCCTTTGTAGGCGAGCACGTTGAAGGATTTCAGCGTGTAGCCGGTTGATGCCGACAGATTCGAGTACGTTCCGAGCGTTGTAATCAAAGTGCCGCTCGAATCTCTTAGTTGCACGCTTATTTTGTCGTAGGCGCTGGTGGTCGTCGTTTCCGCCGTGTCGATGTGCAGATAAAATTGAAGCGTCGCGGCGGTTGCCGTCGAAGGAATCGTGACCTGCTGGTAGAGTGTGTCCGTGTGAGCCGAACCGTAGCCGTCGAGCCATGCGTACCATGTTCCCGCGTGTGCGGCTTCGGATGTCGAATTGGTAATCACGCCGCTCGTCGTCGTCCAGCTCACGTTGCCGGATTCAAAGCCGGGATTGGCGAGCAGTTGCGAAGTAGTAGATGGCGGCGCTGATGTAATTAACGAGTAGAGTAGGCGATTGGGCGAGCCTGTTCCGGCGCTGGTGATGTGGTTGAGCGTCGAGCCGTTGATGATCGCAGAGGTCACAGTCGCGGGCGAAGCCGACGGGTTCGATTGCAAGTAAAGCGCGGCCACGCCGACGACGTGCGGCGTCGCCATTGACGTGCCGCTGATCGTGTTGGTCGCCGTCGTGCTTGTGTACCAAGAAGAAGTGATGTTGAGTCCGGGCGCGAAGATGTCTAGGCATGTGCCGTAGTTGGAGAACGAAGCGCGTGCGTCCGTGTTGGTGCTTGCGCCGACGGTGATTGCGCTTGCGACGCGCGCGGGCGAAGAATTGCACGCATCCAGATTGTCGTTGCCAGCCGCGACTGCATAAGTCACGCCGTCGTTGATTGAATTGGTGACAGCCGTATCGAGCGCGCTGGAGATGCCGCCGCCCAAGCTCATGTTAGCGACGGCGGGCTGACCCGCTTGATGATCGGACGTGACCCAGTCAACGCCCGCGATGACGCCGGAGTTGCTGCCCGAACCGGTGCAATCGAGCACGCGCACGGCGACGAGCGTGACGCCTTTGGCGACGCCGTAGGTTGCGCCTCCGACTGTGCCGGAGACGTGCGTGCCGTGGCCGTTGCAGTCGGTTGTGCCGTTGCCGTCCGTGATCGCCGTGTAGCCGGAGATGGCGCGCCCGCCGAACTCCGTGTGCGTTGTCAGAATGCCTGTGTCTATGATGTAGGCTTTCACGCCCGCGCCTGTGTTGGTGTAGTTGTATGTGCCGTTCAAAGGCAGATCGCGCTGGTCTATGCGGTCAAGTCCCCATGTGGCGTTGCTCTGTGTCGCGTTGAGACTCATCAATTGGTCTTCTTCGACGTAGGCGACGCTCGGATCGAGCGCGAGGCTTTGTGCCTGCTCTAATGTTAGCGTGGCGGAAAAGCCTTTAAGCGCGCGGTTGTATTGATGCTTGCGATAGCCGCCGCCGTGCAAAGCGATAAGATTGCCGGACGCTGTTTCGACGTCTGCAATGTCATCGTTGAGAACGACGATGTATTCGCCGGGAATAAATTTGTCTGCGGGAGCGTGGCGAAATTTGGCTTTGTTCTTCGGTGAAGAGTTGGATTTAGCGGCAGACTTATCCGCCTTGTTCGGGTTTTGGGCGTGGCTGGAAATTGAAAGGAACATCGCGGCGCAAAGAGCGACGCAGATTGTGAACGCAACAAGCTTCTTCATTTTTTCTCCGGGGTTGTGTGGGTTGTTCGTTGATGTGTGAAGCATTGAGCAAAAACGACGGCGTCCGCGCGGGCGCACTCTGCTCAAAAGGAAAATTGCTGCGGCGGTATAAAGGAAGAAAGAACGCCGGACACGCCGGTTTATGAAAAGCGAAGTTGCTTTGCGGGGTAAAACGAAAAACAGCACGAGAGAAAAGCTGTATCAAGTTGAACTCTTCGGTATTGACGAATGAACAATGAACGGAAACGATGTCGGTAGTATTCAGACGGATCGCTAACAAGTTATGAAGCGCGCGCGAGATTAGCGCCAAGCGCCGCGAATGTCAATGTTTTCGGGAGACACGTTTGAGGTTTTGTGTGAGTTGCCGAATGCAGACAAGGCTCTGGTATATGAACGCCGATTTCGAGATGGAGTTGGCGGCGCAGCATCGCGCGGAAGTGTACAGGCGTTCCAGCCAGTTCGATAAAATTAATCGCAGGCTCGCCCCGCATCTGCTATGGCTCGCAAAGCGCGGCGATGCGTTGCTGTTAGAAGACGAATCTCCAAACGGAACGCTTGCCGCAGAAGCAAAACAACGCGGCGTCGAGCTTGTGTCGAAGCCTCGCGCAGGAGATCAAAGTGATAGAATTTTCACGCCGTGGGGCTGGACGAAAAGCGCCGTCGCATCCGGCGAAAGCACAGGCGCAATTGTGCGGCATCCGTCGCTTGAAACAGTCTTGCTCGTTAATTCAAAGCTGTGGAGTTACGCGCTCGAACAAAAACTCGGCGTCGCTTTGAAGCATTCCGCGACGGCAAAGAGTTTTGATGAATTGCAGTCGATCATCGAACGCGCGTGCCCGAAGGCGAACGATAAATGGGTCGTCAAAAGTCCTTTTGGATTTGCCACGCGTGATCGTGTGTTGGGGCGCGGCGCGGTGCTTGAAAACGCACAGGCCGTCTGGGTGCGGCGGCGTCTGGCTCTCGGCGAAACATTGCTGTTTCAACCATGGCTGGATGTTGTGCGCGAATACGGCGTTGTGATGAACATTCAAGAAAGCGGCGAAGTCGTCATCGAAGGCATCAGCGATCTGCAAACAAACGGCGCGGGCACGGGCTACGGCTATTTACTCGGACGCGAAATCGATCCGCAAAGAAAAACAGAGCTTGAAAAATTTGCAGGCATCGTCGGCGCGCGGCTTTTTGAAGAAGGCTATACGGGCGCTGCCGGAATGGACGCGCTCGAACATGCGAATGGTCTTCATCCGCTGCTTGAAATCAACGCGCGCCTCACGATGGGGCATGTCGCCGTTGCCGTCGAACAGGCGCTCAATCCATTAACGCCTGTTCTATGGCGCACGAAATAAAGCAGGAATAGAATTGAGCAATTGCGGCATCTAATATCTGCCAGCCTTATATAATTTATGATGCAATTTTCAAACGCTATCTCGGGCTGGCGCAGTACATGCAAACAAGAAAGCGCTGCGTTAAAATAAGCGCATATCGAAACGGAGTAAATAAAATGGAAAAAGCAACTTTCGGAGCGGGCTGTTTCTGGGGCGTCGAAGTGGCGTTTCGTCAGCTCAAGGGTGTCACGGCAACGCAGGTCGGCTATCTCGGAGGCAGCCTCTTGAACCCGACATACAAGGATGTGTGTTCGGGTCGCACAGGCCATGCCGAAGTCGTCGAAGTCACTTACGATCCGGCGCAAAGCTCTTACGAAGATTTGTTGAAAGTCTTTTGGGAGAATCACGACCCGACACAGCTTAACCGGCAAGGGCCGGACATCGGCGATCAGTATCGCTCGGCGATTTTCTTTCACACGCCGGAACAGGAAACTGCGGCGCGCGCATCCCTTGCGCAACTCGATGCGAGCGGACGTTTCAAGCGTCCCATCGCCACAGAGATTACTCTCGCATCGGAGTTTTACCGCGCGGAAGAATATCACCAGCAGTATCTGGAAAAACGCGGCATGGCGCATTGCCATATTTAGGAACTGTGGAAGCACTGAAAACAGTTCTCAGGCATAAGTTTACTATGGCCAACCAGTTCAAGCCGGGGACAAGCGCGCTCGTGTCGAGCGACTATCGAATCGGCACACTATAGTTGGCAACGAGCGCGCTTTTCTGACATGGCTCTACTTTCTCCAGTCTACTTCATTCCGATGGATGAAGACGCGCGGGTTGGATGGCTCATGGCTGCACATCATGCTGTCTGTTCGCTGAACTATTCCTTATGCATGATCCCGGTGTGCGGCTTTCTTAATTACATCCACTCAATAAGGCCACCGGCGTTGGAAAGTTATAAGCCCGGAGAAACTGCCTGAAGTTTATTGCTCACTCAAAACTATCGAATGCCGCGCGTGAACCGAGAAACGCGCGGCATTCGACTTGTGGCAATCACCGATCACTTTCCGCAATCGCTATCGCTTCTGGTGATGATGGAACTGAAGCGCTGTTGTCTTTGAACTGCACTGTGCCTGTGGGCTTGCCGCCAGCACTCGACGCGACGCTTGCCGTGAATGTCACGGCTTGCCCGTACTCCGCCGGATTAAGCGAGGAAGTAACGCTGATTGCCACGTTCGGCTGCGTGACGTTGAATGTGCGGTCAACAGATGTCGCGGCGTTGTTTTTGCTGTCGCCTGCCTGCATCGCTCTGACTGTTACCGTGCCGACGCCGTTGATCGTCACGGTGTTGCCGCTAATGCTAGCGGGGCCGGAAACAATGCTAAAGCTGACAGGCAAGTTTGATGAAGCAGTTGCACTGACGTTGAAAGGCGCGTCGCCATAAGTCTTGTTCGGCAGCGCGGCGAAGGTGAATCTGCGTGACGCGAATACGATAAAGCAAGTCATGGCGGAATCGTCCGGCCTCGACTTCCGCGTTCAAATCCCGATGCGTGGCGCAGATAACGCGCACGTCTATTTTGCGCGGGCGCGACTCGCCGACGGGCGTAATCTCTCGTTCTTGGAGAACGCGCAGCAAACTCGTCTGCACGCTTGCGGGGATGTCTCCGATCTCGTCCAGAAAGAGCGAGCCACCGCTTGCGGCTTCAAAGAGTCCGATCTGGTCGCCGACTGCGCCTGTGAAGGAGCCTCGTTTGTGTCCGAACAATTAGCTGGCAACAAGTGCTTCGGTGAGGTGTTCGGCTGCTTCGCTCAGGAACGTGACGTTTCCGTGTTCGTCCGTAATCAACACGCCGAGCCGCAGTTGGTCGAGTGTCGAAAGTAAGTCTTCATTCGACCCCTCGAGCCGCTCGTTCACTTCTGCAAGTTGGTTGTTGGCTTGTGCCAGCCTGTCGCTCTGCTCGACGACTTCAGTTGTGCGCCCGGCTACCTTCGTTTCCAACTGCCGCGTTCGCTGCACGAGATGTTTGACACGCAAGCGATAGCCGCCGACGCCAAGCAACACGAAAGAAAAGCCGCACAGCAAGTAGAACGGCACGGTCTGATAGAAATGCGGACGCAGATAGAATTCGGTTGCTGCGCCCGTTTCATTCCATACACCGTTGTTGTTGCCGGCAAGCACGCGGAAGCGATAGTCTCCGGGCGGAATTTTTGTGTAAATGGCGACGCGCCGTGTTCCCGCATCTATCCATTGCTCGTTCATCAACTTTACTGTTCACATCTGAACAGCTTAACCTAAATGCCAACAGAATCCAGCACCATTATCGTTTAAGCAATTATCCTAACGCGCAAATGTTGGAAGCTATCGCATCAGTGTTATAAGATGATCGCAATAAAACTGCAACCGCGCACCTTAAATGAATAGTTACTATGATTTCACAAGGCAGGCAACATTCCTTTCGAGAAGTGAGTTGGTGAGCAACACTAGAGGCGCTGAACAGGAGCAAGTTCAGCGCCTCTTTTTTGTGCGGATTCGGAAAAATGAGCGATTTATTAAAGGGCATCGCCGCCGTGATTTTCGATGTGGGCAATACGCTCACCCGTCCCGACTGGCAGAGAATCACGGCGCATACGGAAAAGCATTTTGCGCTCTGCCCGGATGAAGCAAGCTTGCAGCGTAGTCTTTGCAAAGTTTTGCGTGAGGCCGATGCGAACGCCGATTTCCTGCGCACGCTCGCGCAAAAAGGCATTGCCGCCAACTGGCACTTCCGGCGCGTCTACATGAAGCAAGGCCTCGACGAATCGCAACTCGCGCAGCTTTCCGATGCGCTCGATGAGCTTCACCGCGAGCGTCATTTGTGGACGGCGATTAACGAAGAGGCCGTACACGTTCTGGACGAACTCAAGCGGCGCGGGCTGCGGCTCGCTGTTATTTCAAACTCCGAAGACGGGCGCGTCGCAGAGCTTTTACAGGCGCTCGACATTTTTCATCGCTTTGATTTATGCGTCGATTCACACCTTGTGGAATATGCAAAACCGGATGCGCGCATTTTTCTCGACACCGTCCATCAATTAAACGTCGAACCGCAGCAAGCCATCTACGTCGGAGATTCTTCTACGCAGGACATCTTAGGCGCAAGCGAAGCAGGACTGCGCGCCGTTCTTTACGATCCGCTCAATCTGCAACCTGAAGCAAACGTCCTGTGCATCAAGACACTTCAGGAACTCGTAAGCTTATAAAAAAGCAGCAAACTCGATTTGCGCTTCATTTCTAAAGCAACGAAATCATGCGCGACGATTCGCCGATGACTGCGTATCTTTAATGCTGTTCGATGACGACGCGCGTGTTCGTAGGCACAACGGTAGTTGTTTTATCCTCTTCCGTTGCGACAGGCGGCGCGAGCAGATTGCGTGCGATTAGCAGGCGCGCGAGAATGCGTAGTTCGTTGCGTTGAAAGCGGTCTGCGACGGCCTTCGTGCGCTCGAAATCCGTGCTGAGCAGGGCTGATAATTCTTTGTTGTACTGCGCGGAAAGCATCGCTATCGGTTTGGAGGCGAAGCTCATCAACGCTTCATCTTCGCGCATAAACTCCGGCGCGATGAAGCCGCCGAGCACCGTTGCCGCGTTCACGAGTTCATTGAGTTGATCGACCATCGGCTCGACGACGACAAAACTATGCGCCGGATCGACGAGCGCAGCGGCACGCGCAACTTGAAATTGCGCGGCGAGTTGCGCGAGATTTCGCGGGCGCGGAGTAATCGCGCCGCGTGATTCGTCCAGCAGTTGCTGCGCGAGCTTCTGCTGCCCTTTTTCTTTCGCGTTGATGGCGAGGGCGGCGAGCGCCGTCGCACGCGCGTCGTTCGAGCGAACGCGCGTCAGAGATTGTCTCGCATCTTCGATTTTGCCTTTTTCGACGGCGCTCGCAAGAGCCTGCCGATCAAGTTCTGCAAGCGCTTGTTTGCGTTCGAGCGGATCGGTAATTTTGTCGTTGATGATCGAGCGCGCGCGGTCTGCATTGCCTTCAGCTAAAGTTTTGGAAGCGGCCTGTTGAATCATCTGGCTGCGCATCTCCGGCGAGGCTTTCGCTGTTAGCGCCAAAATATCGTCGGCGGTTCCCTTTTCGAGCGCTTTCTGATAATCGGCCTGTACGCCCGCATCATTATCACCATCGTCGCCGACACCGTCCGTAGCTCTTAGTGTTACTGCGTCTTCATTCCTTTTTTTGAAGACAGCAATCTTGCGGCGCACTTCGGCAGCACGCGCGGGCGCATACTTTTCAATCTCCGGCAGCGCAGACTCGAATTGATTCAGGTAATAAGATTTACCGGACGACAGGCTCAAGATAGCGTTGGCAAGCATGTTCGCTAAATCTTGCATGGCCTGTTTGTTCAAAATCGGCGCGGCGTCTTTTGCGGTGGCGGGGTGCATTTGCAAAAGACTTATCGCCACGCTCGCCGAACCATTCTCGAATGAAAGATTTTCCGCGCGCAGTTTTTTAACTATGTCTGTGGCGAGCTTAGTTGCCGCATCGCGGTCTTTTTTCTCTAACTTGAAAACGATGTCAGGCAGTTGCGAAGAAATGCCGTGCGAGAGGCTTTCTTCCGCGACTTCGAGCGCTTGCTTCGGCTCGCTCGTCGCCATTTGTGCGGCGAGAGCCAATTCAGTTTGCGATTCTGTATCCGGCAAACCGTAACGCTTGCTGGCGAGCGTTGCCGCAGGCGAAGCGGGCGGGCGCGTCGCGCGCAGGTATTCGAGAGCGAGCCGCGCGTCGTGTGCCGCGATCATCAGTAACACTTCGCTGCGCAACTGCATCGTCATCTGCTTCGCCATCATGCCGAAGCCCATCTCGAAGGATTCGTCGGAATCATCTGCGTCGGCGGGTGTTGTTTCAACAAGCCCGAATATTGCATCTTTGAAAAGAGCGCGGGCGCGTTTTTCGTCGTGCGTCCAGAGAATATCGGCGACGCTGGCGCGCACCAGAGCGCGGTTTTCCGGCAGCCGCAACGCATCAGCGCCGCCCGCTAGTTCGTCCAGCAACGCGAGCGCCTTTCGCTCCAACGCCTGCTGCTCGCTTGTTTTCTGCGGCTGGCCTGCGGCGGTGGTCGTCGTGTCCGTCGTCGTTGCTGGTGTTTGCGCGCTGGCAACGGCTATTGCAGCGAAACAGATTAAAAGCAAGACCATGTAGCAATAGAATTTTTGTTTCAAAGCCATTAGGCGAACTCCAATCGAGAGGCAGGTTATAACTCGTGAGGCGGCGCGCCGGATCGAGCCACCACACGCAGTTTGGATTCGTTCGCCGCGAGATGTCAATAGTTATGTCCATTGCGCCGTATAAAAGTTAAAGCGACTACGCGGGCAAAGTTCGCGTCTGTATGATTACGCAGATCACTCGCGCAGCCTTCGTCTCTTTACGCGCCGCAGGTTTTAGTGAACAATTGCTTTTACAAATTCAGGCAACACAACTTTTATGTGCAAAAAGAGGAGCAAACCGAAATGGCGCAGTGTGAAGTATGCGGCAACGATTATTATCTGGCGTTTGAAGTAGTGACGGCGGGCAAGCGGCACGTCTTCGATTGTTTCGAGTGTGCGATTCATAAACTCGCGCCCGTCTGCGATCATTGCGGCTGCAAAATCATCGGCCACGGCATCGAAAAGATCGGCTCGTTTTACTGCTGCGCCAACTGCGCAAGGCAATCGGGCGAGAGCGGCGCGCGCGACCAACTAAGCCAAACACCACCGTCGTAAGCCTTAGTTTTTACAACTCGCGGGCGAGAGATTAGTCATCAGATTTGGATTAATCCATCAGCCCGATCAATTTTCATAAGCGGCACGTAGCCGTTGCTACAAAGCTATGCAGACTCTCCTGTGCGTTAATAAAATCCGTGTCGCCCTAGTGCTCTGTTTCGCGCTCGCGGCGTTGCTGTCGGCGGCTTGCGGGCGCAACGCATCAAGTTCGCAGGCCAAAGAAAAAACGGATAAAGCGAATGCGGGCGCAGGCAGCGGAGCATCTATTGTGGCGGTCACAACGGCGACGGCTGCCGCGCGCAACGTGCCAGCCTTTATCGAAGCGACGGGCAGCCTTGTCGCCAACGAAACATCCGATGTCGCGCCGCAAACTTCCGGGCAAGTCGTGGCGACGCCCGTCAGCGTCGGCGCATTTGTCCGGCAAGGCGAAGTCATCGCGCGCTTGAATGATCGTGACGCGCGGCTTCGTTTACAGCAGGCGCAGGCCGGTGTCCAGCAGGCGCAGGCCGGTGTCCGTCAAGCCGAAGCCAGACTCGGTTTAAGCAACAATCAACGCTTCGACGCGAGCGCCATCCCGGAAGTGCGCGCTTCTGCTTCCGCGCTCGAATCGGCGCAGGCGAGTTTGCGGCTCACCGAAACGAACGCACGACGCTATGCCGAACTCGTTGAATCCGGCGACGTGGCGCGCAGCGTCTACGATCAATATCGCACACAAGCGGAAACGGCACGCGCCGCCGTCAATACCGCGCGCCAGCAACTCGAATCCACCATCAACACAACGCGGCAAAGCAACAGCGCAATCCAAACGGCGCAGGCCGGTGTCGAGGCGGCGCGCGCGCAAATTGCCATCGCGCAAAAGGCCGTTACAGACGCGATTGTTCACGCGCCTTACAGCGGTTATGTGAGCAATCGTCCCGTCGCTGTCGGCGAATACGTCACGCCCGCGTCCATTATCGCAACAGTGCTTTTGACGAATCCGATCAAGCTGCAATTGCAAGTACCGGAATTGGACGCGCCGCATGTACATACGGGCATGAGCGTTTCCGTGAGCGTGGATGCCTACCCGGACAGAAAATTCGGCGGGCGCATCACGGCGATTAACCCTGCGATTGATCCCGCCTCGCGCGCCGTGACAGTCGAAGCGGCAATTGATAACGCTGACAACGGGCTTCGCTCCGGCATGTTCGTCACGGCGCGCATTACGCAACCCGGCGGCGGCCAAAGCGTTTTTGTCCCGAAGGAAGCAGTGCTCGCCGACCCGAACACGAATTCGTTTCGCGTCTTCGTCATCCAAGATAACGCCGCGCACCTACGCGTTGTGCAAACGGGCGAAGACGAAAACAACATGACGCAAATTATCACCGGCGTGAAGGCAGACGAAACAGTTGCGACCAATAATCTGGAGCAGCTTTACGAAGGCGCGAAAGTGCAGGTGCAATAAAAATAGAAGTTAGTATTCAGGAGTCAGAAGCCAGAATGAAGAAAAGAGCAGAAGCCGCAATGACTACGTGCATGTTAGATAGCACTTACAAATCTTGCCTTTATTCTGACTCCTGACTTCTGTCTCCTGTCTCCTGTTTTTTACCGAGATTTGAGTTATGCAAAAACTTGCCGAAATATGCGTGCGGCGACCCGTCTTCGCGACGGTGATAATTCTCGCGCTAACGGTTGTCGGCGGCTTTTCTTTTTTCACGCTCGGCGTTGACCGCTTTCCGAAAATCGACATCCCGACGGTTTCCGTCTCGACGACCAACGCGGGCGCAGCGCCGCAGGAAATGGAAACCGAAGTCACGGACATACTCGAAGGCGCGGTCAACACGGCAACGGGCATCGACGAACTTCGCTCAAGCTCAAGCACGGGACGCTCGCAGATAACCATTAGTTTCGATCTCTCGAAAGACCCCGACGTGGCGACGCAGGAAGTGCGCGACAAGATAAACACCGTCGTTAATCGCTTGCCCGCCACCGCCGATCCGCCCGTTATCCAGAAGGCCGACCCGGACGCGACGCCGATTATTCTTTACTCGATGACGGGGCCTTATTCCGTGCTGCAATTAACGGAGTTGGCCGACAAGCAAATTAAGCAGCGCCTTGAATCTGCGAGCGGCGTCGGCGACATCTTTATTTACGGCGCGCGCCTGCGCCAGATCAACGTCAACATCGACCCGGATCGCCTGCGCGCTTACAACATTTCGATCACGGATGTTTCCGCCGCGCTGCGCGCGCAAAACCTAGAGCTTCCCGGCGGACGCGTCAACGAAGGCTCCAAGACCATCACGCTCCGAACGATGAGCCGCGTCGCGCGCGTCGAAGATTTCAACGACATCGTCATCGCGACGAAAAACAATTACCCGATTCGTTTGCGCGATCTGGGGCGCGTCGAAGACGGCGGCGTTGATCCCGGCTCGATTTCGAGTTTGAACGGCGGCGCGGCTGTGACTTTAGCGATCCGCAAACAATCGGGCGCGAACACCATCGCCGTTATCAACGCCGTCAAGCAGCGCATGGCGGAGATTATTCCCGTCTTGCCGCAGAATTTGAAATTCGTTGTGATACGCGATCAATCCGAGTTCATCGAGAATTCTTTGCACGCGATTGAGGAGCATTTAATTTTCGGCGGACTGCTCGCCTCGCTCGTCGTCTTTCTCTTTCTGTGGAATTTCCGTTCGACGATCATCGCGGCGATTGCGATTCCGACATCTATCATCGCCGCCTTCGCCTTTCTCGCAGCCTTCGGTTACACGCTCAATCAAATGACGATGCTCGCCTTGACCTTGATGGTCGGCATCGTGATTGATGATGCGATTGTGGTGCTTGAAAACATTTATCGCTTCGTCGAAGAAAAAGGCATTCCGCCGTTTCAAGCCGCGATTGAAGGCACGCGCGAAATCGGGCTTGCCGTGCTTGCGACGACGCTTTCCTTGCTCGCGGTGTTTTTGCCCGTCGGCTTTATGGGCGGCATCGTCGGACGCTTTATGTCTTCGTTCGGGTTGACCTCTGCGGCGGCCATCGCCGTGTCGCTGCTCGTTTCGTTCACACTAACGCCGATGCTTGCAGCGCGCTGGATCAAAGTTAAAAGAGATGAGCCTTTGCCCGCTGGCGAAGCGGCGGTTTCAGCGAGCAAACTCGACGCGAATCAGGCCGATGCTCCGCCGCTAAGAATCGCAGAGCAGAAGGCGCACGAGCCTTCATCGAAGGAATCACGCTGGTATCTCCCGGTTGATCGCACATATAAATGGATGCTCGAATGGTCAATGGCGCATCGCTGGGTGATCGTGCTAATCAGCGCCATCGTCATCGCTT
>JAABUK010008405.1_pt1 | contig 14505 bp, 1 predicted proteins | sample 5559141 | NCBI WGS metagenome assembly JAABUK01 (sample SAMN10711869, study PRJNA513367) | rock metagenome | isolation source: Antarctica rocks | place: Antarctica: Victoria Land, Pudding Butte nord | collected 2016-01-03
TTAATAAATAAAGACTTTTAAAAGGATTAAGACGATAAAGTAGATAAATAAAAACTTTCTAAAATAAAAAAAGAACCTAGGATCCCGTTCACTTTAATAAAAATACTTCCGTATTTTAAATAATATATTAATTATTATACCGATATCTGTTTCTCTATTAATATTAAGGGATATAAATTCGTAAAACCTTTACTTATTTTAATAAAAGCGGTTAACGGCGCGAGCGCTTTCAGGATATCTAAAAGTAGTTAAATAATAAAAAGCGTTAATTAACCGGGCCGAATTAAGTATAGAGGATATACGATAAGAAATATCGAAATAAATTTACGACGTTAAAACTCTTCTAGGACGTAGCGACTAGATAAGATTTAATTTATTATATATTAATCCGCGCCCTAAAACTAAGGCCGGCGTTAGAGGAATTTTTCCGTAAATAAACGGAATAATTATAATTAAACGAGGATGAATAGATTTAGATAAAATACTTTATCGAATTTTATAAACCGTTCTATTAATATATATAAACGATAAGTATATTATATATACCGATTATTTATATAACTTTTTCGGTTTATAACGCGTTATTTAATTATCTTAAAAGTAAAGAAGAAAAGTTTATAAAGAAGACTACGCTTTAAAAGAGGTTTATATTAAAGGGTCTAAAAAAGGCGTAGGATAAATTTAATTAATATTATTCTTAAACCTAATTAACTTTAGGCGGGTTATACGGTATAATAACTCTTTTAAAATTAATTTAAAAAACGATTATATTTAAAGACTAGGGATAGAATAAAGAGACTAGGTAAAAATGAAAGGATTTTTATTAAGAATAATTTAAAAAGTAATTCGACCGGCGCCCGTAGGTTATTTAATAAAAGAAAATCTATACTAAAAGAGATATCGAGGTAGATAGTCTTAAATATTTAATTAAGAGTAAAAATAAAGCGTTATCGAACCCGAAAAATCGGAGTAAAGAATTTCGAAAATATTAGGAAGCGAGTAAATCTTTTATTTATATTAATTTTTATATCGATAAATATACCTATTAATTATATATAACGTTTAATAATAACGACGGTAAATTTATATTTAATAAATAAAAGGACCTCTCGCTAATATTTTTTTTTTTTTATACGGCCCGTAATATCCTAGCCGTACCTTATACGGGTATTAAATACGAGCGAGTATTTAATATCGTTATTTAATTATACTTAGCTTAAAAATCTTATAGTCCCGAGATATTCTTAACTTTTATAATCCTTAATCGTTTTTAATTTAAAGAAAACGAAATAATAATATTTTAATAAAATTTAGACTACGAAGAAATAATAACTCTTAAAGAGTACGAAGTAGAGGTATAAAGACGGGATAAAACTATAATAAAGAATAATAACTACTTTATAAATAACGAAGACGAAGGCGGGTATAATAATCTTATAAACGAAACTACCGTCTTAAAACTTAATAATAAGGACGAGAGAAATAAAGAACCTCTAACTTTAATTATTAATTTAATTTATAATTAAAGAAGAGTTAAAGAATCTAGCCCCTAAATAAGAGTTTATAAAATAATATAAATACGTATAAAAATCGTATTAATAATAAAAAGGCTCGGGAAAGTAATCTAAAAATTAGAATTTCCGGGCACCGAATAAATAAGAGTAATTCGAAATATATATATTCTATTCGAGACTCTACGTCCAGCCATCTAATAGAAAGGAAGAAATCGAATATAGGATTATTCTTTAAACCGGAGGTAATTAATAAGTTTAAAGGGTTAAAGAATAAATAAGAAAATAAATAAATTCTATTAAAATTATATAAAGAACCTAGTCTTATCTTAAAAATTTTAAAGAGTTATAAAAAGACGAGTAGGACTTTAAAGTATAAGAGGAGTTAAAGGAGATATAAAAAATAAAGATATATAATATAAATTAAATAAAATTAATATAAAGATTAATATAATTACGACTAGAAACTTTATAAACTAGTTATATTAAATATTTAGGTATATAACTAAATATACCCCTTATATTTATATTTAAAATTTTATTTAATAATACGACTTTTTTTTAACGTAGAGAGGGCCTTAAAAATACTCTTAATTCGATAATTTATATTATTTCTTTCGAAATCTTCTCCTGATCTTTAAAACGAATAATATTCTTTATTTTTTTTATAATTTAAGTATACTCCGGCCCTAGTATTATCCTAAATACTTTCCGCGCCTCTTTCGTATTTTTATTCGGTCTCTAGTTATACTTTTCGTATTTATAATTATCGGGGTAAAGATAATATAGTCTTAATATTATAACTTACCCGTTATTAGTTTAAATAAATACGAGATTTATATTTATTCTACGACGCCGATCTTATTTATTAAAGTTATACCGTTTATATCTTTTTAAATTTATATTAAACTAGGCGGCTATATTCTTTTAAACGGTATATTCGGTAAGAATAAAAATATAATAAGTTTATAGGTCCCTCTTTAATAAATTTTTTCGTTTATATTAATTCATAATTAATATATAACTAGATAAAAATTAATATAAATAATATACCTTAAGATTATATCTTTTATAATACGAAAACCCTTTATATATATATATACGAAGACGGTATTTATTATAGTAATCGATTTTAGCGCGGAGTAATTTAAATACTATAATTTAATATCCTTTAATAATATTATAAATCGATCGGTTCTTAGATTTTACCTATAAATTAAATAAGGCCTAAATATTACGAGTCTCGGTTTACTTTTTACTTTCGCTTTAAATATTATAAATTTCGTCTTAATCTAATTACTAACGTACTTTAAGAATATAATTACTAACGTTTAAAGAGTTATCGATATTCTCTAATAATTATTTATCGACTTAATCTACGTTCTTATTATTATTAATTATTATTTCTTTAATTAACGAAACCCCGTTTACCTAGGTAATAACCTACCTATATTTACCTATAATAATCTTATTATATATTAACGATATCCGCTTTAAGTAGGATATATTAATATAAAGATTAATATAAACTTTTTATTAATCGTTTAGATCTTAGTTTACTTTAATAGTCTTTATTATTTTTATTCTAAAAAAACGTTTTATTTTTATTAATCTTTTACTTTCTTTTAGGCTCGCTAAACTACTTTCGTATTTATAATTTTTACGCGTTTAATAACGGCGTCTACCTTTAATAATAATAAAAGGCGTTTTTTTAATTTTATTATATTAGGGTTCTTAGAAAGTTATTCTTCGGCTTTTCTCTTCGATTATAAACCTAATATACGCCCTCTCTAGCCTCTTCGTAATATAGAATTTCCGAGAGAATTTATTTTATTAATTATTAGTATTAGCTATTTATATTAAGTATATAAAATTAATATTTCTAATGATTTATAATTTAATATTAAGCCGAAGTCGTATCTAGATATTAATTAATCTCGCGTTTCTTTTTCTTTAACTATAGTTTATTATTTATTTAAACTTTAGATTATTCTTCTTTATAACGTATTAATCGTTATTATAAAGAGTTTTATTATAAAAAAAGACTATAGATACTAATTTAGTTACTTATATTAATTTTTATACTACTTAAATTAGGACTTCGATTTAAAATCTTATTTAAGAGTTATTAATAATAGGAGTTATATAATTTAATAATAAATAAATAAGGTTTACTACCGAATCAAATATAATAGTATAAAAACCGATAATTAAATAATTAAATAGTAAAGGAGTTAAACGATTTAACGAAGTTATTTATAAAATAAATAATTCGTTAAGTCTAGAAATAAAGGAAAAGCGGAGGCGTTTAGAAAACCGTTATTAACGCGGCGCTAATAATAGATCTAACGGGTAATAATATTATTAAATATAAATAATCTTAACGATCTTTATATATAAATACTACGCAGTTAGCGTATAGTAAATTTTATATTAAATTCTATAATCTACTTTAATTAAATAGTATACTTTTATTCGAAAAATTTAACGTATATTAACTAGTATTAATTAGATTTTTAAGTATATATCCTTCTTTATAAAGCGCTCGTTTTACTACGGTAGTATTAAAATAAACCCTCTTTTTATTAATTTAAAACGTATTTTTAGAGACTTAAAGTATATTAATATTTATTATTAATCGCGATATAAATAAAGATTAATATAACTAGTAAACGTATTAAGTAAATATTTAGGTTTATTTATATTATTAGCCCTACCCGGGAAGGGAGGAAAAGAATAATAAATAATTTCTTCTCTTCTTTAATAATCTCTACTCCTTCCCTTCCGCTCCCTTCTTTATTAGAAGAGAAGAGAGCGAGGGTTATTCCTTTCCCTTCTCTTCCCTATTCCGCAGTGTAATCCTATTTATTAAATCTAGTTATAAAAGTATACTAATTTTCTTCTTTATCTCTAATCATCCGGTTATATTAACTAATTACTACTACTATATTATTAATACTAGGTTCTTATTTTAAACCCTTAGCGGATTAAATTATATTAAATAATAAAGGCGTTAGGCTCTCCTTAAGCCCTATTCGAAAGAATATATTAAGTATTTATTTAGGTACTATTAGCCCTATTTTAAATAAAATTTAGTTTACTACTTTAATTTCTAAAGTATAAACCTCGATAGTAGTGTATTTTAACGAGTCGGCTCTTAAGATCTTAAATATTACTTTATCCTTAATACCTAGATTACTTTTACTATATAATTTTATAAATATAACTTATTAGCCGGCGATTAACTCGATACCTTCTATATATTTTTATAGGCCTTCTTTAATATAGAATATTATCTTAATTATAGCCCTAGTATTCTTTTTATCCTAGGTCTTAATCTCCTTTTACTATTTTAATAACTCTTTTTTATAGTCCTCCTTTTCCTCTTTAATAAAGGGTCTTTCTATTTCTAGTTCTATAAGAGTAATAAATCGAAGCTCTTTACTTAATACTATTTAATTAACGTTATTAAGAACGTATTTACTTATTATTTCACGCTTGAACTTAAGTTAATTCTTCGGCCTATTTAGCTTCTTAATTTTAAACTCTAGGTAATCCGTTATAATTATTAATTACTACTATATAGACTAGATCTAAGGGTAGATCTAGGGGTACTATTAAAATCGTTATATACGCGATTTAACTACTTCTTTAAACGTATTTATTAAGAGGTAGCGAATATTAAACCCGGGTTTATAACCCTTTAAAATATATATCTAATTATAGATAGTAGTAGAGGTTAAATAGTTGATTATTATCTATAGTATTACTATTATTATATATTTAATATATAAGGCTAGTTTATTAAGTAACGCTAAATTTAACTAAGTTAAACTATAGTAGAGATTCTACCCAAATACTAACAACTACCTCTATAGATATATATACTCATGACTACTACTACCTCTATAAATATACGTATTTATAACTACTACTATCTTTATAGATATATATATTTATAGCTACTACTACTTTTATAGATATATATACTTATAGCTACTACTACCTTTATAGATATATACGTACTTATAGCTACTACTACCTCTATAAATATATATATTTATAGCTACTACTACCCCTATAAATATATATATTTATAGTTACTACTACTACTATCTTTATAGATATATATATTTATAGCTATTACTACTACTATTTTTATAAATATATATACTTATAGCTACTACTACCTTTATAGATATACGCGTATTTATAACTACTACTACCTTTATAAATATACGTATTTATAACTACTACTATCTTTATAAATATATATATTTATAATTACTACTACCTCTATAGATATATATATTTATAACTACTACTACTACTACCTCTATAGATATATATATTTATAGCTACTACTACCCTTATAAATATACGCGCACTTATAACTACTACTACTCTTATAGATATATATACTCATAACTACTACTATATTTATAGATATTTATACTCATAACTACTACTACCTTTATAGATATATATATATTTATAACTACTACTACCCCTATTATAGATTAATAATAAGATATATTATAAATTATACTATAGAGAGATAATTATTATAATGATTATTATAATTAATATTTATTATTATTCTTTACTCTTTACTTTTCAACCGATTTTAAATCGAAATATTCTTAAAAATAAAATAATAAGTTTAAGAGAAAACGCTAATATTAAAACGTATTAATAAATATTTAAAAAGAGTTAGTTTTAAATTTAAAATTAAACTATTATTTAAGCGTCCCTTTAATTTTAAAATAAACGAATTAAACTACGTCTTTAATATAACTTTCAGTTATATCTAATTTTAGGTTAATAATAGTCTTAATTTTAATATTAATTTTATATTATGAAATAGGGTAGAGATTACCTTCCCTTCCCTTTCTTTCCCTAGAGGAAGGGGAAGGGAAGGGAAAAGATAAATATAAAATTATTCTCTTCTCTAGTCTAAGGAAGGGAAGAGATTCCTTATTATTTCTTTCCTCCCTTCTTAATAGGGCTAGCCCTATATAGTTTATATATACGCGTATATATACTTTATTAATTAGGATAATAATTAATATAAATAATCGATATCTTTAGGGTCGTTAATAACGTATTATTAATTATATTAATTATTATTCCTATTAATAGGCTATATCTACGCGTATCTTTAAAGTTATTATAATAATAATAATATAAATAAAATATATTAAGATTTAATAGCGCGATTAAATAAACTAACTACTATATTACCCTCGATCTAAATAATTAATATATACTATAGTATCCTAGAACGACGAATTATAGTTATTTATATATTAATTTCTAATAGGTATCCTCCGTATATAAAATTATATTAATCTTTATATTAAGCCCTTCTTTAGATCTTATCCCCTAACGAATTTTATTCTCGTTTTAATTATTAATATTTATTTACCCGCCTAATATTTTCGTTAAAATTTTTAAAAATCTAATATCCTTCGCCTATAAAATAATATATTTACTATATATAGTATATAAATTAACCACTAAATAATTTAAATTATAATTTATCGAGGGATAATATAGGAAATAAATTTATTAAAGAATATATATATTAAATAGCTTTTTATAATCTTTTATAAAATACTAATTATATTACTCTAGAATCGTATATTCTTAAAAAGATTTTAATAATAGATCTCGCGGACTAGATACGAAAAGAGTATTTTTAAAATTAATAAATTAAAAGTCTTCTAATATTTTTTAATTTCCCGGAGTATTTTCGTTAATAGGGATTAATACCTTAATTAGGATAAAGGTAATTAATAATAATATAAAATTTACTACCCGGCTTTATATATCGTCGGGTAGATATAAGATTTTAATTTATTCTTCCCCTTTTATTCCGCTTAGCCTTAAGGATACGAGAAGCGGCTTTATATAGAAATTTATTAAATATTAATTTCGTAATAATTTTACTATTAAATAAAGATTAAATTAATAAAGAATTAATATTTAAGCCCTCCCCGTTATTTTATAATATTATTTAAATTAACTAGAGGCCTTTTCCTTTCCTTATTTATATATATTAATATATTACTTATATAAAATTATAGAGGGGAAAATACGTACTATTTCTAGTCGTATTTATATATTTAGATTTATCTTTAAGTTTACTTTTAAATTTACCTTTAAATTTATCTTTAAACTTAAATTTCTATACTTTAGAAATTTTATAAATAATTAAAGGTTAGTATAAAGATTATAATAAAATTAGAAAGGAGGTAATATATTTATTACTTTACGGGGTCTTTAGATTCCTTTAAGGCCGGTCGCGTTTATTAACGATTATATCTAGATTTATAAATTAATATAAAGATTAGGATAAAGCTAGGATATATAATAAAATAATAAATATTTATTTTTATTATATCCTTAGCGTTCTTTTCTCTTATAGGCTCTTTATTTTTTATTATTTACTAACTTTCTATTTAACGAGTAGTCGGGGTATTAAGTTCTAATTTAATATTATTTTTAAATTATTAACGAGTATTAAAAGGTATTATATTAATATTTAATATTATATTCGGCGGTAACGGATCCTCGTTTATATCCGAGTCGATTTCCGAGTCCTAGAAAAGATATTCGAATCCTTAATCTATATAATTTCTATATACTACGTTAGAATATTTATAATTATATATTAAATTCTAGTTTAAGTATAATATATACGATTTTAAACCTAAATTAATTTAATTATTAAGATTATCCCTATCTTTATCCTAATTTATTTCTAATATTATAAGACTAGTTTAATTCGATTCGTCTAGTTTTTTTTATAGTATTAATTTTCCTTTTTTATTTAAATTCCTTAGCGGTATTAACGCTTTTTTATTCTTTATACGACTCTCCTTTTTATCTTTATCTTCGAGAATATAAAAGAGTTTATTCTATTTATAGTATTAATACGCGTTAATTAAATTAGAGTTACTATATAGGTATAAATAATAAATAACCCGACGCTCGTATTCTATATAAGACTAATTTAATTCTAAACCGTTATTATTATTAGGCTAGTTTTTACGATTATACTAATTATTATTTTACGTTATTTCGTAGGATATTAATAGAGTATATAATATAAATAACGAATTAAGGGGTTCTCGATTTTATTAATCTTTAAAAGATATTTAAAGGCGATTTTTATAAACGAAATTAAAAATATTATATTTTATCCCTCCGACTTTTAGTAATTAAAGTACGGTTTATTATATTTTATATTAATAATTTTATTTATAGTTAAGGATTTATTATAAGGCCTAGTCCCGAATAAAAAGCTTATAATATAGGCGACTATATTTAATAAATTAGGGTTAATATAATTTATTTTAATCTTTATCCCGGTGATTTTATATTTATTTTAAATATATCCGATACTATAGATTCATCGCCCTAAAGAGGAGGTATTTATTATATTAAATACGTATAATTAATATTATTAGTAATAGTATTAAGAGTAATAACTTTATTTATTTAACTTCGAGAGGAAATATAGGAGGTATTTTCTATTAATTAAATTAATATTATTTATCCTAATCTTTATCCTAATAGTTATATTAAATAATAATTAAACTTATAATACTATAACTCCGATAGTTAGATACGTTATTAAATAATAATAAAATTTAATTTAGATCGAATTTACCTAGAGAGATAAATATAAAAATAAATATAAAGATAATAATAATTAACTAGGTTATTAGTAACCAATTATACTAATCTTTATATATATAATGTATTAAACGTAATTTCGAATTAAGATTAACGCTTTTTTAATACCGTAGTTAATATAGTTTAGGTATAGGTAAAAGTAAAGTAAAAAATAATAAGAATAATCGGATTTATAGTATTAAAAGCGGGATTCTTAACTATTATTTATTTTAATTTATTTTTCGAAATTATATATTTTCGTTAAAGACCTTTATCTTTCTACGAGCTCTCGTATCGTAATATATTAATATATAAACTAATTATTCGTACTATTATTAAACGATTAATTAAATTATTTTACGATAAAATCGTAAATATTTATTTATTAATTAATCCCTATCGGAATCTACTACCTTAACGCTTTATAATAATCTTTATATTAATTCTTAATAAAGATTTTATCTCCTAGCGAAACTCTTTCTCGCTTTAATTATTAATATTTATTTACCCGCTTAATATTTTCGTTAAAACTTTTAATAATTTAATATCCTTCGGTTAAAGAGTAATACTTTTACCGTATATAGTATATAAATTAGTTATTAAATAAATTAGATCTTAGTTTATTTAGGGATAATATAAGGAATAAATTTATTAAAGAATATATATATTAGATAACCTTTTATAGTCTTTTATAAAGTATTAAATATATTACTCTAAAATCGTATATCTTTAAAAAGATTTTAGTAATAGATTTTATAAATTAAATATAAAAAGAGTACTTTTAGAATTAATAAATCGAAAGTCTTTTAATATCTTTTAATTTCCCGGAGTACTTTCGTTAATAGGGATTAATATCTTAATTAAGATAAAAGTAATTAAAAATAATATAAAATTTACTACCGGGCTTTATACGTCGTTGGGTAGATATAAGAATTTAATTTATTCTTCCCCTCCTCTTTCTTAGGGCTTAAGCGCGGTCTTTAGGTAAAGATTTAAATAAAGCTTTAACTACCTATATTCTTATAAAGATTTAATTAATAAATAAAGAGCCCTAAAATAAAGGCGTAGCTACGCTGCGGAATAGGGAAGGGAATCGGCCTTTTTGACTCTATTCCCTTCCCTTCTTTAGGGAAGGGAATTTTTTTTATACTAATATTTATCCTAATTTTTTGAATTCCTTTCCTCGATTTTCGAAAAAGTCAAAATTCCCTTCCCTGTTCCGTAGCGTAGGCGTAGCTAGTATTAATATCTAGAAATTAATATAAAAGTTATAGTATATTTAATATAAGGAAAAAATTTATAAATTTAGATACTCCTAGTATTTTTATATATAAAGTTTTATACTTTAAGACCTTAATAAATTATATAATATTAATATAATTATTACGATAAAGTTAAGATTAAAGTGAATTATTTATTATTTTATTTTATTTTAATCTTTCTTAAAGAATATCCGCGTCTCGAAGGAGCCTTTATAATAACGGATTAATATAAAGATTATAATAAAGTTAGGATATATAATAAAATAGCGAATCTTTATTTTTAATTATAACTTTAGTTTTTTATATTTTACTTATTTTCTCCTTCTTTTTTATTATTTTTTAATTTATTTTTAAGTTTCTAAAAATTACCTAGCGAGTAGTATATATTTCGTTAATAATACTCTTTAAATAATCGAGAGGTATTTCGCCTATATTAAGTCTCGGTAGATTATTCTTATTAATATAAGGGATTTATTTTAATTATTTACTACTACGGGTTTTATCCCGATCTTTATTTTAATTAAAAGGGTTTTAAATATCCTCCTTTATTATTATATCTTTTATATTTTAGTTATTATAAGAGTAATCGAGTATAAAGTAATTTAAATTATTTTATTAATAATTTTTATACCCTCGGAAGATAGGATTAATTTCTTTTAGGTAAAAGTATAAGATATACTCTTTTATATAATTTATATAAGATTTAATACTATCGAATTTAGGTTTATTTTAATTATTTAGGGCCGAATCGTCCTAATCTTTATCTTAATCGTTATTCTTTTAGTAGTCTTCGGGTATTATTAATTAAATCTAGGTATTATTCGAGGAATTAACCGGATAAAGATAATAAAAATATATATCCCTTATTTTATAATCCTACCTTTCGATAATATATTCGTAATTATCGTATTAGTATTTTTAGTATAGCCGTTAATACTTAGGATTATCCTTAGCTTATTTATATATATTATTATTATTTATATAATTTATATAGTTTTTTAATCTTATTACGTTATTATTATTATCGACGGTCGCCTTATTATCGTCGCTAGTATTATTATTATTTTTAATTTTAATATCTTTACCCGAGTTATATTTATTATTTTCTATTTTATTTTTAAATATAGGTAGTTTATATAGTTAAATAAATATCGGTTAAATTATATTCTTTAATTTAGGGTAGATAGGCTAAGAGAATTAATCTAGTATATTTAATTAATTCGTATTAACGATATCGTCGAAGTCGATTTATTCTTATATAGGACCGAATAACTACGGTTCGTATATTTCATTAAAATTATTTATCTTAATATTTATACCGTAAGATTTACCGGAAGGCTAGGGTTATTTTATATATCTTTTATTTTAAAACTTTAATATTTAGGCGATTATTATAAACTTTATTAATATTATTTATTTTAATTTATATCCTAATAATCTTACTCCTTTATATAATAAATTAATTACTTTATAATTCAGGGGCTAAGGAGCTATTTTTTATAAATTAAATTAATATTAATTATCCTAATCTTTATCCTAATATACTTATTTAGTATTTTAAATATTAACGATTATACGATTATAATAACTTAATATCTTATTAATTTATAATTTATTTTTATTTAATTTTACTTTATTTATAAGGACTAAAGTACGGATAAATATAAAGAAGATTATAATTAATTAATTTATTAATAACTAAATATACCGGCCTTATATATATAAATATATTATACGGTATTTTAAATCAAGATAAATACTTTTTTAATAACGTAGTTAATATAGCTTCGGTATAAGAGAAAGCGAGGTTATAAATAAATAGAATAATCGGATTTATAGCGCTAAAAGCGGGATCCCTAGTTATTATTCATTTTAATCCTATAATAAAAAGTTATACTCCTTCGGTAACGACTTTTATATTAAGATAATCTCTTATCTTATCTCGTATTAATAAATTATAATATTAATTATAATAGTTATAAACGATTAATAGATTATTTTAAAATAGAATCGAAAGTTTAAAAGTTTATAATTAAATCTAAATTTGGTAGTAAAAATAGTGGTACTAGTTTAATCGATATAAAGATTAAAATAAATATAATAAAGTGTCGACCTTCGGATATTAATTATAATATATTCTTACTTAATATATATAGCCTTTAATCGCCGTATAAACTATATATTCTTCGGGGCTATAATAATCCGTTTATTATAAATCGTATAAAGATTAGTTACTACGATTAAAATTAATATTATATATTTATAAAGATAATATTAGGTTATTTATTCGTAAGTTTTTTAATTAATATCGCCTCCGAGGCCTTTTATAACGCGTTTAAACCTATAAATTATATACGAAAATAACGTTTATAAAGAGGTATATATAATTTCGTATATAAAGCGCGTAAAGGGTAGCTTCGGGATTAAAAGATTAATAATTTTTTAAAGAAATTTAATTTTTCGTAGAGTAATAACTAGAGAGTTAAATTAAATAATATTTTAATTATAAAAGTCCTATTAACTACTACTCTTTAGTCTTTTACTTTATACCGCGATTTTCTTTACCCGGGGTTTCTTTATATATATTTTTTATATATTAAGTACTTTCCTCGCCACCTTTAAATTCCGTTATATTTTTAATAATTAAGGGCTTTAATTTACTCTCGCGTTATTATTAAGACTATCGAGTAATTTAAAGTTAATATCGGCTATACTTTTATTAACGGCTAGAGGTATAACTATTAAGCTAAATTAATAAAGATTTAGTTAAATCTTAAAAAGAATTTCTAAAGAAGAGTTAGAATATTAATTTATTATATATTTAAAATTACTTTTTAACGGGATACTAACCTAAAATATATAAAATAAATATAAATATCTCTTTATAATTTTCCTATCCGGTATTAATATAGTTAAGTTATAATTACCGTATATAATATACCTTTATAGATTATATAATCCTAAAAGAGTTAATAATTCTTTTTATTTTTCTACCTTCTTTACTAGTTTCTAAAATATATATTTAGAATATCTTAAAGTAGTAACTTCGCTATTAATAATTCTAAATCTAATAGTTAATATTCTTCTATTTTTAGTTTAGTTATTTAAGATATTTCTTCTATAAAGAGTTTAACGACTAAAGGTTTCGATAAATATTATTATATATATATAGTAGAAATAGCTATTATCTTTCTCGAATAATTTTATAAATAAGAGTAATATCGTACTTAAAAGATTAAATAAGAGAATTAGAAATATAAGGGTTATATATTTAATTTCTCTTAAATATCGCCTAAACCGGCTTCGGAATAAGAGTTCTTTTATAATAATAGTATAATAGGTATAGGGGAGCCGAGAAATATCTATAAAAAATATAACCGAATAATTACGAGGATTAACGCCTAGAATAATATAAAAACGTATTTTATATTAAATTAATATAAGAGGAAAGTTTTATATTTAGGTATAAAACCGATTTAAACTATATTATTCTTTAGAGACTAGGTATATTCTAACCCGCTTAATATATAAATATAAAGATTAATATAAATATTTATAATCCTAATTATAAAGAAGTAAAAGAAAGGTTAATATATTACGATTTAACGGCCGAGAAATAATATTTAAGGACTTCCCTAAATTATTTATATAAATAATTATCGGGCTTAGGCTCTCCTTACGATTTATTAATAATATCGATATATAATAAATATTTAAGTACGCGAATTCGTTAATTACTCTCTCTTTTATATCTATAATTAAAAATTATATTATAAAGAAGTATAACGATATTTAAGATTAACTCCTTCGGAATTTATTTAACGATAATACGAAAATTATTATAACGCTAGACTTATAGTCTTCTAAGAACCGATAGAGTTATATAATTATAAATATATACTTTATCGACTAGCGATAATAATACTACGAGGTACTCCTAGTTTTTAAATATATAAAGGGAAAATATAATAATATTAACCTAGCCTCGTACCTAAATACTATTATTTATCGTTATAAATTAAAGGATCGGATAATATTAATTATTACGA
>JAABUK010008406.1_pt1 | contig 14501 bp, 15 predicted proteins | sample 5559141 | NCBI WGS metagenome assembly JAABUK01 (sample SAMN10711869, study PRJNA513367) | rock metagenome | isolation source: Antarctica rocks | place: Antarctica: Victoria Land, Pudding Butte nord | collected 2016-01-03
GGAGTTTTGCTTGCTTTTGCAACTACCAGCTATATCAATAAAAAATTTCCCGCAGTCTGGGCTGTTTGTATAAGTGCTTATGTCGTTTTGACTATTATTTCAGGTTTGCAGGGCACAAGCGATAATGCTGCTGACATCGGTGGCTTTGCTGCAGGTATCGGCGTTGGCTATTTATTTTATTTCTTTCATTTCAAAAGAAATCTTGCAAGAGCAGGCGGTGCAAGAATTTCTGTCGAGATTATCTTACTTACCGGATTACTGGTATTTTTTTACATAAGAAAAAATGGAAAAGATGATTCATTACAATTTGAAAAAGAAGTAATGAAACTGAACCAGATCGAATTAAAAGCAATGACGCAAATGCAGCAACTGCAGTCAAAAACAAATGCTGAAGCTGCGCAGGTTTTAAGAGACAGTGCCTTACCCCAATGGAAGCATTTTCAGAAAGAAATCCTAAAAACTGATGCTTACAGGCTTGATGATCAGTTTAAACAAAAAAGAGGATTATTAAGCAAGTATGCTGAATTGCGGGTACGTCAGACAGAACTAATTTATAAATCAATCAGTGAAGAAACCGATAAATACGGCAGCGAAATAAATGAAGTGTCTGATAAAATAGACAAAATAATTGACCAGCTGGGAACCTAAAGAAGTTTTGCTGCTCTTGCCAAATCTTCGGGAGTGTCAATTTCGACTCCCATGTATTCTGTAATAACCATTTTTATTGGAACACCATGCTCAAGGTATCGCAGGCATTCAATTTTTTCAGCATTTTCTAACGGAGTCATGGGCCAGTTTGTGAAATCCATTAATGCCTGCTTTCGAAAAGCATAAACACCAATATGTTCGTAATAAGGAATATTAATCTCTGTATTACGCTGGTAAGGAATGACAGAACGGCTAAAGAATAACGCATTCATATTTTGGTCAACTGCTACTTTTACATAATTAGAATCTTCTATAAATTTTTTCTCTTTCAATATCTGCATCAGCGATGCCACCTGCACATTGCTTCCTTCCTCGCCTTCAAAGGCTTGAAGTAATTTCTCCAATGGTTCTTTTTGCACAAACGGCTCATCACCCTGCACGTTTACAACAATATCAAAATCCATATCTGCCACAGCTTCTGCTATGCGGTCGCTGCCGCTTTCGTGTGGCTTTTTGCTCATTATTGCTTTTCCGCCGTTACCCGTTATTTCTTTGTAAATAATATCACTGTCTGTAGCAACAATTACTTCATCAAACAGTCCTGTTGCAAATGTATTATCATGGGTATGAAGAATAACGGTCTTATTACCCAACTTTTGCATGAGCTTGCCCGGGAAACGGAAGGCAGCATAGCGGGCAGGAATCAAGGCGACAGAACCACGAGTAGAACCACGAGTAGAACCACGATTTTCAGGATTATTTATAGATTTTGAAGGAAATAAGAGCTTTTTTTCTTTTTTGTCTTTTTTTTGAAGTCTTTTAAATTCTAAAGATGGAGCACCGAAGTTTATGAGCAAACCAACTTCGTTGGCTGATGCTTCTAAATAGTTTAATGCCTGTGCAAGATGTACGTCTTCTAAACTCGACACAGCCTTCATTTCAACACAAATAATATCATTTACAAGAAAATCAACTTTTCGTAAGCCTATTTGATCACCTTTATAAAAAATAGGCAATTCAAATTCAGGAACCGCTTTCAGATTTTTTACACGTAATTCTTTTTCCAATGCTCTTTGATAAATATATTCCTGAAAACCAGGCCCCAAAACCTTATGAACTTCCATTGCCGCACCAATAATGTCACCTGTAATATTTTGATGAAGCATAGAACCACGATTTTTGGGATTAGGAAGGATTATAGTGAAATTAAAAGCTGGTATCTATTTCTAAGATAAAGATGGGATTAAATATATGTTCTTTAAAAACGTAAAAAGGTATTTTATATTTCTTTACAATCAATAAACCCAAATCCATTAAGTTCTATTCAAATTTCACCACAATCTTAAAAAATCCAATAAATCGTGGTTCTTAATTTCACCACAATCCTTCCTAATCCCAAAAATCGTGGTTCTCTAATTGTTTAGCATCAGCGGCATTACCAGCATCATCAGCTCTTCATTTTCCTCTGATTCTGTTGGCTTTATGATACCTGCTTTCGTTGAAGTGGCTAACTCAACTTTTACATCGGCGGTTTCTGCGGCGTTCAGCATTTCTATCAAAAAACGGGCGTTAAATGCTATTTGCATATCTTCTCCATCGTACTGGCAGTTCATTCTTTCATTTCCTTCAAAGCTAAAATCTACGTCCTGTGCTGCCAGTTGCATTTCGCTGCCGCTGATAGTAAGCGCTACCTGGTTTGTGCTTTTATTGCTAAAAACACTTACGCGTCTTAATGCACCCTGAAAGTCGCTTTTGCTTACAACTAATTTATAAGGATTATCTGTCGGTATCACCACTTTATAATCAGGAAAACGTGCATCTATGAGGCGACAAATCAATTGTGTGGTGCCATGCGAGACAAACAAATGATTGCTGTTGTAGCTGATTGTCAGTTCATCTTCATTATCAGGTAATACATTTTTTAAAAGGTTCAATGGTTTTTTTGGTACGATAAAACTTTCAATTTTAGGGCAGGCAACATCGGTACGCTTGTAACGGACAAGGCGATGGGCATCGGTAGCTACAAACTGAATATAATCCTCGGTAAGCTCAAAAAAAACACCTGTCATGGCGGGCCTCAGATCGTCGGTGCTGACGGCAAATATAGTTTTGTTTATAGCAGTCACTAACGCACCGGATGGTATTGTAAAAGCAGTTGTTTCATCCGGGCTGGGCTCTTTAGGAAAATTATCAGGATTTTCACCCATAACCTTGTACTTTCCATTATCACTGGTTATTTCTACAGCAAAATTATTATCTATATTAAAAGTAAGCGGCTGGTCAGAAATGTTCTTTAAAGAGTCGATCAAAATTCTGGAAGGAATACAAATTTTGCCGTTTTCTTTGCTTTCAACCTCCATCTGCACCCGCATTACTGTTTCGAGATCGGTAGCAACAATCGTAAGCTTTTTATTATCTATTTCAAATAAAAAATCTTCAAGTATCGGCAATACAGTATTGCTGTTAATAACACCGCTTATCTGCTGTAAATGTTTCAAAAGCGCGGAGGAGGAAACAATGAACTTCATGTTTTGATTTGTTTGTATTCTTAAGAAACAAACCTACAGTAAATTGTTAATTGTGCAAAGGCAACAACAATAATGATGGACGAATGTGAATAAGATAATGCAATCGCTGTAAAAATTATTTTTGTTGCAATTATTTCTTTCAGGATTCCCTATCTGATAAATGGAAAAATAACTATTCTAATTTAAAAGAAGACAGCCAATACGTTTATCCCAATCATAAGTTATGATCTTTACAGCTACACAAAAATAAATATCAATTTGGTAATAAAAACAAAAAAGGGGCTGAGATAGAAATCCCGCCCCGTTTAATCCAATATTCTATGAAAAACCAATTATAAGAGTATGTGCTTTAATGAAAGGTTGCAACTGCTCTGTTTATTCTTTGTTTTGATATTTTTAAATGTTTAGCGTTCGTAACAATAAATCTAAATCAGGCTGCAATGCTTAAATTACTTTCCACAAACTTCCTGGTGTAAATTTCCCTAAGCAGGATAATTCTGTAATTTGCCTGCTTATGGATAAAGAGTCCTTCATATCTCAGGAGCAATTTAATTTAGTATCAGAATCAGAGGCAAAGTTTATTCTTGAACATGCAGAAAAACAGGTGAAAGATTTGCTTGACACCAGTCTGCTAATAGTAAGCCGGTCAACGACACTGCTAACTATCGTTGTTGGACTAATGGGGTTTATTAGGTTTTTGGACAAACAGGTGGGAAGGGCAGGAAAAACATCACCTGGATGAATTTTTAATTACTGCTGCAGCAGGCTTAATATACCTGCTCATAATGGCTGTCACCCTCGTCCGAAACTTTCTGCCGCGATCGTACTTAATACCGGGAGCAGAACCCAGAGATTTTTTTACAAAAAGTGATGTATTTAATGCGGAAAATAAAGACTATCGCTTAACTGCAATTTACATAAATGAAATAGTACAAACTCAGGTTAAGATAGATTTCAATAAAGCAACAAATGAAAAACGTTGGAAAGGTTTTCGTGTTATTATTTATATGTTTTCTGCAATGCCTTTTGCCATAAGCCTATTCTATTATCTATCTACTCTCTTTCTTTAATATACGTAGTAATGTAAATATTCTCATCATTACCTTTGTTAATTCTGCTATTTTCGGCAGTTTCAATACGAATAAACTCTCTCTGGGGCGGAGGAGCAGGTATTTGTGTTTGTTGCGTATTATTATTATTATTACTATTATTTTCTTGAGCCATTCCTTAAAAATTATTATGCAATGTACGCAAATTATTTATTTATTAATGAAGATTATTAAAGGATAAAAACTTAGAGATTTTTTCTACTAAAAACAAAAAAGGGGCTGAGATAGAAATCCCGCCCCGTTTAATCCAATATTCTATGAAAAACCAATTATAAGAGTATATACGTAAAGAAAAGGTTGCACGATTTACTCTTATTATTTATTTTTGTTAATTATTGCTTTTTATCTGCTCTCTGCTTAAGATCGCTGATCATTAATGTCATCATACGGCCAACTGGTTTGTCGCCTTTGTAGGTTATTGCTCTCAGCATAACTGCATCTTTGGGAGGTGTCAGGGCTTCGGTATATTTTGGATAAAACCTGTCGGGAAAAGAATTATCAAAAGTATAATATGTGTCAAGACTTTTTATCTCGGTGCTTAAGTCTATTTTTAATTGCCCGTCTGTAGCCTTACTTACATTCACGATCGGATCGTATACGCTTGGCGCATATTTTATTTCAGCTTCATCCAACCTGCCAAAGTGTTTTTCTACTTTTTGTGAAAAGTTATCCCAGTTTTTCTTTGCTTTTGGCGACCATACTGTCTCGGCAATTGCAAGCGCCCGCGGATAAGTCATGTATTCGGCATGACGCATATTGTACACCTGCTCTGTCCATAGGTTGGCTTGTCCGCCTTTTATAAATGAGGCATCTACGCTATCAGGAACCGGCTCAAACTGGTAAGCTTTATTCAGGCGAAGTGTTGAGTATATGCGTGGTTCAATGGCAGCATCGCCTTGCATGTAATCTATGTAGGCAAAAGTGGTAGGGCTCATTACCACATCATGTTTCATTTTAGCCGCTTCAGTGCCGCCTTTCATACCTTGCCAGCTCATTACAGCGGCGCCAGGCGCCAATCCGCCCTGGAGTATTTCGTCCCAACCAATAAATTTTTTGCCCTTGGAAGTCACAATTTTTTCCAGCCTTTTTTCAAAATAGCTTTGAACTTCTTCCATGTTTTTCAAACCTTCTTTTTGCATCAGCGCTTTAACGGCATTACTTTTTTCCCAAAAGTTTTTCGGGCATTCATCTCCGCCCACATGTATGTATTCAAAAGGAAAAAGCTTTGCTATTTGTGTCATTACAGTATCAAGAAAAACATACACTTTTTCATTGGCGGGGCAGAGCGTATTATCTACCAGCGCTATCGGCGGCTGTCCATGCGACCAATCCATAATTTGTTCTCCGGAACGGACATGGTACTGATCTGCACCAGGCGTACACGACAACTCAGGATAAGAAGCAACTGCTGCCAGGCTGTGACCCGGCACATCAACTTCGGGCAGGATATTTACGAACCGGTCTTTTGCATATTGCACTAATTCTTTTATATCATCCTGCGTATAAAATCCGCCGTAATTGCGCGGTTCATTAGGAGTTGGCGGTGAGAAAGTACCGAAATAACCAACTTTTTTTACACTATATGCACCAACTTCAGTAAGCTTTGGCAAGCCTTTAATTTCTATTCTCCATCCTTCATCGTCTGTAAGGTGCAGGTGCAGTAAATTAAATTTGTAGCGAACCATGTCATCTATATACTTCTTTACATTCTGCTTTGTAAAAAAATGGCGGGATACATCAAACATCAAACCTCTCCATCCAAACCTTGGATAGTCTGTAATCTGAACACAGGGAGCCTGCCACTTTACATTTTTTACAAGAGAGTCGCTTTCGATTTCTTTAGGAAATAATTGCACAAGTGTCTGAACCCCATAAAACAAACCGGCAGGTTTATTCGCTTTTATAATAATCTGTTTTGGTAAGACTGACAATTCGTAGCCTTCGGTGCCGATAGCGGCATTATTGCTTTTGTTTAATATCAACCTGACAGTGGCTGTTGGAGCAGCACTGCTGACTGCAACATGCAATCCCGTAGGTTTAGATAAATAATTTTTTAAAGCCCTGACAGTTTCTTTTAATTCAGGCGCTGAGGAGGCATCAATGGTAATATTTTTTGGTAAGGAGAAATTACCTGTATTCTTTACCATATTCACAGGCTCGGGAATGATAGCAATGCCGTTATTGTTTTGACTGAATGCTATAACAGAAATGAGTAAACAAAGGAGCAATCCTGATCTTTTTTTCATGTAACAAACAAATTTAAAAATGAAAAGCGCTGATGTAAGACTGCAAATTATTGAATGAATACCAATTAAGAAGCTTTAATGTAATAATAGTTTTACTATGCTTTCATATATTATTAATAAATGTAGAAAACAGACATCTTCAAAAAGAACCTGTGCAGTTACAAATCACTAACTTTATACCCAACGGATTATATCACGAAGAGTATTACGTTTTAATATATTCACTAAATATACCAACATGGACGAAAAGTATAATGAATCAACACCGCAACGCCCTGCAGGAGATCGTTCGGTGGATGCAGCGCTGGTCACTATTGACCTGCCACTATTTATAGAACAAATAAAACAGGAATCCGCCTGGAAAGACAGTGACCGGAATGCGATAACTGTTTTTAAGACTAACGGCATGCGCCTTGTGCTGATTGCCTTGCATGAAGGAGCAGAAATGGCCAGGCATACTGCCAATGGCATTATTAGCGTACAAGTGCTGGAAGGCCAGATCCAATTTAATACAGACTGTCAATCTTATGAATTAAACAAAGGACAAATGCTGGCGCTGCATGAACGCATTCCACATAGCGTACGCGCTATAAAAGAAACAATTTTCCTGCTAACGCTTACTACTACATTAGCAGTAAAATAAATTTGCTTTACTTCGGTTTCGCCTCCGCAATGACAACCTACAATTACGTATCTGCCAGCAAATTAAAATATTCATCATCTTCATTTTTACCGCCCTGACCTTTACCTAAAGTCTTATAAGTTTCTACAAATTCAATGGAGCTGATCCATTTAACCATTTTATATCCTAATTGATTTTCTACCCTAAGCCTTAGCGGAGCGCCATGTACAAGGGAAAGCGGTTCATAATTCATTTCCCATGCCAGTATAGATTGTGGTTTCAGGCAATTATCGAGGGTATTTGTATCATAATAAAATCCTCCGTAAAGTCCTTCACCAAAAGAATAAAAAGCTACAGTTGTTACTGACGGATGTGGCTTCACTAATTCCACAATCTTACTAATGGATAAGCCGCCCCATTCTGCTATTCCCGACCATCCCTGGATGCAATGATGCATCGTAATGTTTTGTTCCTTGCCCAGGTTTTTAAGTTCCTCTAATGACAATTCAATTGGGTTTTCAACCAGTCCGCCAATTTTTAGTTTGTAATCTTTAAAATTATTTTCTGCCAGTTTTTTCCATTCTTCTGATAAAGGCGCTTTCCCGTTAGGCCAGAAATAGGGGGAAATATCTTCCTTTTTATAATAAGGCTTGGGTTTAAAACGGTTTAAGGTAATACGCCATAAATTTCCATTGATAGCTGCATCAAGATGCTGAAGCGAACGTGGTTTGTTCCAGGAGAGCCAATGCGCCAGGATACAAAAAAATATGGTTGCCGCAATAATAACTATACCAATATATACGCCTGTAAAACTGCCTGCATTATCAGTTCCTAAAACGATATGGTTCATATTTCTCACCAATCCTGTTGCGGCTACCAATGCAACATGTATAATTATAAAAACCACATAAGCAATCATTACCATAAAATGAATGGAACGGGCGCTTTGACGATTGCCAAATAATTTTGGAAACCAGTGAAAACGGTTTTCAATAGCAGGCGACATCGCCATTCCTGTCAGCATAGCGAGAGGCGCCAGGATAAACACTACGGCGAAATAAGAAATTTGCTGCAACGCATTAAAATGATAAAATCCGTTAGGTTCTACCGGTAAATTGAATGTTGCATAATGAACAAAAACATTCCATGAATCAGGAATGATTTTCCAGGAAACAGGAACAAGGCGTTTCCATTGATTGGTATAAAACAGCAGGGCAATAAAAGCAACTCCGTTCAAAACAAAAAAAGGAACCGTAAGAAAATGCCATGCTCTTGCTATGCCGATGGTATGCCTGTAGCCAGGCAGCCCGGCTATCGGGCTGATATAGCGGGCATCTTCTTTAGCGGTCCATGATTTGTCTTTGGGCACTTTTAAAGGTGTAAAGCGTATCCATTCTGTTGCCGGTGAGCAGCCATTATTCCAATACAGCCGGGGATGATCCACCAAAATAGAAAGGCCGCTTCTTATTATCAATACCAGGAAAAAGAAATTGACCCAATGACTCAGGTTAAGCCACCAGGGAAACCCGATGGGATCTGAAGCGGATATTGCAGGAACAGATAAAGAAGGATCTGCAGGTAAACCTGCCAGTAAATATTGCAACCATGCAATGCCAATCAAACTCGCTATGATAATACCAAAGATGACAAGCATGTAAGGCCTTACAGCAACAAATGCACTTTTATCTGAAGGAGCATGCACTTCCTTTTCAGCCGGGGTAAAATGAGTAAACATAGTTGCGTGAGGTGTATAAAGCCATAGCTTATAGCTGCTTTAAATATTTATAAATAATACTATTGAATTAGGTAATTGATTCGCAATAAGAGGAGTCTTGATTTTTTGTTTCTTTTTATCAAAAAAAAGAAACAAAACATAATCAAATTGCAGAAAAGCAACTATTTGCGAAATAACTAATCAAAATACTATTTTAATCTCTTAGACTTTAATATAAATTCTTCTTTTATTTAACCACCAGCCTACGCTCCAGCAGAGAAGCATATAACAAATGGCAAACAGGAAAGAACCAATTGCACCGGGTGCAACTACCTGAAAGAGAACGTTATTTATCCATTTAAAAGAACTTTGACCGGGAGCAATGCGAATCATGTTTAATATGGTAACCAAAACTTCGGATAAGATATAAATAAATAAAGGGTTTTTTCCAAAAACAACAAAAAAGTTTGTCCAGTTAGCAGTGTTGAGGTTTTTAATTTCAACAATATAAATCAATGCAGAAATAAGAAGCAGATCAATACCTGTTGTAAGCAGCACAAAAGAACTGGTCCAGAGTTTTTTATTGACAGGAAAAATCATATTCCACCACAGTGCAAGAAAAATAAACAAAGCTCCGGTCAGCATTAATCTTGAAATCGTTTCATATCCTTTACCGTTTTTTTGAATAAACCTTCCGGCCATATAACCGATAAAAACATTTACAATGGAAGGTAAAGTACTTAGTAAACCTTCAGGATCAAAAGGAATTCCTTCGCCATGATAAAGATGATTATCACCAAATAACGCCTTATCAAGATATAACCCTGCGTTTCCCAACATGCTGAAGGGTTGTGCCTGATTGCCAAAAAGCAATAATAAAACCCAATAACCTAATAACAAAATCATGCTGGTGATAACTGCAGCCCTGGTTGACAAATAATGGATCATTAAAGAAGCAAAGAGGTAACAAAGTGCAATTCTCTGCAACACACCTAAAATACGGGTATTGGCAATAGGAGCGCCGGTGATATGACCGGCGGCATCGAAACGAAAAAACGGAAACCAATACATGAGATAACCAATCAGAAAAATGAGCCCGGCACGTTTGAAAACCTTGGCAAGAAATGCACCGTTGCTTATTTGCCTGTATTTATCAAGAGAGAAGCTCATAGCGTTGCCGACGGCAAATAAAAACGAAGGAAAAACGAGGTCGGTTGGTGTAAAGCCGTGCCACTGGGCGTGCTCCAACGGACTAAATGACTCAGCGCCGCTGCCGGGCGTGTTTACAATAATCATAAAGCAAATAGTCATTCCGCGAAATACGTCAAGAGAAAGAAAACGCTGGCTTGGTGTGCTCATATCTTTGAAACGATTTATTTTAATTACTGATTTCAGAACTGATCACAGATTTTCCGTCTGGTGTAAATACTACAAATGCTTTTTTATTTTGCAATGCCCCGGTTGAGTCTTTATATACAACATTCAAACTATACCTGATGAGATTTTTAAATGCTGTATCTGGCCATTCCTGCAAAGTATCTTCTTTAAAATCTGTTATGTTAAACGATTGAATATTGCCTAATTTTTCTCTTATTTCATTTTTAGCGGTTAATTGTCTTTTATCGCTGTCGAATGAATGATTTTCGCAACTAAAGATGATGATGGTAAAAAGAAAGAGGAGTATATATTTCATAAATGGAAAATGTTGAAGATTGATAACTCTTACTTCGGGAGCTGTTTGTGTTTTAAATTTATGTTTGTAAGTAAAGCTGAAGATGCACACTGCAATGCGGATGAACGAAATGCGACGCAACAATGATCCACAAAGGACAAATGCTGGTATCAAAAAAGTTTTTAAAAAAGTTTCGATCGTTTCGCCTCATCCCCGCCCTTCTCCTTGCGGAGAAGGGAGTCTGCAGCAAGTATTATAGTTTTCTTATCTTGATATTTTTAAACCAGGCTTCGCTGCCGTGATCCTGCAGGGCTATATAGCCTTTTTTAGCCATGCCGTAAGCAGGTGCATCTTTCCATTTTCCGTTCATTTTATTCTGTTTCCACTCTTTGCTTCCAATTTGGTATTCGACTATTTTTTTGCCGTTGAGCCAGTGTTCTGTATGGCCTTTGTTTACCACAATGCGTGTACGATTCCATTCTCCCACAGGGTTTGGAGCCGCAGCTGGCGCGGGGTTCATAGCATAGTTTGCGCCTGTTTTTTGCCAGTCTTCTAATTTTTGAGGAAAGTTGATATCGTCAATGATCTGGTATTCAGGGCCGCTCAGATACGATGACTTCTGGTCTTCCGTTACCAAATACAGTATGCCGCTGTTTCCTTTGGGCGAGATTTTCCAATCTATAGACAATTCAAAGTTATCATATTGTTCTTTCGTCATCAGGTCGGCGTTAATTGAACCATAATTGTTTGCACTTCCTTTACTATGCAGCGTTCCATTACTTGCCTCCCATGAGTTAGAAGGTTTGTTTTGATAATAACGCCAGCCGTTTTGTGTTTTTCCATCAAACAACAATTTCCAGCCCTGCTGCTTTTCAGTTTTTGACAACGTATTGTCAACTGACATTTTGTAAGTATAAGCTGAAACAACCATAGCAGATACTGCAGCGCAGATAAGAAGTGCCTTTACTTTCATTTTAAGATTTATTGTTGATTACTTTAAGATTTACAGGATCCCACTGCATGATTTTATTATTAAAATAACTGTCGTTGCATAACAGTGCAGGTGCAGCAGCATGATAACCGAATAAAGGGTCTTCAACTACCGAACCGTTGTTGCGGATAGCTGTTGCCCAGTTATAAAAGTGGTCGAAGTGCGCGCCTTTATAACCCTCTGCTGCGGCATATTCTGTTTTGTCCGGAGAAATCATTGACATGGACTTGCGGTCGTATACATATTCCTTGCCTCCCGCCGCAGGCATGTTGCTTTTGGCCAAAGGATCATTTGCATCGATATTTTTACTGTTTCTGTATACAGTTACTTTATCCCACTCCACCGTCATCGAGCCTTCGCTGCCAACCATACGAAGGTAATTGGTGCCTCCCGTGCCGTCAACAAAGTTTACCCTCAAAGAAAGATTAAAAGCAGGATGAACCTGTGTTTCAGGATAATCGAACATGCCCAGCATAACATCAGGCACTTCTCTCCCATCCTTCCAGTATCGCAGACCGCCTGTTGCCATTATTTTATCAGGCCCGATTGACCCTGTCACAAAATGCAGGCTGGAGAATAAGTGCACAAATAAATCACCGGAAACACCTGTACCATAATCTCGGTAATTTCTCCATCTGAAGAAACGGGTAGCATCAAAAGGCCTTTTTTTGGTATTGGCAACAAATGTATCCCAGCCAACTGTTTGGGCAGAAGCATCTTCAGGAATCGGGTATTGCCATGCGCCGGTGGGCGACATCCGTGCCCAGAAACCTTCTGCGTAATTTAGTTTGCCAATAGCGCCGTCTTTTAAAAGTTGTCTGGCTTTTTCATTTCCCAGAGAACTTAATCCCTGGCTGCCTACCTGCATAATTACTTTGTTTTTATTGCGTGCAGCTATCACTGCAGGACCTTCGGTTATATCGTGCACCATTGGTTTTTCACAATACACTGATTTGCCGCTGTTCATTGCGGCAACAGAAATGTCTTTATGCCAATGATCGGGCGTGGCAATGATAACTGCATCTATGTCTTTTCTTTCAAGTATCTCGCGGTAATCGCGGGTGGTGGCAATGTCATTTCCCCATTTCTTCTTTGCATCAGCAAGACGGCCGTCATATAAATCACAAACAGCAATAAGCTTTATTCCGGGAACGGTGATGGCTGTATTTGTATCTGCCGTGCCCATACCGCCAGCGCCAATCAATGCTATCTGCAACTGATCGTTAGCTGAATAGTTTTGACCTGAACGAATGAGATCTTCGAGATTACGCTTGCGGTCTTTGGCAGTAACAACAGCCGGTATCATAGACGCGCCTATCACGCCTTTGGTAAGGTTTGTGATAAAGGAGCGGCGTGAATTTTCGTTAGTAGTTTTTGACATGTTTGTTTTATTAGCTGTGCTAAATTAACAGAACAAGTGATACCAACCTATTTAGTAATGAATTTTATTATTGATAAATTATTTGCTATAAAGGAATATGCAATCACTCTCTTTTCCTTCTAATCCAAATTAATCTTTTTAATAGTAGTTCTGTAAGTTCTATCATCTATGCTCCTCGTAAAAATTTCTTTCTATAGATTTTTGCAATTGCTCTATTTCAGCTTCAGTAAGCTTCGTTACAGAAGTTGTTTTGACAGCATCTTCTAATTGCTCTGAAGTGCGGAGGCCAACCACTGCTGAAGTAACTGCCGGATGACGCAGCACAAATTGTATGGCTGTTTGTGCAAGACTGCGATGTGCGCCTGAAAAATCTTTGATGGCCGCGGCAGCATTTTTCACCTGGTCTTCATTATAATTCAAATATGTTTTAGCAGGTTTATCTACAAGCAATCCGCTTGCTACACTGCCTCTTGCAAGTACACCGATATTATGTTGCTGCAACAATTGAAAACAGGTTTCTTCAGCATGCCGGTCTAATAAACTGTATTGCATCATCACACTTAATAATATCAGAACGCCTCACATATTCTCTTATAACATTCGGACGAATGGATGAAATACCATAATAACGTATTTTACCCTGTTTTTTCAAAAGCTCAAAGGCTTCAATAGTTTCATCAATCGGATCATCAATTGTACCTCCGTGCAATTGATATAGATCAATATAGTCTGTTTGAAGGTGTCTAAGACTTTCTTCAACTGCGGTAAGTATATATTCTTTTCGTGAATTCCAGTCTAAGCCGCTTCCGTCGCTACGCAGTTGGTTACCAACTTTGGTTGCAATAATTGCCTGCTCACGTTTGCCTTTTAACGCTTTACCTACACACGTCTCATTCATTCCTTTATTATATATATCGGCTGTATCAAAATAACTAATTCCATACTCAATCGCTTTGTGAAGTATTTGCTCATTCTCCGCCTGGTCATCTTTTAAAGACATACAGCCAAAACCAATGCGACTGATTTTTAAATCAGATTTTCCTAATTTTTTATATTCCATAATTAATTTTTAGAGAAGGCCAAATTAGGAAAAAGGCAATACAGTAATCACTTACAAAAGATCGGATAAAAGAATAAACGGAAAAAGTAAAAGTTTTTTTTGTAGTTATAGCTCAAAACGTACTTTTGCCCCGGAGAGTTGGCAGAGCGGTCGATTGCGGCAGTCTTGAAAACTGTTGAGGGTTACACCTCCTGGGGTTCGAATCCCTAACTCTCCGCTGAAAAGGTTATCAAAAACAGTTAAAAGCCTACAAATCAATGATTTTTAGGCTTTATTTTTTTACTTAGCAAATCAGAATTTATCATAAATGCACTAATTCTTAGTGAGTAAATCGTGAGTTCATTAAAATTAAAAAAATTACTCACTGGAATTGCATAAGTAATTGAACGTCAACTTGTTAAATTATTGAACATCTTGTCTTCGAATAGCTATTTATTTAATTTTATTTATTTTAAAATTTACAGCTATGTTAGAAGAAAGTTTCGGATTATTATTTTATTTGAAAAAACCCAAAAATTACTCAAAAGGAC
>JAABUK010008409.1_pt1 | contig 14498 bp, 19 predicted proteins | sample 5559141 | NCBI WGS metagenome assembly JAABUK01 (sample SAMN10711869, study PRJNA513367) | rock metagenome | isolation source: Antarctica rocks | place: Antarctica: Victoria Land, Pudding Butte nord | collected 2016-01-03
CCCACACCCCTGGAGGGCCAGGCCAAGCCAGGGCCTTTACAAGTGTATGAGACAGACCGGCCCTTCTTTGGTAGCACGCCTGTCGGCGGCTTAGACATCATGACAAGTAAGCAGTTTCATCATACCATTATCATCATCATCATCATCATCATCATCTTGATCTTGGGGTGACCATGTGGTATCCCCCCAGCAGCATTGGCCACCCTCTGGTTTTGTTTCAAACCCCCGCATGACTCAAGGACAGTTCAAGACCAGAAACTGTACAAAAGCTGGTGAAACAACAAACAGTAGCATCCGCATTTGTGACTGCCATGTGAGCATCATCAGCTTGCTAGTTCACATGACGTGGGCTTCTCTGGGCAGCCCGGTATAATTCTTGGCTTCTCATCAAATTGACGCCAACAGGCATAGTCTTTTCTGTTCTTTTCTTTTCTTTTCTTTTCTGACGTTGGCTTCTCAGGGCAACTGCATTGCCTGAAGTTGTGGCCATCTGCCATAGGCAGTCAGCATGGGACGGGTAAGGGGGATGGTAGGTCAGAGTACCAGAAGGATCCCATTTCAGGTGGTCAGTCACAGCAGCAGATCTTGCAGAGTGCCCTGAGGCATAAGGGCCGTAGCCCTACAAGGCGCCACACCTTTGGGGGACTGCTACCAACTTTGGTGGCCAGTTTGACACTGCTCCTAGCCTCTTCAGCATCAAAGTCCCAAATGGTAAGGCCTGTGCCTGCTCTGGGAGTTCACTCGTTCCATCACTCCTGTTGCATTGCGTGTTCTTGCGATGGTCATCATCATCAGGGTGTCACTAGATTTTTTGTGTGTTGTCCCTTCTGCAATTAGTACGGCCTGTATGTGCTGGAGGAGCTGTCATCCAATCACTCATTTTGAGAAAGACAACTGGGTGAGTCAGGATTATGACAGCCCGGGTTGGGTCTGTCGTTCGTACTTATGTTTAGACATGCTCAGCTCAATCGCCATAGTGTGCAAACCAGCACAAGCGTGCCTGTTTTAGCTCTCTTGTTGGCTTGTCCTGTCTCATTTGGCTTGTCCTGTTTTGTAGAGGGTGCCGAGTTGGAACGCAGCAGACGCAAATCTCTGTCAGGCGCTCCAAGATTTGGGCAGTCAGCCGTGCCTGCCTGGCTTAGGGCAAAGCGTGCCGCAGCAGCTGATCTGATATATGTTTCAGAAAACCCCCAATCAGCTGCCACAGGCTCAGCAGGCAAAGCACAGCAGCGCCAAGATTTGAATCAGGGCCCAGCAGGCAAAGCACAGCTGCACCATCAGGGCACAGCAGGTACAGCGCATGCCAGCAGCCAGCCAGCTTCAGCTGCGGATTCTGAGGCATCACAAGGATCCCAGGCTGTTACTCAGCAGGCAGCTGCTGCAGACGCTGCTGAAGAGGCAAGAAGAAGTGGACCTGTGGCCGAAGCTTGTACAGCTGGAGGGCAGGAGCAAGGCAGCCCTGTCAGAAGCAGCATCTCTCAAGCAAAAGGCAGCATCACTCAGGTGATAGGCAGCTTCACTCAGGCGATAGGCAGCATAGGCCAAGTCATTGGGGGCACACCCTTCTCTGCCTTTGCACAACAGAGCCTCAGAGAACAGAGTCATAGTTCCTCCAATGACTCTGAGTCTGATCAGCTTCCCTTCAAGCATCTAAGTGCTGAGCCTCTGAGTGTTGAGGAGGCTAAGGGAGGTAGCTGCCTGACAAAGCGTAAGTCAGGGCCCTTTGGCGGGCGAGGAGTAGCCCTAGGTCACATGATGGCTGCTCAGCAGCAGTGGCGACAGGATAGCTTCAGCAAAGCTCAGGTGTGTGTGTGTGTGTGTGTGTGTCTGCACATGCCCAGAATGCACCTGGATCGCAGCTTCCGTATCTTGGCACTTAATGCAAAGTCTGAGCTCTGCCTGGCACACTGTGGCATGACACTCAACTGTTCAATGTAGCTCAGTCGTCCAACAGTTGAACTTCAACTCAAAGCATAGCGTAGTACAGCACATTGCTAGTGGCATAGCACTGCGCAGCACAGTCAATTTAATTTCCAGCCAGTTGCAAGGCATCAGCGTCATGCTGAGTGAGTATGTGTTGAATGTTGTCGAGTTTCTGGTGGCACTTGGCAATGCATAGGAAAGTCTTGATGGCTTTTGGAGGCGTTGGCCTTGTTTTAGGCATTGGCCCTTTTTCTACGCACTGGCCTTTTTTCTGCAGCAAGAGAGGCGCAGCAGTGAGGAGAGCATACGGAACGGCGGCGTGAATGAGACGACAAGGGAGACCAGCCGTGATACAGGGGATCACAAGCACCACGGCCGAGCAGAGTCAGGGAACAATGCTGAGGGCAGAAGGCCGGTAGGAGGCAGCACTGGGGATGCTTCAGGCGACGACCATTTTATCGCGTGGAGACCAAGGCAGGCGCAGCGGTGCGAGTTGCTAGGCAAATCGTGGCTCCAAAGCTTGGACGCAACAGGGTCGACAGGTTCAAGCTGCTCAGCAGGCTCTGTAGGGGTTGCACAGCTAGGCATCAGATATACTGAAGCTGTCGCAGAACTGCCTGCCACAGCAGCTACAGTAGCAGCTGCTGCACCAGCTCCCGTGAACGCCTATGTCAACCCCTTCCTAGCAGCTTCCCAGAACCGGCACCCATGTGACAGTGACGAGTCTTCTGCTGAGGAGACTGGGCTAAGCAGCCTTCCAGAACCTTCCAGACAGCTTTCATCAGTTGCAAATCCCTTTGCTGCTGCGGCGGAACAATGGCTTGCTGCCAGGCAGCAGTCTTTAGCTGAGTCAGAAGATTCAAATTCAGGGCAAGAGAAGCCTCCTGCCAGCCAGACTGCTGCTGGCACAGCCGCAAGGCAGTCCTCAAGGAATGTGTCAGACCACTCAAGCCATGGCAGGCAAAGTCCTGTGGGATCTCCCAGAGCTCAGCATAGGCGCACACGATCTGGTGGGAAACACGTCACGGCGAGTCAAGCTGACCAGGAGATGCGCTCGCCCTTTGAGGCACCGCAGCTGCAGCAGAAGAGCGCAGGTGCTAGGGCAGACCCGCCACCTGCCAAGAACGTTTTTCGGAACAGCCTTGCTGAGTCATCATCATCTGGTGAGTCAGCAGCCTATTGTACGCATCATCACACCTCTCTTGCATGCTTTGTCCCCTGATCATGCTTGTACTCACAGCAAATGTGCTGACTGTGTCCCCTTATGTAGGGGCATCATCAACCAGCCCTGACATCTTCAGTGGTGGCTCTGAGACCAGCTACGGGTCATTTGATGGTGACAAACCCAGCATGAGATCATCCTACCGACCCCCTCCCACCAGAAAGGGGTCCTTCATGGCCCATGCAGGCAGAAGCAGGCTGGGCACCATTCATTCAGACAGTAGCGCCGAAGCCTCAGCTCAGTATTCTGCCAAGTCATCGAACACTTCAGCAAGCTCCGCACAGCTGTCAAATGCCACTGCTATTGTGGATCTGGCGCTCAAAGATTCTGTTTCAGGGTCTGGATCCAGCCCAAGTGGGCGTCTGCCATCAGTTCTGCTCAGTAAGGAGCTGGATGATCTGCCGTTTTCCACCAGGCTGCAGACTGTCATTGAAGGATTGGAACAGTCCAACAGTCCTTCTGGCTCTGTCAAGACTTCTACTGACCCAGGCACACAAAATGTGCATGCTCAGATGCAGTAATTGGATGTAGTCTGTGTGTGAATGTCTAGTTTGGGGACAGCATGCAATTGCTGTATGCAGCTGGTGTGTCTTTTCACTCTGATTCAGCTGCAACAGAGATACAGCTGCTCAAGCTGTGTGCGACTTCAGTCCACATCATGTGTCCATGTGAAATTTGCCTTACGGCCATGGGCTTGAACGTCGTTTGGACTCTTTCATGCACAAGCATCAGCCAATTTCTAGCTCATCAAGGGGTTCTGTTTTTAATTGTAGTTGCATGGGGATGTTGCAAAGTGTCAATGGGTGTTGTGAATTGAGAACTGGTCCTAAGGTTGCTGAAGAACTCGATCGTCTGTGCTCGTGGGTACATCACGCATGTCAGTACATCTGATTCGGACCCTACTGATCCTTGTGCTCTCAGAAATGCTGTCAGAATTGCGCTTGCTTGACATGTTGCAGCCTTCTGTATACTTAGTTGGATTCTTGCTTATGATGTCAGACCAGATTGAATACTGATACTGCTGTCACACATGTCTGTCACAGATATCATCGATGCTATCAAACTTCGCTGGATATCTTGAAATGTAACAATGTCAGTTTCTCACTGCACACTATACACTTTACCGGATGCATAGAGCAAGGGAGCAGCATTGCTGGAGACTGTGCTATGACGACCGCACGTTGCACACCATGCTGAATTTGCAGTGGTGCACATAGCAGAAACTTGCAGCTAACATCAGGCTCCACATATAGGCAGCCTGCCAAAGCTGCATAGCCACTTACAAACAACTGAGAGCAGGTGACTTTAGAATTAAAAACTGCTTGGAATGACAGATTTATGCGCAAAAGAGCTTAGTCGCTGTCGCTGTCAACAGGAGGTCGCTTGCTGGGCATAGAATCTGGTGGACGATTTGCCTCATTTATTGGAGCAAATCTGTCATATCCCTCGTCACGTATCCGCTTCAGTCGTTCATCCTCCCTGCATCACATTAGGTTGTCAGCCATTATCAGCACACTTTTATTTGCCCGGATATGCTCATGTCAATGCATGATGGAAAGTGCTTGACCATCGGTTATGGCTTTACCCAGCAGCTTTGGCCAATCATGCAATATGTGTCTGCTGCTTATGGTAGTGCATAGCTGTGCATAGACATGTGCCACACACAATAATAATTCTGCCAATGACAAAGAGTTTCATGCAGTGTGAAAGAGCGAGATAAGGACAATTCTGAAACAAGGGCTAGCCATGGCTGCAAGCTGATTGCCAGATGTACCTCTTCCTCTTGATCAGCTCAAGGCGTTCCATGTCCTTCCTGATTTGCTCAGGATCGACATCCTCCTCCTTCCTACACATGTAGGAAACAAAAAGTTGTTGTGACAATCTCAAATAATACAGCGCCTTCGTTAGCATGTTTGGTTGCAACAGTCCAACATCTGCAAAAATGTTGCCGCAGAAAATTCTGTGAAGAGCTCGCTGTCAGAAAGCACAAGGTCTTAGTGTTATCAGCCAAGGCATGCAGAAGAACGACCTACTTTTTAGGAGCTGCAGGTGCAACAGCAGGCCGTGGAGGTCGGCCAGCAGGAGATGGCTTGGCTTTGGAGTCTTCCTCCTCTGCATCACTTGAGCCCTCTTCGGAGTCGCTGGGCGGCAGCAGACCTGCTGTAGCTGGCTGCAGAACAATGCAGTCTTTTTTTGCAGCAGCTTGTGGTGCAGCACTCTACAGGTAGAAAAGGGCAGCTTGCATGGATACAGTCAAGTCAGTTGCACCTGTGCTGCTTGTTTTTTCACCGGGACGGCTTCGTCTTCGCTATCCTCGTCACTGTCACTAGGTGGCAGCATACCAGCATTGGAATTTTGACCTGCAGCAGCAGAAATTCCTGTCACTTTCGGTTGTCTGATGTACTTGCAAACAGCTGATCACAGTCACAGTTTCGCACCCATCGAAGGCTTCACTTCCTCATCTGAATCTTCGTCATCGGCTCCACCGGAACGACCGCCACTCCGGCCTCTGCCACGTCCCCCGCCTCTTCTCCCTCTTCCCCGTGCCATCCTGCTGCTGCTTATTCAAAGCAGGCACTACAAAAAGTCCGGGCGCAAATACGTCAGGTATTACACTGTTCAAGTCAGAACTCGGGATCCTGTCTCGCGTTCCTCTGACCTGCTATTGCCTGCAACACATATAACTCTGTTACTAGGTATGCTGACTGTGGCTGAGCACTCGCCACTGCACCTACTAGGGTCTCAAGGGTTTGTGTGAAGACTTTGCTCAGTGCTAAACATGTCACTACGGTGCCTTATAGCTGTGCATGTTGTCTGCAAGATCAAGCTGCAGCAGCGCATTCGTGCTGCATCTGACGTTACCTTGTGACAGGCAAAAGCGAGTGTATGACACAATACCTGCATAAGTGCACTTGCTGTCACAGTGGCAACAATCAGTTTGAGCACAGCCGATTCTGCTGTGACTGTCCTCTTTCTGGTCGTTGACAGTTGACAGCAAGGCATGCAAACCTTGCGTTGAAACCAGAGTGAAGTTAAAAGACTTTCAGGCAGCTAGACACAATACTTCCCTTGCATCACATACCAGTTGAACCAGGATGTCTTTACAGCTGTTGCATGATGCTTACGTCGCAGTCATGCATCATCTGCATGTATTACACGCCCAAAACATGAACTTATCCAGGCATCTCATAATCTAATTACACGTAAAGACAGCTCACTGACACATCAACATAGGAAGTGTTGCGCCTGGTTCGTTGTACACAGACGTTAAGCAAACAAAAGGCTGAATGCTGCTCAGGCAGTGAACAGATCATCAATGCACAACAGCATTGGCTGAACAGTTGCAGACCACAATGCAAGACCCTAAGCTGCATGACATCCTGAGTGACTGGCGTTACCGATTGCTATCGGCAACGTCAGCACCACCTCGTAAAGGTGCGTGGAAAAAGTCGTGACACAATTTTATCCTGAAAAATCCTGACCAAACTCAGCCTTGCAGCGAAAGATGTACACGCCAGAAATGGCATTCTGATCTCAGGTACATTTCATTGAACAACTCTTGGACAAGGCAGTGCGCAACAATGACAAAGATGGAAACTCAACCCCAGCAAAGGCAGTGCACAGTACCTTTGCATCAATCATTGGTCAATTTTCAAGTCTAAGGTACAGCTGTAAACCTGAACTGACAGAGAAATAAAACAGATCTGAAAGTAGGGACATTCTGATCAAATGCTGGCTGAGCTGGGCTACGTTCTTGCAAAGACCCCTTGGACAATGCCCGATGTTGAAGACCTCGCTGAGAGCTGACAGTGATGTAGGCATAGTGGACCCTAAAGGCAGTCATTCTAAATGGCAGATCTGAGCAGCGGGTCTGAGCAGAGTTGTGACAATGTGAGCTGAGGTGAGTCGATCTGAAGTAATCTGACAAAGCGTGCTGAGCCTCATTCTGACAAACGGAGCTGAAGCAAATCTGGCAAACTCAGCTGCTACAAAGGTTGACATTCCAGCTGTCACAGAGCTTGACAACAAATTCAGCTGGACAACTTCTGACCGGAAAAAACTTCGACTAGCCAGGTGCTTCTTGAGCAAGCCTGCAACAGAAGTACAGCAATGACACCTTGCACAGCCAGATACACAGATCTTCTTCACTGAATGTCTAAGACAGCTGATGACAGAACAGAAGCATGAGACAAGCACATCAATAGATCAACAAATTTGCAGTTGGGTTTATAGCACTTGGGGGGATTTCACCTACAGAAACTAGGACAGAAGAACTGGCCTACAGTAAGCTGAACTGAGAAAGCAGACCCTTGTCCTGATTGCTCACCTGGCCATTCAGAGCTGACTTGGAAACAATGGACCTGCACAGTCAAGGCCAAAGCCTGAAGCCGGATCAAAACCCCCAAAACCCCCAGCACGCCCTGCAGACCCCAGAATCAAGCTTGTATCCACTTGAGAAAGATGTACAATTGCAGCAATGCAAAGCTCAGGCAACTGGGTGATCACTACAGCCATGCTTTTCCTGCAATAGGGCCATTACTGCCCTACAACAGGGCCCTGCAATCCAACGCAAAAAGGGATATGGTGCAATGTGCACCTGTCAAGCAGAAAGCGTACACCCACACATGCTTTGCTGCTACTTAAAATGTGGATGTTTGCTGTGCTGTACAATACAATGACAATATGCAACAGTGATTGTGATGCAAGTAAGGGCATGACCATGTAGGGTACAACACAGACCCACTGACATGAAAAACTGTTGCAACTGCTGCTCACCGCCAAACTCAGCTTGTCCCACAGCAGGCTTTACAGTTGACTGCCTCTCCTGGCCACCTCCAGCAGCATTGATCATCGACTGTTGTGCCATGAGCATCAAGTAGTCAGTGTTTGGTCCTGAATTGTCATAAGCTGCCTCAGTCAGCTGCTCTGTTGAATACTGCATGTTCTGCCCAAACCTAATCTCAGGGGATGTGGGGGGAACAACCTGAGGAGCCCTGTTATCCATCCACTGCTGGTTGGCGAGTGGACTGTTGCAATTGGCTTGCCAGTACGCATTCTCAAGTCCTGTTGGCGCTGCTGTAGATGAGAGCAACTGAGGGGGACTCTGACTGTTGGCTTGAGGGTAGGCAAGACGGGACACGGGGCCGCCAGACATGTTGGCTATAGCAGTCTCAAGCTGCTGTTGGAACTGGAGCTGCAACCATGCAACATAGCCAGGAAGCTTCGCAGTCTCGGCAAAATCTGTTGACTGTGGTGGATGCGAAGCCAATGGCTGCTTGAGAGGGGGCCCTGTGATGGTATGGTCTGTGTCATGCTTGCTGTCTTTGCGGTCTTCAGCCATGCTGATGGACTCCAGAGGCTGCAGACAAGAACAGGTTCTACGCTGTCATGACTGATCACTCTGTGCGACGGCGTGAAGCACAAGAATAACATGCAGCTGGCAATGAGCAGGGACTGTCACATCACATTACGTTGTCTTTTTTTATGAATAGCGTTGCCACTGTCAGAGACATGTTGCACATTTCCACAGGCTTGACGCAATGCACAAGGCATGTAGCAGAATCTTACCCATCCATCCAGGCTCCTGTCAGACTCATTGCAAGCACGCTCAGCACTCTGAAGGTTGTCAAAAGTGACAAAGCAGTAGGTGAGACGTTTCTGACCCCTGGTGCCGGGAAAGTACACATCTGATACAGAGCCCCACTTCCTGAAATGCTCGCGCACCCCTTCTTCTGTCACACAGTTTGGAACACCACCAACATAAACGCGAGGTCCTCTGCCAAAGGGCTGGACATGCACCGTCGAAGGGTGAGGCATGGGTTTGCTGTCAGCTGTGGAGATGTCAGGGGGACGTGGCCCAGCACGCTTCACCTGCAGGCAGACAAAGCACTTTCAGGAAGCAGTAAATTGCCCAACACAGCTGAGCAAATTCTACCAGGCGTACTGCTACAAGACAGGCTGCTGTTACATCGCGACAAGAATAGCTGACCTGCACTGTGACACCATTAATGATGTGCTTAGGCTGCTGAAGAGCCAGCGTCAAGGACTGCTCTGTGGCGAATGTGGCAAACCCATATCCCTTGTTTCGTCCGTTGGTGTGCTTCGGTAAGTAAAGGTCAGACAAGACTCCAAAAGTGATGAAGTGTCCGCGCAACTGCTTCTCAGACAATTCGTATCCGACGTTCAGGAAAATTCGCTGCATCACGTCCGGACGTCCGGGTCGACCGCCTGATCGGGACAGGCTGGGGACAGCTGTACGAAGACAGCCTGAACCTATTGGGCAATTCAAGCTCGACGGCTCCTTCAAAGAAGCATTATGCAAGGTGATACTAAGAGACTTAATCCCGAGTCTGCAAGCCAGATCCTGTGGAGCAGCTCCGTTGCCCGCAGGCGTACGATTTGGATGATTAAGTACTACGATGGGGGAGATCTCGTTCGATTTCCCTGGCAGTACTCTGGCATCGTAATGTTACTACGCTGGCGCCCAGGATTGATGTTACGCGGCGTAACTTACGCCCAGCCATCAATGGCTTGTGCAAATTGGCGCGATTGCTCGTGCGGGTGAACGAGGATCACGCGCGAGGAACGCTAGTGCAGAGGGCTTGTGCCCGGCACGTCTGAGTTCTGCGAGGCTTTGGGTCGAGCAAACACGCGTTGCCTTGTTACTCTGGTTTCCCTTCGTGCGGTCTCTGCCTCTGGTCACTTCTCGAAATGGCATGACTCACCTTTCATACAGACTAAAGGATTTGCATCTGCTTGCTGTATAGTGTCACAGGCGTTGTACGACACACTGCAATGCCTTGCTACAGCCACACCAGTCTCATCGGCAGCGGTACTGACAGCAACAGCAAGAGCAGCGTCAGCAGCCTTGACCAATGGTATCGGTAGTATTGACAGAAACGGCAACGGTCAACAGCGCAGGGTGGCCGTGTTTACATCTTACATACGTACATGCTTCTTGATGTCACTTGTGCAGCCTTGTTGCTCAAGTGGGTTGCTAGCTGGGCTTGGTGCAGACGACATGACCGTGGAGTGCAAGCTGTGTACTGCGCTGCATGTATATGTATGAGTAGCTACTTGCCACTCTTGTTTTAAGGTATGCAGTGCTTTAGGGTATGCAGTGCAACCTTCTGTGCTAGCCATGTTGCGCGCGGCTTCTCATTGCTCAGTAGTTGCACTTACCATTCAGAAATATAGCCTGTGAGTGTAGCGGGGCATGTGCTCTGACTGATAGCTAGGGCTTATCAGAACGTATCAGGGGTTCCTGCCTGGTGAATATTCATGGTCAATGTGTTTCATGTGTCCTTGCTGAAGCCGTATAAGCATGGCACCAGAGGATCTGCTCCACCTCCTGCTGTGTCAGATGACGGTCAAGTGGAGTGTGAGATTGACAAGATTCTTGCACACCGTGACATCAAGACTGGTCGCAGGTCATACTACGTACAATGGAAAGGCCTGCCTCCAGAGGAAAATGAGTGGCTGACGCTAGCAAACTAAAGGATGCTACTGATGTCGTGCAGGACTACCTTGATGAGCTGAGCAACAGAGCTAGGCAAGCTGCTGGAGCTGGCAGGCCTGACAATGCTGCAGCTCAAGGTGATAATGCAGTCAGTGACAGTGGTATTACAGACTGTGCAGTTGCTGCAGAAGATGCAGTTGCTGCAAAGCCAAAGCGTGGCAGAGGCCGGCCCAGGAAGCAGCAGTAGTGTTGTGCAGTTGATGCTGTTAGCAGTGTCTGGCGGTAGCCACAGCTGGTCTGTCTGATTGTATGTAAAGTGGTATGTGTGCATGCCTTTGTAGTGAGAGGGTAGTTGAACAATGATGTTTCAGATCAATCCCTTGGATGAATGAATTATAATGCCTGTGATAGGTATGTACGCAGTGGCCATTGTGTTTGTGTTGTGGTTTTCTTTTGTGTATGTGATGGGACAGTACCACATTGGAGGTATGCCTCAGCAGTCACATTCATCTGTGATGGCAGGATTGGCTTGTGTTGTGTGTATGTGGTGTTCCTGGTCACATACTCTTATGCATTCATCAACAGGGACGTTGATGCTCATAATGCTCATAACTGGGGGCGAGTGTAGCAGGGCGCGTGCTCTGACCAATAGCTAGGGCTTATCAGAACGTATCAGGGTTTCCTGCTGGTTGAATATGCATTGCAACCGACCAGAGAAAACACATGTTATCGTTGCGCTCTGGTTGCTGCCTTATAGCCTTACAGCATCAAGCCAATATCGTTGTAACTACGTTGCTTACTAGCCTTCCCTACAACACTGAGATGCATTTCAACGCAAATCAACAATGCAATATGCAGCCTAGCACAATCTTGCACGACTGCATATTGTGCCCAGTACAATGATGTTCCAGGCATGTCATCAGGCTCTGCAGCTTAGTGTGTCAATGTGACTGTGTATCTGAGATCCAAACTGGAAGGAAACAGGTATTGGTTTTGGCCGCCTTGCAGTGCACTGTCTTCAAGCATTGAGTACCAACTGTTGCTCTGCAGCCTCAAGCTGGATTTTGACGACAAAGAGCAGGAGCTTTGCTTCTCCAAGTCATTTGGAATGCAATATAGTTCTGCAGTTCACTGTTGACCCTGCTGCTGTCATGTGTCTGGACAGTCTGGGGATTTCAGTTCTGCAACATGACTGCTTCAGGCTGACAGCTTTGGTTGCTGCATCACTCTTTGTACATGCATTCATTATGCATGCAACCATATGGAACATTGCATGGGAAGTCACTATTGCGTGTGAAGCAATTTTACTTATCTGACAATGCATGATGCATTCAATTTGGCACATGCATGTATGTATGCTCATGCCTGCTGTACATGCACATATCCACTATGCCACCTGTTGTGCTGTTGAGACAAGGAAAGATGGATGCTACAGAAGGTTCGTCAGGGCCCCGAGCAATATTTGCCAAAATCTGACACTACTGACTCCCCCAGTGGTCAGCTGTTCTACAGTTGGACGTCGTGTTCACATGATTACGTACTTGAGCACATTTGCAACTAGCTGCACGGATTGCACTGACTGCCCGGTCTGTTTTACTAAAATCACCATGATTTGTTTTTGGCTCCATGCGCTCAACACAGTCTTAGTACACTTTATGATGCACATATTGCTACAAACGCTTGCATGTGCAAGCGCACGCATGTGACAACCATGCTGAGCGCCAGTCTCTGACAGTGCTAAGCCATGCGCTTCTCATGTGTGAGGATACATAATCCTGCATTGGTGACTAACACAAGCAAACAAAATTGACCAGCTCGATAACTGGTACCACCATCAAAGAACATGAGCATCCGCGATGACATATGTCTATCTGAAGACCATCTGTACAGCAGTGTTAGGCTTAGACCGTTGACTGGCAGTGCACGACTGTTATGCTCATGTTGTTGCATGACTAGTTTCTGGCTCGTCCTGCCCTGCGGCAATTTCTGCCTCCACTGAGGCACTTGTCCAGATGTGCCGCAAACCTATACCAAGAACGAGGAGTGTCAGAGATCACAGGCTCCTCTGACTGTTCTGTGTCCTGTTGGATTGGTACAAAGTCTGTTCACGTAGAGATTGCTTGCATACGCTTGTTACCATTCGTAAATGCCACGCAGCGCGTCATACTTGTACATGCCATGCATCAGTCTGGTGTCAGCCATGTACCCAGACTGCGTTGATAGTCAAAGCAGCTGCAAGATGTGCAAAGAGCAGCACTCTGCTTGGGCCTGACCTCTAAAAGAGACGGGTTTGCTATCAACAAAAGGGCGACTGAAAATCTGAGAAAAGCAAGCTGGCATGCAGAAACACGCTGTTCTGAAACATCACCTGACTGTACTAAGTTGCATATGCAGTTTCAGGTTCTCTTTGCATGAGATACGGCTACAGCTTTGGAGACAGAAGTTGTGCATGCTGGCAAAGCCTTGTAGTCACTTCGTCATGCACGCAGCTAGTCAGAATGTAAGGCACATGGAAGTGCAGGAAGAGGAGGAGGAAGAGATAGAGGCGCAGGAAGATGAAGAGACTGCAGAGAAGCGACATGAGGAAGAGAACAGAGACTGGCAGACAGCGAAGAAGCAGATGCTGACCTGGCAGCAGCACCTTCCCAGTCACAATGCATGCACCCCACTCTCTCTGTTGGGGCATGAGGAATGATCTGCCCAAATATGTCCATACCCTACATGTAGTCAGCTGAGTCAATTAGCCTATCTGGACTGCATCAGATGCAAGCCCTGAAAGCACATCCATGCGGAGTGATGATGCACTTGTGACAATGCAGATAGCACTCAAATGGCTTCTGCAAAATTCTGCGCAAACTGGGCCGCAGCAAGCTGCCCACCTGCACTGCTGTAATGGTTTGCATCAACTTGCTGCAATATGCACCACCATATTAGTCATGCTTTGTGGCATCAACATGAGCAAACAGGTTAGCCAGGCAGTTGCGTTGCATTGGTTTGAGAGCTATTGCTGACAAACTTGATGTCAGGTGCATACAACCTACACAAGATACTGCAAGAAAGTACAAACTCACTGCTGCTGCTAGCTGCTGCATAGCAAGTGCCAGCAACTTACAGTGTACAATGAATGACACTCACATCCAGTCAGACAGACTGTGAGCCTGTTGTTTGATTGGCAAGATGTATGAAGTGTCTTGCAAACTATGAGATTGGCCAGATGCATTAAGTGTTTCCAAACTGTGAGATGTAAGAGCTGTTGTTCAACCCTAAACCCTGACTCATTTTCACCTGTGGTGTGGGCTGATACAGGGGCAACACCGTTTCGGTGTCTCTGGCCTGAGGTTGAAGACTGCCCTGTACCCACAGAGCAGGGAATCTCAATCGCAATGCGGCCCAGGACTCAATGCATCAGCGCCAGCTGTGCTCTACTCTCACTGTGTCTGTGCCTCAGTCTCAAGAAGAAGTTGCGTTCATACAACCGCTTTGGCCGACATTTATACTTTTTGTTGGTGTTAGGGCAATGTGCTCTGAAACCTATAAGACCTCGTACAACACATGCAAAGTACGGGAGGTGAGCAGCTGGTTTTGCACAATGTGTTACAATATTCAGCTGTGAGAAAGCTTAACCTGCATTGACTTGGATCAGGCAATGAAGCATGCTGTTATGCATGACAGCCATTTCATGTTGCGCAGGTCATGTGCTGTATACAACCTTACAGGAATTGCATGCTGTTATGTATCAAATGGCCCTCTGGACATTGTTTGAAGTAGTCAGCGCTGAGACGATACCTGCAAATATTGACCTTCTGCAAACACCTCAAAAGCTATGTCTGTGAGCACACCTGCATGGCTAACAGGGCATTTAGTCCAGGATGCAGCACGTCGTGTACAAGTTGC